>Ga0224502_10000007_pt1 | contig 108753 bp, 154 predicted proteins | sample SF_Oct11_sed_USG_5_FD_169104 | JGI IMG/M metagenome (GOLD analysis project Ga0224502, IMG submission 169104) | Sediment microbial communities from San Francisco Bay, California, United States - SF_Oct11_sed_USGS_13 | ecosystem: Environmental > Aquatic > Marine > Sediment | place: USA... | reverse complement strand
CATCGCCGTCAATTTCAAAGTCTTGGAGGAAGAAATCGAGATCATCATCAAAATGAAGAAACCCATGCTCTTCGCCACCAATGGGGAACGTCACCCCATTCATGCGGAGCGTTGGGCCGTCATGCTCAATCCAAGGCCTGCCAACATCTGTTGCCGGTGAGCGAATAATGATCCAGTGATCACGATCGGTCGTCCAATTGGCCGTATCGAATCGAATCTGCGTCGTCTCTGTTAGGCCGTCCTGCCAATCATTGTAGATCTCAAAAATGATATCTTGATCGGAGGTTACCAGGTTTGCGCGTTCATTCGACTCTGCATCCTCAAGGCTTGAGTAGTCGCCCCCGGCAGTTCCGTCTGTCGTCGCCTCTTGGTTATTCTCGGAATGGACAATGACAAACTCACTCTGCGATGCGACAGACTTAATCTCAAAGGTCCCATTGAAGTCTGACGTACCGGAGATGACAATTGTCTGCCCGGCCTTGAGGTTGTTGTTTGGCCAGCTTGATGCTAAGTAGACTCGAGCATCTGCGTTGCCGTTCTCAGTGCCATCGATCCACTCAATAGCTACTGAAGCACGGACACTGACAATTTTCTGATCAGTTGCCATCTATATTGCCCCCTGTGCTGGATCAAAGAGGGGGTAAATGAGCGGCTTGTCTGAGTCTTCTCCATTATAGCCGTCCAGGGTGATCATTACTGGCGGACGGGCTGCAACCCAGATCACCGCACGAGCATGTCGGTGCTGAGACGTTGTGAAATGGACGACATTCTTCACCGGTGGGAAGCCAGCCTGAAGGTGCGAGCCAGCAATGACTGGGACTGTGATGTCGTACGCCCCGACTGTAGCCATCGGTGTCAGGTTCAAAAATACCGCCTTGCCGACATTGACCCACACCTTGCGAAGGGTCTCTGTCGCATCTTGCTTGTTCAGCTTGAGCGTTAACGCAGCACCAAAGACGATAGGGTTGTCCTGCGACGTTCCTCCATGGTTTAGCCAGGGGCGCTCATCAGGCATTAGGCCTCCTCCTCTGGCTCAGGGCACTTGAATTGTTTAAACCGAACATACCCAGTGATATCCACATAGTTTGGCGACCCCCATTCGGCGCGTAGCCGTGCTGTTACAGAGTGGAGACCAAAGGATGGGCTCGGCCAGTAGTAGCCACCGAGATCTTCAATCAGCATCTCAGGGATAGCCGGTGGGGTGTAGAGACTGTCGGTGAATATCTCGACTGTCTTTGCTCCTCCGTGGTTTCGTACTGTTGTCGCATAGCGGTTTGGGCGCTTCTTTCCTTTTTCAGCGAAGAGGGTCTCGGGTGCGATGAACCGTCTTAGCTCGATGTTTTTCCCAAGTGTCCCTTCGTATTCTCCCCCAAGAAATAGCTCGTCGCTAAAGATAGGTAAGATGCCAATGCCGATGGTTGCGTCTTTCGAGAACCGATTTATATCCAAAGGGTTAACAAAGACACGAGCCTCGCCCTGCTGCGCTTCCTGGCTGTTGATATAGATGCCGCCTCGAGCCGGTCTCTCCTTCACAAAGAATTGCCGTCTGAAGATTTCAACATCCTCGAACTGCGTATGGTCGTGACGCGAAAGGTTAGCACCACCGCCTTCGCGTACGAAGAACATGCTTTCAGAATCGTAATCAAGGGTAAAGCCCTCCCACTTACCCCCAAGGTTGTGGTGGTACTTCGAAATAAAGACCCCTGTTTCTCTATCAATTTGAATAACCTGGCGCATAGCCTCTGGACCACCAACGTCTGGCGTCCTGAAGTGGCACAGGAGACTCTGGTTGGCCGCCCCTGTACCAAGGTCGTGAGAGAAATAAAGATCTCCAAGGATCGCACCAGCGCCTAAATGACCAGGCTCAATGAGGGAATCGTACCAACGGTAAAGGAGCGTTTGTGTCGCCTCTCCGTCAGTATCCTTTGCATGGATATCCACCTCCCACAGCCCGCCTTCTCCGTCGCCGGTTGGCTGCGTGCCGACATAGAACTTGCCTGTAATACGGTCATGGGCGAGGCCTTCTGCGCCATAGCCGCCTGGCGATTCTTCAATCTTAGATAGCGTGTAGGTCTTAACGAAAGATGGCGTCACAGTGTCTCCACCCTTTTTAAGATGAAAAAGATGAAGGCGGACCGGCCTTATGCCAGACGCGCCCTCATCCAGCACTGCGAAGCGATCGGAGCCCATGTAGACCAAGGCTTCAGTGTCCGCCATGCCAAGGCCCTCAAGGCTGATGTCGTCTTGCACAACAACGCCCTCCCTTGTCATGACTCGCATGTGGAGATTGTCGCCGAGGACATAAAGGGTCTGGTTGTCTTCTCTCCAAGTAAGCCCGGACGCTTCTGCGCCTGGCGGAATAGCTGAACCGACGAAAGCCTGCGTATAATCCCGTGGTGCAAACCAGCTACGATCACGCCGCATCTCAGCGTCCGATATGTTCTTTTGCGCCTCAGTATCATTTGAGTAGGCCTTCTCAACAAAGCGATTGCCTTCTGGGTTCGCTGGGACCTTCCGCTTTACTTTCCACTGGAGATAGTTCCGGATTGCTGGAGCACCGGTGACTCCATAATCAGTGTCTATCCCGTAGACAATGTCTACCGTGAAAAGACGCCGGCCATCATCAAAGTTCGTAAAAGAACCAAGGGGCAAAAGCTCCTTTGAGAATTCGTTTGAGCCAAGACTAAAGATGCGGACATCCTCCAGGACTTCACCACGCTGGATCTCAATTTCTATGCGGCCTCCAAGGCCTCGCAGAATTGGACCCAAAACATCTGCGCCAGCCAGAGCCAGGCGGGCAGACATTTTGTCATGCGTTGTGTTCCCTTGGGCTTGTCGCGTCATCTTCCCACCAGTGTAATTCTTGGAGTTGGAGGCCTGGTAATCCGCGCAAATTTGAATTTTACTGTCAATTGCGTATCCAAGTACGAGCCCTCGGATCGGTCTGCGAATTCACGCACTTCTTCATATTCAAAGTCAAGTCCACCAAGCTGTACTTGAACAATTTGGATATGATAGCGATCACCTGTTCTATCGCGTGGCTCCCAGCCAAGAACCTGGCCGGGAGCAGGAAGGGTTGTCCAGTACTGCCACAGGACTCGAAACATTTCAGTGAGCGTCGATAGTTCACGATTCCCGCCAAGCCACGCCTCTGTAATGATGACATCATCGTCGAGTTGTGGTTGTGCTATTAGGACCGAAGTCCCAAGCGTTCGCTGCACAGAACCATCGAGCTTCCGAGCTGGCCCAAATACAAAATTCCGAGTAACATCAGGTGGGTATGGGTATGTGTAGACACCCTCGCCTTCTCGCTGCGGAAAGCTCGGGTGACTCATCACACGAGCGGGTGTCATAAGCTTTTCTCCTACTACTGAGCGTGGTGCAAGGTATAGCCAGCCGACATCCTCCTCAGAGAATGCGGAGGCGGTCTCATTCGGGGGGTTGATGAAGTCAAGGAAGATTAGAGCCTTGCCGTCTTTTCTGCCTGGTATGCCATCCAGGGCGATGATTTCATGCTCCCCGTTGAAATTGTCTGTGCCAGAGATTGAAATGACATCTGAGAGGCCGGTAGGCGAGCTGTAAACTCCAAACTCTGAAAGCCCAAGTGGGTTTTGTTCAGATGCCGTATCGTTAGACTCGTCTGCTCCAGGCGGGAATGGATGGTTTTCAAGGACAGCAAGGCAGAGCCGACCTGAAGAAACACCAAACCGGAATTTTGTAGCTGTCTTTATTCGAGCGACAGCTTGATATGGGCTTAAGAGAACTTTGTTCGTCGGGAACAGACCCGTCCCGTGGTCATATGGGATCGACCCTTTATTGTTGTGGTCTGCTCTGTTCAGAACGCCAAAGACCGACATCTACACTTGCTCCCTCTTCCTCTCCCGCTCCAAAGCAGCAGTCAGTTTGTCAATGCTGCTTCTGATTTTTCGCATGCAGTCACGTAGCTCCTCCATCGCCTCTCGATTTAAGCAAAGCTCTCTGAGCAGCTCCGCATTGTTTTCGTACCATGGAAATTTCGGCTGACCTGTTTCGTTGTCTTTTATTGGGCAATGCCAGTTATGCAGATCTTTGACAAGGCGGTTGCACTCAAGGGCTGCGCAACTATCAGAATACAAGCCCGCTTTTCCATTTCGCATTTTACTTTTGCGGTAAGCCTCAACAGCTTGCTTCGAGAGAAAAACGATGCATGAAGCCATCACCCCGATCGTAACCAGTAAACTTTGAAATCCTTCCGGCATCATTCACCTCACTTCGGCAGTGGGAAATCCCCGCTCAGGAACTCCAACACAGATTTATGAAATGTACGCACATTTTTTGCGACGTTGTGTTCTTGCGTGATCAGATAGTCGGCAATCTCACCAGGCTCCGGCTCCGTTACACCATGCGTGGCGTTAGCAGCATCCTCTGCGTTTGTAAAGAGGCGTACCCTCAAAGCAAGAATGTTGCCGGCCTGATCGTAGGAAAAATTATCCATGACGATGTTTTCTCCGGCGAAAGCAAGGAGCCGGCGAAGCTCATACTCAAGCCGGGGGAGAACCGTAAATGAATAAAGAGCCGATAGATTTGGATCGTCAGCCGCGAGATCTTTTACACGGACCCAGTACGTCTGCCCAATTACAAGATCGTCAGTTCCTTCGCTATCAATCTCCCCCTTCCACAGGTTGTTTCCAGGCTGCCCAGTTTTCGTCATTGGAACGTTCCCGAGGAGCTGCACATTATCCTTCGAGTCCCACACATCGAAGAACATCGTATCTCTGTCCTCCTCACGGTGCATAAAGCGCAGAACCTTTCCCTTTTCGACGAAGCCAAGGAACGCCCTGCGGTCCTCCGGATGCACCCGGAAGTTCACCATGAACGCCTCTCCGTCTGTGGGAGGATTCCCAGGGGCACTCTTCACGCGAATAGAGTACATGGCGCCTTCCCTGAATGTCTGTAGGCGAAGGCCGTCAGTGCTGAAGTCGTCATCGAGCTTGAACTCAACGAAGTACATGAACGGCGGTGTGTCAGTCTTGGTGACAAGATCCCTGTCTGAAACGACTGGCACCATAGACTCATTGTCAAATACGTCGAAGACGGCTGGCGCCCAGCTCGGACCGAAATTATCGACGGCGAACCGGATCCAGTCACCCTTTCTCACATCGCCGAGGAAAGCTGGAACTTGTGCCATTGGAAAAACTCCTAACTCGTAGAACTTGTAGAAAGTGGAAGCGCCGCATTACTCTCAAGCGTAGCCCCGCCAATTCCACCACCGCTAGATTGCAACGTGGCAAGGATCTCAGAAAGCAAGATCTCAGTTGTTCTCATTGCTTGCTTAAGAGAGTCGCCTATCTTGCTGATCGCCACGTTAGTTGGGCCGGCGACGACACCGCGAACAGCTTCGGAACTATTGATTGCATCATCGAAGTCTTCGATTGTGCTTTGACTTTTAGAATCAAGATTTTGAAGGATGGCAGCGCCAACACCAATGAGACCAAGGGCCAAGCCTCCAATGGCAGAGCCTCCACTCATATTTTGGAACAACTCCGTAAGGTTTTCTTTGAGCAGCTTCGTAAGGTTCTTGATAGCCTTCTCCATAGCATCTTCTACGAAGCCGCCCAGGATGCTCGCCCATTGTTTCCCGAGATCTTCGCCCTTGCTAAAGGCGTTGATGAGGCCTCTGCCAACATTCTTCTCAATGCTCAGCGAAATGTCTTCTATTATTTGAGTCGTTCGGCGAGACTCCTCTGAAGCCTTCGCCGTTTTGATCTGCTTGGCACGAAGCTCCTCGAGCGTTTGAATGAACTTCTTCGTTTTCCCCTCAAGGACAGCAATCTGTCCTGCACTCGCCCCTTGCTCACGTCTCAGCTCCAAGAGAGCGTCCGCAGCACCACGAGCCTTCTTTATTTGCTCGTCAAATTCTCGGCTGATCCCAGCGATCTCTTGCTTAATTTCAGTCTTACCAATTTGTTCAAGTTCAAAACGTGCGTCTGCGGTGGCCTGCTTTAAATCGGCTGTCGACCGTTTCAGATCACCGAAAACTTCTGCTTCTTGAAGGTCATCGACAGACCCTCGCATACTTCTCAGAATGTCATTGACCTTCTCAGCCGCGAGGCCAGACTCACGCAGGGCAGCCTCGAATTGCTTGAAGCCCGCTTCCAATTCACGAATCTTGATTTCAGCACCAGACGCTTCTACGTCCTGAAGCTGAAGGCTTAGCTGTGCAAGGTCGGCGGAAACACGAGTAACCTCTGCTCTTGCAAGGCCCTCTTTCAACTTGTCAAACTTTTCTCGCAGCTCGTCAACTCGTTCCACTGGGGCTGTTTTTAGCGTCCTTTCAAACTCGCGGTTCAGCTCCCGGAACTCAATGGCCAAATCTCCAACGCGAGCTTTGTCGATAGCGTCCGCAAAAGAGACAACACGCTCCTCGATCTTTTCTAAATCCTCAACGAACTCAGCAGCAAGCTCCTTTGCGTCACGCTGCTCGAGAAGCTTGCGTAAATTCTCACGTATGCTTTTTAACTTTTTAAGGTCGAACTCCTCCAGTGTCCTGTCAAAGCCTTCGAACTCAAGATCGAATTTTTTCAGCTCGGCCGCTGATTCTTCAAGCCCAATAGTCTGGACCTCAAGCTGAAGGTTCCTCACCCTAGACTCAAATGGTTGGATAAGCTGAGCAAACTGGTCAGAGATTGCAGCCAGTTTCTTTTGGCTTTTCTGTGACTGAGCTGACAGATCCCGAAGCGGAGTGACTACGTTCTTTTCCGTGGCTTCCTTGAATCGCTTACTTGCAACCTCAATCTCATCGAAGCCTTTGACGATTTCTTCGGCGAAGATACTTCCCTTTCTCTTGGTCTCTTTTGTCAAATCAGCCAGAGACGCCTTGGCTTCCTCTACTGCCTCCGCACCCTTCTTCGCTACTTGCTCGGTAGCTTCACCGACGAACTGATCAATAAATTTTTGGTTCTCATTCCCGAACGCCTTCAGTTCATCAGTGAATGCTCCAGCAGCAGCATCCAACTCACGGTTAATCTCTTCAACGGCCCCTGGCTCATCAAGCCCAAGGAGGCCGGACAGCCCAGGGATCTTTGATGCGATCTTGACAATAAGTTTGTCAATCTCAGCTCCGATACTTAAAAAGAAAGATCCAATTTCAACAATAATCGCATTGCCAATTGAAGCTAGAAGGCCAGTGAAAAGCCCTAAAATTAAAAACCCAAGCTCGCCAAAGATGTTTGAAAGGAGGAGTGATATCACCCGGAATGTGAAACGCGCCAGGCCATTTAACACATTTGAAATGCGATTCCCAAGCGTACGCGCCGAACCACCACTGAAGATGCGATTGATGATCCTCCCACCGACCCGAATAATCGCAGAGAAAGTGTCAGCGACAAGGGTTGCAAAAGCTTGGATGTTTGCCGCATTTCTTTCAAGAAAATCACTGATTGCATTAAATGGGCCAGGCCCAATAAATGCCTCAGCTACGATAGTCGCAGTGTTCGAAATCACCGCGCCAAAACGACCAACCGCATCATTGAGGGTAAGAACATCCGGGCCAAGGCGCTTTACCTTCTCATCGGCTGCGTCCAATGCCGCATTGAGGAACGCTTGCTGCTTATCAAAAACCGTAAGCTTGTTCCTAGCAACTCCGAGCGTCTGAGCGTACTTCTCATTCGCTTCATCGACACGAACCACAATACCGAGGTTATCAAGAATCAATCTCGATTGGCGCCCGATACCGACCGAAAGGTCATTGATAGCATCGACTGTAGTTCGCCCCACTGCGCGGCCAAGCCGGCGTGCAGCAGAGGCCAAGCGAACGTACTGTTCTTTGCTCTGGACAACACCGAGGAGGGCCGCATTGTTGGTCACACGAAAAAGTTCAAGGTCTGAAACAGCCCCCCTTGTGGCCTTGCGCAGATCCTTGATAAAGGAGTCGGCATTCTCTCCGACTGCCCCTGTCAGATTTTCAAAGGCGATGCGGGTACTCTCAATCTCCTTCGCTCGCCTCACAAGCCCTGCCGCTATGAGCCCTGAACCAACCGCCGCAATGAGCTGTGGCAGCCCGAACAGGGCACGACGGAGCCCACGAAAAGCCCTACCGACACCACTCCCCACTCCACTAACAGCTCGAGCCGTAAGTCTTGCTGCCCCCCTAATAGCCTTGAACGATAGTAAGGTCAACCGTACGGGGATTTTAAAAGCAAGCTTGAATGCAAGCCGGACCGTCCCTCGCATAAACCGGGCAAGAGCTTTCGCGGCGCCCCGAATCCTTCTGAAGGATTGGATGGTTGGCTCCGGATTGATAACTCGGAACTCTGCATCCCGAATTGCATCCTTGACCTGTGCCCCAAAGACTCGAGCCTGGCGAACAAGCTCATTGCCACCACCTTCAAGAAGTGGAACATCTGACGGTATGACGCCGCTTCTCCCACCGCCAACGCCACCAAGAAAGCCACGCTCCAAGGCCTCACGGATTCTCCGTCCAAGTTCTTCCGCCTTCCTTACAATAGCGTCTCCACCTTCAAAGGCTCTTGGGGCCTGAAGGTTCCGCGCTACGCCCGCTACACCAGCCCCTCCAGCAGTTCCGCCGGCCGCCCCGAGGCCTACGCCCACTGCGGCAGAAGCCGCTCCAGTGGCCGCCCCAGCCGCCCCAGAGGCCACCGCACCCAGGCCCGTTGATTTCAGGGCTGCATTAAGATCCTTCCCAAGCTTCTTAGCTTTTGTAAGAAGGGCTCGGCCTTGTTTGACGAAGGGTGCATCATCAATCGCAATACGAGCGATGATACTTCCTACTTCAAAACTTCCACCCATGTCACCCTCCAAGCAGCTCGTTGAGCTTATTTAGTTCCGTCATTGTATGCGCAACAGCAGCTTTTCGGTTCGCCGGCTTTCTCCTCGACATAGAAGTAGCTCGCTCATTCCCAGCGGAATAGCGAGCTGAACGAATACTGCTCTTCCCCTTTTTCTCTCCGAGCACATCGGTAGAGGCGAGGGCATTGTCAATATTCTTATTGAAGGAATCCAACACCTTCGAATTGAGGGTGGCCGTTAGCGCGATAACGATCGCGTTCACTTGCGCTTTCTCCCGCGCCAGAGAGAGGCGCCCCACTTCAACGTTCAGGGTAAGGAGCTGAGATAAGGTTGGACCATCTTCAAGGTCGGTTAGCTCCTGGAAAGTTCCGGCGCTTTCCGATGCAAGAAAGGTGACAATCCCAAAAAGGGAAGCCTCTGTACGATCAAGGTGCGCTCTTAGCCGCTCGATTCGGCCACAGAGTCCTCCTCGTTCTCCGTCTTCTCCTCCGGCCGGTCCTCGCTCTCCGTCTCCTCCTGGGTCTTCTTCGTCATCGATTTCAGTGCGAAGCTCTCCAGGAGGTTTCGGAAGTTTTTTACGAGTTCCTCGTGAATGTTCATTTGGACAATCGCCGTAAGCACGCAGATGAAATCGTCCGCGTCCCATTCGAGGATCGCCTCTGGCTCCAAGTCCGCAGGCTTATCTACAGATCGCCCAATGAGACTTGCAGCCATTGAGTCAGACTCAATAAACGTAGCCACGAGTTGCTTGACAAGCCTAACCTCGTCAAGTTGCCGAAGATCAACGCCATCAAGGCTTTTTTCCAGTAACCCCCAGAACTCTCGGACGATGAGGAAGAGCTTCCCCGCGCTCCACTTTTTGAGCCGGATCTGCTCTCCCTCACCACCTTCGAGCGTGAAGGTCTGGTGTCGTGTAACCTTTGCCATGTACTCCTCACTTCAGAACGCTACAAGGGCGGGACGACTCCGCCCTTGGCGCTACTTCGTGTAGACTGTTCCGAACGTTCCACTTCGCTCCTGAAGAGTTGCGAGAATAGGTACCGTTTGGACAGCGTCCAGCGGGTATGTCAGATCACCGTTTGGCGCAAGGTTCACAGACGAAAGCGCCCAAAGCTGGACAACGCCACCCTGGAGGTTGCGCGCTTGAAGGCGTGCAGACCCCTCTACGGTCGTGTTGCTTGCACCGTAAATCTCAGTCGAAAACAGAGAGTCAACGGAGATTTCGTAACGCACGTAGACACTGTCATCGACTGCCAGCCCGGTGTCTGTATCGCTCAAAATGACATCCCCGTCCGTGCCAGGCAGAATGTCCGATGCGATGAGGTTGGTGGCCTCAAGCGCGTCATCCGAATCGTAGACAGCTTTGACTGTAATCGCCGAAAAATCAGACTCACCAGCGTCGGCCAAGTCTACATAAAGTCCGGATCCACCAGACTTGACGGTTAGATGCTTCCCTTCAAGGGCGGTCACTGAGGCCCCAGTCACCGGAGTCGAGCCGAAGAGGACACGCTCCAAGTTCCTAATACTGGGTTCGTTCAGAGTCGCCGTGATGCTCGCCGTTCGGCTAGTAAGAAGCCGTTTCCGGAGAGCGTTGATGCCGTTTCTGTACGAGCGGAACTCCGCAAACTCAGGCGCCAAACTAACGCCATCAACGAGCAAGTCGCCAAGCTCGACGAAGTCTCCTGCGAAATCCCGCTGGAACCACATCGACACATTGTGCGCGATGTTGATGTTCTCAGTAGAATTAAAAGCCTGTTGGGCCATGATGTCTCTCCACTACTTCGAAGCCTCGCACCCTATCCAGTGCGGTTGTAAACGAAGAAGGTCACTACAAAGTCAGCCAGATGCGTTCCGGCCTGATCCTTCGCAATGACCGTTGGCAGCTTGTCGACGCGCGCAACCCATGTCTTGAACGTTAAAGTCGTAAACGTTAGCTTATTCTCTAAAAATTCGATAAGCGACCAACATGAGTTCACCGCAAGCTGCTCAATATCTCCCTTGTATACGAACCGAAGCGTACGCACTTGCCTGTGCCTTCGCCCAGTTCGAACCAGGTTTCCACCCTCCTCGTAAATCGTGCAAACGATCCCACTCCCAAGGAGCTGGTCTAAATTGTCCACATTTAGCAGGTCACCCGCAGTGAAGTTTCCAACGGGGCCTGCTCCCGGCACTATTAATCCCAGGCCGGAATTCTGGGCAATGTAATCTTGTAGTTCTTCAATCCAGCCGGCAGCTACTAAGGGCATCAGGGCCTCCCCCGCTTGCCACCACCAGGTTTTTTCCTTGACGGCTTGAAGCGTTTACTGAGCCTGCGAGACCCCAAGTCTGCAATCGTATTAATGACAAACTCTTGGTTCCTCTTTAGTGTCTCGCTGAAATAATGGTTTGGTCCGACAGCAGATCCGTATGACTTAATAGGGATAACCACGCGGGGCATAAGAACGTAGTCCTCACCCCTCACCAAACCCTCGTCTCTTGGATTGTTGCCACGTCGATGAAGCCGGCTCCCCCTCGGGGAGATTGGTACGTATAAAATTTTCTTAGTTCGTGGCCGAATAGTGTATGGCGTCGATCGGCCTGGAGCATCTTGGAATGCTGCATAGATTCTATTAAACCCAAACGTGACATGATCTTTCCGCTTGACCACAACATCGGAGTTTGCAAGAAAGCGGCGATCGGATGGTATAGGAGAATCGATGGCTCTACGAATCAGCTCTTCAGCCACCAATTCTACATCATCAACGACGACTTCTGGGGAAAGCTGCCGGAACATGGTATGCAGCCCCTCTCGAAGATCCTTGTCATCGATTGATATTCTTACTGATACCGCCATCAGTCGCTTTTCCGCTGCTTTGTTAAATTGTAGATACGATGAATTGCCTTTGCATTCACTACATCCAGGGCCTCACTCTCACTGAAAATAATCCACTTTGAACCGTCTTTCATTTCCAGCAAGTCTCCTTCCTGAAGATCAAACCTTCGAGCCACCATCGCTGTCCCATCCGCTGTCGACGTTACGCCGTTTATACCAGTGACCCTAACCGTCCCGCGCTCAAGGTAAATGCGAAATTCTGAGAGCCCCGGAACGGCGCCACGCTGCTCAAATCCGTACCGGTTTACACCTTGAGCCCGAAGGACACAGGACACGGTGGCATTATTTTTGAACAAAGCAGACGACATTTTGCTTGACTCCTTGAGAAGCATTCTACCCGATTTTATCTGCGGCGTCTCCGTTTACGTGGAGTTTGTGGCTCATTTGGTTCGATTGCTGTAAATTCGTCACCTTCAACATTTCCTCGCCTCACTCTGCCACCAGTGCCTCGAGCCATAGCAGCTCCAGCAGCGTTGAATTTAGCAAAATTGGCAAACCCACCACGTTTTCTGTACTCCTTTTGGATTGCCCCCCAGGGACGGTTCAAAGCCCAAGCCGGCGGCGGAACGATTGCAAGCTCAACCTCCACTTCATGTCTGAACTCTGGCACAAATAAAATCTCCTGGTGCGTACAATTTGGATGAAATGGGGCTCCGCCATTTGGCAGCTCACTCACAAGTGGAATACCCCATTCTACCTTGGCCTCTTCTGTAAGGGCAAACGCCTTCCCAAGGTACAGAGAACAGGCATCATTTTGGAGTGGTAGATTCTTAGATACCTGCATGAGAGATTGACCATGCTGGAGAGCCCGGTTCCTCCGAGCAAGATTGGCCGCTTGCGATGTCTTTGTCCTGGCTAGCATCTCAGCATAGACGTCGGCACGGATGTTTCGGACTCCGGCTGCGGTGTTGGGGGCAGGGACCTTGACCACAGGTAAATCGGCGACTTGTCGTATGATTTCTGTCGGCGGTAATCGCCGAGCCCTGGGAGTAAATTCAAGATCTGAGACATTCTTCAAGCTGGACATTTCATCCACAATGCGATCTCGGATCTCAGACACGCCTCGACCCTCAAGGAAGCCAATGCGGGCGATCCCTTCATCAAAGAATCTTTGATGCTGGATTAAACGCTTCGCCATGGATTGGATGCTTCGCCATCTATTTCTTATTTGCTGCGTCACCTCACCCATGTTCGACAGAAAGCCAACTTGTGGGTCCAAAAGTAAAACTCGAATGGCCTGGTCATTGATGAGCCCGTATGTAGCAGTCCGGCTCGGGTCTCTTATCGCCAGCCCAAGAAGGCGAATATCCCTCTGAGCCTCTTCGGAGGCAGAACGGTAGAGAGCGGCGATGTTTCTCCTTGCCCATCGCGCTGTGCGTTCGTCCAGCTCCTCTAAGATCAGAAGTGCCGCCTGGACCTGTTGGAACATTCTTGGCCGCTCAAAATCGACGGTCGCGACGATCTTGGCGATGTCCTCAATTGCGGTCCTGTAGAACCGGACGAGTCGTTGGATCTCCTCTTCTCGTATAGAGATTGCCACCGGCTACCTTCTTTCTACGTACGAACAATTCGTCCAGTCTTCCCTGCGCTTCCGCCCCATCTTCTCATGATCGATGTCACCCCTTGCGGCATTCTTGGTCCGAATGTAACCGTGGAGCCTCTGACAGCTTGCATCCCATGTTGATGCGGGTTTGATTCAATCCGGTCTGCCATGAGAATGACGCAGATCGCCATATCCCTTTGGAACTCGGTTCGTTTGTTTGGATACGACTCAAAGTGAGCTGCCCAGTTCCGGGGGTCTGCGTCTGTATTTAAATCAAGATCGAAAGCTTCCTCCAACCGAGCTTCTGCCACCCGGATAAGGAGATCCTCGATATCTTCACTGTCCATCTCCTTAATTTCATCGAGACGACAGCGAGCCTTCAGTTTTTCAGCATCAATAAACACTCCCATTTTAGGCAGCCTCCTTCTCTCTATAATCAACCAACTCAACCGGAATGCGGAAGTAGTCTGTTTGTTGAGTCGCAAGCACCGTTTCGATAACCAGATAGTACGAGCCCTTCTCGAAAGTATCAGTGTTGCGCAGATTAATGGTCATTGAGACCGTCGAAATTGTATTCCCATACTGATCGACATCGGCATTGTTCACAGCAACGGAGCCTGTACCAATTTCAATTCCAGTAGGGCGCCGCTTTAGACTCCAGGTGCCAGACGCCAATACGAAAGCCGTCGATTTGTTTAAGTCTCTGACACGAAACTTTCGAATGACGATCGTGTCAACGTTGAACTTCAAGCATTGCTTGATCTCTCTACTCATCAATTCACCTCCGTTGAGGAAATAACGTCAAGGGTTAGTTCGACTGACACATCCTCAAGCGTCAGTTCATTTGAAATGTCATCGAGGATTAAAGAAAACGCCCCCTCTGGTGGTATCGGAGTAGACATCGATGTTGATCGAGTCGAGGAAAGAGAGGAGGACTTTGTTGTAGATACAGAGGAGCTGCGTGTCGTTGACTTTGTAGATGACAGCGACGAGCTGCGTGTTGTGGACTTGGTCGTAGACTTTGTCGAGGAAACAGAGCTGGACTTTGTAGACGATAGAGATGACGACCTCGTCGTGCTTGCAGTTGTCGATTTCGTTGTGGAAACTGACGAAGATCGAGTTGTAGAGACGGACGATGAACGAGTCGATGAAACCGAGCTTGATTTGGTCGTAGAAACGCTGGAGCTGCGGGTCGTCGATTTCGATGTTGACCGGGTTGTGCTCTTCGTTGTTGACTTTGTTGTCGATACAGATGAGCTGCGAGTGGTCGAAACAGACGAAGATCTCGTTGTCGATAGCGATGAAGAGGCCGATGATGCAGACCTTGTGACAGAACTGCTCCTAGTCGTAGACACGCTGGAGCTGCGGGTCGTCGAGGCCGAGCTGGACCGAGTCGTACTCTTCGTTGTTGTCTTTGTTGTTGAAGCAGAAGAGCTACGGGTGGTGGAAGCTGACGAGGACCGCGTCGTTGATTTCGTCGTTGATTTGGTGGTCGAGACTGAAGAGCTTCGTGTTGTGGAAACAGAGGAGCTTTTCGTCGTGCTTTTGCTCGTAGACTTTGTCGTTGAGACGGAGGAGCTGCGGGTAGACGACGCAGATGTTGACCTTGTTGTTGAAGCACTTGAGCTACGTGTGGTCGACTTCGTTGTCGATTTCGTAGTGCTCTTCGTAGTTGACTTTGTTGTCGAAACCGAGCTGGATCGGGTTGTTGAAACCGATGAGCTGCGAGTAGTTGAAAGCGACGATGAAGCAGATGAGGCGGATGCCGTGGCAGATGTGCTGCGGGTAGTCGAGACAGAACTCGAATGAGATGTACTCTTTGTTGTTGAAACTGACGAACTGCGAGTCGTCGATTTAGACGTAGAGCGAGTCGTCGAAACAGACGAGCTGCGAGTAGTTGACTTCGTGGTCGACCTGGTGGTTGAAACCGACGAGGACCGAGTCGTCGATTTTGTCGTTGAGACAGAGGAACTGCGAGTCGTCGACTTTGTGGTCGACTTTGTGGTCGAAACGGACGAGCTTCGAGTCGTCGATTTGGTGGTCGACCTGGTGGTCGAAACCGACGAGGACCGAGTCGTCGATTTTGTCGTTGAGACAGAGGAACTGCGAGTCGTCGACTTCGTAGTCGATTTTGTGGTCGAAACCGACGAGGACCGAGTCGTCGATTTGGTGGTCGACCTGGTGGTCGAAACCGACGAGGACCGAGTCGTCGATTTTGTCGTTGAGACAGAGGAACTGCGAGTCGTCGATTTTGTGGTCGACTTTGTGGTCGAAACGGACGAGCTTCGAGTCGTTGATTTTGTGGTCGACCTGGTGGTCGAAACCGACGAGGACCGAGTCGTCGAAACCGACGAAGATCTGGTCGTCGAAGCCGACGAGGACATAGATGTAGACCTCGTCGTTGATGCTGACGTTACCTGGGTGGCACTGGTGGACCTGGTAGTAGAGTTAGAGGTGGAACGAGAAGTCGACATTGAGCTTGTCGCTGCTCCACCAAGAACAGAATACCTAAAAACATTAGGGGTGCCGCCAGATAGCTGCTCCTTGGAAAGGAACATGTCGCCACGAGTCGACAAATTATCGAAGCAAAGACCCTCGACCTGATCCGCTTCTCCATGCTGAAAGACAGAAAGGATGATACCTGAAAGAACATCGAGCTGCATCACAATGCGCTGAGATGCACTGCCGTCTCGTGTCAGAAGAAAGAGCGACCGATTAAACGGAGACCGTGGATGTGCATCGCCAAGCTGCGAGCCATGAAACAGGTCAGAAAGCGCCACTGGACTTGCTGGCGATGGGGCACCCCCGTTTACAACCCCAGCACCCGTCCATGAGTAAAGAAACGTCTGCGTTGGGTCGCCATCGGTGTCTGTAGTATTGAGATCAACTTCCCACATCCCAGCGTCCGCTTCTGTGTCTGCCTGATTGGAGACATAGAACAGATCGCGTTCAGGGTCATAGGCCAGCCCTTCACAGCCCTCCCCACCATAGGTCCCAGAGTGCCTTGGAATCTTTCTGAGGACATGCGTAACGACGCCAGTTGGGGTGGTTGTCTGGCCAGGTGCAAATGGAACTAAATGGATGCGAGTAAAGGCCCCTCCGTTCGCGCCCTCGTCGAGTATTGCAAAATCGAAGTCTGTAAACCAATCTCCGATATAAACAATACCCTCGGTGTCCAGCATCCCATTTCCAAGGGCGACAGCATCACCTACGGGAGTGAATCCAATGCGTTCAAACTCCCGGATTGATAGATCGTCAGAAACACTGACAATGCAATCACGGTCTCTGGCGTAACAGAGGCCAGAGCTTTCTGTGTGCTGAGTCCCACCACTAGAGAGATCGCCATTGTCGATCTCCTCCATATTCCAATCGGTATCTTCGAAGAACGGAGGATCTGTAATAGTCGTACTGGCAGATGTCGATCTCGTTGAAGACGCAGAAGATGAACGTGTCGTGGACTGAGAAGATGATGCACTTGAGGCTGTGGCCGAAGCTGATGTCGAGCGCGTCGTAGATGCAGAGGATGAGCGTGTAGTGGAGGCAGAGGTTCCTTGGAACTCCGGTGTAGCAAAAACTCCAACATCAATGTCGGTCCCCCACGGTGTTCCATCGATGTCTGTTAACGTATCACCATTGGGCGTACCAGCGTTAAAAAGTGGATTCGCACTGGGGCCATCTGTGTAAGCAAGCGGAGTGAAATCGCCATTCGCAGGATCGGTAAAAACATCCGCTGCTGCGATACTGTTCGTCCCTGACCCAATGTTCGTAGCGGTGGTGTCGGCCGAGATATTATTCTCCGCCGTCCCCCACATAGTCCCACTGCCCTCATAGTCTGCACCGCCATTGCTACCAGAGTAGCAGTTCCGGATGTCAATAACGTTTTCATCTGTTATCCCATGCCAGCCTTGAGGCGTTGCATTGCCATTATAATCGTAAGCAATGCAATTGTGGCAATAGGATGAAGAGTCGAAAGTCCCGCCGTTGTCTACAGAGAAGCTCCAGGCGTCATCGGTACCAGATGCGGAAATGCAGTTCTCTGCGATGAAGACATAGCCAGCCGCTGTTCCAGCGTCGATGTCTACCCCGTCGCCGGCGTTCCCTGCATCTTCATCGTTTGAATGAAAGACACAATCTCGAAGATAACAGGACCCCCCGCCAGCCGTTGTGCTCCAGACCTGGAAGAGGCGCTTCGCGTTGTTTGCATCAGTTCTCGCAGAACCGTCAATCTCAATCCCATAGGCCTCAAAATCAAGAGCGGATGAAAGCTGGATGCAACCGTTTTCATGCCCACCGGGAAAAGTTACCCCCTCCCAGAACATCCATGGGCCAGTGTTGTATGCTCGGCCAAGTTGACCTCGCTCTGCTCTTGGAACATCAATTTTGATGTATCGAGTTGCGTCCGTTGTCCAGTTTGCATCGTCAAATTCGACCTGCGCCAAATGCCTGATGCCGCCTGGGAAATCGTCATAGATCTCAGCAACTTTGATCTTGTTTGACGATGTCAGATCTTCGCGCTCACTAACCTCAAAGTCATAGAGGTTGGTATAGTGCCCACCAGCGGTCCCGACATTTTCGAGTGGGGTAGGAGTGTCCGCATAACGAAACTGGGACTGGCTGTCAACCTGAGTAATGACGTGAACACCATTGTAGTTCGTCGTCCCGGAAATGCGGATTCGCTGCCCGACTTTCAGGTTCGAGTTCGGGTATGTACCGGACAGCGTGACTGTAACTTCTGCCCCGTCACCGTCAATCGTAGAGATAGACTGGCTGTCACGAATAAGGATGAATTCTTCTGAAGGGCCAGGTGTCGTAGTTGCTGATGTCGACCTCGTCGAAGACATCGAAGTTGAACGAGTCGTCGACGCTGACGAAGACCGGGTTGTGGACTTCGATGTCGATTTCGTCGTTGATTTTGTCGTCGAGTCCGATGTCGACCTTGTCGAAGAAGCCGAAGAAGATCTCGATGTCGAGCGCGATGTCGATTTCGTCGTTGATCTCGTCGTAGACTTCGAAGTCGACGCAGATGTTGTCGGCCCTGCCCACGGACTTATGATATAGGTTGCGTTCGAGTCGACATAGATCGTCATATCGCCATGGTTATCGTTAAACCACTCGAAGACCATCGCGACATAGTCGCTCGAGCCGGCGACCGACCAGTTGAGGCCCGTCCACGTCAAGCTGTACGCTTGCGCAATCTCAATCTCGAATTGCCCCTCGTCGGACCAGAACGGCCCTTCTGTTATGCTTGAATTAAAGGCAACGAGCCCGACTCGGCAGTAAACCTTGTTGACGCCGGTCGAGATGTCAATTTGCCCTGTCCACGTTCCGTCCCAGTCCGACTCACCGCACGCCGCCGTGTCGATTGCGTAATCTGTTTCTGTCTGAGTCCCAGTGATAGGCGCGCCAATCGGATTTTCAGCTACGGGCGACTGGTTGAGGGAGTATGTCCAGTTAGTTCCCGGCGCCCATCCTGGATGATAATCGTCCTCAAGGTAAAATTGACGATTTGCCATCAGAGCCTCCCCTTAAATTCTGGTCTCTTCGTTCGTTGGGGAGACCATGGCATCCCGCATCTCTTCTTGAGCCGCCCCGTACTCCTCGTCGGAGACCCACTTGCCACGCTTGATGCGACTGGAGTCGAGCCCTTCCGGGATGTCTGCGTCTTCGGTGTTGTCGCAGCAGAATAGGTCGTCGCTCTGCCAGTAAAGCGTAACGCCGGTCATTATGCGCCGACGCTGCTTCTCTCTCTGGTAGAGGACGAACCCTATCACCCCCTTCTCGGGCAGAGACTTCCAGGCCGTTGTCGCACTATCAAACTTTCGGCCGCCTGAATACCAGGCACGCCACCCAACGATGGAATATATACTAGCCATTTAAGCCTCCCGTTTCAGTTAGGCGGGGCACATGGGAGGCCCGATCTCTTCTACTTCTTCTGGTCGGGTCCTTCTATCCCGCCTTGCCGGAGATGGCCGTGATTATACCAGATCGTCGTACTTCTCCCAGGGCTTACGTTCCAGAAGTTCATCAAGCGTCATAATTTGTCGTTCTTGGATGAATTTTCGCCAAGGAGCCCCAACTCGCAAAACCTCTTGACGCATCTTCTGTAAGTCCTCTACGTACTTTTTGTTGCCTTTGCGGTCCTGGTAATAGACTTCGTATCTTTGCTGGAGCCAGTCGTAGCCCCCTATGCAGTAGGCTGAAAGCATGAAGTTGAATTGAAATTGGTCATTTGTCCAACTGTACCCACGAGAATAGCGCAGGTACTCATCTCCCGGATGAAGGTCGGCACTCGTGTGTCCGTCGCGGTGGTAGACATGGGAGCGGACTCGCTTTGGGATTTGTTTTTTTACTTCTTCTATTTTTTCGTCTATTTCGAGGTTGTCGTCTTTCATCAAGCCACGGATCAACGGGTGACATCTTTCCGGACATTTTTTCAAAAGTCCCCGAACCTTGCTTTTTTCTGGATTATTGAACAGCTCCTCGATGGCAGGGAGCACCTGCTTCGAACCGCGCTTTGGCCAATCCTCGATGCGCGCTGGCCTCTTTTGCTCATCCCAGCGCGGGTTTACGCCAAAGGCATGCCGTATGAGCCCTTGGCCGAAGATCCAGACTTCCTTGCCCAACAGCCACCAGAGCATATCGAGGTATGGCTCACCACCCCCGTAGCACTTGAATTCTTCGCAATAGCCCCTGAAATCAAGATATTCTTCACGCCCGGCCATGAGGGCGCAATGGCTTGCCATTGGGACTCGATAGAAAGGGACACGAGGCGCTGAATACGTGGCATCTGGCTGGACGGCGATCTCCTTTGGCACACCCCTAGAAAGATTCCCCCAAAAGCGTTCCTTGAGTCTCAAGGTATACCCATAGCAACGGATATCTCTGGTGTCACCCCAAATATGGATGGCTGAATGCCACAGGCCGCCACGCTTCAGCCAGCCCTGGATCATCCCATGACAAGTGCCTGTAGCCACGGCGTTATGCCCATCTGAGAGGAAGACAACATCCCCGGTAGCTGCTCGCGCTCCGATATTCCTGACTGTTACATTAGCACCTCTGTCATCGTACTCGAGGACTTTCAGCCGGTCCTCTCGGATCCAGCGTCGAAACTTGTCCCGAAGAATATGCCGAGTGTCATCAGTCCCCATGTTGTCGACTACGATAAGTTCCCACGGATAACCCCAGAATTCAAGCTCATCAATAAAGCTGAACATTGTCCCGAGAATGACTGGGTACTCATTTCGAACACCAAGGACAACAGAGACTTTTGGCCGCTGCCCTGTATCGTCGATCAGCATGTCTATGTGGCCAGCCCCGGCTTTTAGTCTATCCGTCATGGTTCATTCCTTCTAAAATAGAGTTCAGCCCAATATCCAAATCCCCTTTATCATCAGCGAGGCGGCAAATATCGCGCGATACTCCGCCAATTTTGCTGCGCTCATGGATGAGTTTCCATACAGCAGTCATCGCAGGATCAAAGCCACAGTCCCTCGCAAGTATGATGATCGGGACTGTGATCCAGTCCCACTCAAACATTGCCATCATGATTCGTTCGTTACCTGTCCGAAGGATGAGGACAGGCCAGGGCCAGTTCTCGCCCTGCCAGGCAAAGCAACGATGCATTAATTTTTTGTTCGATGGATCGTAATTGACAAACATGTCAGCAAAAATTGGACGACGCATCCCATATTGCTCAATATGAGTTTTGATGCCCCTATAGCTATTGGAGCCCTTCCAGTAGCGGTGAACGAGCATCCAGGATTCCCTGTCGTGCGGAAGGGGGATATTCGTTCTGCGCTCATTCCACCTGGACGAAGTAAAAAGCTTCGGCTCGCATGGAAGGTTGATCGGCCCAAATGCGTAAGTGGCAATGGGACTATCAGCCAGGACCCCTTGACGAATCCAACTGGTAAACTGTCGCTTGCGCGAATGCACCCTTCTACGGATGTGCTCTTGCAGCTCGACGATGTCAGGATCAACTGGCCCATCATCGAAAGAGTGGCTTTTCATCCAACCTTCCCAGTTTGGTATCTTCGCTTTCATCCTAAAGGGCAATCTCGATCATGCTCGAACGGCTCAAATGTCAACAAGACTCTAAGGTTGCCAGCCAGAGAGATATTGACAAGGTCCACAGGCACGCATTTATCTGGAGACTCCGGGCAGTCCATCTCCAAGTCGTAAAGATCCGGAAGCTCCCTAAGCTGCTCGATTGCTCGTTCTACATTCATGGCATGTCATCTCCATTCTCTATTTCTTCCCAATTCCGATGAACAACAGGTGCCCTACTTGCCAAATGTACAGATGTGGTAATAAGCCTTAGCCCAGGCCAGATTCCACCGCGCTTAGTCAAAGCCCCTCGAAACCAAGATAAACCACTATCAAGAGCGCGTGTCTTCATTGTTGGACCTAAGTTTTTTTTCACCTCTGGATGGTAGTAAACATCGTCTGGCATGGCAAAATCGACCCCGACAAGCACCGCGACCCGTGGACGCATCAAGCAAGCTATGCTGCAGGCAGTTGAGGCTACAGAAGCATGGCCTGGAATAAAACGGTAGGTTGGAGCATACCAAAACGGTTTTCCCTCGCGGTCCTTTACCGGCAGTCTGCGAGAAATTTCCATCTGAAAATGAAATGAATATAATTCCCCTCCAGCATAGTAATGCTGCATCTTTTTTGTCTGATGGTGAGGGACAATGACTCGATGCGGAGTTGAAAGCCCTGGCTTCATCCTGCCCTTATCGCCATGAAGCTCATGGCCATAAAGCCAAGAAAACCGCTTGTCTGCATAAAGCCAGTAAGTGGGCTTTGGAATAATTTCAAGCGCACTATTCAGCGCAATGACAGTCTCCCCAACCATGAGATGCGCCCATTTCTTTAAAGCTAAAGAAGTTGGCCCAGGAGCTACGATCCAGAGACGCCGGTCTTTTTCCAAGCCCTCAAGGTCGTAAACGTTTCGAACCTCATGTGTCATCTACTTTTGCGCTTTCCGGAGAGCTGCGCCTCTTGGTCCATAAGTGCAGCCTTCTGCCTCTGTGAACGCCACTTTCGACGCTTTGGATGAATAGGCCCGACAAATTGCTCAATCCAAGCATCTCGCTTTCTGCAAAATTCCTCAGCCTCCTCAATACACTTCTGTGCTCGAAGCGGGTCAGGAGTTGTATGAGTGGTCTTGGAAAAACCTGCGTAGGGATGTCCTTCAGAAAAATACTCCACTTTTGTTCGGGCAAGAAGTGGGCCATGCTTGTCGATAAATTCTTTCCAGCGACGAGCATCATCTTCTTCCTGGACCCTAAGCGATATTGCGAACTTTTCATGCTCATCACGCTCACGTTCTTCGTCGTCCAAGTCTTTGCGTTCTTCATAGCTCAAGATATAGGCGTCACTGATCGCCTGTCCAATGGCGTGGCTTGCATCATACGGATCGAAGTCACGTAGCTCGGAGTTTGGAGGGAAGTAGGCAGGAGGCCTACCTCCATGTTCTTTCTTCCACTCCTTTTGCTTTGCATCACCAGCAGTCATCCATCCAGTTACATTAAAGGCATGGGGGTACGAGACAAGGTGGACAAGAACGAAGGGCCGATCGTCCGGATCGTCTGGCCGAATGAGAAGCTCGTAATAAAGACGGCTCCGCGTTCTTATTTCCCATTCTGCAAGGTCCGGAATAGACTTGAATGTATTGATGTGTGCAGGCCACTCAACGCCCCAGAGGCGAGCAACAGCCAATTCCCCAAGTGCCCCTAAGTCATGCTCCTGCATCTCACCTCGGCCCCTGGCCTTGAGTCCATGCTTGTCTTCACGCCCTTGATCAATTGCCTCGTTGTGTCGGCGGCCTGCGACCTTGCGGGCAAAGGAGACATCCTCATCTGTAAGCCTGATGAACCCAGTCCTCACACTCAGCCTCCTTGGCAGATAGCAAGCATTGGGGTTAAAGTCGAATCGTCGCTGAGTTCTTCACTGAAGTCATAATTGAAGATTCGAACATCGCCGAAGACTTTTTCGACCAGGAACCGGAAATCTTGAACATGGAACTTACCAACATGCCCTCTGTTCTTTCGGTATTGGCTGTTATGGTTTAGCGTTGAAATAAAAACATTAGCCTTTGTCTTGCAAGCATTCTGAAGAGACTGAAGAAGTAAGAGCGGATCCGCAACATGCTCAATAACTTCAAGGCAGACAACCACGTCGTAACGCCTCTGGTAGCGGGCTGCGTCCGATGATTCTAAGTGTGAACGGGCGGTCCAGTCTTCATGCTTGAATTCAACCAAGTGCCCCCAAGAATCGGCAGCAAACGCGATGGCCTCTTCGTCGGAGTCGATGCCTACGATCTCCCAGCCGTCATGTTTTAACAGCAGACTGCCGACTCCATTCCCACACCCATAATCAAGCACAGAGAGAAATTCGTCGATCGCCCAGTCCGGCTCTTTTGACGCAACGAATCTCCGAATGTTTCGATATATATCAAACTGCGGCGTTAAGAAATAACGCAGCCTGTGGTGGTAAACCGCATTGAATTCACTACTCATTAGACAGGCTCCGAAATTGTACGTCCCTCCAGAAGCACGCGCGCAAGCTTGACGTTCGCTCGCACATCCGCCAGAGCGTCATGAGCCGCTTGCTCTGAAAGATGAACGCCAAAGTACCTGCATAACGTCCCAAGCTTCATATTTTCCGGCGGATTCGGATGATTGTAGAAATGCCACTGAGCAAGCTGCGACGTGCAAAGCACCCTGAAGTAGCCAGGCAGGAACTCGTCGGCTTTCTTGTACCACGCCTGGAGCATGGGACCATCAAAGTTCGACGCATTGTGACCAGCCATAAGAGCAACGTAGTACGGACTCCCACGCTTGCTGATTAACTTTACGGTGGCATGACGCTTTAGAAATGCAGAAATCACCTTCATGCCACTGATCTGAGAAAAGGATTCTTTCTCCCAGACTTCAGGGTCGAATGAATTTACAGCCAAGGCCTCAGCGGTGCATTCACCAATGTCGAATTGAAGCTTTATCTCAAGCTCTTCTTGTACCTTGAACTTCTCGTCTACAGCGATGCCTGCAAACTGAATGATCGGATGAACGCCTGGCGTTAGTCCTCCAGTCTCAAGATCAAAAAATACAGTCTTCTTCATGGTCCTATCTCCTATGTTTTGACTCAGCGCATGGCTCCTTTGCCAAATTTTCGGATGTTGGCCGCTTCCCGAGCGGCAACCTTCTTTTTTTTCATTTTTTCCCAGCGTTCGCCCGGGCCTCTGCGACACGCTCGCGATGGTCGATCTCATCAAGGACGAGACAGTGCCCAGCCTGCTCATAGCATTGGACTTTCTGCTCAGACGTGCATGACCCAAATATCGAGCATTCCATCCCGTCCCATGGGTCTTCGTAGTTTGGCTCTTCACCGTCCGCCCCAGGGGGAGATTCTTCGGCGATGATTGATTCAGGTGGCGTCGTCTCTGTCGCCATGACAAGCTTTAGCGGAATGGTCGTACCGTCAGGGGTCTCAATTGATAGGTCTGGCTGGGGCGCTGTTTTGTGCCCCATTTCGTCATTGACGAACTCTGGCCTGAGAACTTCTCGAGGTGCCGGTTTGGCGGCTGGCTTTTTTCTTTTATCGAACCCGATATAAAGTAACGGCTCAAATTGGTTCTCGAAGATCCAGTCTCGGTTGTAGACACGGGTGATTGCATTCGTCCGGTTCATGATGGAGGATTCCGCTTGGAAGTTTGCCCAAATCTCGCGAGCCAAGCATTGGTAGTATTCAGGGTTCGCATTTGGATCGTTGATGGTGAACTCGTAAGTCATCACCCCCTCTGTGCAGAACTCAAGCATCGGGCTGAAGTCACGATTAAGAACCATGAACTTCCCGCTCATGCTCGCCTCGGCTTGAATCAAGGAGCAGCACTCAGATACCGATGGGAAAATAAATATGTTTGAAAGCATCACAAGCTCTCGGACAGCCCTGAATGGGACGGTGTAGCGGAGAGTTTTCTGGTCAGTCTCATCTGCGAATCGTGATGTTAAAATGACATCGTGATCAAGCTCCAGCCCACAGACTTTGGCGTAAGCTTCAATCCCGTCAATGTCCGCCTGGTCACGAGGGCTGTTGCAATGGGCATTGACAAGCACAAGCTTCGCCCTAATTTTCATCTTTTTCCAAAAACCAAAGATCCGCATAAGATGGCGGACTCCTTTGTCATGCCATCGGGGAGTTGAGAATGGGTACACCTCGAGGATTTGATGATCCATGAGCCCGTAACGACTGATAAGATCTTGCGCCAGTTCCGAGAAATTCCAAACATCACGGACGTCCTTTGGATTATACACTGTTCGCACGGCTGTGTTCTGAGCTGAGATCATCAGCGCATACTCATGAGCCTGGGCGCAATTCAGGTAAACATAGGTAGAGTGCTGCGCAGCGGAGAACCTGAGTGTTGAGGGATAGCATAAATTACGAGGCGCATTGGATGGACCAGAGTGGACCCAGTGAAGCCAGTTCTTCTCCGGCCACAGATCGATACACCTTCGGATAGCAGCATTCTGAGGGAGGTGCCAAGATAAGAACATCAAGTCATGGTCGATGATCGTATCGTAAGGCTCAAGGGCTTCTCTGTACCCCACCCAGCCTTTTTCTTTGTCTCCTTCGAAGTGGACGGCGACCTGCGTTTCAAAGCCAGCGATCTTTTTCCCAGTCTTTTTATCTACGTGGTCTTCATCCGCTTTTTGCTCTGCCCCATAATCAACCAGGAGGGTTTGCGGAAGTATGTATTTGATGCTGAGCCCCTCTCGCTCGATCAAATCCTTGTCATTCGAATTGAAACTTTTCAGACACAGGAGATCGTAATCGTACCCGTGCCGCTTCAGTGCTCGAGCCTGGTCAAGTATTATCCCACTGAGGCTGTATGCAGGGGAAAAGTCAACCAGGGATGTCAGGATCGCTACCTTTGGCTTATAAATCGAGAGGGGTTTTTTCTTCACCATCGTCCTCACTCCTTTTCGTGAACCAGAACTGTTCTCTCTTCGTAGATTTCCCGAGCGCCCTACCAATTGTTGGCATAATCCCACGCACCTGGCAGAAACGGTCAACGGCCAATCTCACATCGTGCATTTCATAATTATCGCCAACGACAACTCCTCCAACCGAGACCTTTGGGAACCACAAACAAAGATCTCGGAAAGCCCCAATAAAGGTATGGTCACCATCGATCCAAAGAAGATCGACTGGCTCGTGGAACTCTTCAGATACATCCCACGAGAACCCCTTGTGCGAGACTACCTTCCCACTGGCGAGATTGTCTTTGTGGAGTTCCTTGAAAATCTCCCAGCATAGAATCATGTCGCCGACATAGTTCGGCTTGCCGTCATAGTTCGCCCATGGATCTACGCAATGGATTGTTGCGTTAGGCAAATGGAGAGCTGCGCGATAGGCGGTGAATCCCCTCTGGGTGCCAAGCTCCACGAACACCTTTGCCTTCGGTGCAAGATCGAACATGGGGTCTCGGTACGTAGGAAGCCGAGAGAAATCAAAGGGGTCGTTTTTTACTGGCGCTCCAAGCGTATCTGAAAGGTAGAGAGCAGCTCCACAATAAGGACAATCGCCACCCACCGTACCACCCGCGATTGTTGAATGCTTCGGACAAGCTGCGCAGAGACCGTCCCTCATCGCCGGCTGCCACTTCTTCATGACTGACGGCCTACAATCCGACTTGTCCAGCGCGCACGGTTGCGCTCAATCATCTCGTCAAGATCGCCAAACACTTCATTCATACTTGGCTCCAGCTCCGGAACCTCATCGTAAGAAATTGAGTGAGTGCCGTCAGCCCGGATAATCTCTGTTCTTCGCCAGCCAGTGTAGTCCTGGGTATTTATCTCCCTTGGCGGTGGGGTTGTTGAACGTGTGGCTGAGGCTTCCGGCGATGCAGTTACCTCCATCGATGTCACCTGGCGCTTTGGTAGAAGACAGCCAACAAGACCCAAGAGCCCGGACTTGATCATGTCTCTTCGCTTCATGGTCTTCACTCCTATTGAGAAACAAAAAAGGTCGCACCGACACGACACGTCACCTTCCCGGGTAGTCAGGCGGGGGGTCGATGCGACCAAAGCTGAAACGATCGAAGATTACCCGGGAGCCAACGTATCAGTCGCCCCCAGTTTCGTCTTAAATCCCCGTATTGTCAAGAAACTCCCGAATACAACATGCGGGGCTCTTGACGGCCACCCAGCCAAGAAGCCTCTCAGCCCTCTTAGAGCTGGAAGTCATAGAATACTCACCACCCGGCCTTTTCTCTTCCCCGGTGACAACTGGCTCGCTACAGCCAGTCATCTCATGGAAGGCCTTCGCCATCTCGCTAATTTTCCTCGTGGCGCCTCCAATATTGAACTCGCAAGATCTGCAAAATGCCGCTGCTTTGAGGTTCGCAACCACCACATCATCGACATGAACAAAGTCCCTGGCCTGCTTTCCGTTCCCATAAATCTCAGGCGCTTCACCGGCCTTCCATTTATGGTACCAATTACGAATCAGCCCGCTTTCAGTTGACTGAAGCGCCTGGCCAGGGCCGAGGACGATGGAATACCGCATGGCCACTATCGGGATGTTGCGCTTGTCGCAGAACCAACGGAAAGCTCGTTCCTGTTGAAGCTTTGAGAACCCGTAGACTGACGGTGGGTCTTTTACGCCCTCCTCTGTCACATTGACCATCGGCCTATAGATCGCCTGCGATGAAGCAAGGACGATCATCCCCGGCAGGTAGTCCTTAATCTTATCGATAGCTTCAAAGAGCGTGTAAGATCCAAGAACCTGCACTCGTGCAAACTCTGAATGATCTAAACTGTAGCCCTGGCGAGCGGGGAACCAATAAATCACACCAGGCCTGTGGTAGCGAAGAAAGTCCTCGATTCTGTTTAGGTCGCAAATGTCAATCTTCCATGTGGGAAAACCTGGTTCCTTCTCAGGTCTGACCGCAAAATTGTCAGCCCCCACGACCTCATGCCCTTCCTCTTTGAGCTTCCGCCCAGTCGCAGTTCCGATAAATCCAACACCAAAAATTACGCTTTTCATGACCGGCGTACCCTTCCAAATTGGAACCAATTATTTCTCGACCGATGATGTTCGATTTCTTCCATATGCTTATTGAGTCTATCTCTCCACCAGCCACCGGCCCTCTTCACTCTGTGAAGGTCATCAATACCAAGACTTCTATTCACTGATGGGAAGTTCTTTGCTGGCTTAGTCCCGACAGATACCAAAAGCCAGTCCTTTGCAATGAAAGCCAAATCTGCGATGGCTTTGTCAACGGCATCTTCATTAACAAGGTGCTCTAAAACATCATTGGAGACAACGACATTGAATCTGTCCTGACCGAATACCCTGAGATCCTCATAGGTTACAAGCTGTGCCGGGAGATCTCGCAATTCCTGGAAAAAGAGTGAAGGCGCACAGTCAGAGCCAGAGACATTGTATCCAAGCTCGCCAAGCTTACAGATGAGATGTCCACGACCGCATCCTGCATCATGGACACTGGCCTCCTTCGGAATGTTAGCTTCAATAAAATTGACAAATCGTGCATTCCTTGTTGTCGGACCACCGTAACGGCCAATGGTGATGGGCTTGCCATTGCTGCGTTTTGTCGGATGCTTCCATTCGCCCCGCATCCCGTAGAGCTTGTCATAAATATCAACAAGGCTCTTGGCTGTATGCTCCTTCATGATAAAAACTCCGATGCATCGACCGCTGTGAAGTTTGGTAGAAGTTCTCTGCTGTAAGGGGAGCAGTTAACTACCTCGAAGCCTGGGAGTTTGAATTGGCGCAACGCTTTGACCTGGTCATCGAAAGGGTTCGTAGCCCCCGCTTTCGTAAACTGGACACCGTCCACATATGGCTGTCCGTCAGGGCGAGAAAGATCTAAGCCAAAAACAACGCACTTGGTAGCGCCCATCTGCCATGCTCCGACAAGAGCATTAAAGACAGACACCGCCGGTACCCGAGCTGGGACGATCAGCTCTTCCTCCCACCGGGCAACAAAGACACGACGAAAAAAATCTCGGCGAGCTGCGCGTTCTTTCGCCCTGAGCACAACAGCGACTCGAGCTGTCGAAATAACACAGCAGTCTGGCTGGTGTTTTTGTGGCTCGCTCATGAGCCATAAGGCGTAGGCACTCTCAGCCATCACCCAGAAGGTCGGTGTCATGCGGAGCCCGGCAGAATTAACTGCCATGGAGATCTCGTCGCGAAAGGCATCTGGCGGAACGCAAGACAGCGATGGCCCTGGGCAGAAGAGATAGACCGTTCGGCCGATGGCCGTGTCCTCCAGTTCATCTGCGTCTCGGTAACGACCACGAAAAGGCCCATGCTGTTTCAGGAGGGCTTTGCATCTGCGATTGAGAAAGTACGGTCCTTTACCATCTTTGTCGTAGTGAAAATGCTGGCGACAATACCACTCTGGGTCATTGGCCCATCGGTCATCTTCCTGTGCGAACCCAGACCCAGCGCGACGTTCGCTGCGTAGCAGGGCCGTGTGTTCATCTTCCCAGTACTCAAACGCCATGCGGTGCAGCTTCATTTGTTCTTCAGCCAGGCATAAGCATACCCTGTCGCTGTCCTCTCTTCTCCGTTCACGATATCCAAGACTTCAAACCCAGCGCCTTCTACGATCGGAATGAATTCTTTTTGTCGAAGCATCATCCAACGACTGACATTGTGTTTGTATGCACCTCCGTTCTCTTTTTTCTTTTTTCGGTACGCTTGGCAGCCGACCCTGGTTCGGAACTGAACAAGACCATACGCACCTGGACGCAAAAGCTTGTTCCAAATGCCTGCGGTCTCAATAAAATGTTCGACAGATGGCATGTGTTGGATAACAGCAGTGCAGATCAAAAAATCGAATGAATTAGCACCGAGCTTTAATGCTGCGCTCGGAGCATCGATCGTGAGTGGGAATGCGTTTGTTTCAAACCCTGGGCAAAGATCTTTCACAGCCATAACCGCTGACCGAAGAGCGTCGATGGAAATGTCTACGACTGTGGCCTCCTCAAAAACCCTGGAGAAAGCGACGATGTTAGATCCTCCTCCTGGCCCCCATTCAAGGAGAGATCGAAGCGGCTGCATGCCATCATCGTAGTAACTACAGAACTGCTCAAGGTGCCCGCGACCGATGCGAAGCCATGCCTCTTCGTCTCTCCATCGTCCAGTGCCACGGATATGAGCGAAGTCTCTTGTTCGCTTCGAACTTGAAGCCCAGAAGTTATGAGCTTCAAGAAGTACGTTTCTTGTCATCTTGCTTACCCCTAAGAAGGTCAATGGCTTCGGTGGCTGGGACTAACTTCTGATTTGCAGTGACCGCGTCTGCCATTTTGCGCCAAAGTACAAATTCCGCTTCTTCTGTTGGCGCTTCGATGACCTCAATTTCATGTCTGTCGATTATCTTGAGCGAGGCGTCGTGCTCTGGCCACTCCATCGAGCACGCCTTGAAAGAGAACGCTCTCCAGAAGTGCTCATACCAGACACCAAGGATTTCGATATCTTCTGGTAGCCCAAGAATTTGGAACCCAGGCCTCCTATTTGCAATAGCGCACGCCTGCTTAATGAGATACTCATCCCCCACTTGAAAAAACCTCACTCGCTTGTGCTTTGTTTTAAGCTCGGCGGTTGAATAGACATTCCCAAGAGGTGAAGAAGGTTTTTTCTTCATTGTGTGCCCTTAAAGAAAGTCACAGGGTTTTTTTCATCGCCCATGAGCTGAATCTTTGGACTGCCAGCAATATCTTCAATCTGTGAGACGTCACGGCATAGGCGACGAAGGCCTTCTGGCTCAAGGCTGGAGGCCTGATCTGCTCCGTACCAAGATCGATCTAACGTAAAGTGCCGCTCGATATGAGTTGCGCCGAAACAAACCGCGACGATAGATGGAAGTAGACCGACCTCATGCCCGGAGTACCCAACACCGACACAGTGGTGAAGCTCACAAAATCGAAAATTCCTGATCGTCTCTATTCGCGCAATGTTGCAGCGGGCAAGAGATGTTGGGTACAGGGCAGTGGTGATGTTTAGAACATACTTACAGGACAACTCTTCAAATATGCGACAAACGGTCTTGACCTCATGAAGATTGGACGCAAGGCCAACGCTAATGAAAGTAAGGCGGCCATAAGATGCCACCTGTTTGAGGAATGCCTCATGCTTCGCCATTGCGCTTGGGACCTTGTGAAATGCTATGCGTTCACCGTATAAAGTTTCAAGCTCTTCAAGGCTTTTCAAGTCAAAGCAAGAAGCGGACCAGCCCAATGACCGCTCGTCGCACCTATTTGCGATGAGATGAAAATCGCTCCATGCCAGCTCTCTCCCATAAACCTTGTCGCCAACTGTAGCCCCCCATGGAGAGCTGCATGGCTTGGAGAGATCTTCTTCAGTGTAGCAGCTCTCAATGTCACGCTTCTGGAGCTTTACATAATCCGCACCACAATGTTTCACCGCATCAATCATTTCAAGGACTTTTGAAATATCGCCGTTATGGTTGATTCCGATATCAGCAATCACTTTAGGCATGGCTTCCTCCCTTCACACCTAATGCTCTTGTTTGGCCTTGTAGAAAAATAAGGATCTCTCATCTCTGGCATTATCGACTTGTTCGGCTTGAGTGTGCGAACCCACTCAAACCCAGCCGACTCAAGCAGAGATACGATCTTTATTTCATCATAGCCATCCCGATGCTTCATTGGACGATAGTCCCGTGCCCACTCAAGGACTTGATCGAGAGAGGCCTTGCCCTTGACATATCGGTCAATAACGAACGGCATTGACGGAACAACGATCCGTATAAGCCCATGCGGCTCAAGTACTCGAAAACAATTTTTCAGAAAAGAACGAGGGGCGGCGAGGTGTTCTAAAACGTGCGAAGAGTACACAACCTCAAAGCGGCCGTCTGGCCATGGGAATTCTCCGTTGAGATCTAACGGACAGTCCGATGGTGTCTTCTCAGACAGCCCTGCTGTTTGCCAAGAATGAGAGAATCGATCACGGTTCCTCGTATGATTGTTCTTTTCTGGCCCAAGCTCGAGATAGCGCGTGCTGGCAACATGTGTCATGGTCGCACCTCCGTATCGATGAAGCGAACGGCCGTGGTCTTACTCACCCGTCTCAGCGGTGCCAAGACCCTCGCGACCTCAAGGTCATCCTTTTCATCTATCTCCAAACCATCCCACCATGGCATTACGACAACTCCGTTATTTCGCCCCATGCGGCGACCAGAGACCCAAAGCTCCCGCTTGGCTAAATAGCACCCACCATTTTCCATGTACATCGACATTGCTTCTTCTTGCCGAAGAGCGCGATAGGGACGCATTGGAACAAACTCAGAGCCGCCATTTCCGCGCTGTGGGTACCCAAGATATCTCTGCGTAGCATCGACTACAGTAATAACAGCATCTCGCCCACCCTCCTCGAATTTCTCAACGCACAAATCCAACGCCTTCGTAGTTAGAAACGGCGTCGTACATTGAAGCAGAGCCACGGCCTTCCACTTTTCTCCAGGGTCATGCTCTTCCAAAAACGCCGCAACGCTTTCTTCAGACGTAATTGTATCTGTAGCGAAACGCCCATCTCGAGGTGGACACTTGGCTCCCATCCTTGTGCCCTCGGCTCGGATGTCCGGGCTGTCGCTCCACACAAAGACAGGAGATAGCCGGCTTGCAGTGGCTACGCTGACACAATGGGCGAGCAGCGTTTGCCCGCCAACCTCCTTGAGGTTTTTGCCAGGGATCCCTTTACTTCCGCCCCGTGCTAAGATCAGTGCTGGGATTGTCACCAACCACCTCCTCCATATGCTTGATGGCATTATCGAGTGTGTCTCGAAGATTCCTTAATGTTAGAAGGAATACACGAGGGCTCGATGCTCTCAGTGGTACTTCAATTCGACTGCGAATTTCAGGGGGCATGGCCTTGAACGCTTCATCTAACTTCGACCAATCAAAGGCCTTGATCTTTTCTCGCTCGCTCATAGAACTCCTCATATCGGGCCAGAAGGCTTGGGGCAGTATAATAGGTTTCCATCCACCGCTGGCCTTTCTTTCCCCATTCTTCAAGTAGCTCACGGTTATCTCTCAACTTCTCAATGACCCTACGCAGCGTCCTTGGCCCTGCCTCGATGAATGGCCATTCACTGAGCGGGGCGCCAACGGCGCCTGAAGTCTCAAGCTTTGTTGCTTGGTTGAAGCTTGTAACAACTGGCTTCCCCATTGCGGCCCCCTCCAGCGCCGAAAGGTGGAGGTATTGAGTAAAGCATTCCTCAAGGACGACATGAGCAGAGGCCTTGATTGCCTGCGCTTCCTCGAACGGTCTATTACAGACAGCTATGTATTGGACCCCCGGGATACCAACTAAGAGACGTGCATGCGCCTTTGGCCTTTTGGCGTTAATCTTCCCATCTTCTCTGTTGTTTGAGTAGGTATAGACCACACGTAGCGTTTTGTCATTTGGGTCTGGGTAGAGGGTCGGGCTCTGACGAAACACGGGGCTGTCGAGATCTAAGACATCCGGCAAGCGGCCCCACTTTCTTCCTGGGTTTCGGCGCTCGTCTTCATCGAACAGGTGCCCATACCCATTTGTAATGCCCGCGTAGCTAACATCCTCTCGCCACTTCAGGCGCCCACTTCGAGGCTTAAAAAAACGATCGGGGATATTGCCAATGTGAGCATGGTAGATTTTTACTTTGCCACGCAGGTCACACCGCCACCCCTCGAGCACTGAGGGGTAGCTGTCATCGTGGAAGTGAAGCACATCGGCGGCTTCGACCCAATCTTTAAGAGGCCCCTTGTGCATTTGTTTTGGACAGTAAAAACCATAGGGGTTGAGAGGCTCGTGAAAAAGCCAACCGCCTGTGCGCCGACAGGCAAAAGCTCGTCCTTCGTGTTCGGTGAAGCGGCCCCAGAGAGTCGCAATGCGCCCTGGGGTGTAGCGTACAAGGCTGTGACCAACGAAGTGACAAATCTTCATTCATCTCCCTCCCAAAATGCGTACCCGTCAATGCTCTCATAGGTCATGTTCGTACGCACCGGAAACTTAATGAATGCACAGATTTTTTCACGCCACCAATCGCGCGGCTGATCGATGGTCCTTAGAGATGAAGGCCCTCCCAAGGTCACAATAATTCCATTCGAGGCCAAGCGGCTCGCCTGGCTAAGCGCATCGTCGACCTCCTGCTCGTCACGAAGGTGGTCTAAAAAATCGGTCATGAGCACAAGGTCGAATGTATTGTCGACAAAAATATCCATATCATGAACTGGGGTCGGAGCAGCGGACATCCATTTTAGATCCTTTGCAAGGAGGCAAGGAACGACTTCCGTTCCAAGAACATCAAAACCATCCATTGCAAGCTGCTTCAGTACAAGGCCACGGCCACAACCGATGTCAAGGATCCTCTCTACACCATGGTCACGAAAAAACGGAGAAAGCCGAAAGATAGTCCGGTGATGCCCTGTTGGATCACTGCGCCACCCACTGGCATAAGCTTTCTCAAAACTTCGGATGTGATTTTGCAGGCTTGGTCGGGCCAACTTTCACGACCTCTTCTTCTACGATTTTATCAAACGGTACGAATTCAAATTGGTCGCGTACAGGATAAGCCACCGACGTTTGAATTATTCGTGGCACCCTACCACGATCTGCGAGCTTCTCTTTTAGATCTTCGAAGGCTTGGACCATCTGCGCGCTTGATTTCTGACAGCTCTCTTGCTGTCCGGCTGTCATGAACCGGCAATGCTTCCATTCAAAGCCAGAGGCATAAGGGATCCCGTCGCGCGCCTGCATCCCGTCAATCCCGACAAGCACCACTTCGCTGAAACCAAGAAACTGGCAGAGGAGAATCGCGGTCTCCGCCACAGTCCTCGAGGCTCTAAAATTATCCTTGACGTACTCCACATAACGACCAGCACCAAGATGCGAGCGCATATCCTCCATCCCCTTCTTATGGATGATACATTGGATACGCCGCCATTGGTCTTTTACACGGCTCCACAATTCACGATAGGCTCGAGCGTCATACCAAACCCACCAAGCATCTGGATAAGAACGAAGGTTGGTAAATTTCAACACAGCCCCATTAAGAGCCATGATGTATTGACCCCTTAGCTTCGAGAGATTCACGTCATCCATCGTTGGCCCTGTCCCCACGATATAACAACGAAGCCCTCTGCATGACCCCTGGAGGGGTCCAATCATTTCCCTGAACTGTGCTGTCATTTCCTTCCTCGTCTCCTTGCTGGGTGCCTACGCGGCTTCTTCGGGCCAGCCTGCGGCAAGACAGGATCGGCCTCCCATCCAATGTTGTCCTCAGAGAGAAGCTCGTCTACTTCTATAGGGCCTTTAGCGATATCTGGATTCTTGAAAGCAATGAGACAAACCTCACCCATGCCCTTGCTGTGAACTTCTTCTACAGGCTTTGCCTTATCTTTCACCCGCAGCTTTGCCTCATAACGAAAAAAATGAACGTACACTCCGATGCTTTGCAGAAAGCTAATCACCTGGCCGGCTGGCCTCGGATGGAACTCACCATCGACTGCGGTGCTATGTGAATGCGGGGCGTTTCGAGCAGCTCCCCATGAAAGCATCAAAATACCATCCGGCTTTAACTGCGACACCATATTGACGAGCGACAGGCGCCACTCTGGATCATGCTCAAGCATCGATGCAGAGATAACAACATCGAAACGCTCATCAAATGACATCCGTGAGGCAAGGCAAACCAGATCTACATCCAGCCCAGCCCTCCAGTCCACGCCAATGTACGTCCCCACATCACTGAAGTGATCACGCACAGATCCGTTGACGTTGCAACTGCCAACCTCCAGGACGCGGCCAACACCATGAAAAAATTCAGGATATTTGGCCTCGCACTTTTCCCAAAAAAGCCGATTGAGTTTGTGCATTACCTGCCACGCTTTCGTTTATCTTGTTCTTCCCTGACAACACGTTCCGTCTCAAGTGCACCCTTATCTGTAATCCATTGAGTCGGCCATGCCTTGATGCTGTCAATCTCCGATTGAGACCAATTGAATTCTTTCCATCCCCACCCAGATCTGTCATGGCACCCTGAATAGCAAAAGACCTTGACCTGAAGCTCAGGAGAAAACAAGGTTTTCCTGTTCGCTCTCATCCACCGCCGAGTTTTCCCATCTATGACGGGCACCAACTCACCACAAAAAGTATTGCATGCAGGACAAATGAATTTACGTGAAATGATCTTTGCGAACCGGATCCCAGTCGCCAAGACTATTGTGTTTTCCTCCCCAGGCCGAGGGCGACTTAAATTTTGAAGAATTCCCCTTGCCATGTCTCTTCCTCCTTATCCCCTGCAATACACGTCGAGGTACTTCTCGATGATGAGGCGTGGGTGGTAAAACTCATCAAACCACTCCCTGGCCTCCTTCCCCATCAACTCCCTGTCGGCTGTCCCCAAGTCAGCCCAAGCTCGCAGTTTTCCATTCAAAGTTTTGCCCTTGGCATTGATGAATGGCATCCTATCCGACCCGGTAGCATCCTTCAAGATACGCTCTGTCTCACTTGTATAGCTGCAAATACACGGCGTCCCCTGAGCAAGAAACTCCAAGCCGGATAGATGGTACATCGGGGTGACGACCTCGTCGATCCCGAGCTTGCACTTCTGCTTTCGCTTGAGGCAATCCTCAAACGCTAAACCACAAATCAAATCCACCCGGACCCCTCCGCTCTCCCTCTTCACAAGACCAACACCTTTTTTGTTCACAGCCCCGTCGTTGCGCTGCGATGGAGCAAACCCAACAACAGGGCAGCGATGCCTCTTCGACCACGGGAGCGGAGTGTGAAGGGGATCATCGCCAGTGATAACATTAGGGACAACAATGGCGCCGTGTTGCTCAAAGAATGGTTTGAAGAACTTCGATTGATCTTGTGCACTTTCAACCCAGCCCTGCCCTATGTGGAGGAACCGGACATGCGGGTAGTGCCGAGGTAGCCACACTCTCTCAAAAGGCCATATCTGAGCCCCGTGCCATTGGTAGACCCAAGTTTTTTTGCGGAGGAGATCCTCTCGACCAAAGAAGACCACACCAACGTTCGCCATGCAGTGAATCACATCAGCCCATTCCAGGCATTCTGAGACGTGGTCCTTGTTGTCTACCCTGTACGCAGGAACAAGCTTCTTTGGATCTCGACAGTACCACCGATGCTTCCCAGGCCCCTTATTGAGGACCCGAGCTTCATGCTCGCCGCCAAAGTATTTGTTGATGGTTCTGCACATCTTCTCGCAAACACCGGCGAGCGGAGTTTTGGAAGTGTAGAGAATCTTCATAAAATATACCTCTCCATGAACGTCCCACGCAAAAGGCCTATTTGACTTGCGCAGAAAGCCTGTAACTCTTCAGGAAGCTCATCGCGCCAAGCTCCAGCCTTGCCCTTTCGAACTATCCGGCAGCGCGGATCATTGTTGACCGCTGCTTGCTGATCTGAGAAAAGACGCCCGTTATCGATTTCACGCTGTTTCATCTTTCCAAAAGACGAAGCTCTCACCGCCGCTTCCATGATGCTAGCCGGGACGTTCTCGTCTGTTGCAAACTCGAGAGCGCAGCTCAAAGAAGAGAACGGATTTTCAAGGGTGTCCTCGTAGTAAATTGGCATGAAGTCTTTACACGAGCCCTTGTGCGTATCCCACCAGCGAGCCCAGCCGACATAACGCTTAATCCCAAATGCCCTGGATCTGAAAAATGCATCCATGGACTTCACAGTCTTGCCAAGACGACTCTTGACACCTGAACGATGCTGCGCTCTGCCAGAAAGCATGTGGTAATTAGAGAGAAGCGTATCCCTCGGATCTCTTGCGAGGAAAATAACCTTACGCCCCACCCACCTTTCTGGCTTCCTTCTTTTGTTCAACCGGAGTATCGAACCAATAGTGCCCATGTTGTCATGATCGAACAGGATAAGGGGATTCAGCTCTTCTGTGTTTTTCGGTGGAGGCATAAGATTGTCAGGATCATGCCGCTTTCTAATCTCATGGAACATAAAACGGAACCACGTCAGGCCACTTCTTGGATGTGAGATAAAAGTGCTCAACGGATACTTCACACGCCGATCACGCTTCACAGCTTTATCTCCTCAAAGATATCAGCAAGATGAGGTGACACAGTCCACACCTTCGCATTCATTGCTGTAGACAGCCTGGCCACGTCTCTACGCATCCGGTTGTAGCGCGCAGGCCTGGCGGCAGCCGTAAATGTCGATTGCCAGTTGATCTCCTTCGCATAAGCAACCCCTCCCGGATCCAGAAGATCTACACCAGCAAGAACAATCTCAGAAAAGCCCATGTAGTCCGCTATCTGAAGAGCCAGAACAAGGATCGTCTCCCCTGTGTAGAATCGCTGCCCCGTGCATACAATTCGTCGCAGCTTCTCTGGCCCAATGTCGAGTTCCGTCACCCTCCGTGTGCCGGCGTGATCCGTGAACAGGGTATCTGCGTATCGGCGATCCTCCCCAATACATGACGACCTATTAGAGTAAAGCCATTTTTTCATTGCCCTGCCGTCACGACATATCCACCAAGAATCCCGATAGGCCTCAATGAGGATTGTAAGATTCAACGCAAAGCGATGCGGCCCAACCTTCTCTGGGGGCAGCTCATCAAGGGACGGTCCGCTTCCAAGGATCCATGCTGTCTCCCCCTTATAGGCATCCTTCCAAACTGCAATTTTCTCAAGCGATAATTCCATCGGCTTATTTTTCCCAACGCCAAACTGCGTCACCCCCTGCTTCCTTCGGCACCGGTTTGTAGAACCACCAGCATGGAGTGACTTGCTTTCCTGTAAAACTGTAAGCTTTCCCTGTGTGCACCTGCTCAATACCAGCCTTTGCACAGTAATTCTCCAACGCTTTCTTGATGTTAGCTCCCCACTTCCCATCAATGTCGTGGCCTGCAATTAACCCTCCAGGACGCACTTTTGGAACCCAGCCTTCAAGATCGAGGAGCACAGCTTCGAACCGATGATCACCATCGATAAATAGAAAATCAACAGGTACACCGTTGCCCCACTTTTCCGCTTCATGGAAACTTTCCCCACGCTTGAGAAAAATTCTTCTTCCAAACCACTCCCTGACATTCTTTTTCCAGCAAGAGAGGTTGTATTCCCCATCATACCCTTCACCCTCATCGTCATAGAAAGGATCGACGCAAAAAATACGAGCTGTCTCTGGCAGGAATTTTGCCATTCGGTACGCGAACCAACCTTGGCATGTCCCAATCTCGACAGCGACATGCACGCTGCCTGGCATGAGACTGAAGATTGGATCCTTGAACCCTCGAAGGCCTGGAGGAATTCCAACAACATGCCCAAACTTCTCATGCACGCATACGCCAAGCGGTCGCCTTCTTGCCCGCTTGTGGATAGCGTCAATTTCTTGCGAACTCAGTCCCATGTCTTTTTCACCTTCCAAACAGCAGACTTCCCTTTTTTCGTCAAGTACCCAATGTCAGCATCAATGGGGCAAGAATCTCCGAAGTATGCTACGACGCCAGCTCGAACTTGCTTCCCCCAGATTCCATCCCAGTCATGGCCAAGAATGAGGCCGCCATTTCGAACCTTTGGAACCCACAGCTTCAAATCGATGACCACTCCTTTTGTCGAATGGTCCCCATCTATAAAAACACAATCAAGCTCTTCGTCCCTAAAATAGCCAACAACGTCCTTGCTTGTTCCATGAAGGCCGAACGCACGTCCCCCAAGCCACGAGCTAAGATTATCCTGCCACTCGTATCGATTAAACGCCCCATGCCAGTGGCGAACAGACTCACGATCTGTCTGCCAGGGATCTACACACCAAAGCTGAATTTCAGGAAGTTGCGTAAGCGCGCGATACGCCCACCAGCCCCACTGAGTCCCAACCTCGACAACCTTCTTGCAGTTACCCTCAGCCATCCATTCAAACATCGGATCACGAGAAGCCCTTAATTTACGAGGAACCGCAAACCTTCGAATATACCTCGGTGGAGGCTTCTCCCGTCCAGTGACTAATCGCTCACTATTAGCTCGCATGAATGATCACTGCTCCTGCCTCAGAAATCTTCCATGGCAGCTCGCGGCCCCAAATTTTCTCAATAGACCTAACGGTTTTGCGGCGCGTCTCCGGTCTTACAGCAACAAGAACATGCCCCGTCCCACCAGCCCCGCAAAGCTTCCAGTGAACCCCAAGTTTATCAAGCTCAGGGCCAGATCTCGGATAGTATTCTCCAAAAATCGAACGCTTGAGCTTGTCATGCTGGCTAACCTGATTGCCGCATTCATACCAATCATCACTCTTCAGAGCAGAGCCAAAAGCGTCAACGACCTTCTCGCAACACTTCCTAAAACTCTCATCGTTATCGTCCTTCGAACCAAGGACTGTATCCGCTTTGCGCCCCACGTCGGTATCTGGAGGACTAAAGAGAGCAAAGTGACGCTCAAGAAGCGCCAAGTGCGAAGGAGAAAGGCCAAGATGGGTCTGATCGATACATCTTCCGTTCTTGTGCAGAAGTAAATAAAGCCCACCAATAGCAGAAATCCATTGATCCTGTGAGCCTCCTCTCCGCTTGAGTCGCTCCAGCTCGATGTGTACAGCCATCCTCGCCAAACGATGAACGTCTAGCCAGAGACCTGTAAGAGCTGCGACAGACTGCACGAGAGCGACTGTGGTAGCAGCGGAGCTTCCAAGCCCACTGCCAACACCTGGGACATCGGCGAAAGTCGAAATCTCTATGCCCTGATGAACTCCAAAATACAGGAGGACCTCTCGTGCAAGCTCGTGCTGAAGAGCATGCACGTTTTTGACGTTCTCCTTATCCCTCCAGTTCATAATGACTCTTTCGTCATTTCGCCATTTCGCCACCACGTAAACATACTTATTGATTGCGCAAGAAACCGTAGCCCCTTCTCCTGGCGGCAAGTCAGACCCACCACCTACGAATGAAATACGAAGGGGGGCTCTGCTAATCACAATATTCGGGTGTAGCCTGCTGGCCGAATTGTTTATTAGCTGCGCAGAGCATCGGTCTGGATTGTAGCTATTCATCCTCGGCTATCGCACTCCTTACTTTAATGTTCACGTCAATTTCCTCCTAAAGAAGTAGGCACCTCCGAACCAGTGCTCTGTTCGAATCGGGCGACTGTCTGAAGTTGCAACCAGCTCGAAGTCCTCCTTGAGTATAGAGGACTCAGTCACCCCCTCAATGACACCAAATTGCCGTGCAGCATCGCCGTGATACTCCTGGTCTGGTGGATAACCCCGGTACTCTTCACCACAGTCATGAAAAATGAAGAAACCACCAGGCTGGATGCGAGGCCCGTAGGCCGCGATTTCAGCATCCACGCATTCACGGCAATGACAGCCATCGCAGAAAACCCAATAGATTGGATCCGGGATTTGTTGCTCAGCCTCAACGGCCGGGCATTCAATGAAATCAGCATCGATCTCAGGAGAAATCAGCTTCGCCAGCGGAACGCCGACTTCCTTCCAGCGATCCCTTGGATAGAACTGGTTCTTTCCAGGACAATTGAAAAAATCGATGTCAATCGTCCGGAAGATCGCCATCGCCCGAAGACCCTGGAGAGCCTTCATCGTCAGTATCGCTGTCCCCGCCATGTGAGTCCCGATCTCCACGAAGACCGGTTTCCTCAAGGCCCCCATCGGTGGGGTGTCCCCCTCCGGGCTCACTGGTGGATCCGATAGCTTCACCACCTGCTCCAGTGACCACAAGAGCGTCGTCCTGTCCGTCGCCGTAAGCTGCCCCCCCACTCCCAGAGTCGTCAAAAACTTCGGGTTCTTCAGTCCCGGCAGCCGGGGATCCTTCCTGAATGGCGGCCTGTGCCTCTGCATGTTTCCTCCTCCGCTTTCTCTTGAAATTATCGATGCTCCTTTGCCGCTGCTGCTTGAACTCTTCCGGGCTGATTTTTGGAATCGCAGTCTGCTGTGAATAAGGTGAATTCACACAGAAGATCTCCACTTCGTTCCATAGCCCTTCGCGTCTAAGCTCATTGAGCTTTTTGACCATGTTTTGGAGCCTGGATGTTACATAAATACGGACTCCAGGGGGGACGCCTTGCCCCCTCTCCCTATCATCGCACCGCTGCTCTGTGACCATCGGCGGCTTGCGGCCATCATAGTAGTACGCCTCTTCTGTGCGATAACAGTCAAGGCCGAAGCAATAGAACCTCTTTGCCCCTGTGTAACGAAGCATCTCGATAGCTCCGATCAAAACCGTACCACGACTGAAGAAATTAAAGCCGTCATCTGGTGTCACGATTTTGTTAATTGAGTTCACGGTATAGAACTCGTGATGTGGGCACACGGCTGGGATTGAGATCGTGGCTTGATGCATCGCGAGAATCGTGACGTCTCTCGGGCAGAGTTTTGCGTAGCCACGCACAATGGGCTCATCCGACAGAACCCAATAATCAGCCCTTGAACCAAGCTTCCGGATTGCTTCGTTCACAGCAACAACGATCCAATGATCCGGGATCCTGCTAAGATCTAAATCATTCAACGTCACACCAGAGCCGCACACCGCAACGCTTGCCCTTTTGTGCTTACCCTGAAGAGCTTTGATCCCTGTGAGCCTTGCCCCTGCGAAGCGAGCTACCTTTACCATGATTAAACCTTCATAAAAACGGCCATTCCGGGCGTTCGGCGAGGGCTCTGTTCGACCTGCTCCAATGCCCGCGCGGCCTTGGCTATCTTGAACGCTGGCCAAACACCCCAGCGGCGTTTGCTGCCTGCCGCAGCACAAAAATCACGCTTCCCATAATTGAAACGAGGGCAAAAGTCATGAAAAACGACCGTACCACCAGAAATGACTTCAGGAATCCATCTGTCAATATCAGCCAGGACACAATCGTAGCAATGGCAACCGTCGATGAGAAGCCATGCGATTGGGGAACCTTTGAGCCGCTTAACTGCCTCTGGGTCTTGCGATGACAAGCGAATGAGCTGCGCTGGAATTTCACCAGCGAACTTCTCAACCCTGGAAGGGAAGAACCGGGCCGCATTGTCAAATGGATCGATACAAAAAACCTCTCGACGCTGACCAAGAAGATTTAATGTCTGTAGAAGACAAGCCAGGCTCTTCCCCTTGTTCGTCCCGATTTCTACCATCACCCCTGGGATGCCGTTCTGAACCGGATACAGCACCGAACGCAAAAATGGAGCAAGCTCTAAAGGATGGCACTGCGGTATCTTGACTTTGCCAATAAGGTCTGCAACTTCCAAAGCTTAGCCTCCAGCCGATAGGTACCTACTGTCCAGCATGCCGGACAGATCTGTGTTTAGTATCAAAACACCCCCTCCCAAGAACGGTCTTCACTTTCACCTTTTCCCATTGCGGTATTGTAGAAAGCCCTGAAAGAGTAAAGACATTCGACCCGAAGTGACGGCCCTTTCGGAACGGCTCTTGGTACACACCCAGGCTGTCGAACCAGTCTCGCAGCTCCTTCATGTTTGTTTCCCACCAGCCATGACGGTCTTGCACCACCTGAGTAGTTCCCGGGACGCCCTGCTCTTTGCGGCGCTCTGGCCCCTTCCCAGATCCGTCGTGGTAATATTGGCCGCCGTCCTTGCCGGAAAGCTTGTAGCCGTCCACCCCCAAGAGAAAGACACGTCGAGCACCCAGCTTGTAAGCCATCATGATGCCAGCGCAAGCGATCGTTCTTGCGCAATAGAGATCGTCGTTCTTTGAGTCGCAAGCCTTCGCAGTGGCCTGTTGGTTGAAGTGCCAGACTTGATCTTTGAAGCTGCATTTCTCGTACTTCATAAACTGATCGCGTGACCGGCCCTGGCATACAACCATTGTTCGTTTGTCAAGCGTCAGATTGCGATATCGGCTCCAAATTCCAATATCGCTAAAGAGTGAGAACGCTGGTGCAAACCCGGGAATCTTGAGCGCGTCATTAAGGCCTATGGTAATTCGGCCTCCAAGCCGCGTCCAGTCGAAACCGGCCAAACTCGTTCCTGTCCCACAGACAAAAATATCAGAGTCCGGATATTTACCCCAAAAATGCGACACCCTGCGCCGCATATGGACATTCCCCTTGGCACCCTTTACCAGAGCCGATTCAGGAGGGCGCGGTGGGCGCTTACCCTTTCTGCGCTCCATTGCCACCCGGATGCGCTCTGCCTTCTCACGCCTTCGCTGCTCCTTTGAGCCTTCTCTTTTGATAGGCATTTTGACCTCCTCTGATCAACCACCGGCCCTTACTCTGCATCCGCTTTCTCTTCTTCAAGAACCTTTTCGAATGCGTCCAATTGCTCATTTACTGAAGCGCCAAGAACGCGATCGTCCATGACGTATGTGAAGTACGGCTTCCCCATCTGGAGATGATGATAGGGGAAGCCATGTGATTGAAGCCAATCCTCAGTAATCCGCCGTTGCTGCTCTCTGCGACCAGTAAAGAGCAACACATACCACCCGGCCTCATAGGCTCGAAGCATCACCTCCTTTGCACGAACTCGAGGCTCTCGATAAATGTAGCTTCCTGACAAATCTGCACGCTTCATGTCTGAGTCCACTGTCAAGAAACCATCGATGTCAAAACAAATCACTTTTGCCATTTTTACATAACTCCCGCTTCTATTAAAGCCTGCTTGAGAAAGACATCGAGCCGGTGGTTGGCTCGAATGAACTCATACCCAGCCCTGGCGACCGCCTCTCTCTTAATCGGCTTCTTCAGCCAATACAAAACATGCTCTGGGATTTGTTCTGGCTCAGCAACATCCCAATGAACGCCCGGGGTAAGCCCTTCTGGGTACCAAGAGCATGGCTCAGAAAGGACGAATCTCCGATTTGACATCAAGAGCTGAATAACACGGATTCCGCCGAACTGAAATGGAGACCCCGGGCGATGCAGATTGAGGTGGACACCTGGGGTGGAGAGCATCTTGCGCATTAGGTCGAGGCGGCCTGGGAGCCCTCGGAAGAAATGGCTGGAGCAAGGAGCCCCGGCCTCCCGGATCGCTTTACAAATCTCGCCCCTACGGTCAAGAATTCTTGGATCGTACTCAGCACCCTTCGGAGGTGGGTGGTACTCGAGGCCGAGCCAATGCGCACCAACATCGAACGGAGGAAGCCACGCGACCTCGTAGCTTTCATGGTACCCCATTGGGAGAAGATATGCATTCTCCCCCCTCGCCTTCAAGATGTCTGTTGTGTTTTGGTTGTAATCGAAGATTATATCAAACTTGCCGGAAATCTTCTCTCGGTACCGCTTGGATCTTGAGTTGAATGAGTCAAGAAGCCATGGAGCCGGTGCTATAGGCTCCATGTTGTAATGAGCTGTCGTCGCTTTATTTCGACGGGCATACACCAGCGCATTCGAAAACTTAGATCGAGCGGATGCCCAGTCTACAAAAAGAACAAAGTCATTCCGCGTGAAGTCGCCGGGGCCAACATCACTAACATCCGGCATGATGACTTTAAAGCCGAGCGACCTGAAGCACGACGCAAGCGCAAGAGCGAATAAATCTTTCCCCCAATGCACCATCGCCCTGCGCATCGGAATGACAATGCGTTTGAAGCTCTTGCTCATAAAGCTTTCCAAAAAGAGACAGCGTCCCCCGGGCCAAGCTTCTGGACGCCAGTCAGATCTGGAAAAAAGTCATCGACAGCCTTCTTAATGTCTGCCTCGTTATAGTCATGACCGATGATTAGCCCCCCAGGCTTCACGCGAGGAGCCCACCGTTGAAGGTCGAGCTGCACGCTCTTCGCATCGTGGAGCCCATTGACGAAAAGAAGATCTACGAAGTATGGGAAGTATCGAGACCAATCAAGCGATGTCCCTACCAGCGGATGGCATCGCGTGAAAACATGCGGAGCGCACCGCTTGAACCACACTGCCATGCTCTGGCGACCCTGACGACCAGCCCATGGGTCTACGCAGAAGAGCTGCGTCTTCTTCGTGCCCTGAAGCAGGCCAGCCGCCCAGTGCCCACGTTTTGCCCCAACTTCGACAGCGATGCCAGGCTCCTTGTCTCCAAAGTGCTCTTTGATGATCTCCCACATCTGAGCTTTGTAGTTGTTCGCCGGAGAGAAGTCCTTCACCGGAATTATAGTGGAAATGTAATTCTCACTGTACTCTCCAAGCTCGGATGCCGGAGGAGCCTCCCCCTTCTCCACGATTCCTGACTGTGCCCTGATGCGTGCACGCCTCCGCGCGTTGACTTCCGCTTTAGCCTTATCCACCATCTCTTCATCTCCTAATCTTTGATCTTGCAAAAAGCCCGAAACTCATTGTGAGCCTCGTATCCATCAACACCAAAAAACTCCCTTGCAGCATGGACGACATTCTCACAAGCCACACGGATGTTTGGACCTTCATCGTAGTAGTCATGGCCCATGACTAAGCCCCCCGATCGAATCTTTGGCCACCACCGATGCAGGTCATTCAAAACGACCTCCTTCGAGTGGTTCCCATCGAGGAACACCATATCGACTTCAACTGGAAAGGCATCGCACCACAGCCTTTGGTCGCCTGGCAGCGGGAACGCTTTTTCAAAGAGCCAAGGCCGGACATGGTCAAACCAGCTTGTCGCCAAGTAAACAAAGTCATGCTTCCAGTCAGCCCCTCTGCAACGGCTCGTACCGGTTGGACCCCAGACATCAATCCCGAAGAACCGCTCAATCGATGGAAATGATTCCAACATCATTCGTGACCAACGGCCATGCGAGCATCCTACTTCAACAACAACATGAGGGGCCGGCAGCACTTTTTTGATGTATTCAAACATCGATGGCGGGTGGTCCTTCCAATGGGTCGGCGCCAGCGAAGAACGCCGGCCCATCTTTTCATAGGCCTTGATTCTTTCAACGAAGTCAGCATTCAGCTTCACGGCCTTTTCCTCCTAAAGGCTTGGACTCCACCGAAGAGTGGCGTTGGAGAGCCACGAGGGCGCTCCTGCGCCTTAACGCACTCTAATTGCTCCCATGTGAAATCGTCAAAGCACCCAAGCCATTCATCGATCGCACTTGTGACCCCATAGAGCCGGCTCACTCCATCACAGCCGTGATACCGCTCATGAACAAGCATCTCCAGGCTTCTTTGATCTCCTGCGTCGTGCAGGCAAATAACTCCATCAACAGGGACGTGCCGAGAAAGATGCATCAGGTCCGCAAGGACACACTCATGGCAGTGACAGCCATCAACAAATGCCCACCAAATTGGCTCTACTGGCTTCCAGTCTGTCGACCGGCCATGGAAAGTGCGGAGGGAATTCTTAAACCCATGGCACTGATTGAAGACTGCGTCACCCAAGCACCTTTTATCGGTATCGATCGTCACGACATCAGGGACATCCCACCGAAGCCGATTGAGGACTTCGAAGATCCCTCTCGTTGTTCGTCCACCAAGGGTTCCGACTTCCACAATGAGGCCGGGCCGGGGTAGCGAACAAAAGGCTTCATGGACATCAAAGAGGGTCCGGCGGAGAGCTGCCCAATCTTCCTGCGTAATAGAGCCATGTGTAAGCTCCGTTGTTTGTTCACAGAATTGCTCCCTTCGTTCAACCACAGCACTCATGTGTTTACCCTCCGAAGGCGCCTAACCTCTCGACGTATTGGCGCATGCCTCTTTTTTATCATCTTGTAGAGATCCTTGTTCCCAACAGTCCAAAAAAACGTAGAGGCTTTGACTGCTCGAACCGGACGACCAGATGAGACCAGGGCTTCGATGAATTCGCCAATCGAGTCCGGTACAACTCCGGCCTTCTGCCAGATGTCGGCATATTCCAAGAGGAAGCCCATGTCCTCCCCAGCGAGCCACAGGGGGCCACAGAAGCGCCACGGAGTATTCTCTGCGCCAAGGCCAACCTCATCGACCATTCCTGCCTTGACGTCCACCCTGGACGGCTTGGCGCTCTCCACAAGGGGGTCCATGTCGTTAACGTTCCGTACGACGATCGCACTACCCTCACCGGCCAGCTCCTCGAGGTGAGAATTCGAGTAAATATCATCGCCGCAGGCAAAAACGATAGGCAGATCTCGCCTTGAGTTCTTGCGGACAGCGAAAGCCATGTCGCCGACCGATCCAATCTTCTGCTCCGGGTCTTGGACTTGGTCATTGATGAGGCGGATACGGGGGTGCTCCGGATTGTGCCCCGGCTCGGGAGTCCAGCGGACAGACTGAGCCCAGGTCTTGAACCTCTTTGGCCAGCTCCCAGCCACCCGGCTTCGATGGTTATTGTGGACTACCCTAATTTGAGTGACTGGCTCAACCCACAACGAAGTGAGCACACTGTCAATGACGCACCCCCGACCAAGAGGCAAAAGGGGCTTGGGCGTCACCTCTCCAAGCTCACCTATTCGAGTCCCCCATCCAGCAGCAAGGATAACAGCCTGCATCGTCGACTCCTTATTCCCTCCCGGGATTGAAAATATCCTGATCTTCGGCTACTGCTGCATACCTTGCCAGAAGTTCACGATAAATGCGACGTTCTCTTTTCTTCCGTGCGAGCCGCTCAGCGCGCCGCTCTGCGCGGTCAAGAGGCTTCACGCGGGCAATCGCCGTGATCCCCCGGATCCTCTCCTTCTCAGTCAACTTGGCCTCCGCAAAATGATACCGTCCAGCACAGCAGTCAAGGGCGTGAGGGACCGCGTCTTCTTTCATTGTCTCGGCCTCTCAACCATGAAGAAATCATGCGAATATCTCTGATGCTTAAAATGAACCGGGCATTTCCGCAAAGGAGCCACTTCCCTTCTGATCCGGCCAAGGAACAGCTTGGAATGAATGATCCAGTTGAAGCAGCCGTTGACCCCGTAAGCCTTGCTGTACCCAGAATTCTTCTGTCGTTCCTCTATCTTACAGCTAAAGCAAATGCGCCCACCACGGTCAAGTAGCGGGATGAATTTCTGTAAGAGCGTGATGGAATCATCGGCCGACAGATGAGGGAGTATGCTCCCAAGGACAACAACGTCAGCCTTAGAGATAGCCTCGTCCTCAAGCTCAGCATCAATGAATCCAAACTGAACGCGAGGGTCCTCACCGAGCCACACTCTCGCATCTGAAATGCAATCCCTCCCGTGGCTGCTCCACAGCTCCAAGCCAAAATACTGAAACTGCTCAATCTTTGAGCTGATGAAGTTCGCAAGCCGCCCGTTTCCACACCCATAGTCGAGGACAGTTTCGCCCTCAACGATCTCGGATGCCTCGAATAGCTTCGAAAGCCAAACAGGCTGAAGCTTCCCCCCAGAACCGCAGGTGCCTGGATCAATCCAGTCCCGTGAGATCTGTTTCAACATTCTTCCCACCAAAATATAGGATAAGAATCGCCGCTCCCGGTCCACCGTGGGTTCCAACACCACGGCCGTTTACACCAGTGGACTGGGGCCGAGAGCGGCAGACAGCGATGCTAAAAAAAACCGGCGCGCTCCTGCCGAAGCACGCCGGTACTGACCGTGACCGAGTCATAAAGACTCACAGAGAGATCTCTTCACTTCGACCAGGGCTTAAGGGGCGATAATCACCCCAAGATTCTGATCTAAAAGCTGCAAACCGTACAGCACATCGAACGAGATCACGACACCCTTAGCCTGGTGCTCGTAACTGTTCGTGACACGCACGCCGATATTGTCGATTGTCTCGACAGACGATGTCGCACCGAGATTCGCGGGAATCTGCGGAAGCGGGCGAGTAACCAGAGCCAGCACATTCCGATGGAAGGCGTAGGACTGGTTGTTACCCGCATTGTCCGTGTTGTTCCCGACCGGGACATTCTGGCTCATGTACGACTCGAACCCGAACGCCTTGCCGAGGTTCGCTTCGCGCAATGCGGCAGTCGTCCCGGAGGTGTTTGCCTGGTGGAACAGCGGGCGACCGATGACGTCGGCGTTGTGCTGAGTCCCCAAGACCAACGAACGCTGAGCGCGCGGACACTGACTGTCGTTGAGGGCTCGGTCGGCTTCGATGATATCGTTCTCATCCATCGAGTTACCGGCGCCGAGCGTACCTGCGGCCACCAGAGTGACAGGGTCTCCTGCCACGTCCGTGCCGTTCTGGTACTCGTCCATAATATCATCGTCGACCTGCTGTGCGATCGGGTCGATCGCCGGGATGATGAACTCTTCTCGCAGATCCTTGATGCTGGTCGCCTCGTCGCGATCTTCGACGATGAAACTGGTGTACTTGTGCTTGTCGAGGACCACGGTGATCTCACGGGCGTTCAGGTTCTCAACCGTCAACCCAGTGAGACTTGCGTTTGTACCCGACTGCTGTGCGAAATCTTGGACCGTAAGCTTCTGCGGCTTTCTGGTCCTTACGGTGTTTCCGACTTGTGCTACTTCGTTCTCGAAGTCGCGGTGAACGAGGCCCGCCATGACAAGATTGTCACGAAGGACCATCAAGGACTCGACCGCCCAAATTTCGGGCGGATAGATAGAACTTACGAGGGCCATATTGCCTCTCCACTCTTTTCATTACCGCGCGACAAAGAAATGAAGTCAGGAGCTAAGACTCAAAGAGCGCCGGCTCCTTCCCTTGGCATACCCTTCACGCGGCCAGATTCAATTGCTTTGCGCACTTTCTCGAGGTTGGCTGCATAGAACTCGGGATCCTTCACCTGTTCCCAGGTGTAGTCGTACCCTTGTCCGCTACCGCTCTCTCCACTCTCGCCTGACGCCGGCGAGCCGGTGCGCATCTTTCCTTTGAAGACGTGAGGAAGGACTTCTTCGCTGAAGTACCGCTTGATGTAGGTATCCAGGTCGACATCCGTTTCCAAGCCACCCTCAAGGGTGACGGTTGCGAACGGAGTCCCATCGTCCTTCTTCTTCAGCAGGGGTTTGATAACGAGAAAAGCCGCATCTGGCTTTTCGCACTTGGCAGATGTGAGAGCCTGCTTGACCGTATTCTCGAACCGAAAATCCTCTTCTTTCTGCTCAGCCGTCGCACGAGACGCCTTTTCAGTCTGAAGGGCCTTTTCCGTTTGCTCGAGGCGTCTGCGGAGTTCGGCGATCTCAGGATCGACTTTTTTGCCGGAGGGACTATCGTCATCCCCGGTTTTCCCGTCGCCGTCTTTTTTTCCTGCGATGAGCGTTTTTATCTCATCGATGCTTGTCTGAAGCGAGTCAATCTTTGCCCCGCTCTTCTTTAGCTCCGCACTGGTCGTACGCTTGTGCGCATCTATAACCCCTTGGAGTGCCGTTGGCGTAACAAACTTGGTGCCGTCGTCGTCGCTATCCTTCTTCTTTTTGACATCATCGCCGAGACTGCCATCATCGAGATTGCCATCTTTCGAAGGATCGTCGTCGCCATCACCAGAGCCGCCCTGACCCCCCTTGTCCCCGGGGTCTACTTGGGATCCCTTTTTCTTTGCCATCTAAAAACTCCTACGCACCACAGAGACAGGTGCTTGTCAAATGAAAATAGTATCGCGCATTAGCTAAACGGACAAGGACTATTCCGTTTAACTTGGATTTGCCGGCGTCCGCCGCCGGCCTTGCGCGCCTGGTGTGCTTCCTTGAATTTGCTTGCGCCCGCTTACTTCCGATCCGCCTGACATGAGAGATTCGTCCTCTCTGCCAGTCTTCGGCGCCGGCATGGAGAACGGATCAACGTTCTGTTTCCCAGCCATTGTACCCATAAGGGGGTTATCGTCGATCTCCTTGTTGATAGCTTTCAAGTCCTTCGCACTGGCATCACCGACCTTGGATGCGGCGATGCGCTTGTCGATGATGCGAAGTAGCGTCGGAGAATTGACAAGCTCTCCAATCTGCGCTCTTTCCTCGATAAGCTGATGGGTGGACGAAAGATCGTACTCTTCCGGATACTGGACATCTCCCTTGAACAGATCCTCTGCCGGGGCTGTATCGGCACTGCTGTCCATAAATCGAAGGACAATTTCAAACACTCGAGCCTCTAAGCTCTCCATCCGATCGGCGATCTTCGTAAGAACCCGAGCCTCAGACGTCCCAAAGGACCAGGCTCGAGAGACACCAGAGGCCTGGAAGTTCTGCGTGCTCTTCCCGCTGGAGATTTGCCCGAGGGGGTCCACCTGCGCCTGGCGATAGATCAATGTCCGATTCTCTTCAATGACCTGCTGGAGCGCCTCAAAGGCATTGTTCGGACTCTCAATATATTGCGCGTCCTCACGCCCAGTAGAGCCCGAGCCCGGGTTGAGCTTCAAGTAGGTAGAGGCTCCAACGCCGATCTCCTTCAGCTCATCCTCGCTCCAAATCGCAAGAAAGGGGTGCGCGTGCATGTAAGTGTCGTATGCGAGATCCGACTCTGCTTGGAACTTCCGGACATCCGCCCGAGAGCTGTAGCGAATGAAGGAATGGCCGATGAGAGGCTTGATCTCGCGGAGATCCTCCACGACCAGCGGCACAATGCCGAGGTTGTGAGTGCGCACCTCCATGGTGCCCACCTGCTCCATCTCATTCCTTTCGTCTGTCTCACGGAAATCTGTCCATATCACCGTAAATCGAGTGTACTCAAGAAACCGGACCGCTTTCAAATGAGACTTCTTTACGCTGTCACCCTCGTTGCGGACTGTCCGCTCTTCTTTGATGCGACAATAAATAAGCTCGCCTGTCTCCAGGTCGTGATTCCAATCCACCACGGCAAATGGAGAATAATTAATTACAAAGGGGCGAATTCCGGCCTCTTGTTCTTCTGCCCGGGTCAAGCCACCGTCTTCCGTCAAGGGAATGCCATCCTCCGATGGTGGCTCATCGAACACGACAGGCGGCACATTGATCAAAACCCGCGTCGTCCCGTAAGACATAAGCCTATGGGCTATGTCTTCGACGACCTGGTTCCAAGTCTGCCCTTTGCGATTCGCTTTGTCTATGAAGCTGGCCAAGTCAGACTCATTGCCCTTAAAGTCCCGCTTCGGCTTCTCCTTGTAAAGAGCCCCAATCAGTCTTTCGATAGCGAGGCCGGACTCAGGGACGAACTGCGAAAGGTCCACGCGGAACTCGTACTGGGGCGCCGGCTCAAACTTATTTCGGGGAAGGTAGTCTGTCTTCTGGGCAAGGGCGTCACCCACGACATCCCGATACCGCTTCCACTCTCCTTCCCACAAGGCATAGTCCGGATGCTTCTTATCGAGCTTTTCAAAAAGGGTCGATTGAGCCATGTCTAATCCTTCCCCGGACGTCATCCAGCATATGCCGGTTCCCTCCGGAAGCGTCCGCGAGCTTCGGCAGTGTACACCATGTACCGATTCGCATCGCATGTATGATCTGCAATTTTCTCAGGCCGCTCTTTGTTCTCTTCCCAGTGATAGTACGTGTGCTCATCGATCGTGACTGGGCACTGATCTAGAACGTACATCATTGGCTCCCCGGTCTCTTCGTCGACCTTGAGATACCTCGCAACGGCCTGAATACCATCCTTCACATCTTTCTGCGCCCCAACAGCCGGGAGACCTGCACGCTTGAAAGTAATAATCTTGTCCGGCGCCTCTGTATCACAGAAAAAAGTCTCTACACCCCACTTGGCCCGCAATGTCTGCGCTCGAGTGACCCAGGAGTCAACGCCTGGCTCTGCATGAACCAAAACACGCTCGTCGACGGACTCCTCCAAAAGCCACCAACGGCCCGCCGTGTCCTTCCCTCCAACCAAGAGGACCCCTGCGTGACCTTGAGCAAAACCCCAGTCAACACCGGCGTAGACACTCACGAGGGGCACCAGATTTGGCCCCCGGCCGACCTTCCGGCCGTTTGGAAGCTTGAAGGTGAAGTCTGTCACCTTCTGGACGTGAACCGCTTCCATGAACTCTTCGTAGACCTGCCCCTCGAAGGTTGCCCACGAGGCCTCGAATGTCCGCTCGAAGAACCTTTTCGTCATGGTCCTTCTCTTCGTCTCGATGAACTGCTTATCGATGTGGGGGTTGTCGACCGTCCTCCAGGTGTAGAAGTCGATCTCCGCGCCAGGGTGGTCTGGGTCCTGGAGGCGTGCCTCTGGTGACAACTTCCGACGTTCATCCCACGGCTTGTAGAGTCTGTGATAGGCCCAGTTCGGCCCTTGCGGCGTTCCAGTCAAGAAGAGCTGACCCTTTCGGTCCGATAGGCGGACCCGGATCTCGTCGTAGAGGGCCTCCTTGCACTGGGCGAACTCATCGAGCCAGACCCGATAGAGCTTCATGCCCATCCAGCTCTCGAAGGCCTTGCCCGAAAGAAAATAGATATGCGACTCCCCCTTGACCCCCCGGATGCGCAGCCGCTTCCTTGTCTGGTGGTAGGGGCCAATCATCAACCCTTCGGGAACCATTGCAAGGAAGGCCGGAAGGATGATCCTCTGAAGCATCGGGAATGACGGGGCGCCCACCGCACAGAGGTAGGGGTCTCCTTTCTGAATGTCGTCAGGGTGCATGTCTTCCTGGCTGATGGCATCCAGGAGCATGCGGGGCGCGCCGACCTGTGTTTTGCCGCCACGCGCACCGGCGACTGCCATTGTTACCGGTGATCTTGAAATCAGAGGCGGTATCTGCTTATCGAAGGGCTCGAACTTGAGCCCAATGTGCCTCGTTCCGCGTGTAGCCATTCAGTCCCGAGTCCTTCCATCACTGACGCACCGAGGGCCGGCGTGCACCCGGGAAGCACGCCACCTGAAAATGTCGCACTGTGCTACATTTTAAGGCTTACTCCTCGATCGAGATTTCGATGCCGCTGCTTTTGCCGTTCCCGTTCCCGTTGAGCGGGGTCACGATTGGACGAGAGGCGCTCGGCGCTTTGCCCTCCTTGAGCTGCGTTGCGAATGTGCTCCTCCAGTCTCCCAGCTCGATGACGATGTCGTCCGCCGGCGGCTCGTACTCGCTGGTGTCTGCGAGCCCCTCGAGGCGCATGTAGAGCGCAGCGGCCCGAATCTGATCTCGGTCCTTCTGAGCGTTCATCATCTTGTCCTCGAACCACAGGGCGAGCCTTGCCCGCTTGCCTTCTTTGGTCTGCGGGGTCTCACCGTCCACGCGCTCTCGGGCGTACTGGACGATCTCGTCTGCCTCCTCTTCTGTGAGGGGGTAGTTCTCGACGACTGCATCTCCGCCGACCCCCCAGTTCGCCACCAGGGCCTCTGCAATTCGCATGTTGCGAAAGCCGCCCATGTACATGCTCTCGGCGACCTGCATCTGCTCACAGCGGAGCTTCCGCAACTCCATGCACGAGTTGTAGGCCGACTCGTAGTCCTCACGGACGGTTGTGGTGGCAGCGCCGAACTCCTCCTGGAGTTGAAGCTGGGCGTCCTTCCTGCGGACACCCTGTAGGATCAGCTCTGTGGCGCGCTCAAACCGCGCCAGCTTCTTCTTTTGCTGGCTCGACATCTGCTTTGTAGTCATTGGTCTTCACTTTCTCCGCTTTTTGCTCGGTGAACTCTTCCCAGCGGCGGACCATGACGTCGACGAAGTGTGGCTCGACGTCAATACAGCGAGCCTTGCGGCCCATTTTCTCACAGGCGATGAGCGTTGACCCACTTCCTGCAAATGGGTCCAACACTGAGCACTTCTCGCGCTGAGATTTCGAATCCTGGTCGAGTATCCCCATGAGCAACTCGACGGGCTTCTGGGTGTAGTGCAGCTCGTTTTTGGTCCGACTGCACTGAATCACGTTCCCCCTGGCCCCGATACCTTTCATGCGCGTCCCCCCGGAGCGGCATCCATACATCACCAACTCATGCTGGTTGCGCCACAGGTTTCCCATGGCGGGGTGCTTCTTGTCCCAAACAATCATCGAGCGAGCCGCCACGCCGCAACTCTCCATCACGTCAAGAAGCGGCGTCCACATGCGCCAGTCGGTGAAGATGTATGCTGCTTGAGTGCGCGCCGCCTCGAGCGCAGCGGTAATCAGGGCCTGGTAGCCGCGTGTTGAAAGATTGTCGGCCGCAATCTTCCCCCAGGTGCCGGCACCTTTGGAGGACTCCTGGAAACCACCGGAGCAGTACGGCGGATCTGTGACCACAACGGCCACATCCTCACCGTCCATGACAAGGGCGACCGACTCGGGGCGCTTACAGTCTGCGCACAGGACACGGTGCTCGCCGCAAAGCCACATGTCACCTGGCTCAACACCCAGCACGTTCTTCTCGAAGTCGGGGACGGTGTCGTCTCCGATGCTCCCCTTCTTCGGTTTGTCACCGGGCGCGACGAGCTTGTGCGATCTGGCGATGCGAGCGATGAGCCCACGGGTGCCTTCCTCTCGGGCCTTCACTTTGTCGATGACGGTTTGAAGTTTCTCTTTCTCCGCATCGGCGAACGAAGTAATCGGGTCGAACGTCAGAAGGAGCTTCCGGGCCTCCTCCTCGTCAACGTCAAGCACCAGGACGGGTACCTCTTGATCCGGAGTCACGCTCTGACGAAGATGCCCATCGATGAGCTTCAAGGTGCCGTCCTCCAACTCCCGGACGAGGAGCGCATCGGCGTAGCCAATCTCACGAAGGACGCCCTCCATGGCACGCTCTTGCTTCAGGGGGTGCGTGCGCCAGTTTTCATCGTCTGCGACGAGTTCTCGGACGGGGACGGTGCGAAGTTCCTTCACCCGGTTGCGAAAGGCCGCGCTGACTGCATTCTTCTTCAACTTGGTCACTCCTGATTAGCCTTTGTCTTTTCGCCATTTATGGGCTTCTGTGCCGCTACTTGGTCACCTGTGCTTGGTCACTTTCCATGTCTACTTGATCACTCACGAGAGTCCTTCCTTGCGCTCCTGCTCAAGCTTCTCCGAAGAGTCACGCCACCTGCGCTCATCAAGGTTCCGAGATGCGAGCGCGTCCTCTATGGCCGAAAGGAGCGCGATTTTAGAGGCCTGGTCCCTACAGGCGATGGTGATGTGTCCACCGCCAGCCTTGATCGCCAAGCGGCCATTGAAGTCGGGAAACATTCTCAAGCTCAACACCAGGGGCTCAGGGCTGTTGTCTGCGAAGGGTTCGCGAAGGCCGCACGCTACAAGGGGGTTCTTGGAAGCGTAGACCGCTGATTGTGCTTCTCGCTTTCGCATTCTCTTCACCTCCTAAGTTGCTCTGTCTGTGTAACAGCGTACCACAGTTGCGGGGAAACGGCGATGCGGTTCTGGCGAGAAAGTCAAGCCTCAAAGTCAAAAAACCCTTTTTGGATGCACTACGCATGCTCAGTCCATCGCCACGGCCAGAATGGACATCTCGATCCTTAGCATCGAGAAATCAGCCACCTCTGAGCCTCGAGGCGCCCCTCTGAGAGGCTTTGAGAGGCGCGCGCGACAGATGCGTCGAGGCTTCTTCGAGGCTCCATAGAAGGGAGCGTAGGGCGCGCAACCCGCATCGGGGAGTCATCGCATCGGCGATGCGCCGCAGGAGGCTCGACGTTTTCGACGTTTTCGACGGTTTCGACGTCGGGCGGAAGGGTTCAGGAGGCGCGCGCCGCAGTAGGTCGGGGCGATGCGATGGGCTCCGCAGTACCATGCGCCGCATCGGCGATGCGGTACGGTGGAAGGGGGTCGCCCCGCAGCATTGAAACGGAGAAACGGGGGGGGCGCCGATGGATGTGGGCACATGGTGGTGGGAGCCTCGAGATGCGATCGTTGCTGGCCTATCATCATGCGTCCTGAACAAAACGCGCGATGGGATGATGGTTCAGATTTCCGTCGGTGTCGCAGGATTTTCCGTAAGTCTAATAGATCGATCGGTCTGAGGCTGAACCTCGATGGCCACATCGAGCCCACAAGCGGCGCTGTTGTGCCTGTATACTACGGGCGATGCGATGCGGGTAGGGCGGGACGGTAGCAACGGGCAGCGCCGTAGAGCGCAGGGAGCAGGCAAAAAAAGAGCCCCTACGGGAACCATACCGCAAGGGCTCAAACCACAGAAAGAAGCAAATCCAGAGTGGTTATTCTGTCATTGTGAATTTACGCGCGCGAAAAGAAGTCTCGGCGCAAGCGCGCGCGCCTCCTGCGCCCCGTAGCCTACCGCATCGCCGTTTCTCGCCATCGGCCACAGTAGGCTCCCGCATCGCCGTTTTATCCCCCCCACAACCCCCGCATCGTCTCTTTAGCGCGCGACCCGCTATGAAAAGCAACACGGCCAAGGCAGCCGGAAACGGGAGCATAGCGACAATTGTCCATGTTTTCGCGTTCATCTCAGTATCCCGCTTTCTCCGCGCTAAAATCGCGCTGCCCGTCCTGCACTTTTCGCCATTCAGGATAGAACACATCCGCCTCGCCATTGTAGACAGCCCGAAGCTGGTTTATGCGCACATCGCGCATCCCCATCGTATCAAAACCCCCGTCACAATCGCGCCCCGATGTCCCGTATTGGTTAAAGACAACCCCCTCAGATGCGAAATACTCAAAATCCATCCATTCTTCGTGGTATCCCTCTTCGGTTTTTTCAAACCGGTAAAGCTGGATCCTCTGTCCTGGCTTCAAAGTGATCTTCGTTGGTTCGTTCCAATAAATCCAAAATCGAGCATTCATCTTGAAACCCCCCTTTCTACCGCGCGCAACAAATTAGCGCGCGCCGAACGGAGCCTTCTCCGATGGTTGTTGGCTATCCCACAGACGATCCTCGCCCTTCTCATTTCCTCTGCTCGAGTACCAGCCTCAACCCCCTTGGCCACATCTACGGCAATATCCCAAAGGGGATGGGTTTCGTCGTCCAGAATCCCGGGATAGTCCGCAAGACCAAGGTCGTCGGCCGCAAGCTCCGCGATCCGCGTTGCGTTCGCTTCGCCCGTTCTATTGTCGAAAATCTCGTCAAAATTGTCGTACGCGCAAAACCAAGCTGCGCGCCGAAAGTCGTGAATGTCATATCCTTTCTTCATCGCATCGCCCTTTCTTTGTTGTGATAGCAGCAATCGGTACAGACGGCGCCGTCATGCGTACCGTCGTCGTACGTGGCATCGGAACAGCAAACGACAAGACCATCCAACGGGAGCCCACAGACCGCGCAGATTTGATCCTCCTGGCTCGTGTAGGGATCCGGCTTGTAGTACAGGTGGATGTAATCTCGAGCAAATTCCCATCGGCCGATGGTGTTCCCGTTTTCGTCGTGAATCGCGCCTCCTTCTTCCGCCATGTTGGCTGTCAACGAGGGATCCGGCTTGTAGTACAGGTGGATGTAAACTTCAGGCGAGTCATTCATCGTTTTCCCCTTCCGGCTTTCTGCTCTCGAGCAAATTCCCATCGGCCGATGGTGTTCCCGTTTTCGTCGTGAATCGCGCCTCCTTCTTCCGCCATGTTGACTGTCAACGTATCCAGCCTTTCGGCTATCTCCCGTAGCACATCGGCGGAGCCAGATGTCTCGAAATTCTCAAAGCTGGCATCTTGTGTTGAAAATCGGAGTTTTAGCATCGCATCTCTCCCTGTGGCGACATCGACGCGCGGTATGCGATGTTGGCGTATACATGCGGCGCGCCGATGGTGGTTTTGGCTATAGTTCAACGACGCAAATCGATCCGGGCTCTATTGGCGCATCGTCTTCGAGAATATCCAGAGCAACCCGCACTGCGCCCATCTTGTCTGTGAGTCCTTGAACATCGGCGTCAAGGTAGAATGTGGGCAACTGCCGGCCGTTTTCACGGCTTGACTGAACCGCGTACAGCCTTCGGTGGTCTCGCTTTTTGGTATCGGCCGTTGACCTTGATCTCTTCTCATCGTTGATTAGACCGAAAGCAATCGCCTCTGCGAGCAAGATTTGGCGGATGTGGCCAAGGTCCCCGCAAGCTGGCCAAGACTTACCTCCGCGCGCTCTTTCATGCATTTCCGTGAAGAATCGGGTGAAACTGTCGAGAAAGGCGAGCACATCGGCGCGCATCGCATCGTAGGCCAGATGGGGCTCTTTGAAGGATCGGATGTTGGCAAGGTAGCGGTTCTCGAGTTTTGAATCGACATTTCGCCTTTCTTCAAATCTCTTGAGCCCAGCGCGGTATCCCTTGAGCCAGTCTGGATCATCAAGACCATCGGCCGCTATGCTCCGCGTGCCCACTTCGCCATCGCGGTACCCGCAGATAAAACCCGCGACAAATCGCCCTTCCTCTTTGGGCTCCATCGGGCAGGTGTCTTGAAGCTTGTTTGCCGTAGCATTCGCCTCCGTCTCTATCGCATCGTAGTTGCGGCGCGCGGGAGTCCAGATAAGCTCAAAAGCCGCAGACTCGGGATCCGTGGCACCTATGCAAAACTCTCTGGCTGTTTTCTCGCAGGAGGTTTCAAGCTCCCGCCTTTCGCCCGTTTCTCGGTTCACGGCTTGCGCAAAAAAGGAATTCGGCGTCGTTGGATCGGGCTCGAATTCCGCATGGTAGGCTCCGTAACCGTAGGTCCTTCGCATCGTGGTTGTTCGTTCTATCGTCATGGTCTTTCTCCCTGTGGTTTTGTGTGGGTTTCAATCAATAAGACAATCGGTCGATGTCATGTCGCTGAAAGTCGCATCTGCTCTGTCCTGAAGAGCCTCAAAGAAAAGAGCCTCGTCGAACATCACATCGCCGTCTTCATCGACCGTGAAGACATTCGCCTGTGGCTCGAGGCTCCCGCATCGAAGAGTCTCGAGCGCATCCTCATCAAGCTCTTCTGTAAGAACGGCGAATGTATGATGGTCGTATCCCATTTCTGCCGGATCGTATCGCCCGTACCAGAGAGAAAGCTCCGCGTCGAATTGAACACGTTCGCGTTCTGGCATCGCCTTTCTTTCCGCGATAATATCGCGCATCTCCCTGGCTACGGCAAACCGGATCAAAACATCTCCGATGTACCGCGTAAAACGCGGAGCAAATCGCTCCAGGAATCGCGCGATGCATCCTGGTTTCCATTTGCGTCCTATGGTTCTGGCAATCTTGCACGCAAGCCGTGAAAGCCTATCGGGTTTGGCGTGACCGCATGATGTCGCTGCCTCGTTCCAATGATCTGATCCAGGAGGATCGATCAGGAGTGTTAAACTCTCGAGCAAAATCAGAGATGAGAACGGCGCATCGTCAAGACGTTGGACGCGCAAGCATTCAATGTACCCATTCTCGTGATGTTCTCGGTTCAAGTTTAGAAACGAGCCTCCCCATGCGGCGCAGTCAACATCGCCCGTATAGGCCAGGCAATTTTCGCGCGCAAATGTTTCCGCATCTGTGGTCCTCTCTTCTGTCATCATCGTATCCTCCGGTGGTTCTGTGGTTTTGAAGCCCAAAAAATCTTGGGCTATTTTCGTTCTATGCGTTCTGGCATCCGGTCTCGTGACAAAAGACGCCGTTGATGGTTGTCGCTTCGCAAGAATCACATCCGTTTTTAACCTGGCTCATTTTCTCTTCGAGCCAGGAAGTAAACTCATCCGCCCTTTCCTTGACAGCCGCAACCGTGCCGATATGCCAGGAATAGGCTCCGCCATCGGGAACTTGTTTGTAGTCGTACAACGTCCAGATGTTCCCGTGTTGATCCCTGAACCGCCATTCGACCGTAGTCTTCCCTTCTTTGCCTTGGATGTGGGGTTGTCCAAGGCATGAGACAAGGTCAGATGGACGCGCGACGAAAAGCCCTACACGAGAGGATCCATCCGCATCATGTGCTGGTGCAGGCGAGAAGAAAAGAGGGGCTCGTCGCGCGATTTCCTCTTGGATCCCCTCTGTGATCCCATCGTAGAATTCTTCCCATGGCTCGTAGTCAAGAGCCTCGTTCCCTGGCTCGAATTCTTGCAACGTTTCAAGCTCAGAGTCCAGATCATTCAGCCGTTTTGCTGTAAATTCAAATGGCGAGAATTGCCTGGCGTTAAGCTCTCCTTCGTAGGCTCTAAGCTCCATAAGCTCCGCACAATTCTCGCGAGTAACAACATCGGATCGTCCTGCGCATGTAAGCTCCATCGCTTCAAAGCGATCGATCGCAGATCCAAGCTCTGGAATATCGAGCCACGATGCAACGTTGGCGCCTCTCTCATGCCCATCTGCCTTGATGTCATCTTTCGTCGAAATACCCTGGCATTCTGCGCAAGTCGTATCGCCAATCTCATTTCTCTTGGCCAGGGATTTCCCACAATCATCGCAAGCCGGATTCCTACACTCTGAACAAAGAGAGCCTCCTGTTTCTGTCAAGTTTTCCTCTCGGTTTGCATCGAGAGGCTTAGAGCAGCCATCGCAGTAAATACCCATCGCAAAACCCTCCTATCCTTCGAAAAAATAAATGTAGCAATCACGTCCAACGTAAGCATGCGCCTTTCCAAGCTCCGCCGCGAATTCCGCCGCTTGCGATGCAAAAGGCTCCCGCCAATCGCCATCTGTGAATCCCGCACCATGCCCGTTACGGGATAACCACAGATCATGCCCCGCAAGCGATAAGACATCCTCGGGGCTTTCCGTCTCACGTTCGGAGTCAAGGTCGACGTCCGAAAACCGTTCCAAGAATTGCGCGCAAACATCTCGCATGTCGTCTGAGGCTTCATCGGAAAAGTCAAAAGCCTCGTAGTTCCTATCAAGCGGTTCGCCTGATTCATCGAAAGAAGACCAAAGAACACATTCGATGTAGGCCCGCTCGAATGAATCCAATTTTTCGCGCGTCCTGCGCTCCTCTGTCCCGTTCATCATCATTCGCCTCCTGCGGTTTTCTGTCCCGGGCTATCCCAAGGGCAGACTGTAAAAAGTTCGATCCACAATCCGGAAACAATATAGCCAACATGGCGACAACCCCCGTCTTTGGAATCGCGGTAAAATTTCCTCGCCGATTTCCTGTCTAAACGCCTTAACAATTCGGCGCGCGGGTTCTTGCCTAGTTCGTGCCAACATGTTCCGTTTTGGTCGATTCCCATCGTGCCAGCCATCGTTCGCCTCCTGCGGTTTTGAGTAGAATGGATCTGTCCCGATTTACTTAGTTCGTCCATATTATACGGGCGAAACAAGGGATAATGAGGAAAAAAACAAGAAAAAAGTTTTTTTGTCGAAATTTTATCTCCTCGCTCGTATAATACGGGCGAGTCTCAGCGAACCATAATCGGCGCGCGACATCGCGCATCTGAGATCTGCGAAACCAAAAACCGCAGGAGGAAAAGCAACCAAGACAGAAAGCTCAGATGAAATCATATTGTGGCATCGCCTCTCGGGAGTCCTTCGGAGCCTCATCGCCCGAAGTCTGTAAACTCCCGTGTTTGCGATGGTTACATAACTATAGCTACCATCAAAGCTTACGGCAACGTCGTAAACTGGCGTCTCGTCTAAGCTTACGTAAGTCGAGGTCTCATCGAAACTTACGTGTTTGGTCGATTTTCGCCATTCCGAGGAGCCCAGGATGCCCGAGGAGCCCGATAGCCACGTCATCGAGGCCCCCTAACACGCGCTTACGGAAAATGCCTATAGCAAATCGGGTTTGCCTCGAAATAGGTTTCGGTTTTCCTCTGAAGGAATTGACTTTACGTTGGCCAAAATTCCACAGCAAATCGGCTTTCGCGCTCGCGGAAAAAGTCTATAGCAAATCGGCTCTCGGGCATTTCCGCCATCGGCTACGACACCCAGGTCCCAAACTCGCGCTCATGAGAAAAGTCCATAGCAAATCGGCTTTCGCGCTCGCGGAAAAAGTCTATAGCAAATCGGGGAATAGAGGAATCGATGAAAACTGACAGCGAAGGGAAGATGCTCGTAATCACGCCACGCACAGCAGACGGCATCGAGATTGAGATTGGAATGCAGCTCTTCCATCGCAACGGGGGGCCGGCGGGGATTGTCGTTGCAATCACAGACTGGGGGCTCTGCGTAACCGTGGAGAGCAGATTCGATCGGGCAACCTGGCACGCCTCCAGAACATTCAGCTCCCTGGACGCCATGCTCGCCAGCAAGACGAGCCCACAACTGGAGGAGTTCCGCGCTCGCGGAAAAAGCCTATAGCAAATCGGCTCTCGCGCTCGCGGAAAAAGTCCATAGCAAATCGGACTTGCCTCAAACTGAGAATCGGAGATCCTGGAAAAGGACCCACCCCCCATCAAAAAAATAAAAGAGGGGGGTCTCTTTTCTGGCTACGGAGAAGGATGAAAAAGGAAGGAAGAATCGAAGAGAAGCTCTACGGACGGTACCGTGCCGAAAGACTGGCCCTCCTCTGTTGTGGCCACAGCTTCGCGCGTCTCGACCTGGAGCAGTTCCGGGGTTGGCACGTATGGGCCGTCAACGCCACCATCACCGCCCTGCCGGCATGGATGCTGGCCTCACCCCGTACATTTTGGTTCGCGAACCACCTCGATGCAGTGTACGACAACCCCCTTCAGAGGGAGTTTCGCCGACGAGTGGACGAAAATTACCCAGTTTGGCGCGCAATCGTCCACGAGTACTGGATGCCCCGGTTCCGGGGGCGAATGCAGGAGGCTTACTTCTACAACGGCGCTCAGGCAGAGCATCCGGGGCCGATGGGCTCAGTCTTCTGCCGAGCCCTCCACACCGCATCGCGCTCGGGCTTCTCGCAGATCGTCGTTGCCGGCGCCGACATGCAGCGAAAGCGCATCCAGGGCACCCCCATGCGAGGAACCCCACACTACGTGGCACCCTTCGAGTGGAAGGCTCCGGTGCCGTATCGCCTCAAGGAACAACGGGACCGGATCGCTCAGTACGCACGCCAGGGGCTTCTCTCCGGGGCCATCAGTCTCCACCCAACGAGCGATTGGCCGCGTATTCGCGGCGGTGCTCCATTCCCGAGGTGGACGCCATGAGCGAGGAGAGCCGCGTGGTTGTGGTCTGTGGGATACCGAGAACAGGGACGTCTGTCGTGGCTGCAATTGTCAGCCACCTTGGGGTGAGGTTCGATCGTGGCCTGGTGACGAAGAGCACGCCGACCGGGAGCTTCATGGATCCGGAGATGAACTTTGAGCTTCGACGCCCAGACAACCTGGCCATTGACCGCTTCGTCGAAAAGCACAATCGCCCGGGACTCTCGGGCTTCAAGTTCCACGGCACAACGGGCCACTTCTATCCCTGCCTCAATCGGCTGAATATCTGGCGCACAATCGAGACCACAAGGCCGAAAGCGCCGACAATGAAAAGCCTCGTCAAGAAGAGGGGCGGGGACAAAGGGGCTCGGGACCGAGCCACACGTCGGTACAATGGCTGCAAAATGAAGGTGGCCAGGTTCTTCTCCCAGTACCCAGGGCTCGCCGTCAGCTACGATGAACTCGTCGAGACCCCGGGCAAAGTCGTGGCCGAGCTGGCATCGTGGCTTGAGGTGGACGCAACGGATGCGCTCATCCGAAGCGCATCGGCGATCGTAAAGACAGGACTGAGGCACTGGAAATGACACTGCGGGACGTATCGAGACTCTACGGTAAATCACGAGGCAAGAAGCTCCTCATCGCCTCCTGTGGCCCGAGTTTCGCAGATGTAGACTTCGAGCCCTACCGGGATTGGACAATCTGGGCGGTAAATGCGGCCATCGTCGAAATCCCGAAATGGGCCAGGCGGCCTTCGACGATGTGGGTTGCGGGGCACATTGACTCCTTCCTTCACAAGAAGAACTACAGGTCCTTCCGAGAGCGGCTTGACGCCCTTTATCCAAAATGGCGCGTCATTTCCTACGCTGCGTACCACGAGAACGACGAGCTGATCCGCCGGCGCTCTGTGAAGTTCTTTGGCTTCAAAGGGACAAACTTCCCTGGGCCGCAGGGCTGTACTTTCTGCCGAGCACTCCTCATTGCGAGCCGCTGTTCATTCGAGAAAATAATCGTAGCCGGTGCAGACTTTAAGAGAACGCCCGGAGAGCCTACAATCTACGCGCCGCCATTTGACTGGCGGCCAGCGTCTCCAGACCGGATGGCAGACCATCGGAGGATCATCCACGAGTTCGCAGCTCGAGGCCTGATTGACGGCACGGTCTTCCTCCACCCCACGAGCCGCTGGGAAGACCCACCGTTCCCAAAAGAGAAGGAGTGAAAGCATGGATCGTATCCCACTTTTCAAGGTATTTATGGCCCCAGACGCCATCAAGCGCGTCGAAGAGACGCTCATGTCTGGCTACACAGGCCAAGGCCCGCGCGTCAGAGAGTTCGAAGAAGGCCTCCAGAGCTTCGAAGATCTCGATACCGTCCCCCTCGCAACGATGACAGGCACCCACGCGCTCGACCTGGCGTACCACCTCGCAGGAATCAAGCCAGGCTCGACCGTCATCTCGACCCCGATGACTTGTACAGCCACTAACGTGCCTTTGCTTCAGCGTTTCGCAAATATTGTATGGGCTGACGTCGACCCGGAGAGCGGTCTTATCGACGCAGACCATGTCGAAGAACTGGTCAACTCCTATGGAAACGTTCGAGCCATCGTCACCGTAGATTGGGCCGGCCGCACCTGTGACTATGTCCGACTGCGTGAAATAGCCGACGAGTTGAGCTATGGCTGCTCGGTTATTCAAGACGGGGCTCACAGCCTTGGGAGCTTCAAGACTCGAGGCTGGGGGCATTACCGGATGTGGAGCTTCGGAGCGATCAAACACCTCAACTGTGGTGGTGACGGGGGAGCCCTGGCCGTGCCTGGCGTCAACCGGGAACGCGCACTCCTCTTGCGTTGGTACGGGCTCGATCGGACCCAGAACACATCGTTTCGTTGCCGACAAGACATTGTTGAGCCTGGCTACAAGTACGGGATGAACGATGTGGCAGCGTCGATCGGCCTTGCGAACCTTCGGCGCATGTCCGGGCTTCTTGCTCAGATACAAGAAAACGCCAAGTACTTCTGTGATGCATTCCTTGAGCTTGAAAACGGAGTGCATTGCTTGCCATTCGACGATGGCTGCTCGTATTGGTTATTCCCCATGTTGGTGGAGAATCGAGAGGGCTTTATTGCTCACCTCGCGAAGAGAGGGGTTGATGCATCAGAGGTTCATAGCCGAAACGACAAAAAGACCGCATTCCCAGATGCCAAGAAAACAAAGGGGCTCGATGAATTCTCACGTCGTCAAGTCAACATCCCCTGCGGATGGTGGCTGACACCTTCTGACCGTCGCCGAATCATTCAAGCCGTAAAGGAGTTTGCATGCCACCAACCATGCAGCCTGTGACCCCAAGCAATGTAGCCCATCTCCACAAATGGAAGTGGGCACGCCACCCGGATGCAGTCTATGGACTTTGGGTCCAGACCCAATTCGTCTCTGTCGTTCACTGCTTCGACCTTAAACTCAAGCGGCCCGACGAGCCTACCATGCAGGTCGCGGGCCTTGGCGGTATTACAACCCTTGCCAATGAGCGAGGGAAGGGGTACTGCTCGCTCTTGATGGAAGAAGTCGCCAAGGAGTTGTCGGAAATAGAACTTGATGGACTGATCCTCAACGGACGCGAAGAGAACGCCGTCTGGGCATCGGTCGGGTTCCGAGATATTGGCGAAAGCCACACCGCACCAAGGCAGCGGCTCTGGTACCGGGAGCTTCGTCCAATAGACCCGGGCCACTCGTTCACAATTATTCCGGAGGGCTTTCACTGGTGATTATCACAAAAGCTCAATGGACCGCATTGATGATCATTAGAAGATGTCCAGGCATACGTCCTGCACGATTCTCTGAGTTGATGTGGCCGACCTCTGACGGGCACGATAGATGCCATAAATGTGGGCCGAAGGGTGTCTCTCGGGGAGGGATGATGGCTTTTGCTGCAGGCGGGTTTCTTGGAAAGCTTCAGCGAGAAGGTCTCATTCAACGCGGCAAAGAACGCTGCTGCATGACAGAGTGCTACCTAACCAATAAAGGGGGAAAGGCCCTATTTCTTACATGAAACCAATCCACGTACTCTACAGCCCCCGGGCTATCGCCTGGCAGGGGCATAAAGTCGCAGAGGCCTTCGCTGATTGCTTCCGGCAGCTCGGTTTCCCCGATGTCACCTGCGGGACATCAATCACGGGCCTCGACCGTACAGACACCCTCTTTATAGTGAGCGTCTCTGGAGCCAGCCAGGTCCATGGTAAATGGCCAGGAACGGTCTGCCTCTACAACACATCCGAAGTCTATACCAAGACAGTCGGGCGCTCCTGGTTCAATAGATTGCGGAAATTCGGAAAAAGGGCGGGCTGGGAGGCCCAGAGGGTGGACTGGATTTTCGATTATGCCCCCCAGAACGGCCCCACATTCGAGTCTCGCGGCTTCCGCCGAACCTTCTGCCCTTTTGCCTACCACCCAAGCTACGACCGCCCTGTGCAGACCCCAACGCACGACGTAGGCTTTCTGGGCATGGTCCGCTCGCGCAGTCGGCGCTGGAGTGCTGTGAACGCCCTGGAGCGCAACGGGTTCGATGTCTACGCTGAGCCCAGGACCAACCGGAAGCTCACCGATGGCGAAATCGCAGAAGGTCTACGCTCCAAGGTCTTCCTTCACGTCCATTCCGGGACCGGCGACCGTATCAACTGGCCATCGACCCGCATCGTCCAGCTCGGAGCGCCCCAGCTCATCCCCTTGGTCATTGAGCGTACGAACTGGACACCGCTGGCCCCCCACATGTACCGAGAGTTCGAAATCGGTAACCACAGAGCCATGATACGGGAGATCGTCTGGTGCCTGGAGAACCCCATCGAAGCAGCCAAGATGGCCCACCGGGCAATAGACTGGATCCGGGCAGAATACCAGATGCTCCCATTTGTCTGTAAGTCGTGCAAAGAGGCAGGCCTGCTCTAAATAGAAAATGTGAGGTTTTGGGCTCAAGGCCTAAAACCTCACAAATTTCAAGGGGCTCACAAAGTGGGTTTTTGTGGGTTCGGCTGTTAGCCGGAAAGAGGGTTGCCAGTGGAGCCCCTCTACTACTGCGCACTGAGAGCCTGCTTTTGGGGACAGAATTATAGAAAAAAAACGGCTCCCCAGGAAAACATAGGCCCAGGGAGCCAAGAGAAACGGGGAGCCGGCCTCACGCCGGCACGGGATGATAGTCGATCCAAGTCTCCATGACACGTTCAGTCTCGGAGCAATTCCGACCGTAGCTCTTCAGCATCGCAAATCCCAGGAAGCGCAACAGAGCGTGCACATCTGAGTTCGAAAGCCTGGCGCCACGTCCGTTCTCCACTGCACCGAGAAGTCGCTCTAAAACTCCCATGCTATTCCTTCCCAAGGTGCATCAAGGGAAGGGGCGTCGGCGAGCTTCCATCGAGGAAGTAAATCTTGGCCGCCGGGTCCTTGGAGATAGCCTGAAGGGTCTTCAACGCCTCAAGCTGGATATAAGCAGGGTTCTGGGCAATGGCCTTGTTGATAGCCTCAATCTCGTAGGCCTGAGCGTCGGCTAACTTCTGCCGTTTGTCAGCGTCCTCTGTCGCGGCCTCGTTTTCAGACTTTGCCTTGGCGACGACCTGCCCTTGCTCAGTCTGGTAGCGCAGAAGCTCCGCTTTCTGTTCTTCTGCCTTCTGCTCTCGAACCTTCTTAGTCTCGATAGCTTCAACAATAAAATCCGGAAGACAGATGTCTCGGATAAGCACCGCATCGACGATAATCCCCTTGGGCGCTACGAAATCCCTGACACTATCAAACACCGATTGCTGAAGCGCACGCTGCTTATCATCGAGAAAGAACTCCTCGGCCTTTGCGACCGCCTTGCCGTGCTCTCTGGCAGAGGATCGAGCCATCGGCGTGAGGTGTACAGCCACGGCCTGCTTTAGCGTCCCGGTCTCCGCCAAGATCGTCTCGCACATCTCTGGGTTGGCCCGGTACTGAAATGAGAAATCAATCGTGGTCGTGAGCTGATCCTGAGAAGGGACATTCACCTCCTCCTTCATCGTCTGCTGCCGAACATCAAAAAGCGTAAAGCTCAAGAATGGATTCACCGGAACATGGAGCCCAGCCTCATAATGCCCAGAAACCTCTCCGAACATAGTGGCCACTCCGACGTGGCCAACTGGGATTCTCTGCGAGAAGAGCACCGCACAGGCCAGCAGTAGCAAGACACCCCCGACCGATCCACCGATTGAGAAATAAAGCTTTTTCATTGAATCGTATTTCCTTTCTGGTTGAGGCTAAAAGCCTATTCACCTTCGCCGTTCGTTTGGGTTGTTTTTGCTTGGTCGAGGATCTCTTGAGCCTTCGTGCAGAATGCGTCGAGCTTTTGAGCCTCTTTTCTGTAGATCTTCGCCTGTTCCGCCCAGACTGGCAGGTTTTCCTTTAGCCAATTTCGCCCAGGCCGGTTTGCCCCGAGTGCATCCAAGGCCTGTAGCGTGATCCCCTGTTCAACATCGGTCATGGTCGACATTCGTTTGTGTCCTTTCATTTACACTTGTCTTAAAAATTAAACGACTACACGCAGCGCGCAGCCAGCACACTTTCCGGCTACCTCTTCGGCGAGCCCGTCAATCTCATCATCGTGGACCCTGGCTCGCCAGGACTTGCTTGCCGGATCCCACTGAAAGACTCGACGCTCGAGCCTTGTGATCCCCTTGATTTGATCCTTACAGTCAAAGGTCTTCCCTTCGATATACACCTCGGCCATTTCGCTCAAATTTACCTCCTTTCAGGCATAAGATTTTTTTTATCCCCACTCTCGCATGTTCTCAGGCATGCCGTAATTTTCCATGAGGACGTCTCTTAAAATGCAGAATTGTCTGAGCAGCATCACATTCCACGACCTGAGCCCTGGGGCCGGGTGCTTTAAAAGCTGGGTGATATTCTCCGCCACGGCAAGCAGCGCATCGTGTTGGCTGCCTTCCGGCTTGTCGCCTAGTGTATCCGCCTTGTCTAATGGCCCGCAATATGGCAAAAACACCGCGCCCTCTTGCTCAAAGGCCACCTTCATCGGGCTCCCAGATCCATTAAACACGAGATCCCCATCACTGCCCGGCTCGGTTCTCATGTACGTTCCGTCGGGCCAGTGGGCCATAAAAACCCTCCTTATCCCTCTCTCCTTGGCCTCTACAAGGGATGGGCATGTTTCGACAGTCTGAGCCTCAAGATTTTCAGCTTCCATAATATCCTCCTTACAAAACTCTTCGTGAATTTACAACTCATGGTCTTTAAGACTCTATTTCCTCAAGCCACACCCGCCCGTATTCCTCGCAGACGTCCTGCCCGCACTCAACACCAAGGTGCCGAGGTTTGATCGCGTCCATTTGTTCTGGTGTCAATTCAACATGCACCGTTCGCCGGCTGTACGGGAGGTGGTCGTTTTCATGGATCACAGCTATCCGCGTTCGGTACGTGTTCACCATCTCCACGGCAAGAGCCAATTTGTTTGTCTCACTCATAACACTCCTCTCTGTGGGTTAAGAACTCATTGACTCCAGCGTTGCACGCAACTCGCTAGTGCTCCACTCGTCGTCCGCGCCGCAATTGTCCATAGCGTCGATCATTTCGGCAGCCGCCTCGGCCACGGCCCGCAGCTTGGCGTTCTCCCCCCGCAGCCTTATGTTCCCCTCGCGCAGGCTACCGATCTCTTTTTTGTAGGCGTCGATAGCGCGTTCAAGGCAATCTGCATAACTATAACACGTCTCCGGCCTGCCGCTGCCTTCTCTCATTTGTTTGCCTCGCCAGTAACATCCTTCTCTGTGAGTTTGCCGCCCATTGACTCTATGGCCTCAAGAATCACGTTCGCACAAAAACAAACTGTCTGGGCAACGGCAAGGTCGCCACTGCCGAACAGCGTACGATTCCGGGTCATCATGCCAGCGTTTGACCCAGCACATAGACTGCATAGCCAGAGATCCTCTTCTGGCGACTGGAACCCATCCTGCACAAGGTCTGGCGTCTCGTACCCGCAAGACTGACACTCGTTGCTTTTTGATACATTCGACATACTTCCTCTGACTCATCGTCGCTTGGATTGTGTGGCGTAGGTCTGGCCGCACTGAGTACATCGCGGTCGCGATGCGCAAGAACAGAGAGCCAGAAGAAACCACATTACAATCCAGGCGCCCATTGTAAAAAGGGACAGGAAAAAATGGAGAAGGTGGTTAACCACCGGCTTGTTGAAGATAGCCTGCCGCTGGCAGACAGCACAAAAGTATGAGCGACTCATGACATCCTCCTTTTAAATCTAAATAACTTTTTTCTTGCACCATCAATCACATCGATCAATTGGCGCAGCTCGTCTACCGCATCGTCGATTAGACCTTCGTCGTTTGAATCAAAAGCCTCAATCAAGGCCCGCGAAGCCTTGAGAAGCGGCGATTCTGCCAGTCGTGGCTGGTCCCCCTCCATCACAAACTCCTCCTTATCCAGCGAGGGCCTCTGTGGTGGGCGTAAGCCAAGGACCACCCGACAAGTTCCATCTTTTTCGTTAACGTTGCCCATTCATCTTCAAGGGCTACTACCTCCATCTCGCTTTGTCCAAAGACAGATCTAAGATCTTTGTATTTCTTCAAGCAATGCCGTCGCTTGGAAAGCTCCTTCGCTTGGTAGTAGACAACATGGTAGTCAATCTCTGTGGCCTCTGGATCGATACGCATTCTAAGAACCCTCGAAATTGGAGTGTTCGCATGCACCGGAGGGACAATTCTTCCGCTGGCTCGAAGCTTCCTCACAAGTTCGTTGACCGCAGCTTGTGGGCTGCCCGCCCTTTTTACCTCGAAGAAGTCATCAGGGCTGGCCGATGATGTCGTTGCTGAGTAACAAGACTCCGCCTCTATAAAATCTACCTGATAGCTCATGGCACAATGCCGGCAGATTCCATCGAGTTCTGACAGGTTGACGTCTAACATTTCTATCCCCAATATCGATACGAGACAACACCACCGCTCGGTTGCCCTGAAAGGCTGTAAGCGGCAAAGCGTAGCTCGTCATGTTTGCTAAAACTAAATGGGACACTAATGATCGGATCGGGCCGCAGGATTTCAACAACATGCCCATCGAGTGGTCCACACAGGAGCTTGGCAATGAGCGTAGCTTTGGTGATATCGCCATCATTTGGATTGCGAGTCCAGAAACCATTCTGGAGCCTGCGCAAGGCATCGGCCTGGCTGATACCGCCCTGCTCGCAGATACACCGCAGAAGGTTACCCATAATCTCAGGCCCTCCATTTGCAAGCGGCTCATCTGCGCTCAGGATAGTAGAAGAAGCCCCAGAGGCTGCCAGGATTACCAGGCTATCGACATCGGGTGGCAGCGAGTTCTTGATGATCTCACAAAGCTCCTCAAGTCTCATAGCAGGCTCACTCATGGGACCTCCGCAGGCGGCGCGATGTCGGCAACTGCAACAATCTCGCTGTGGATAGTTAGGCCCGTGGGGACGATGTAGAGATGACAGTCCATGGATGCCTGCGATTCTTCGCACTCATCCTTGGTCCCGATCGCCTCAATCCAAGCGCGCGTCACCTCGTCACCCTTTCGATAACTTACGACATGGACGTATTCGGAGTTCTTCAACTCTTCGTATTGCTCAATGTCAATTTCAAGCTTGATCATTTCCCACCTTCCAGGTTTCTACCATTCCCATTTTTGATTCTGTTAATATGGCGGCTCTGTACCTGTGAGGCCTCACTTTGACACGCCTGCCAGCCAGCGAAGAAAGCATCAATCATCAAGAGCCTGAAAGCTGCCATTGCATCAAGCTCGATTTTTTCATCTGAAAGCTTCTTCTCCCATTTGCTCAAAAAAGCCTCACAGTGTTCATCAAGTGTCATTTGCGCCTCCCCGTCATCACAGAATTCGGCCGGTCTGAAGCATCATCACCCCACCGCAGCAAATAGAACCGCCTGTCTTGTTCTTCACAGCCTTCAGGAGAAGGGGGTAGATCTTCTTCATGTCAATACGGATTATAAGATGATGCATCTCCTCACCAACGGCCCAGTCTCCACAGTGAAGGAATATGTTCGGGAACTTCGTCAGCGTATCTTCATTCACAGCAAAGTGAACGCGCCGGCTCCGCTTGTCTTCCCTTAGAACCTTCGTAGAAATTTCGGCCGCTTCGCCCCTCTCGCCAATTTTAAAGTGGAACAGTTCCTCCTTCTTTGTTGGCGAGGGGGTAGTGGCAGCCTTCTTTTCTTTTTTCTTCTTCTTCTTTGCCACGACAAGTCTACCTCTCTTTAATTCTTCGCACTTGCGACAGGCCTCAGCTCGACGTTTTCTCGAAACCAAGCAACCTCCTCTCGAAGCTTCTCGATTTCTTTTAAAAGCGCGGCATTCTCTGAAAGCAACGCTGCAACACGCTCGAGTGCCTTTTTGTATTCACGCGGGTAGTTGATCCGCTCTGCGTCTGCAATCTTCTGGCGACTCTTGATGATTTCTGCCATGTCGTCAACAACAGATCGGACCTGCTCAGGATTAAGAAGTCCTTTGCCGTTGAACTTCCCAGGAAGAGAGCGGAGTTGCTCTGGCTTTAGAACTCGATCAGCATGGTAAAGCTCCCAGGTACCAATCCGCTTCGCAAACATCCACGCCTTTGCGCGCGGCCCCCTGCTCTTGGAGCCCGCGAGGCGTGTAACAATGCGCGATAGCATCTGAGGGTCTGCGTTGAAAATCATTTGGATCTGTTGACGTAGCCATTCGCGCCTCATACGGGGAAACGCCTTGTTCATCTCCCGGAGGTTGTCTGGCCACTGCCACCAATTGTAAGCATCGACGAGAAGCTCAAAGCTCTCTCTTGAGGCGTTGAGGTTCTCCTCTATTGTCTTCTTGAAAGTCTTCACATTAAATCTCGGGTCTTCGTGGTCAGCAAACGGCATCGAGTGCCTCCTTCACTTTCAATGGGTTCCAATCGTAGAGCGGCTCCACCAACTGAGGGGAAGCCTTCTGGCATTCATCGCTGCAAAATTTAAGACGGCGAGCGGGTCGCACTTTGAGGCAGACAGCGCAAATGCCAAATGCGCCATGGCCCCTACCAAGAGAACACTCCAGAGCCCCGGCTCTGTATCGATCCGAAAAGATAGAATCTGGGTTGTTCCTTACATATTTGTTGCAACACGCAACGGAACAAAAGTGCTGCTTTACCTGCGATCTATACTCGTCGCCAAATGAATGTTCGGAATCTGACAGAGGAAACTCAGTCCAACATTCATGACAACGGAACCGACCAAGCCTGCATCCATCGCACACCTCATCGCCGTCAAGACCTTCAAGCAATGTGATGTCACCGCATCGACAGCACTCCTTCGCCGATTTATCGAGAAGCTCTTTGTCGTACAAAAGCCCCCACTTATTGGAGATTATTACATTACAAAGGCCCAGCTTTCTAATCCTGCGAAAAAAAATGCTTGCATCGCGCCCCCGGTCGTGACTTGGATTGATGCCAACTTCCTTAAGAGACCGATACAAATCTCTAAAACTGTGACGTGAAGCAGCGCACAGCGGAGCTTCAAGAGCAAGGACTCTTCCCCCGTAGCGAAGGCTCAGGCCCCAGGGCAGCTCAACCTTGCACTCAGCGTCGTGACAGCCCTCTCTGTGCGGCACGATTCGATGATCTACCCCACCGGATGAATCAAAGCACGACTTACAAACAGGGTAATAGCCGTGCTTTGGCTCAAGATGATAGGGGTAGTCAGTAGGCATCGGGAACTGGTCGCACAGATTAACAGCGTCCTCATGCCTAACGTATTTTTCGCACATGTGGCACTCTGCAAAAAGGGCAGAGTGGCAATCGAAGCAATACTTAGGGGCGTAACCTGCAAATTCAATATTGCAATGTATGCAAAGATACGGCTCCGCACACTGCTTTGAACAATACGGAATGAAGCTTCGCCCGGCCCCTGGATATTTACCACGAGAACGCCTGAAAGACTCCCCGCACTCTGGACATTCTGTAGGTTTGAATCTCTCCCGATTCGCCTTCCCGCAATCCTTAGAACAGAATTTTTTGTTTGGGTAAAGATCCCCGATGTGTTTGCCGCACCAGAGACATGGCCGCTTTTGTGGTTTTGGCTTGGGCTTTCTCTGCGCCTTACTGGCGCAATCGCGAGAGCAAAATCGACCATCCCCTCTTGCCGCATGGCTCGGGGGAAGCATCTTTACTTTCCCGCACAGCTCGCAGACTCTTGGAACTTTTTCTTTTCGCGGTCTACACATCTTCCCTGTGACCTACACGCTTACTTGCAAGCGTCGGGTCGACCTTCACCTTTAATTCTTGCAACCGCTTTGCGAAATACTCGGCTACCTCTGTCCCCATCTCGAAATAGGGATGCCCGATTGGTGAAAAACGATAGAGGTGAAGCATGTCCTCGTAACTCATCGCATCGATCTCGGCCTTCTGACTCTCACTCATCGGTCCCATCGTTTCTCCCCAAAGGATCCTTGCTGCGTTGCCCTTTTGGCCCGTAGTTCGTTTCGCGAAATTTGATGAAGTCTGAAAGCTTCGGGAATTCTCGCAAAAGGCGTCGAGCTATGTAGGCGCGGTAATTGTTATTGATCTTGTATTCTTCGTCGTAGAGAAAAAAGCACTCCCAGCGCACACGCTCAGCAATAAGCCCAATGCCGAACGACCGGCCACGCGCCATTGCTTCTTGTGTAAAGCGCCGGAACATCTCATAGACCTCTGGGTACTTCTTGACCCACTGTTCTGTCGCCAGGTAGAGATCCACGTTCTGCGGGTTGTTCTTCCTGGCTTCTTCTTCAAATGGTAAGAATTCGCTACAGCTCAAAACAAATCCTCTTCTACAAAGTCGCCCGGGTTGCGAGCGTTCTCCCAGCTCTTACGTTCGACGGCTCGCCCAGCAAGGTAGAAGTAATGCGCCGTGTCTTCGATGCGCGGTGTCTCATCACCGCAGAACTCCTGGGTGTACTCTTTTAAGAATTCTTTAAAATTCGGGCTGTCTTTATCTGTCATTGCCAATCCGCTGCCTGTCATTCATGGGCGACGAATCTTTTCCTCTACCACGAGGCAAAGGCGATCGTCTTGGTCCTCATCGACTGAAAAGTCGATACCAAATAAACGAAGTTCTGGGCGATCCATCACCCTCAACCTCAGACGTTGTTCAGAAGATACAAGATCGCTCATCAACAAACGCTCGAAAAACTCCACAGAAAGAATGCCCCTCAAAACCGGCACCCCCAGCTTTCGGGCGTGGAGTTTCGCTTCAATAATAAAATCTTCGATCGCTACCGGCTTTTCCATCGGCAAAACAATCATACCCCACGCCTCCTCGGTCTTTCGAAAGAATCGCAGGTACCACGGGCGATGGTCAGGCTTAGCAGGAGGCTCCGGGGGCTCAACAACGGGCTCCGGAGGATTATCTTCGTGCTTTACGTACGCCTCTTCCCGACCACACTTTGGGCAGGTCGCATCGGAGACGTAGGGTCTCTGCTGGGCGGTCGACCCGCAGTGCCAGCATTTCGGCGCTGTCTCGAACTCGATGCTGTGCCCATCGGCGTGAACGAGCAGACGCCCCTCGAAGAGATCACGCTGCCGCTTATCTGACTCGCTGGCAACAGCGTCTTCAAGCTCTCTTCGTCTGCGGTCGCGGATGCGCTGCCTTCGCTTTTCGTTGAGTTCCGCATCGCGTTTTCTTTTCTCCTGGCTGTTCATAAACCATGCATGTCCTTTTCAAGCTCGCAGTATAAACGTAGAGCAGTCTCTACCTCATTCGGTCCCGGGCGTGCTCTTATCATTTTCAAACGGCCTTTTTATCTGTGGAAGTTGTGGCTGTAGGCTCTTGCCAAAATTGAGCTGTCGAAGCCAGAGGCGTGCACCAAAGAAGATGCGCACACGCTCCCATAGGGTGAAGGTCCAGCAGGAGACTGTCTCTATCTTGTCCTGGAATGCGGGGAGCGTAATGTACTCATCCTGTTTTTCAGCAACGAGAACTGTTCGCTCTGGGAAGTCGACAGGCATCATCACTCATCCTCCGAAAGCGACGGCTTCCCAATCTTCTCGCCGGATGAAATTACAAACTCATCGTCAAGGGCTCCAAGCGCAGAAACCCGGGCCTTTGCAGTAGAGAGCACTTTTAAGAACTCGGCGAGCTTCGTTTGTTTCAAAAGCTTCCCGGCCAGAGTGCGTAGCTCCTCGAACGGTCGCAGCTCCTCGCCCCAACGAGCAAGAAGGAAGATCTTCCGATCCCAGTTGTAGTCAGAGAGGATGCCGACAAGGACAGGGTCTTTGATATAAGAAGATTTCCTCGCCCAGATTCTTATATCTCCAAGCGTGCCAAGCTGCGTTGCATGGGCGAGTACCTGAAGCACTCGAAGCGGGATGGCATGCTCGTTGAAGTCTCTAGGCTTGATCGTTTCAGGGCAGAGAACCTTATAGACCCGGTACTCCTCATCGGTCATCAGCCGATACGGGGAGATCTGCGGGGCCTCTCCGTCCTCCCCTGCGCCACTTACCAGTTCAAGCTGCCCCGTAAGATCAAGCTCTTGCATCAGCTCTACCTGCTCTTCGCTTGCAGCCTCGGCATCCTTGCAAGAGCTGTCTATCTCTGTTGTCTCAAAGGTTTCAACCAACATCACAAATTCCTTTCATGCCATTCCTACAGTTTGTCAGTCTCTACAAATCGAACAACCCGCGCGGCCTTCTCGTAGCATGCCTTGTGAGCCACATCGCATGCGGCCGTGTACGCCTCACCACGCTTTTTCCTTTGAATCTCACCTGCATCGGCGGGCTCAATTTCGATAGCACAAAGCACATCGCCCTCAACAAAACGAGCACCACAGAGGCTACAGGGAAGCACAAAGTTTTCTGCATCCTCGGCTGGAAGAGGTGGCCACTCTCGCTGGTACAGGTCGGTGAGGCGCGTGTGGTCAGAAAGCTGGCCCTGAAGGGATTGAACAGATGCCCAGAAATTCCCAAGGCTCCAGAACTCATCGGTCTGCGCCTTATACTCTTCCTCATTGCTACAGTGCATCGGAGCGCACCACTTGAGCACCCTGAAGATGTTCTCCCAGCTTGAACGCTTTAGCTCGAAGGCTACAGTCGGGTTATCCGGGTCCATCGTCACCCCCTTGCTCTTTTTGGATGTGCGCGGAGGCCTCGAGCGCGACAGACTCGCAGAGTGAGTTCTCGAGCAGCTCCCCTGGCCCTTTGCCGGTCCGCTCGCACAGCTTTCTCAGATGAGCCCAGCTTGCCTCTGTCATGATCGAGTCTGCCCCTTCTCTCATCGCAGCCTCGGCCTTGGCAGCATCGTCGACGGCCTCCTCTGTGACCCTGATTTTCGCCATCACCATTGCGGCCCGAAGTGATCTCTCAAATGGCGGAGGGGGGACCTTGGCAAGGCCGCTGGCGATAAGGATCCTCTTGGCTCGCTCAACGTTCTCGGGCGGCAGTTCTTCGTTTGACATTTCAACAGTCGAACCACCGTAGCGAAGCATCAAGTCATGAAACTGGAGGAGGGCGCTATACTGAACCGCTTGAGTCAAGGCAAGGATGTGCCCCGCTTTCGGTCCGTCAGCGACCTCCTCCCGTAAAGACTGAACACTTTCACTTAGGCAATGAATGACTCGGTTTTGCTCTTGCAGTAGGTCAGTTTCGTCCACGAGTTCGGGTCCTTTCAGGCCTTCTTTTTCTTGCTCTTGACAGTGATCACCAGTCCAAGCTTGGCGCCGGCAATCGTTCGGTTCTCGTACGCTTGGACAAAGGCCGCAAACAGCTCATCGAGATCGTGGTTGCTGCGCTTCAGTTTTGCATGGAACCTCCGCAGCTTCGCCTCATCGATCTTGAAACTACACCGAACCTTGCCTGGCTTCTTTATGGCCTTTTGGCCCGGTGCTTTTTTCAAAGCCTTCGTAGCCTTCTTCTTGTCTGCCATAATTCTCCTAACCGACCTTCTCTTCTATTAGCTTGTCGACGCCCTCCGCGAGCGTCAAATTCCGTTCCAGGCACCACGCCGAGAAGGCATCATAGCGAAGGACTGGAAGCGGAATTGGGTACAGTTTCTTTGTTACCTTGCCAAGCTCAAGCTTCCGCTTACAGGAAGCCTCATGCCTGGCAAAGCCGTTCCCTCGGATGCCGTCGCCGCAATGCGGGCACAAATAGATGGGCATGCTCCGTGGGTCTTTTTTCTTTTTTTCAGTGTCAGAGTTCATGGCTTCGTCCTTCTACTGACGCTTGCCCCGAAGTTTCCCCCGGGGCCAGCGCCAGGCGATGAGTTTTATTGGGTGAGCGCCTTCGCGAGCACCTTGTTTTCATTGCCAAGGCATAGCGCCCCAGCAAGCTCTTCCAGATCTTCTGCGCGGTCTGCGCCGACATCCTGAGAGTAGCGGGAGACGGCCTGCCCAAGCCCATGCACCGTTCGGTGCTCATTCATGAAATGATCGAGGACATTGTCAAGCTCTGAATCCTTCAAGAGATCATTCTCGACAAGAAGCTTTACCGCCGCGCTTGGAAGCTCGATTTTCTTTTCAGCCGAGGCGCGCATTTTGTTACAGACTTCAGTGAATTTTTCCTGGGTAAACCAGGCCGAAAGGTTGTCGCGGAGCTTCAGGAAAAGGGCATCGGCCTCCGCCTCAACAGTGTCCCGCTTGTAGATCCCAGTGTCGAGCCTCGAGCCAAGATGCACCTCTCGCATGATTTGCTCGACCGTTGCAAGATTGAAGCAGATCCCCTTGAGAAATCCGCCCCGGAACTCAAGGCCGCCGTGCCCTGTTGGGCTGTTCAGAATCGTAGCAGAAGGCCAGATGGTCTGGTCCCCACCCTGCTCTTTCATCTTTTCCTTCAAGGGGCGCAGGTCGTCATGTGAGCGAGCAGAGACGCGGGTAAGAGCCTCCTGAGATCCAAGCCCGCCAGCATACCACTCAGAAGAAGGCCTGTCGGTCCGGGCCGCCTCTATCCTGTCCCAAATATCCGTCGCAATCACCTTGATGCGGATATGGCTATCGGTGACGCTCGCCTCGATGACCTTCCCAGAGAGATCCTTGATGATCCCAAGAGTGTGCTTCGCCACGGAAAGCGTAGGAATGTCTCGATACTGATCAGACAAAAAAGCGCGCACCCGGTCGTCGAGGCAGCGCACCATGCGCCTCTTGGCCTCATCCCACATCACCCCATTTAAAAAGTCGAGCGTTCGGGCAGGGTGCTTCTTGAGCGCAGCACGAAAGAACCGAATGGGGATCCCTGCATTCCTGGCCTTGTCGCCGTCGAGCACCTGCGCCGACCAGGATGGGATCGGGGCCTTGGAGGCGACCTGGGAGAGAGCCTGGTCGAGAAGCGGAAGGCCTTCTTGCGGCAGGAAGTCCCGGAGATTGTCGTTTTTCGGCTTCAGGACAAGGTTGCCTTGCTCGTCGACGGCCCACTCCATGTCGCGCGTATCAGCAACAAAGTCGCAGGCCTTATCGACCTGGCGCTCCAGTTCCTTGACAACATCGGCCAGGCTTCCACGGCCTCGGAAGCTGCTGAACTCTGCGACCGTCTTGTTTTCGTAATCCTGCATGGTTTCGCTCCTTGGTAAAAGCTGGTGGTTTCCGGCTGGGCTCCCCTGGCTCAACCTTTGCCCGTATTATACGGGCGAACCAGCGGAGGTTCAACCCCTAAATCCGCGTTTTCCTCTATTTTTTTACGGTCCTGGTTCAGGGGTGAGCAACACCCAGCACCGAAGGCAGGGGCTATCTCCCATCCGCGCTTCTTTGTAATCTCATCGGCAATTGAACAGGAATACTCACCCGAGCGTTCTTTTACCAGGTACCAGCACTGAGTCTCATCCAGAGTCCATCGCCCAAGCCAACATGGGGTCTGTTTACAGCAATAACCGCAACGAAGGCACGGGCGGGCTCCTGTGTAGAGCGGCAGGGTTGTCGTCATTACCCGTCGTGCTCCGCCTTGTAAAAAAGCCGTACAGTTTCGTAGAGACGCACAAGCTCGGTATTCGGATTGTCCATAAGGCAAGCCTCACTGAGCACCTCCAGGAAATCGTCGACTCCACCATATCCGAGGTATGCAAGTAGGTCTGAAGCAATGTCTTCAACCGTAGGCTGCCTATCCGTCATCTTTCAGTCCCCCGTTTGAAATAAAGCTTACAATCTCTCGCTGTCTTGCCGTCGACTGCTTTGGCGAAATCATCTTTCTGCATTTTTTACATTGGAAAAAATTGCGGCAGGCATGTCCAGTTTTTGCCCGCACCCAGACAAGCTCTGCGCCGCACCTATCGCACTTGCGTGGATCTTTCATATCCCAGCTTCCTCGGGCTCATAGGCCCCTTCCTGAATCGGCACGCGCTCTCCGCCGCGCTCCTCAATCATGTCGTTGAGCTGCTCAGCGCAGCCCCGGCAAAGCGGTTCTTTTGGCCCATTGGGTGAAGGGAACCGGATGCTGGGGACCTTGTTCGGAGCAAAGCTAATCGGCGCTCTACAGTTGATGCAATTCCCGAAGCAAAACATGTAGCTCATGACGTCTTCCCGTTTTCTCTCCGTGCTGCTGCTATTTCTCGGAACTTACGGAGCCCAGGGTTGTCCGGGCTCACCTTCCGCTTCTTCTTCCATCGTACCTTGTGCTTTTTGTACGCGGCCTTAAGGGTGATCCAGGCTTCGCGGTTGGAATGAAAACGCTTGGTTATATCAAGAAAAATGCGTGCGAACTGGCGCCCATGCCCTGGGTTCTCTGTTTGAATTATGTGAGAGAGTTCGTGCAAAATCACTCGCTCGCACCGTGCCCAGCATGGAAGCTTGATGACATCGGCGTAGGCACAGGCGGAGCTTCGACCACGGCCGTCAAGGACGTGGACCACTGGCTTTGATTCATCTCTGCATGGGATTATCCCCTTTGCCCTCTTTGGTGGCTTCTTACTTTTGCTACCCCAGCCAAGCCTGGTCGCAGGCGAACGCTCATGCAACTGGACAGTAAGCGTCCCGCAAGAAGACACCAAAGACCTCCCTGTTGGCGGGTCCTTGTCAATCCACGGGACCTGATACGTGCACCACCAGGCACTTGCAGTAATGCGGTCCACGTACGCCTGGCATTCCTCTACAGATACGAACTGATCGCCGCCCGGGACCACGCGCTCTGCGCCGTAGAGCTTTGATCGCTGGCTGTCCCTCGGTCTCTTCATAGAAGGCTCCTTTCTGCTGCGCTTGACGGTTTACTTTCGTCCATATTACACGAACGAACATAAAAAGTCAAATAAAAAAAAATGGCCCACCTCCTGGAAAGGTGGACCATCCGTCAAACGCAGGCGCAAATGCCAACTTACGGGGGCCGCGATGTCCAAGCCGCTTGATTGTCTCTCGTGTACTCTTGCATGCTTTTGGTCTCCAAAACCGACTCACGCGCGCGCGAGGCGCCGCCGCTCGGTTTTCCGGATCGATGATCAATCTGCCGCTCATATTACAACAAAAAAAGACGGGCGGCCAGCTTAAATGAGAAAGTGGCCGCCCGAGGGACAGGTGGGGGCTCGTTTAGATTTTCGTTTTAAAGAAAAGGCTATTCTCAAGGTGCGTAATAGCCGTTCGCTTTATTTCTTGCATTCGCTCCCATTGATTTGTTAGTTCGATTCTTTCCCTTGGATCCATTTCGACAAAGGTGAAACCAGCGTCCGCCGACAGCTTTACCGTCAGGAGTTTCCCTTCGTTTTGCTCCGCGACCCACCATTCGGCCCATCGGTCATCCTCTGTGATTTCAGATGCGAGGCTGAGCCTTGGCCGCTCGCCGCTTTCGTCTAAAAGGCAGATGTACCTCTTCTTCCCAACAGTTACGAACTTCAGCCCCTTCATCCCGTCCTCTATAGACTTTGAACTCATGCCGTTCTCCTCAATATGTTAAAAAAACAGTGATACCAACTTGATTGCACACTCCTTACAAATCCCAGCATGGCAGCCCTCATTATGAACGAAGAAAACCATACGATCACTCTTCATAGAGCAGAAGTAACACCACTCATTCTCGAGGCCGGAAACGAGATTCGGCCTGTCCGGTCGCGGTTCATTCCAAAGACAATCAGCGTCCTTTGGTAGCTTACTGCCGGCACGCTCAATGCTGTCCACCCTGAGTTCTTGAAGAGCCATGCAAGCATCACGAAAATCCTTTGACGACTCCCCAATCTCCAGCAGAAGCTGCCTCTCTTTCTCGACGTCAAGCCCCCTATGGGTGCCCCCGGAATTTAAAAATTCAGGCATTGTCCGTCTCCCAGGCCCCAGTTTCGACATTCCTGCAAATGCGAGAAGGCTCTTCTTTAAGGTCTTTATGAACCAGCTTGGCCATAACCAGGTTCGATCTCAAAGACTGGAGGCAATGCTTTGCGAAGATCTCAGGCGGAGGCGTGCACAGTGGCATCGGTTTTGGTTGCGGCAAGAATGCCCGATTAGAGCCCGGGAGCATTGCCGTTACCGCCCCGATCAGGCAGGACTTTAAGAATGAGCGTCTGTTCATTGTTTGTTCACATTATACGAACGAGCCATGGGGGCTCAAGAAAAAAAGCGAGCAGATCACTCGTTTTTAGAATCTTCGTAGCCAAGAGCGGACAGCATCCGCTCCCTGTGAGACGGCTGCGAGCCCATCGGCTCTCACGTCGCCCTCAACAAGGCCTATGGTGTCATGGCGGTTTCTCATTTGCTGTAGAAATAACTCCACAGCACGCTGAAGCTTCCCATCGCTGACAAGCCCAAGAGATATAGCGCAGTGGGTATCAATGAATTCTCGATTCAGTTCTTCTCTTGTCATCATACCTGACTCCTCCTCGACCTTTGGGCCTTCATAAAAAAAGACCTCTTTACAGTTATGACAAATCTTCGCAAAACCCCCATAGTCACAAACAGAGCAGAGGCGATGTCGGCGCCTCCATTGCTGCTTGGTGATAGCGCACGCCTCAATGTTGAAGTGCCCAAAGATTGACTCTCTCATGGCTGTAAGTGACCGGGACGCCGCGCGAGACGCCCCGGTCGAAGTAGAAGAGGCAATGTGAAAACCAAGCGCAAATGGCACATGTCATTCAACAAGACCGCCCGGGAGTGGAATCTCTGATTTTCTCGCAGTAAACTGCGAGCAGGCAGGGAAGCCCTCGGCTATCCGAGGGTAGTCGTAATCCCGTTCATGCCGTAGCGTGGGCGGTGCCTGCCTACAACTGCCAACCCATTCGTCATTGACGTCCCTGTCCACATCCATCTCCCCAAGCCTTATAAAAAACTCGCAGCTTTCGCATACCTCACGCTTCCAGGCCGCCATGGGCATACCCCCTATAGTTTGAACCGGTTCAACTGCTGCCGGAGACTCTTCGCTTCCTGCAGCGATATTTGGTGGTGTTTGTCCCCGACCACGAGCCAGAATCTGGGTGGCCGGTTCCGTTTCTTCCCGCTCTCTACGACTCGCCTCACTTTGATCACTGCTGGGGTCCTCCTTGGTCTTAGCTTTCATTTTCCGCACAATCTCGCCGAGCTTCTCTAAGACGACCTCGGCATCGTCCAGCGTCAGTTGGACGCTGCCCTCCGGGAGCGGCCCCCCGTAGAACGGGTTCGTCCCGATAGAGAGATACCGGATCATAGCTCGAGCTGATCCCCGTGCGGTGGTGGAAAAATAACTCGCCCCAACCGTGATAACGTCGTTCGGCTCGGTCATTTCAGCAGCTTTTCCATCAAACATCACCTTGGGCCTCAACTTCTACCGAACCAGTGCGCTGTTTCTCAACGCACAGGTGGCACTTCTTCTTGCCACTATCGTACTCCCACCTGCTTGGTATGGCTCCTCGAACTGACATTAGAACAACCATGTCACAAAAATCACAGCAAACTGGGATGTCGTAGGTGTTGTCATATCCGTACGTGTGGTTCCAAGTGGCCGTGTCCATTACTCCAGCATCCCTATCACTTCATGGAGCGCGAAGTACTCTGGGTTTAAAATCTGCGAGATACTGCAACAAGCAGCAAGAACCCCGATCCCAATTATCACGCACGCTATTGCCTGCACGACATACGTGACACTTATAGCGGCCGACTCCGCCCTGCTTGTCTCGAGAAGCGTTTCGTGCGCTCCAAACCAAACCTTCCTATCCTCAGCCGACCCTTCCCCATCAGCGGGCCTGCTCCTATCGTGCTCTTCGATCTGGAGGAGCGCCACCACATCTTTGTGCCTGTGAACCCTCCTGGACCACCTGGCCCACATGATAAAAAAGACAGCAGCCACAACAGCACAGACACCCGCAAGAATTGCCACACTGGCGCTGATAACCTGATGCCGAACGAGAATCGGCCAGAAGTAGTCAGAGCCCTCGCCGATCTTCTCCCCAAGCCTTGCAGTCAGTTCCTTCGCAGCATTTAGCCATTCCTCATTCATTCAGGCACCTCGACAAACGTTTCCGTCTCAATTAAAAAGTCGTCACTTACCCAGACGCATTCCGGTCCTTCTGGATAGTAAACGTCGCCCGCGCAGCCGATATCCGGGAACTCAGTCATTCTTCATGCTCCTACAAACAACTGCCCAGCCGCCTCGAATTGGCTCAAAAAATATTCCTTGAACTCAACCAAGAGCGCATCGTCGTCGAGGTCATACTTTACGTCTGTCCAGGCAGGGATCCAAACTTCGCCGCGACGACACCCCGACTCGTGCAATGTGGGGACGATGCATCGGAACATTTCCCCGTCCATACTCCAAAGGCCAACAACGTGTGCCCCGAAGCTATCTGGATCGAATTCTGACACCCCACGAGCATAGCCCCAGACCTCTATGTTTTCCCGGATCTTGAGCGTGCGCGCGGCTTTATTGAAGATAAACGCCCGCCGAACCGGGATCTGCCTGAAAATGGATTTCGTCATCTGCTTCCTGCCGATGCGAACCACTCGGATCTCGATCACGGCCTTCCTGACCGATAGTTCTGCTGTCATCATGCTATTTCGGGTGCTCCACGAAAGTCTCCGTTTCAATAAGAAAGTCGCCGCTTACCCAGACGCATTCCGGTCCTTCTGGATAGTAAACGCCGACGCCAGCACACCGGACCTCCGGCAATCCGCCGGCCATCGGCACATTCTTATTTCTTCCTTCGCTTCATTTCTATTCCAGCCCGAGCGCCTCGATCTCTTCGGGTGAGAGCTTTCTCAGAGCCCGCTCCTTCGCCATGACCCTTTTCCTCGTTTCCTCCTCCTCTCGCACACGGCGTTTATCCCACTCCTGGTGTCGCTCCCACCAGCCGGCGAGCTTCCTTGCCTGCTCTGAGTGCGCATCATAGACGATCGCCTCCATATCCCTACCGTTGATCATGGAGCCTCCATCTCTGATAAAAGGAGGGCGCACCAGGAAGGTGGGGAGCCTTGGCCAGCGCGCCCTCAACTGGTTTTAAATGATGATCAATCCGGGCAAATGTCGATATAGCACGGTAGCCCATATAGCGGACCTTCACCGCAGTTAAAAGGGCCTGGTGCGGGCGGAGGTGCGCCACTGTTGAAAAGCCATTGTGTGAGATAGTAGATATCCCACCCGTCGATAACCCCGTCCCCGGTGAAGTCAGCGGCGGCCGGGCACGAGAAATAGTGCATCCAAGGGGCGTGATACTGAAGATACGTGCTGGTGAACACAGCATCGCTCATGTCCACAACACCATCGGCGTTAGCGTCCCCACGAAGAAACGTCGGGGGCTCCCATTGGCCACAGACAAAAGCAGAACACAGCAAAAGTGCCGTGATAGCAATGAGCTTCTTCATAGCTCCCCTCCTTGTAAGAGAAAAGAAAAAAGAGCGGGGTGCGCCGTCTGTGCAACCAGGAGGCAGCACCCCAACTCGTAAAGATGAACCAGTAACCATCAAAGAACTTTACGACCCAGGACACTGCGTAGCGTCGAGGTAGAGATAGTTGCACCAAATCGTATGCTCTATGAGGTTGTATTCGTAGTTCGGGAAGTCGTCGTAAAAGCTATCTTGATGGAGGTCCATATCCCAAAACATTTCTCGGAACTCAATGAAGTCGAACTTGACTTCGTCGTCCATCGAATGGGAGCCTGTGATTCCTGCTACGATATCGGCGAGGCTCCAGGTAATTTCCTGCGTCGTTTCATCTTGTGTGCTGTACTCAAGCGGGTCTATATCTTGTGAACAGGTGTAGTAGCACGTCATTCCTTTATCCTGGAACGTTCGCGAGGAATGGTAATCCCAGAAATCGAACCAGTCCGAATAGTCCATATTATTGTACGGATAGCCGCTCATGGTCTTCGGATCTGCTATGAAATGATACCACCCTGTTGCCGCGTCACAGTCGCATTCATAGTCTCGTTGCCAAACTGGAGCCACAAGCCTGTTGGGGAGATCCGAGAACGGAGACCCGCCTTCGTGAAGGTTGTCTTCCCCGTTTTCAGTTGCCAAGATCGAGTACTTTGTTCCATTAACGTCAACTTCAAGCCAAACCTCGCACTCAGCCCATACGCTATGACAATTGTCGTTTTTTGGCTCTCCCTGGTAGTTGTACCAGCAATGCTTGCACCGGTCCTCAAGATAGAGATCGATGTACGAGGTAAATCGGGTCTGGAGTTCCCAGGTGGTGTTGCCAGCATCGTCAAGGCCCTCAAGTTCCCCGAGCTTCAATGCGTTCATGGTTATCGGCATCTTGAAGCTGTACTCTCCTTGACAGTCCGCTCCTATCGACTGACTGCAAGTCACCTCCTTCAGGAGCGACAACGTCGCATGCCCTGATCCTGTCGGGGTAGAGATGAAGTCCACCGAGCCCGTAGTGGACTCCTCGGTGAATGAGCAAGTTCCCTGCGTTAATGTGTACGAAGACCCTAACGGGTAGTTCGTCCCACACTCATCCGAATCGATCGTATTGCTTGATCCCTCTATGCAGTCGCCAGAATACGGCGAAGACGGGTTCGGCCCCCCAAGCCACCAATTCGTAATATAAGAGATGTCAGAAATGTTTACGACACCATCGTCGTTCGCGTCTCCCGCATCCATCGTCGGCGTCGGGTCCGGCCCCCCGCTCCCATACCAGTTGCCTATATAGGATGCGTCTGGCAAGCCTAAAGTTCCGTCACCGTTCGCGTCACCGCGTATGAAGTTGCACGCCGTAGGGTCCGCCGCCGCGAACACGCAAGAAATCGCCACAATCAGTGCCGCAAGAAAAAAAATCCGTTTCATCTGTCAGACTCCTTCAGTCAAAAGCAAAAGGCAAAAAGGCAAAAATCAAGGCTTTAGTTCATAGGCATTGTCCCTCCCTCTATAGCGTCATGTCCTGTGAAGCATCACACCTGTTCTTATCAAAGTTCGCTCGTATTATAGCAGCGAAGAAAAGGCGATCAAGCCCTAATTGTATCTATTTTTCCCAGTACATAAAAGCCAATCCTGCATCTCCTCGCGACCTTCGCGTCTCCCCTTGGTATAAGCTCTCCTGGCGTCATCTGCCCTGGAGCTTGACAGGACAAGACCTGCAAGAACGAAGCCCGCGCAAAAGGAAGTAGGAACGATAAGCAGTAGCCACAAGGGGTTCATCGGTACTGGCCGGGGAGAATAATCCCGGACTCTCCGTCTGGGTTTGGGTCGGAGTCTGGGCCATGGCCGGGGGGTGGTGGCCCCATGAGAAGCTGGTTGCACTTCCCAAGTAGATTCTCAATGAGCCGAAGAGCGCCGGCAACTGGAAGTCCCATCCTGACGTGATCTCCGTCTGGCGTTATAATGCCAAGAATAATCAGGCAGTTTTTCTCATCCATCCCAGTCTCAATCTTCATCGCACCCGCGTGATTTGGTGGCACGCTGTGTGGCGTTGCCCCGATCGGATCAAACTCATCTTCGCCTGGCACTCCTTCGGGGATGCTTTCCTCATTCATGGCAAAACTCCTTAGATCATACGTCCTGGAAAGAAAAAAAAGTCAGTGAGTCACTCAGATCGCCGTCGGTGCCGAGCATTTTCTCTAAAGTCTCCACCTCTTAGCTGGGATCACTCGGCTCCTCCTGGCTTGTTGTAAGCTTCTGGTCTGCATTGCCGAACACATTCCAGCCATCGCGGCGCTTTCCACGATGGAAGAGTTCAAGGTACTCTCCGGCTCCGAAAGACTCGATTGTTTTATACATTGAGTCGGGCTTCTTTGAGTGCTTTAGACGTGTCGCCTCCAAGTAACCTGGGACATTATCCGCAAGCTTTTTTGGTCGGCCGCGCACACCGAGAATGCAGATCTCTGTTTGGCCACGTAGCCATCGGCCAAGGCCCATCCGCATTTTGTTCCAAACAACCTCTCCCTTCCACTCAAAGCCCCAGGCGTCCAGGACATGCTGTGCCGCGCCTTCGCGAATCTTTGGCCACGTTATCCATAGCCACAAAAAAGCTCCGTCCTTGTGCACAAGTTTCTTGATGGTTTCCCCCATCGCACAAATATCGCCAAGTGGCATCGTCGGGTACTCAAGCGCGGCTGCACCCTTGACAGTCTCGTCGTCATATTTCCATGGTGGATCTGCGTAGATCGTACGACAAGAACCGAAAAGGCGTTCGGCTTTGTCGAGATCGTAGATGACCGCATCGTCCTCCTCCATTTCTTCCTTGGCCTGAGCGGTTTCTGCTGCAAGTCGCTCGCGCTCTTTCTGCGTTTGAATCTGCTTCGCAAGTTTGATCAGTCCAGCCGTGGTGATCTCTTTCCCTGCTGCCCGAGTCTCTCGAACCCACGTTTTGTAGGTCTCTTCATCTACCTTATAGATGAGCTGCCAGCGACTCGAGTCACTTCGAGTGATTCCGAGATCTTCGACTGTTTTAAGATCGGAGTTCTGCTTCGGGCGCCCACGGCCAGCAAGCACTTCACCGGTCATGATGATCCCGCCGGCTTTGCGCTCACAGTCAATTTTGAACTCCGCCGCATCGTTTTGGACATCAAGAGACGCACCGCGCCTCTTTGTCCAGTCCTTGAATGTCTCTGCCTTGTCTCGATGCTCGATAACCTCATCAAGCGTTGTCGCCTCCGCGAGTGCCCGCCTGGCAGCATCAAACAGCACAACAGTTTTGTCTATCACTTCCTGCTCTTTGTTTTCAATGATAGCCGGAACATTTTCGCCTTCCATTCTCAGCACCTCCTTTACAGTGCAACAGAGTAAAAATCAGACGGCTGACAGAGCACAAGCCGGTTGGCTGCGCGCGTCATGCCGACATAGAACATGCGCCGCACGGCATCTTCACCTGCAACGCTCTCCTCTTTTTCTTGGCTTGCCGCGAGAGACAAGTCTGGGAACAAAAAAACAGTGTCGGCCTGCCCACCTTTCACGCTGTGAATAGTGCCTATAACGATGTTCGGCTTGTCCCGCAGCGCAGCGGGGCTTCCGTGAGCTTCGCAGACTTCGAAGGCGTAGGCGTAGCGAGGACGGACCTTGTCACGGAGACGCTGACGTAGCCACTTCCAGTCTGAGCGTATCGGTGGGTCGTCAATGCCGAAGTCTCGAAAGTCAGAGAGCGTGATGAACTGGTCTTTCCACTCTTCATCGGCCGCTCGGTCCATGACTTTTTTCTTCGCACCTCTGCGCAGCCCGGTCTTCTGGATATCGAGGTGCTCGAACCAGGGCCGCAGGCTCGCCCAGGTGTGGCTGTGCGCGTCCTCGCCCCAAACCCTGCGGTCTGGCCGGCAGAAGGACAGGAGGCGGTCTACGCCCCCACGGAGGGGGTTCCAGAAGCCCTGTTTCACACGATAGGGATTGTGAAACGTGGCGCCTCGAGTCTTCAAGGCGACCACGGTCGGCTCCAGCATGTAACCGCAGCTCGCCAAAATCATGCAAGTGTGACCTTTTTTCGCCTCGGCTATCGCATCGACCACGATGCGATCGGGCATCGCCCAGGTCGCATCGCTTTCGTCGATCGACCCCTCGGCGTCACGGGCCTCGAACGGCTTGTCCTCTCGTCTCGAGACACCCCGGATCCATTCCTCGGCGCGGCTCTTTACGACGCGGGGGAGTCGGAAGCTAATTGGAAGCACGATTTTTTGCTCGTCTGGGATGGGTGGATCGAGGAACGCATCGGGTATGGACCCACGGAAGCTGTAGATGGTCTGGTCGTCGTCGCCAGCAAGGACGATGAAGCTCATCGTCTCTCCCCACTGTCGGATCAGCGAAAGCTCCAGCGGAGAGAAGTCCTGCACCTCATCGAAGTACCCAACAACTGCCGCAATGGGAGGCGACGGGCATCTCTCGTACGCCTCCGAGATGAGATCTGTAAAATCAAGACGGTTCGTTTCTTTTTTCCAAGCGGTCCACTTGCTCTCGAACTGCTGGACCCCAGGTGGCCACTGCTGCCGTGCTGCCAACTTGGTGCGCAGCCTCGATAGCTCCTGGAGGCAGCGGTCCCCCTCAGTCTTCCCGACAATCATCTCGCCGTAAGGGTCATCAATGGACGTTTTACCGCCGGAAATGCGCCAGTCTGGGAAGTCGATCCACTTGTTCCACTCGGCCAGGTGCTTTGGGGCCTCCGCTATTTCCGGATGTCCGATAGCTCGGAAGGCGAAGGAGTGCAGGGTTCCGACGTTGTCTTTTGGAAGCGGTAAGTCACGGCCAACAAGCTCGATAGCGGCTGTCTTTGTAAAGCTCGCCACCATCACATGCTGCGAACCAAATTTTTTTGCGGATGCCGTTATTTTCTTTGAGAGGTTCGTAGTCTTGCCCGTCCCCGGACATCCGAAAATTCTAAACTCTTTTGGCATTTTTTGTCCGCTTCGTTAAATGTCGCTCCATGCTACATTTTGGGAAGGTGGCAGCACTCACGCAATCTCTCATGCCGTAAATACCCATAGCGAAACCGGTTAACTGTTCCCTGCTGCCACCGCTGCCAGCACCCGGTAACACCGATAAACTAAAATGAGTACTCGGCTTAAGTGTCATTGCTGCCGCTGCCACCCTGTGGAGATTTTTTTTCTTAGAAAGTTTTTTTCCGGAGACATGTAATATAGGCCAGTAACTTTGGCGTGTCAGGGGTTCGGTGTCCTGGTTCGCGAACTAAGCTCCAGGTTCGCGAACTCATCTGGCTGATTCCGGTTCGGTTCCATTGCCCGAGTTCGACGGAAGCCTCGACAGTGGGATGCGCCAATAGTGGCGTGAGACCTGCTTCCCATCGACCCGGATGTTCTTCTTGAATTTCTTCATTCCAGCGGCACGAAAGAGATCCCGCATCGAGATATCGGTGAATCGCTGCCCCCGGGCATTGCGGACAAATTCCTGGAACTGCTCGAGCTGGACGCACACCGAAGCGTCCTCAAGGTATGGACGATGGCCCCTGATTGCCGCCTTGACTTGGTCCTCTTCGGTTTGTCCGTAGGCCCCTTTCGACTCACAGTACTCCTCAACCCAACCAAGGACCGAGTGCTTTCGGCCACTGGCGTCCTCCACCTCACGGATTCTCGTCTCCTTCCGGCAGTCAAAAAGCACCGCAAGGATCCCCTCCCAGCTCACCCGGGTGCGAACTTCCTCTCGGAAGGCTCCGGAAAACCCAGGAACACCGTCCCCATCCTCATCCACATCGGCCCGGACAGCCCCTTGGCACCGCTTCACGTCCTCCACGTCATCTATCGTTCCAAGATGGATCCAGCGGCGATGCTCAGTCACGAAATAGTAAGTCGCCTCCTTGCGGTTTGGACCTACCTGGACAAATCGCTTTACCGGAAAGCCCAGGCGCATGGAAAGCCAGGCAAAGCGGCTGTCTGGAGTCTTCCCGGCCTTTTCTGCCTCATGCTCACGGAGGATGTCACCCTCATCCTTCCTATCTGGCCGATTCAAAATCCATTCTATCTTCCGCGAAGCGTAGTCCGCATCGAAGATCTGGTCTGGATCCTCGTCGTATTTCTCTCGCCACAATCGCACGATGCGGAGCCCCTTGACGATACCAGACTCATCCGGGGTGCCAAGCTTCTGGTAGGCAAAGAGGAGAAGACAAATCTCATAACGATGAATGTCCTCCCCAATGTCCTTCCGCTTCCGCTCCCATAGCTCTTTGAACTTGCGAGAGGCAGCACACCAGTTATCGATCTGGTCTTGCATGCCGAGAGCGTCCTCGCCCTTGAGGGTCTTCAACTTGTCAATCTGGGCTTTAACTTCGTTCCGAATTTCCTCGCGCGCAGCCTCTCCGTAGCCTTCTTTCTGAAGAGCCCTGGAAGTGTCAGAGTAATTCCCGTCGAACTCAAGAAGCGCGCGGGCAGAGAAAATGTTGTACGCTCGATCTTCACGGAACGGGTCGGCGTTAGTCGAGAAGACATAAAGGACGAGCCCAAGGTCAGTCGTGCAGAAGCCCAGCGTGGCAGAGCCCCCAGGCTCCTCTTTTCCGGGCCGCTTCCAGATTTGACGCCCGTTGCGGTCTTCCCGGATACACTCCCAGCCGTGGCGCTCCAGAAGCTCCCTCCAATCAGACAGACCACTACGATAGCAGTAATCTGTCCCCGGGCGGACATCGTCTTTTGAGATCTTCGCCATCCCAGTAACGATGTGCGCAGACTCGGGCGCCTGGTTGAATGACATGGCCACACGACAGAGCACATTCCAGTCCCGCATCGATATTTCTGGAGTCTCAAAGACATCCACCCCGCCCCGCAGCACCCAGCCAATACCAGATGGGTGGCAACCTCCAGGCGAGCCCGGCCCGACAACGTATTGCCCATCGCCTCGGAACTCGATAAGAGTCTGACGCTTTTGAACCTTCTTCCCTGTGTCCTTGTCTTCTTCTTCTATGAACTCTGTGGCCAAGCGCCTTCCCGGGATGGGCTCAGGGAGCCTTGCATAGATGTGGACACCCCTCGGGCTGTTTACGCAGGGCAGCTCACCCCAGTCCTCGATCTCCCCTTCGGTCAGTTCAGCCCATGCAGCGAAGACGGCCTTTGTTTCGAAGTCGAGTACAACAAGGTTCCCAGACAGGCGTCCGCAGAGAACCCCAACGCCCTTCTCTTCTCCGTCCGCATACCACTCTCGGACTTCTTGCTCTGTTGCGCGCCGCTCGGTCTTGAACTGATCGAAGGTGCGGATCGCTGGCGCTTTTGTGCCATCTGCCTTCACAGGAAGAATGGAAAGCCCCCCCTGTAATAGCTCCAGTGCACGTTCCAGCATGACCCTTCACCTCCTCTCTAAAGCAAAAAAACGACCCGGCGTTATTCCTAACGCCGAGCCGCCACCACCATCAGATCAAGGGTCGTTTGAAGCTACCACCTCTTCTTTGTCGCCGGTCTCGGGCTTTTTGACCGTGCTTCCTTTCTGCGCGCCGTGGGCTTGCGTATTGTAGTCGTCCGCCTCGAGCTTCACCTTGTCCAAGGCTGGACGGATCTGTTCGGTGTAGGAACGGATAACACCGAATTCAGGCTCGGTAAGCTCGCGGAACTTCTTGATGGTGCACTTGTTGTACATGTCGCCTTTGTCGTTCTTGTCTTTTGCAAGCTCGAAGGCAACAACCAGACGGTTAAATGGCATGCCGTAGGTTGCCAGGCGAAGGAGATAATCGTCGAAGTTTCCAAGGGATGTTGGTGGAAGGAATAAGACCGTAGGGAGGAACGTCTTCTCGCGGAGAATGAAGACAGCCCGCATCTCCTTACACCACTGACCCTTTCGCCCCTTGGGGTCAGTTTCGTAATCGGAGAACTTGCACATTCGGCATGAATGAACATTATCGGCCTTGTCGTTTGGGTAGTGCTCTCCGACAGTGCGGATACCAACGCCGCTAATCGCATCGTCGCTCTTACAGTTCGGAGGTTTGCCACTCGGATCTATGTCAGGCCACCATGCTCGCATGTCCTTTTTGTGAACAATAATTCCGCTAAGCTCCTTGACTGGCTCTGAGCCATCCAGTGTAGGGACAGTCCAGAAGTCCGATTGGCCATCGGGGATCCGGATTCTGTCAAGCTTAAATGGCGTGATCTCCTTTCCGCCAAGGTTCAATGAGATGATATCCCTGACTCTCTCTGGGTCAGCCTTCACTACTGCGTACGGTGAGTCCTGAATGGTTGCAGGCAGGGTTTCAGTCGGCTTTTCTTTCGCCACGGTCCTCATCCTTTCGTTTTTCTTCAGCGGCCACTATGGCCTTCGCCTTCTGTTTAACGCCGTACACAACAACGGCGGTCTTCTCTAACACCTGGAAGTACGGCGCCAACTCCTCTGGGAGAAGGTCCGATGGGGTATCTGGTATGTCGCCGGCCTCCTGGGCGGCCTTGTCTAATTCAGCTACGTGCTCGCGGAGCTTCCCACTTTGGTAGTCTTCACGGATGAGCCAAGAAAGATCATCGCTGGCCCTGAGTGCCTCTACCGCCTCTTCAGTGGAGATGCCTTTCTTCTTCGACACCAGGATGGACCGCTTCGGCTGAAGCCGTATTCCATCCTCGAGATGCTGAGCCTTGCGGCCAACAAGCTGAGGGTACAGCCTCGACCACAAAGCTTCGATCTTCTTCTTGACGAGCTTCTCCCTCTCTTCTAAGAGCGTCTTCTCCTTTTCTAAATCTGCCAACTCCCGGCAGAGAGCCAGATCGACAGAGCCAGCAAGGGTCGGCTCTCCATTGTCACAATCAGCCATCATGCAGTCACCTCCTGCGGCTCTGGTCTCCCGAGCCACCATAGTCGGAGCGTATGTTCCAGCTTGGCAGCGTTGCGCTCCATCAGCGCAGCCAAGGCTTCTACCTTTACCCAGCTCGGGAACACCCGGCCTTTTTCCCAGTCGCGGACAAGGGAGTTAGAGCTGTCAGTCGCCACAGCCACATCCTGCTGGCTTTTTTTCTTGCTTGCCCTCCACCGGACGATTGGGTTTTGCGCCTCCCATTCGCTCATCGTCATAGCTCTCCTCGACCTCTTTTCGCAACTCGCTTGACGAAGTCAATCACATTGCCCTTTGTTGTGATTGCATCGTAAATGTCTTCATCTACGGTTTCCTGGGCAACCAGGTGGAAATAATTGATTCGGTCCCACCTCTTTTCCCCGGTCTCTCCTGGGCGATTCTGCCTTTTCTTGAATTGACGAAACTCGCCAGGCTGGTAGCCAAGCGAGTAAAAGAAGCACCAGCGCGACATCCCAAGATCGACGCCTTCTTTAGCTGCGGCAATCTGCGAGCCAAGGATTCCATTGTCATTGGCCTCTTGCCACGCAGCCAGATCGTTCCTCCTACCTGAGACCTCGTAGTACTCCCGCCCAAGCTCTTTTGCTATAGCCTCCAGTTTGTCGAGATCAGGTCGCAAGCGACAAGCGACGACAATCTGCTCGTTTGGAGGCAAGTCTTCCATTTTTTCTTTCATCGCTTGAGCCTTGGAGTCACCGACCGCTGTCAGTGATTTGGTTTCTGGGTTCCGGAGAAAACCACCGGTGATCTCTTGGAGCTTCCCGATCTTTACGAGAACGTTAGCGGCCGTGACCTCTTCGTCATCAGACAAGAAAACAACAAAGTCATCCTCCATCGCCTTATAGGCCTTCGCCTCTGCCTCGTCAAGGTGAACCGGGATGTCAATATGATGCTCTCCAGGAAGATCTTGCTCTGTATCCTCTGCATCGACCTGGATTGAGAACTCCGAAAGGTGGCGCCCAAGGTCTTCCTCGTTTTGGTATCCCTTCACCGCAACCATAGGACCGTCCCGCCCAGCAGGCGCCAAGATAGCATACTGCGCTCGGTATCTTGCAAAGCTATAGCCCCAGTGCGATGCATCGATGAACCGAGCCTGACCATATGCATCAAGTGGCCCGTTCGGAAGAAAGGTCCCTGTAAGCTCCAGGCGGCATTCAGCCAGGTCGCCGAGCCCATCGGAGCGATGGTCACCACCGAGGAACTTTGATCGCTTGCCGCCTGGGTCTTTAACCCTATGGCCCTCATCGAGGACAATTGTATTCCAACGAATTTCCTTTAGACAGTCACGGATCACAGCATGGTCCAAGCATTCGTAGTTAAGGACCACAACGACAGGAGTATTCTGGAACTCCGTGCACTGCCGGATCGCATCGGCGCGTTTCTGCATTCGCCACTTTGTTGGAAGATTGACGACCTTCATTTGGATAGACGCCCATCGCCGATAATTCTTCTCCCAAGCTGGAATGACCTTTGCGGGGCAGACGACGAGGGTACGCCACCAGCGAAAATTTGAAATAAGATCGTACGTGACTCGAGTCTTTCCGCACCCCATGTCAAGCTCGAGGGTGGCACCGCCACGGGCATGTTTGCTCAGCCCACCGAACCGCTCAACTGCATGCCAAAAGCTTTGTCGCTGGCAGTGCCAATGCTTCAGATTATAGCGGCTTTTCGGGATGGGAGGAAGCTCAAGTCCTTCTTCGAGCCAATTGGTACAGTAGTTCCCGGCCTTGACGTAATTGAGTAAATACCGGAATGTTTCATCTGCCCCGTAGTCTTTGGAGTGCGTAGAAAAGCGGAAGTCAAGAGCCTTAACAGTTCGCGGAGTTGCCGGCCAGCTCCACATCTTCTCTTGCTTATGCCAACGGTGCCCAGGGAGGGTTTTGAGGATATCCTTCAGGGCGTATGGTGTGTCGCAGTAAAAACGTCCTCGGCGTGTCTCAACGCCTATCCCGTTGGTGGTGATCGGCATTCTCTTTACTCCCTCTCGATTGGTTCGGCGCCGATCCATTCGGCGCTGGGGAGGGAGAGATTACAAGATGAAGCCCGCACCGTCAAGAGCTAAGGCGCGAAGTTTTTGAATAAAATCCTGCACCTCTACAAGAGACTCACAGCACGCCACTTCTCCACCACTGCGGCGAATCTTCCGAGCGATAGCTTCCTGGATGGGCTTGAGGCGCTCACCAGGATTTTTAAGCTCAATGTAGAACGCGACGAGCCCACAATTACCGACGCGATCTGGGACACCTTTCTTCTGCATTGCATGGCCATGGACGTTGAAAAAGAAGATGTCAGGCTGAGCTGTGAGCCACCTGTCCACCCGGCTGCCAAGATTACTTTCTCTCTGTCGTCCCATTGAATTCCTGCTACAAGCAAAGCCTTGAAATCGCCTCTGCCATGCTGACAGTCTCAAAAGGGCTGTCTTTCCAGTAAGAAGAGACATGAAAAATGTTCTCTGGCCAACGCCACCGGTTGTCCGCAATAGACCGGCGAGAAATTGGAAGCTTACCCCGGACAATCTTCGCAGGGGTCTCTTTCCAGCGGAATGGATCCGCGTAGTAGGTCTCCGGGGTCTCAAGATGAAGGTCGCAACCAAAAAGAAAGATGGGGTCAAAGCCCCAGAGTGTGGCTACCTCCAGCGCCAACTCCAGTACGGAATGGCCGTTACGGACATAGCCGTAGGCCTGCACATTGCGCTCATGACCGCCGAGGTACCAGGCGACATGGGTTCCATCGGGGCAGGGGAGGCGGAACTTTAACGGATTTTGTCTTTTCCCATGTCCATCAAACCAGATGTGGTCACCGAAACTTCCTGGGATGAAGAGTCGCTGAGTGATTGTCCGCCATGGGGCGTACTTAGCGATGCGGGGTTTGATGCCTTTGGCGATGTTTACATTGCCGAATGTCCGGTCGTGGTCGTTGGAAACCCACCAGTGCCGAGGGTGGCGGAAAAGCTCGCAGATGGTGTGATTTAGCGCGAAGACATTCACTTCTTTGCCGGCGCTCATGAGCCTTTGAACAAGGTCTCGATCATAACTTGGCCCAGCACCGATGATTGCGAGCGGCTGCCATTGGAACCGGTCGACCTTTACTACCGGCTCATGGGTGACTCTGGTCATTCCGGATATCTCCTGGAATCATGGCTGATTCTACGAATGCGAAGCTGGATTGTCAGGCCGGATGCCTGCGCATCTGTGAAATTACCACTAATGATCCCGTCCGTCTGTATAAATCGCAGGTTGATGTAATCGTCCTTGTCGAGCTGCACGAGGCCCTCGGCCGGCCCAGGCACTACCTGAACGCCATCGGAGCTGGATGCGTCGTCCTGGACTGCGGGGCCAGCGTCCGTGTCTGCTCCCCAAATGAAAGACCGCCGAAGGACATTCTCAGCCCTGTCGTTAGCGGTGAACTCGGTCCAGCCAAAACGGAAAAGGGCAACCTCCACGTTTTCATTGTCCTGTGGCCCAATATTCAGCATTGCAGAGGCCTCTACGACTTCGCAATCATAGGGCATAATGAAGTAGTTGGGGGCATCGCTGTCATCTGCCTGCAAGATGCCTGGAATTCTTAGCTCCAGCGTTTCGACCATGTTCTCATGCCGCTGGAAAGCAGTGTTCGAAATGACCGGCTGCGCGACACGACGGACATTGCGGATAAGCGGACCATCGGTTTCGACCGAGTACTCGAACTCGTAAAGTACCAAGTCGACGAAGTCCGTATCTTCTGTGTCTGTCGAGAAGGGCTGCTCGTTCGAAACAACAGAGGCCCTCATCTGCGGGGCTCCCTCGCTTGAGAGCCCGATAATCATGCGATGCGGCCCATCCCCGTTTGGAGCAACCGCGCTCACGTCCAGGATGGGCCTGTCATTGGACGGGAATTCATGCAGGAGGTTCTGGACGACGGCTTGCTGGACCCCGTCTGGAGTCGAGCGGTTGAGCTGCACCGACCAGTCACCATCGGTTCCCTGCTGCCAGTCAAGCTCAAACGAATCATGCCCGACCGGGCCGTTTGGGAGCAGGAGCTTGTCGACGAAAGCAAGATTCGAATAACTCGTGGTCTGCTGCCCGAGGAGGACCGCAATGTCGTTCTGGATGGCCACGAATGACTCATCGATCTTGCTAAAATTAACGTTGATCTGGTCCTCGTACTTCTGAGGGTCAATCGTCGTAAAAAGTGCTGGCCGGCGAAATGCCATCTCTCTATCTCCTTTTTAAGCTTCCAGCTCTGGAAGCTGCACTTCGAACCTTGGCTGACGCACGCCGATCCAATACTGGTGACGTGCGCCGAATGGGGTTATCCCGTATTCAAAATCCGTCGAGCCCCACTCGATCAGCTCGTTCCGGAAGACAGGGCGAATGTTCTTTGGGCCGTCTTTCGTACTCAGGCCAGGGACAACAACGTCATCTTGCTCCTCCGGCTCGATATCCAAGTCGTCGACTTGGACATGCCCGGGTCCGGCGAACTCATAGCCGAAGCCGTCAACGACTGAGCCATCTGCAAGGATTTCCAAGTTCCGCATGAAATTGAACCGTAGTTCTTCATACGTATAGGTGTCGAGGCGGATGTCAGGCAGCGCGACCTCACTACGCGCCACCACTGTCACCCGCCCTGCCTCTGATCTTTCGCAGAGAACCGGGATGTTTATGTCAGTGACTACGCCGAGCGCCCACTGTGCGATAAGAACATTTGTGATTACAGCCCACCCACCTTCGACGCCGACACGAATGTCACAAACCCATTCTGTGAGTCCGTTATCATCAGCAGTCGTGAAGCGGGGTTCTGTTACGACGATACCGATGAACCGTTTTGCGTGCTGCTCGACTTCACGCCTGGCCATCTCCCTGATTATTGAGAACTCTCGTGTCATGCGAGCCTCCATGCCGTGAGGCGCATCCTGCCATCACCTGGGCGACTAAGCCTTTTTTGGATCGAGGTGATGTAGAACTTAAGGGAGTCTATCTGGATGATGTCATCAGTCTCGACGAATGGATCATCGAGCATGTCAATCTCATAGGTCCAACCTTTGATTAGCTCTCTACGAAGCAGTCCGTTTGCTCGTACGACGAGGACATCCATGTCGTACAGCCAATCGTTGCGGAACTCTTTTTCTCGGATGTCTTCGGTCAAAATACCATCGAGCTGCGCTGTTGCGGCAAGTTGTTGGTATACATTATTGAAGGGCTCACCGTGGATCTCATAATAAAGCCGGCCAATCTCTGTCATAGAAAGAATCATTGCAATCATCGCACTGTCCCGCGTAGCTACGGCGATGTCCAAATATATGTGCAAGATTGCAATCGCAGCCTCTACGGCGGCAGCCGTGGGGATCGTAGATGATGCCGCCAATTCGTTGATACGCTGCTGAAGGAACTCTGCTGTTATGGCTGCTGCTGCCCAGGTGGTCATCAGGATAATTCTCACCTCCGCATCGTAGCCAGTACCAAAGACAATCTTCCCTCTGAAAACAGTAAAGCCATCAGGTTCTATCTCTGGTATCCATGCGACTCCTTCTCCGAACAGTTCTCCGATAGTAGATAGCTTCTCGCGTTTCAGGACGGTGTTTTGCGCCCTGCGACCGCCTTTCTCTTTGCCGTCAGTCTCCGAGAAGTAGATGGTATCTTCGACCCTGTTCTCAAAGAAGCCGGCTGTTATGCTCCCATGGGCGAGGCGTTTTTCCTTCTCAACGACCTTGGTCAGTTCATTGTCGAGTCCAAGAACGCGCACAGAATTGTAGCCCTGAGTTAGAACCTGAGATCGCGTAATCTTAACTGCGAAGTCTTTTGTCTCATAGCGCCGCATCGGCGCTCGATCAAGATCCGTATCGGCTGCGACCAAGAAGCCTTCTGCGTCAAAACGTGGCTTCCTGCCGACCGTGAATAAAATCTGAGCAATTCCCTTGAGCACCTCAATGTCGACAAGCTGACTCTGTGGGTGCCCGACGACGTAGTCTTGATCGCCGATTAAAACCTCGCGGCGATCGAGATACATCCATTCCACAGCAGTCTCAATGGCAGCTCGCCCAACGTCAGTCCCCTTGACGTACTCACGCGCTGTCACTTTTGAATTTAGGTATTTCGCAGCACGGTCCACGCAGGCGACAACAAGCTGGCGGAGGCGTGTAGGCTCACGCGATTCTTCCGTCGTCGTCGGAACTCCCCTGCAAATCCCTGTGAAAATAGGAATCCATTGGCCCTGTGGCACTCGGCTATCGCCCTGAAAGACCCGGATGGGCGTGCCATCCAAAAGGGTTTTCTCTGTAATTTGGATTGGCTCGGCATCCGGGTCGTAGATGAGGGTTATTCTGAGCTGCGATGCAATAGCATCGTCGTTGTTTTCAAAAACAATATTCTCACTAAATACAATGGTCTGGACCCAATTGCTAATATCGTACTCCGGTGACTCTGGCTGCCCAAGGACGACATTGTGAACTGACGTCCTGTTCGGGTTCCAAATCACAACCTTGTAAGTCGGCGAACGGTTCGTCGGCTGGAGGCTGATTTGGTCGAGTGGGGTTCCAAAGAACCGTCGCTTACTCACGGTGAACTCCTGTTAGCTGTACGGCGGAGGAGGTGGTGTCGTTGTTGTCCGCTGCGAGCTTGTTAGTGTAGACGTTGCCGATGTACTCTTGCTTGTCGAGGCCGATGTTGAGCGTGTCGTAGACACTGACGTCGATTTTGTTGTTGTACCAGAACTTGTCTTCGAAGTCGATCGAGTACTTGAGACGGACGATGATTTGGTGGTTGATAGCGACGAGGTTTTACTCGTCGAAGCCGAGGTGGTCGTTTGGCTCGAAACTGTTGTGGACGCTGATGTTGACGCAGTTGTCGATGCGCTTGTCTCTGGTGCGACATACGTATACGTTGTTGATTTGCTCGTTGAGCCAGAGGTGACCGCGCTCGATGTTTTAGACGAAGATGCAGACGTTGAACCCGTCGAGGAAATAGATGAAGTCCTTGACGTTGAGGCTGAAGTCGAGGCCGTTGTAGATCTTGTCGTTGTCCCGCTTGTTGTGAATGTACTTGTCTTTGAGGTTGTGGCTGAAGTCGTCGAGCTGCTTGTTGTCGTCGTGGTCGTAGTTGTGGTTGTAGTCGACGTAGCTGTCGTCTCATTTGGAGGGTCGCCCGGGCCTCCGTCTCCGTCATCAGGCGAGTCATCGCACCGAGCCGGATCTCCACCAGTCGGCGCCCCACCATTGCCGCATGCGTCATGGCCAACAACGTAAACGTATTGGAACGCATCGACGTATTCAGGAGATCCGCTGATTGTTCGAAGCCGGAATCGGAACCGAAAGAACCCGGGGTAGGGCACCGGGTCCATGTAGATCATCTTACAGGTTTCAATGTTTGCCTCAGCAAGGAACAATGACTCAGTCCCGACAGGAAGACCTGGGAGGGGCTCATAGCCGTCAGTTGCCCCGCCAATAATGACGTCTGCGACAAAGACTTCAACTGTCTTGAAGCCCTGGTATGATTCGACGGAATTCCCAATCGGCGTCATTGCTCGCTCATGATCGCCCCACATTGAATTTAACTCTGGGCGATTCGGAAAACAGATCGGGGCTCCCTCTGAGCCATTGGATATTTGGTCATCTGCGTGCTGGATGAGATGGGGGTCGTTGTATCTTGGGATGAATTTAACATGGAGGCACAAGGCGACGGGGACGCCTTCGTCTGCCTCTTCATCGAGACAGGGGTCTGGGGGCGGAGGTGTGGTCGGCTGACCCTGGCCAGGTGTTCCTGGCGGCACAGTCGCAGTTGTCGTGAGCGACGACGTAAAAGAGCTTGATGCAGAGGTAGATGCTGTCGATGAAATCGATGACGTGAGACTCGATGTCTTCGTTGTTGAAATCGACGATGAGCGAGACGTCGAACGAGTGCTTGAAACAGATGAGGACCGAGTTGTTGTAAGACTGCTCGATGCTGACGACGCTGTTTTCGTCATAGAAGTAGAGCGTGTCGTACTAACCGAGCTGGACCGTGTTGTGCTCTTTGTTGTGGATACAGAGGTGGAGCGAGTCGTCGATACAGAAGAGGAGCGAGTCGTCGACTTCGTGGTCGATTTTGTCGTCGTAGCTGACGAGGTTCTTGTCGTAGATTTTGAAGTTGAACGAGTCGTCGACTTTGTGGTTGATTTCGTCGTCGAAACTGATGAGGACCGAGAGGTTGACCGAGAGGTTGAAGCCGACGATGCAGACTCGGACATCGACGTTGACTTCGTCGTCGATCTTGTCGTCGAACGACTCGTAGATGCAGATGTCGAATTCGACGTAACTGGAATGACGGGTTTGTCAACGCCAGCCATGGAAAAGACACCTGCCACCTGGCGAATGCTTCCACCGGCGAATGGGTTAAGGTTCCCTATCCCGTAAGAAATCCGGATCCGATCTGTGATTGCCCCATCAGTGAAATTGAAGTCTGCACCCTGGAAATTAAAAACATAGATCGTGTTAAGCTCTATACCGTTAACGAGCGATGAGACAACTTCTTGGCTTGGGACGTAAGAAATGCCGTACTGATCAACACGGGTGATTCTGACTGTAAGGTCGAGGTTCGCCAGCCAATCTTCATCATCTGTGCTTAAAGATTGATTCACCCCGTTAAAAGCAACGCGGACCTTCCAGGTGCCTGTCTCCCAATCGACCTTCCATGGATGCTTTGGTGGGCTGAAAGCGAATGCGAGATTGCTCTCAGGGCTCCCAAGGACAAGATCACCCCACCAGAATGCTCCGCCAGACTCTCCCCCAAGATCAATAAGCTCCCGTGAATACCCACCACCAATCACAGGCGCGTCTGTCTGTATATCAGACTGCACATCGTGAAGGAGTTCCGGGTTGTTCGTTGTTGACTCAGTAGAAGCTGTCGATGTAACCGACGTCGATCTGCTCGTGGACCTACTCGTAGAGGCAGAAGAGCTTCGAGTGGTCGAATCAGAAGAAGACCGAGTTGTTGACCGAGTTGTTGATTTTGATGATGATCGAGAGGTTGAACGAGTTGAAGACTTCGAGGTTGAACGGGTAGTTGAAACTGAAGAAGACCGAGTCGATGTCCTTGACGTAGAGCGGCTTGATGATGCTGAAGTCAAGTCAGTCTGAGATGAAGACCGAGATGTTGAACGTGTCGTCGATTTTGTCGTCGATGCGCTCGTCGTAGTTGTATTAACGCTGACCGGTTTATCAACACCGGCACCGGCGAATGTGCCAAGATTGAAAACGACAGATGCCGGATCATCGAATACCTCAACAACCCGAACCTCAACGGCGAAGCGGTCTTTCTTGTTTGGCTCTTGCGAGAAGTCTGTAACGTTCTGCGTGACATTCCCACGAAAGACAGGCACAGACCCCGGGTCAGGCTGGAAGCTGTATGGCGCAAGCCAGCCCATATTGTCCGGATTGATAATAGTGCCATCTTCGGTGACACGATGAACACGTACCTGTAGCGTTGGCTGCCCTGTAATCGCCCCAACGCTCACTCTAACCTTCCACGGACCATCCTCCCATACGACCTTGTTTGGGACCTCTGGAGGGCTAATCCACAAGACGCGAGTCGTTCCAAGAGCAGCGACATAGGCCTGAAAAGAACCAGACCCGCTCTCATCACCTAACTCTGGAAGTGTGAAAACCTGGTCTGCCGGAGTGTCTGTCGCGCCGACATCAGAGAGATTACTGTCCCTAACCTCCCTCGCGATACCAGTCGTTGATTCGGTCGACGCCGTTGATGACATCGACGTAGACTTAGAAGTTGAGCGGCTTGTGGACCTTGTGGTTGACTTCGTAGAAGATGCTGAGCTTGACCGCGTCGTAGATTTCGTCGAGGACTTAGATGTCGAGCGGCTTGTCGACTTCGTAGTAGAGACCGAGCTTGATCGCGTTGTGGACTTAGAAGACGACTGGCTTGTAGATTTCGTTGTAGATTTCGTCGAGGACTTAGATGTCGAGCGGCTTGTCGACTTTGTAGAAGACTTCGAAGTGGACCTAGTCGTAGACACAGAGGAGGAGCGGGTTGTTGACGCGCTCGTCGTTGTCGTATTGATCGAGATCGGCTTGTCTACACCAGATACAGACCAGGCCCCGACGTTAATGGTAGCCTCGACTGAATCGTTACCGGTTTCAACAAACCGCACCTCTACAACGATGCGGTCTTTTTTGTCCGGAGCCTGCGTGAAATCTGTGACGCCCCAATCGACCTGTCCACCAAAGACTGCGATGGTACTTCCGATAAGGGTCCAGGAGAAGGGCTCCAGCCAGCCTTCGTTGTCCTGGCTTATGCGTGTACCGCCCTCTGTTACACGATGGATGCGAACCTGAGCGAGGGCTATCCCATCACCGGTGACGCTGGATGTGGAAAGGCGGACCTTCCACCATCCGTCTTCCCAAACTTCTTTGTTCGGGACTTCTTGTGGGCTAATAAACCAGAATTTTTTGACGTCATATGGGCCGAGGCTAACCTGTAGCTGCCCACCAGACTCGTCCCCAAGCTCGACAAGGTTTTGCGCAAGCTCTACCTCAAGGTCAGTCTCCCCGAGATCTGAACTTGTGTTGTCCATGATCTCTGGGTTGTTGGTCGTCGACTGTGTAGAGGCTGTCGTGGAATGGCTGGTCGATGCTGAAGTCGAAACACCACCGCCCTGGGTCGAGTAGCGCCAAATGTTCGGCGTCCCAACATCAACTTCTTCTCCGGCGATGAACATATCGCCGCGCGTCGGGAATGGGTCAAAGAACAGCCCCTCGATCTGCCCAGCAAGGCTGTGCGTAAACTCTGAAATTACAGCACCGCTCTTTGTGTCAAACTGGATAACCTTTCGGTTCCGGTCGATGGTGTTCCGGACCAGCATGAAGAGCGAACGTTCAAATGTAAGGCTGCCAAATGCCGATGGGCTCAGCCTGGAGCCGTGCGCGAGATCTTTGCCTATATCGACGACTTCCGTGAAGCCGTCCGTCCCAATTATTCCAGCATCCTCGTAGCGATAAAGTAGGCTGTGCGTTGGATTCCCATCGGTATCAAGGTTCTCGATGTCGACTTCCCAGATACCAGACTCCGCCTCGTCCTTTGACTGATGCGACAGATAGAACTTGCCCGTATTCGGATCAAATGCGATGCCTTCAACGCCAGCGTTGTCTGTCGGTGATGGCTTACCTGCGTAGTGCGTTATCTTCGGAAGGAGGAACGTTGTAATGTCGCCAGAGGACAGCGTTGTCTGCCCGCTGGTATAAGGAAAGAGATGCATCCTGGCCGTGGCGGCATCACCAGACCCACCGCCCTCATCCACAATGGCCACATCCCAATCGGTAAAATAATCACCGATGTAAGTCACCCCTTCAGGATCATCTATCTGTCCGTCACCAGAACCGCCAGGGAGTGTTATCGGAGAGACCTGAATCGCATCAAACGTGATACGGTCAAACTCCCACATGAAGCGGCCGTCATCGACTGCGATGATTGTGTCTGCCGGCGGGAAATAATCCATCGATGAGCATTCATCGAAGGTCGTCCCTGTCCCTTGTGTTAAATCACCGGTGCCGATTAGAGAGTATGCTCGATCCGTGTCTTGAAAGAACGGGGGATCCGTGACTGTCGTGGACACAGAGGTCGATCGGGTGGTTGAGTTCGACGAGCTGCGCGTGGTTGTTCGGGATGACGACGCACTGGATGCTGTGTTGCTGGCAGAGGTTGAGCGAGTAGTCGAGTTCGACGAAGAGATAGAGGTGGAAGCAGATGTTGGGTTCGGGCCAGAGGGATTGTAAGAGAAGACGCCTATGTCCCTGTCGGTCCCCCAGGAATCACCGTCGATATCAATGCCTTCACCATGGCCAAGGACACCAAGGATTCCAGGAAAGTCTGTATTGCCGAGGTCAAAGTCTACGCCAGCCTTGGACAGTTGATTCCCATCTGTACGGTGGATGGGCCTCATGTCGCCAATGGCCGGATCGTTAAGGACTTCCTCTGCGACAACCAGCGTCGGGTTTCCAGAGCCGCCTGACAGGTCTGTCGCGGTAGAATCTTCTGACGCGCAGCCCACCCCTGTGTGGATTCGCACCGTGCCGCGATTCTCAAAGTCGAGATCAACAGGGCAGGATGAATAAATGTTCCTGATCTTGACGTTTGAATTATCGAGGACAACTGCGATGCCAATATCGCCCGCATCGAAGATGACACCATGGTCCCAGTAACTTTCAGGATGCCAGTCATCTACTGTGGAGCCGGAGCCACCATCGGCATCCATCTGGACGCCTTCGTCGTTCGTGTTGTAAAGAACGACGTTTCGCCATTGGAAGAGTGTATCAAAACCCGTGCACATCATGCGCACGCAGTCATTCTGAGAACCCCCACCCTGGAAGTCGTGAATCCTCATGTTCTCCATGAGGAATGACCCACCACCGACACCGCCCCTGAAGGTCACACCAGCGTACGGGTTCGTATGCCCCGTGTGCCCTGCATCCTCATCGCCGTCAATTTCAA
>Ga0224502_10000002_pt1 | contig 242365 bp, 257 predicted proteins | sample SF_Oct11_sed_USG_5_FD_169104 | JGI IMG/M metagenome (GOLD analysis project Ga0224502, IMG submission 169104) | Sediment microbial communities from San Francisco Bay, California, United States - SF_Oct11_sed_USGS_13 | ecosystem: Environmental > Aquatic > Marine > Sediment | place: USA... | reverse complement strand
TTATCATCAAACCATTTCTTGTATGATGGCTCGTTGTTGTATCTGTCAACATAACTTTGTGGATCTTTTGTTTTATCTACAAATGCTGCAATTTCTACCTCTTTTGGTTCTACTATAGGTGTAGGTTCAGGTTCTTTAACTTGTTTAGGTTCTTTAACTGGTTCTTCATATGCTTTCTTTACAGTAATTGTAATGTTTTCTTTATCCTCTTGACTTCCCTTGTTAACTATTATATCAAAACTATAGTGTACATCCTGAATATTTCCATGTGATTTTGTTGGAGTCCAAACAAATTTCCCAGTACTAGAATCAATGGTAGCGCCTGATGGTGCATTACGCAAACTAAAAACTGCATCTTTAATTGAACTATCAATAAGACTAGCTGTAAATGTAATTGTTTTTCCAACTTCTACTGTCTTGTCTGAAATTGTATTGAGTCCTAATACATAATCAGGTACTTCAAATATCTTTTTTCCGTCGTATTCAATCTTTATTGTGAAACCCTCGTCCTCTTTTTGTTCATCGATAAATGCTGTTGCATTATAGATTCCTTTATTGTCAAAGAAATTTGAAACCGGTCTTGGAATTGCTGAAAAATCTAAATCTCGTGAAGGATCAGATAGCATTCCTTTGTAATTACCTCCTGCATCACGAATTATGATATAAACAACATTTTCCCCGTCTTGAGTTCCAATAAGTGTAAAGTTTTCCTCATTAATGTAAAAATTTTTTTCTAATTTCATAGATGTCACATCTCCATATACTGGCACAATCATTAATAGAAATAATGAAAAAATTATAAATCCTGTTAATTTTTTATACACACACATGTTTTTCATACTTTGCTTTTAAAAAACACGTATAATTTCTTCTTGTATCTTGCAAAGAATTATTCACCAAACTCACAAATCAAGCAAAAATCTCATATATACTTGATCATTTTCTCTAATTTCCATATCATGAAATGTTGGAGCTTTAATCTCTACTTTGAAATTATGTTTTTTTAAGTCTAGTGTCTCACCATATGCTTTTGCATAAATCTTATACATTCCATTTTTTTCAATATTAAGTTCTATTCTTTTTATCGCAAAACCTTCAGTAATCAAAAGAAATGGAATTTCCTCAAGCCAACTAAAGAGAAGATAATACAAATCCTTTCCCTGAGCAGAAAATTCTTTCTGATCTTTTTCTTCCACTTTATCTTGATCAAGTGTTAGATTGATTTCTGCATTAGCTGCTACTAAAAATGCTTCTTTGAGGTTTTTTGCAGTAACCTCAATTATTGCATCCGTTGTGTGATCTACAAATTTGTAACTCAATTGTATTTTTTACAGTTTTTCTGATTATTAATTTAGATGATATTACACTATTTTTTAGTTCATTTCAATCATGATCTCATGTAATGTCAAAATGTGAAATCCTTAACATATAATTTTCATTTTACATAATTTTATAAAAATGACTTGTGAACTCCATTATTTTAAAATTATAGATATTACTAAATGTTTATTATGAAAGCTGCCTATTTTGATGGAACAAAAATAATTTTTGATAAAAATTATCTTGAAAAAAAGTCTGATGAAGCATTAGTTAGAGTAAGGTTGGCGGGAATTTGTGGAACCGATTTGGAAATTCTACAAGGTTATATGAAATATGATGGAGTCTTAGGTCATGAGTTTGTAGGAATTGTTGAAAAATCTCACAATTCTGCATTAATTGGAAAAAGGGTTGTAGGTGAGATTAATACTGGATGTGACAAATGTAGTTTTTGTGAAAAAGGAATGCAGCGACATTGTCCGAATAGAACTGTACTTGGTATTTTAAAACGAGATGGAGCATTTGCTGAATTTCTTTCACTACCTGAGAAAAACCTTCATGTAATTCCTGATTCAATTACTGATGAACAGGCTGTATTTATCGAACCTCTTGCTGCTGCTTTTGAGATTAAAGAACAAATATCTTTAGAACGTGATTGGAGAATTGCAATAGTTGGTGATGGAAAACTCGCTCAGTTGATTATTCAGGTTTTAAAATTATCATGTTTTAATATTACATGTTTTGGTAGACACAAGAATAAACTACAAAATTTGGTAAATAATGGAATAAAAATAAAACTTGGAATAGAACCTTCTGACAAACAATCTTTTGATTTAGTCGTAGAAGCAACTGGAAACAATTCTGGTTTTTTAGACACTATGCAATTGATAAAGCCTCGTGGAATTGTAGTCTTAAAATCAACCATTGCAGCAAGAGAGAATCTAGATTTGACCCCCATTGTAGTTAATGAAATCACTTTAATTGGTTCTCGTTGTGGTTTATTCAAACCTGCAATTGATGCACTTGTTACTGGAATTGTCTCAGTTGATTCTATGATTGATTCTACTTTTCCTTTGGAGAAATTTTCTGAAGCAATAGAATATGCAAAAAAGCCAGACACACTGAAGGTTTTTCTTAAACCATAACTTTAGAATTAAACTTGTTATTTTATCCAATTTACTCGTAAGGTAATTTAGGAAGATCTCATTGTCAGAAGCAAATGGAACTATTTGATTCTCTTCTAATGTGGATTTCACAATTTCTAGGTGAGCATCTCTACGAAGGGATATTTTTAGCAGCTTTACTTGAGACTATAGTTCCACCGATCCCAACTTTGATAGTATTTCCAACAGCTGGATTTCTAGCATACCAACAAGGGATTTCTTTGATTGGACTAATTCCAATGATTATTCTTGGAGCAATTGGTGCTACTCTTGGAACTTCTATAATCTATCTTATTGCATTAAAATTTGGACGAGTAGTTCTGCTTCGTTATTTGCAACATGTCAAAGTATCTGAAAAAAAATTACGACGTGTTGAGATCTGGTTTGAAAAGTATGGAGACAAGGCAGTATTTTTAGGAAGAATGGTTCCCGTAATGAGAGAGATGATTTCAGTTCCAGCTGGATTATTAAAAATGAGAATTCCAAAATTTGTATCTTATACATTTGCAGGTTCTTGTATTTGGTCTGCTGGAACTATTCTATCTGGATATTATTTTGGTGAGGCCATAGGATTTGGTACTAGCATAACCCCACAATTGCCTTAAACATTAAAAAATAATATTTAAAATCTTATCTTTTTGATTTATATGATTTAGAGTATTTGATATTGATATAGTTTAACAATTTCTATCTCTAAAAATTATCTAGTGTCTTTTGTTTTCCCATATCAATTCTTTTATTCAAAGATACATTCTCAAATAATTTGCCATAGCAGGACCAAGCCCTTCAAAGTGATTGTTAGTCATTAACATTGCTAGTGAGATATCTTTAATTTATTCTAGTTTACTTGTAACTTTTTCAATTAACTCTTCCTTGTTTTTTGATATCTTATCAAAACCTAATTCTAGAATTGAACCATCTCAAATCAACCTTACATAAAGATAATTTGTTGTAATATGCATTAGGTTGTTAACACCTACAATCTCATTCTATACAAAATAATGCTTGTTTTGTTTAAGAAACATAATATCTTCATCTGTAAATTAAGATTCATGTCTTCTCTTAATTGAATATACAAAATTTTCTGGTAACAATTCAAGGAGATCTGTTAATCTTGATTGCTTCTTCAAGTGATAATGATGGGGACAACTGTAATACTAATACTGAGATCTTTTCATTAATTGGAGAAAGTGATGATAAAAATGAAAAAACTTCTACATTTACACTATCCAACATTTTTTCATGTGTAATTATTTATGGAAATTTAGCTATAAATCTAAAATACCTTGTTGTAGCTATACTCTATTTTCTAACAGTCTCTTGAGTAAAAATTTTGTAAAGTGTAGAATTTATTTCTGTAATGTCAAAAATCTGTGAATGATATTTGAGCCATTCAGAACTTTTTAGATTTTTTGGATAAAATACCCCTGGAGTTATCAAGGATGCTCAGCCTGTACAACCTATTTTTAGATTCATAGTATTTTGTATATTTCTTTAAAATTTTGAAAGCTGACTATTCGCGGTTTAATCTTTACACAGTTCTGCGGGTATGCTCAAACCGGTAAACAATCACCAGCATTTAGACAATTGGATATTGTGTCAGCTTTCCATAGTACTATACGCAGAACTAAAATAAAAAGTAGATCATTATTTTCATCTAGTGATAATTAAACATGATCGTAGATTAAATGATACACAATTTCCTAATTTTGAAAAAACATTGGAACTTAAGACCAACAGCAGTTAGTTAGTTAGTTGTTTGGTGACAGCTCCAACTACATGTAATTTTAATTAGTATTTAGGAAATACTGATAATTTCTACGTATCTATGTTATTTCTAAATCTGGTGAAATTCAAAACTAAATACTGATAATTTATTCTCGAAGTTTATATCAAAATTAAATATAATTAATTCATGTTTCGCCTAAAAAAGAAAAAAGAATTTGTATTCATTTACATTCCACGTATTCAAGTACCTCAAAACTAGGTGTGATAAAAATAAAAATCTCAATTAATTCAAATTATCATTACTTGAAAAAATCCAAGATAATTTAATATGATGTTTCGTATGTACTAAGAAAATGTCAAGAAGAGTTACAATTATGCTTGAAGATGATTTGGTAAAAAAACTTAGATTGAAACAATCAAAAATGCTTCAAGAAACAAACGACACTATTAGCTTCTCACATGTAATAAATGAGACATTACGAACTTGCTTAAAGATAAAGTAATTTTTTCTTAGAATTTTAAATTTTGATAAATCCGTTATTAATCATCCATTGAATATTTTTTACAAACTCGTCGTCTGATAATAATTTCTGACTCCATAATTCAGCATTTTTTCGTAACCATGATGGTAAATTTTGCTCAAAATCTTCTTCTGATAATATACCGTTTGGCATGGTGATGATTCTATGTTTTATGAGGTATTCTAGACCTAATGCAAACTCGTCATCTGAGATTTGTGTTAGAGACCACCACTTTACATTTTTTCTTACCCAATCTGGAATCTTTGAGGTTTGTTCTACAAAATTTTTACCATCTTGAGTTCTGCATTGTCTTGGGTATGATTCTGTAATTGGATTTCCAGCAGATACACAATTCTCAAAATTGTCTATTTCGTTATATGATGGAACAATTCGAAGAATTCTATCATCTGTTACATCTGGCGAGCCACGTCCGTCTTGATTACTAGTAAGAATATATAGAAATCCATCTGGTCCTGTTGCAACGTCTCGAAGCCGTCCAAATTCACCTTGAAATAATTTCTCATGTGAAACCACTGTCTTATTTTCTAAATCAAAATTTATCATGTGCAAGTGATTTCCCCTCAATGTTGCAACAAAATATTTACCAGTCCATTGTGGAATTTTATCTTCATAATAAAATTTAGCTCCTGATGGTGCCCAAGTATCATCACCCGAGTGAAGAATTGGGTTTTGCAATCCTTCTGCAGTTTCATCACCAATGATATCAGGCCAACCATAATTTGCGCCGGGAGTAATCATGTTAACTTCATCATGAGCTACCCCTCTCCAACCAGACGGACCATGTTCAGTTGCAACAAGATTTCCTGCACTATCCCAGTCTATACCTTGTGGATTTCTATGTCCTAGTGAATATACCGGAGAGTTTTTCCATGGATTGTCTCTTGGTATTGTTCCATCAGAATTAATTCTTAGAATCTTTCCTCCCAATGAATTAGGATCTTGTGCTAATCCTGGGTTTCCCGCGTCACCTGTTGTAATGTAAAGTTTCCAATCTGGCCCAAATTTTATTCTCCCACCATCATGGAAAGGTCCTCCTGGAATACCGTCAAGTAATATCTTATCTTCAATTACTTGTTCATCTAATAGTTGGTAACGAACTAATTTGTTTGTAGTTGATAAAAAGTTACTATTGGTATAATACAGATAAATGTACTTGTTTTCAACATAATTTGGATCTACAGCCATACCTAATAATCCTCCTTCTACTCCTCCAACATCAATTGACAACAATGGCTTTTCAAGTAACTTCCCTTCTTCTATAATTCTGAGATTACCGTTTCTTTCAGTAAACAGTATTATTTTATCTGAAATCCAATCAATACTCCATGGAATGACTAGATTCTCAGCTACCGTTTCTACACTTACTCCATACTCTGGATAATCTTGTGCATATGCTACTGGAAAAATATACAATAAAATGATAAAATATATTTTCCTCATCATCATATGTATATTCTTTTTACAATTAATGTTGATTGTTTATGCGATAAAAAAACGAGGAATGCTGAAAGACCTTTAGATGCCATCATCTTTTTCCTGCCTTCCTTTTTCCTATCTGCCTGCCTCCTCAAAGCATATTCTTCAAATTTCGGCTGGTATGATAGTCCTCGTTATTTCTATACTGTGAATATAGAATTTAAACTAATCTCACTTTAATCTTAACATTTATTTATAATTTTAATCAAAATTAATACAAACATAAATATTCATAATACTGTCTGCATTTTATTCTGTGAGCTTTTTTGCTCTTTGAAATACTGCAGACCACTGACTCCAAGTAAGTCTGCCTGTCTGTGTATTTTGTTTTGAAGGATGATATGATGTGAGAATTTTGACTTTATCATATTCGAATAATTTATTGTGTCCAAATTTTTCTGATTTTCTTTGATATAATTTACATGCTGCATCATATGCAATTTTTCCAAGACACAAAACGGTTGTAATATTTTTTAGTATTTCTTTTTCTTGCTCTAAATATTCAAAACAAGTATGCATCTCTTCCTTCAATGGTTTATTTTGAGGTGGTGCACATCTTACTGCTGCAGTAATATATGCATTTTTCAACACTAAACCATCATTTATGCTCTGGCTAGTTGGAATTGAAGCAAATCCATGTTTGTACATTACTTTTGCAAGCCAATCACCTGATGAATCCCCTGTGAACATTCTACCTGTTCTGTTTCCTCCATGAGCTGCCGGTGCCAACCCTACAATTAGTAATTTAGCATTTATATCGCCAAATCCTGATAATGGTTTACCATAATATTTTTCTTCTTTGAATCGTTTAACTTTGTTTTTTGCAACATCTCTTATGTAGACTGATAATCTTGGACATTTTTTGCAAGATGCAATTTTTTTATTTAGTGATTCAATCTGTTTCAACTATTTTGTTATGTATGATGACAATAATACTTTTTTCTAAATAAGTTTCTATAAATAATAAGTCTATGTTTCAATATCTGTTTGAATAGTATGTTGCTATTCATCATTGTAGTTTGTCTTGTCCAATTTATTTCATAATTTTTATTCAAAATTTTAGATTTAACAAAATATGCATTCAAAAACTGCCTGCTATATCCCTATTCAGATTAATTGGAATTGATTTAACTCACCTATGATTTTACTACGTACCAAAAATTATTACCGGTATTGATGTTGGAGTAGTAGTATTAGTAGTAGTAGTATTAGTAGTAGTAGTAGTAGTATTAGTAGTATTAGTAGTATTAGTAGTAGTAGTGTATAGGGAAGACTATAGTCTTGTAATGAAAATACCAAATGGTGTTCCGTATGTCTCAAAGCAGATACTTTACTTAAGATGTTAGGTATGATAATTGCAGTTCTTGTTAACTAATTTCCCTTTTTTATTTTTAGCAATTTTTATAAATTATAGCTAATTAATTTTTGCAACAAGTGTACTCTTTGTTAACTAGTTATATAATGAATAATTAAATTCTAAATTTATCAGACAATAATGATCTTTCACGATGAAGAATTAAGCAATAATGAATTTTTTGATGCACTTAAAAAATTACTAGGCACTAAAGATGCTGAATTAATGAGACTAGAATATGAAATGACTGACTAGAAAAAATTACGTACAAATATCAAAATCTATATCCTAACGCAGCTAAGGTAAAATCACTTTCAAAGATACCACCTGATTTCATTTACTCGAAAGATACTTAGATATTTACACACTAAATTCAACATGGATGATCCCATTGAAATCAATTCAGTGTATTGGGATGAGGATACAAAATCATGGAAGTATAAGATGGTTAAAGTTGACAAATATTATGGATTTGTACAATGCCAATATTGTCACCAACCAATATCCCATAATATCAAAACTGATGGAAAATTCCAAGTAGTATATGTAAAATGTAGATGCTCTAGAAGCTAAACTTTTTTCAAATGATTACTGTATGCTATATTTCAAAAAATTACTAGTTGTCACTAGTTAAGTATTAAGATCAATTTTAAATATCATTTTTACATATAGGTGATGACGAGAAACCGTTATCCTGCGTAGTAGAATAATTGGTTGGAAGACACATCATGTTAGGTTAACGTCCTATAACTAGTGTTTTCCTTGCATCTCGTTATTTAAAAAATTCAACTCTATAGAATACGTAGGTATTCATAATTTGCAAACTCTATACCTAATACAATTTACTTTATGATAATATTGTGAAATTGTATGATTTTGATATCATTGAGTTTTATGATGATGACAATTATAACTTTGATTAGTTCCTAGATTTTTTAATTAAATTATATTTTACCTGTATTCATCACCACAATCTCCAATAGCATTAAACAAATCATTGGATCTTGCAGTAATTTCATCTATTAACGAAATATCATCCGAGTCTAACTTTACCTCAAAGACTTTAGCGTTATCTTCAATGTGATTTGTAATTCCTAGTCTTGTTCCGATGATAGTACCTGCAACCTGTGGTTTATCTAAAATAAATCTAGTTGCAATATTTGCAATACTGCATTGATATTTTTTTGCAATATTATCTAAGACATACAATAATTCTTGGAATAATTTCCATCCGCCCCAAATATCTATCATGTTTTTGTATTTTTGTAGACTAGATGTAGTTAATTCTCCTCTATTTGGTTCATCTGTTCCTAGATATTTCTCTGAGAAAAATCCACCCAGTAATGTACCATACGTTAGAATCTTTATTCCATGTTTTGCAAAAAATGGTATCATTAATTTTTGTGGTCTTTGATCTAAAATAGAGTATTGAACCTGGTTTGATACAATTCTAAAACCATTATCAATAATTATTCTAACCCGTTCAGTATCAAAGTTCGTTAGTCCAAGATGTTTAATTTTATGCTCATTTTGTAATTTTGATAAATGATGTAATATGTCGATATAGTTTGTATCATTGTAATCCCACCAATGAAATTGTAGTAAATCGATACAATCTGTATCCATTTTTTTCAGTGATTGGTCTATGTAGTGAGTAACAATATTTTTATTCATTGGACCTGGATTAGGAACAAATTTGGTTAATGCTTGAAATTTTCCCTCATTACCCATCTTTTCCCTAAATTTACCTATTAGTAATTCTGCCGGACCGTAAATGTCTGCAAGATCCCATGTTGTATATCCACGTTTTTGATATAGTTCCATATCCTTAACTGCTAATTCATGATCAATTTGACCATGGCCTCCTGCAACCTGCCACATTCCGTTTAAAATTCTGGAAATCTCCAAGTCTTCCGCAAGAATAATCTTTTCTATTGATGGATGTAAATTATCATCTTTTATTTTTTCAGACAAGCACTTTACAAAGTCGACTTAGTGTATAAATTTTCAGTGATATTTGGAAATTTTTAAACATTGTATATGAGAAATTCTTTTCCCACATCCTTAATTTTATTGAATTGATTAAAATTACGTGGATAAAAAGATTAAAGAAAAGATTCAATCTGTCATTGTTGAAACGTTTTAACATATGGAGTACTAATTACAAGACAACTTCAACATAAAACGGAACAAATACGTTTTGACGAAAAATCATTCTTTATTGGAATGTTGTATCTAAAAATTACAGACAATCTCGAAGAAAAGAATATCCATATCAGAATAAAATTTGACTCTTGAAATAATTGTCAAAATCTGAGAATCAATTGCATGTTTAATGAATTATATGAAAAGTATGTGTAATTTTTAAAAATCTCTATCTCTTACACTAACAGAAATATCTAAATCATAACTATCTAAGAGGTAATTATCATGGAACTTCCTCGTGGAATGAAAGATTTTGATGGTCAAGAAAATACAAACATTGAACATATTAGGTATCACTTTAAACAATTATCCAATTTGTATGGGTTCTCATTTATGGATCCATCTCCAATCGAATTACTTTCAACTCTAGAGACTAAATCAGGTCCAGGAATTAGAGATGAAATTTACTATTTCAAAGATAAAGGAAACCGAGAAGTTGCACTGCGATTTGACTTTACAATGGGATTGACAAGATATGTGGCATCCCAAAAATCAATGAAACTTCCAGCAAAAATATCCGCATTTGGTGGAGTATTCAGATATGATGAACCACAAAAAGGGAGATACCGATATTTCCACCAGTGGGATATTGAGATATATGGTAAACTTAGTCTTGAATCAGAATCTGAAATAATAGAAATAACATCTCGTCTTTTTGATTCTCTTTTACTCAAAGATATAATAATTGACATTAATCACAGAAATCTTGTAGAGTCATACATTAACAAAGTTTTCAACTCTAAAGATCCAATTCTAGTGTCTGATATTTTACGAGTCATAGATAAGATTACAAAAAAATCCAAAGATGAAATTTTGAAAGAATTCCGATCAAAGGGATATGAATCAGAAAAATTAGAAAAGATTTTAGAGTTTTCACAAATCAAAGGTTCAATTAAAGAAGTTGAAAAATTATTTGATACTTCACAACTACAATCATGGGATGAGTTAAAACAAGTAATTGATTCACTGGAAAACAGAGGCGTCTCAAATGTTAGGATTAATTTTGGTATTGTACGCGGACTTGATTATTACTCTGGCATAGTTTTTGAGGTATTTGATAAAAACTCCACTTTGGGTGCTTTGGCAGGTGGAGGAAGATATGACACACTAACAAAAGCTTTCAACAGAGAAGATATTGGAGCCACTGGAGTTGCAGGAGGAGTGGAGAGAATTATCCTTACAATGCAAGAACAAAACATAATTCCTGAAATATCACAAAAACGGGTTGCAGTATTATACATTAATGAGGATATGCAAAAAGTAGCACATTCAATTGCATCTTTGCTAAGGCTAAACAACATCTCAACTGATATTGACTTGGCTGGACGTACCATGAAAAAACAGATGGAGATTGCAAATAATGCACGATTCTCAATTATAGTTGGGCCTCAAGAACTAGAACAAGGAAATGTTGTTCTCAAAGATATGGTTAATGGAACAGAAGGAACTATTTCTATAGAAAAACTCACAGAGGATCCAAAATCAATTCTTAATTTAGAAACGCTCTAGTTAACATCATTATTTCAGGACCTGTAGTTAGTGAGCCGACAACTATGTTGTGGTTATTTACAAGAATACCTGATGAAACATATGGAATACCATTGTTAATTGTACTATGCTCAATTTTTACGCCTAGAATATTTGCTATTATCTTCATATCCTCCTCATCAGCTTCTGGATGGATTATTGCACCTGTAGTGTTTGTAGCAAGCATAACTCCTGTTTGATTAAACCCTGAAATTTTTTTCTGAATTACCTCAACTCCTAGTACATCCGAGATTGTCTTACATGATTCTTTAGATAGCCACGGAGATACAACTGCGCCTTTATCATTTACACATATTACATTTCCAAGTGCATTAAATTTTGTATCAAGAATACCTATTTCCAAATCAGTCTCTTTTTTCAAATAATCATATTCATTTTGATATGCAGTAGTTGGCAATAAGATTCCCTTGTTATTCATCACACATAATGCACCAATTAATCTGGTATTTGCAATTGAGGTATAATGAATATCAACATCAAGATATTTTGCAAGATTCTCTGCTTTTGTTTTAGCAAATCCCATTGGAACTAAAATTATACTATCATTTACTTTGATGTAAACACCAAGATTTGGACCTCTATACACATCATACTTAATAATATCCATATCAGGAGTATTGATCGTTCAACATTATGAACGTAAGGGAATTTTTATACCTAATTTGATCTTATATTTGTAAATCTTCTACTATTGTATCATCTAGCTTTAAATAATAACTCCAAGAAATTTGTAATATGCCAATAGCAGAAAATTTTCCTGAAGGTCTAAAACCAATTGGAAAAATTAACCTAAGTGATGGAAATTTCCATATTATGTGGGGTCCAGGTAAAAAGACAAACACCGATGGATCACCAGCTGAAGCGTCTTTAGATGCAGATGTTGTAGCAGCATATACTGCAAGAGGAGAAGAACAAGTTCCTCTTGGTGTAAGTGGTACAATGGTTGCAGTCGATTGGGACTCATGTGTTGCAGATGGTGCCTGTATTGAGGCATGTCCTGTACAAGTATTCCAATGGTACAGAACTGAAAAAGATATTCCAGCAAAAGATGTTGTTGGTCAAACTTTTCAAGGAACTGGTAAGGATGTAAAAGATGAACGTAAAGATCTAACTGACAAGGCCGATCCAATCCGAGAACATGATTGTATTTGGTGTATGGCATGTGTATCAGTTTGTCCTCCTCAAGCAATCAAAGTTGATCAATCAAACGTTGAGAAACACGAAAGCGCAGCAAAATCTTTGTAAGATTTTAAATTTCTTATAACTAGAAATTTTTCTTTTCTCTTATTTTTTATACCATCACATTTAGTCTAAACTAATTATATCTAGCTTTAAATAATATTCTGGAGTAACGTGATTATGGCAGAACTAGTAATACCAGAAGACTTTTGTCAAACTGATAAACCAGTAGGAAAGACAAGTCATGCAGATGGCGAGAATTTTCACTGGATCTGGGGCAAAGGAAATCCAAATGGTGCAGCATTCTCAAATGAAGATGTGAAGGCAGCTTATGAAGCTAGAGGAGAAAAACAAGTTCCTCTTGGAATTCATGGAACAACCGTCGCAGTAGATTGGGATTCATGTGTTGCTGCTGGTGCATGTATGAGTGTATGTCCAGTTCAAACATTCCAATGGTTCAGGACTGAAAAAGATATTCCTGCAGAAAAATGCTTAGGAGAAACTTTTGAGGGTACTGGAAAAACAGAACAAGATGAAAGATTAGATTATACAGACAAATCACAACCAATCAGAGAACATGATTGTACTGTTTGTATGGCATGTCAAGAAATTTGTCCTGAAGGAGCTATTCGAATTGAATCAGCTAACCAAGAATGGCACGAGAAAGCAGCCGGCACTTATGTTCAAATGAGTGGTGGCGGTGGCCCACACGCACACGATTAAAGAAATTTTTTCTTTTTCCTTATTTTTCTAATTTATATCAACAAATTTTAGTTACTATTATCCAAGAATTTTTGCAGAGGTCGCCTAGCTCGGTAGGGCGCGGGCCTTGAGAGCCTGTGTGAGCAATCACGCGGGGGTTCAAATCCCTCTCTCTGCGTTTCTCTTGTTATTGATAACGCGCAATGAACAAAATTTGCTGTTTAAAACAAATTGGAGATTATAGGATCATGACAGTAATAGTAGATATCCACAATGCAAAAAAGAGGACCGAACGTGCCAAAATAAATCTTCAAAAAAAATTCTCAGGTGACAATGCCAAAATTGTTTGCAAGTTTATGGATAGACTACGATTGGATAACAAGTCATATGGAAGGATTGCAGCCATGATATTGGCAGTTGCAATAATATCTGTAATTGCAGTTTCTGCAAGGTCAAGACTTAGCATCATGCCAAGAATCTAGACAAATCATTTCTTTTTTTCTTTTTAATACTTAATTTAATACTCAATCTTACCAAAATTATACAAATGAACAAAAAGAAAACATCCACAATCACATTTAGGATAGATGAAGACAACAGTAAGAAATTAAGAAACATTGCTGAAGACAAAAATGTCAGCCTCAATACATTGGCAAACCAAATCCTGGGAAATTATGTCCAACTTGAACGATATATGGAAAAATTCGGGGTTTTGATGATGAGTCATGATGCCTTTTCATCCATTATCGATGTTCTTGACGAGAAGCAACTGATACAGTTGGCATCAGGTATAGGCTCAAAGGAACCCAAGGAATTCATTCTTTTCAAATGGAAGGACATGAATTCTGAGATTGTATCTGATTTTATCAAAATGTATTTTGAGCATTGCGGATATGGAACTTGTGATTTGGAAAAAACTGAAAGCAGCATAGCAATTAGCATTCACCATCAACTAGGAAAAAAAGGTACGATTTTTCTAAAGACATTTTTGGAGTCATTAATTCGATCCACATTGGAAAAATCCTGTAAAACAATAACTGCTGAAGATTCAGTTACCATCAGGTTTTCTCAATAAGTCAAGTGCTTGCAAATGGTTGCAAATAATACATATCGGTTAAATACAATTTTGAGAATATTGAATTATGAATAAGAATCAACACGCAAAACAAAATTCCATGAATATTGATACTTTAAAGCAAAAAATCGGTACAATTAAACACATTAAAGAAAACAACACAACCTACAAAGCCCATTGGTGGAGAGCCATGTCAATGAGTGTGGCATTGTTTATTCATGCTTGGATACCTTCTTTGTTTCCAACCTATGCTTCTGATAAGATGAATCATAATCAAGATTCTAGATGAACAATATGAAACAACATGTTAAAAATATACAAATAATTAATTGGGAGGAAATTAGTCATGGCCGAACTACATTCTAAGGAATTTGAAATAACTGCTGATGAATTGTATGATTCGCTACAAAATAAAGAACCATTACTTTTGTTTGATTTGAGGTTGCAAGATACTTACAAAGATGGACACATTAGTGGTTCTGTTCATGCCGTTTGTGATACTAGAACTAAAGAAACTTTGATGCCTAAAATTCCAAAGAATGTAAAGCTTGTTTTAATTGATGGTGATGGGGAGATGGCTGAAGAAACTACCATGATGATGCGTTCATTTGGATTAAATGCTAATTATTTGAAAGGTGGAATGAAAAACTGGACCAAGGAATTGATAAGGGGCAGTCCTCCCACAGCAATTAATCCAAACAATCTTTCAAAGAGATTACATGATTCTAATTTGTACATGTTGGATGTTAGAGATTCTGATGAATTTTCTGATTATAATATTCCAGGTAGTAAAAACATTCCACTATCAGACCTGTTCAAGCCTGAAAATATGTCAAAAATTCCACAAGACAAGGAAATCGTCACAATTTGCCCTCATGGCAACATGGCAACGATTGCAACTTTTGCTCTTGCAAGAAATGGGATTAAATCCCGGGTTCTAGAAGATGGTCTTGCTGGATGGAGTCAAGTTCTCAATTCAGTAAATGCAGAAAAAAATCCAACTGTAATTCAGGTGGAAAAAGTGGGTAAAGGATGTCTTTCTCATATTGTAATATCCCAAAAGTCTGCAATAGTAATTGATCCACTTTATCCTGCTGAAAAATATCTGGAAATAGTAAAACTAGAAGGGGCAAAAATCACTCACATAATTGATACACACCAACATGCCGATCATGTCTCTGCTGCCCAACAACTAGCAAATCTTACTGGTTCCCCAATGTATGAAAGTAAACTCGAGGTGTGGGATAGATCAGCTAATTTTCTTGATGATGGTCAAGAGATAATGTTTGGCAACTCTAAACTTCGTGTCATTCATACTCCTGGTCATACTCCTGGAAGTCTATCATATGTAGTAGATGAAAAATATGTGTTCACTGGAGACATATTATTCATTGAAAGTATTGGTAGACCTGATCTCAGAGATAAGGCAGAAGAGTTTGCAGCACAACTTTATGATTCACTACACAATAAACTATTGAAACTTCCTTTAGATACGATAGTATTCCCAACTCATCATGGATCATCTGTAACTTCAACAAATGGAGTATTTTCAACTACCATAGCAAAGACAAAAGAACATGACATTTTGAATCTGTCTGAAGCAGATTTCATAAAACAAGTAGTTGGTGTTACAGTGCCAAGACCCATGAATTATCAGAAAATTATTCAGATAAACAAAGGAAGCATTCCTTTGAATCCCTCCGATGTCCCTGATTTGGAATTGGGTCCAAACAGGTGCAGCATAGCGGGAGTATAGATTTCTTCTTTTGGTTTTTACACTTTTAGATACTGTAAGTTTGGTTTCAACAAGTGTATTGTCCAATCCTGATGAATTGGTATCAGATCCTACATTTGCAATAGGATTGATTTTGATTGGGTTGATGGTAGGTATTGCAATTGGTCTTTCAGGTCTAGGCGGAGCACCATTATTACTTCCATCACTTGTACTAATTGGTATACCGCCACAGATAGTTATTGGTGCTGATTTGGCTTTTATTTTTGGAACAAAACTTTTTGCTTCAATTTTACATGGAAAAGAACGAAACATCAACTGGAAAGCATTAGTTTTCTTACTCATTCCAGTTGTACCTGTAATGCTTTTTGCAAGTTGGGTTTGGACTGGAATAAAAGAAAATTATGGTTCTGATATTTTAGATACTGTAATTTTATTATTGTTGGGAACTATTCTCATAGGAATTAGTTTGTACATGATCAAAAATAATGTTTTAAAAAAGAACAATCTCAATGTCATCTCAGAACATCCCACCACCCGTAAATTCACAAGAGGTGAAAAAACAACCTTTCTTGGAGCTTCAAGTATAATCAGTTTCATCACGCAGATTACTGCAACGGGAGCAGGGGCTATGACTTTACCACTGCTTATAAAAAAATGCCATTGCCCTCCAAAGCATGTCGCTGGAACATCTGTTCTTTTTGGTGTTGCAATATCTGCAGTAGGTACAATATTGCACTATAACATGGGAAATGTTCCCTTTCTTTTGGTATTGTTTTTGTTAATTGGTTCTATTCCTGGCGTATTTTTAGGAGTAAAATTAACCTCAAAAATTTCCCCTAGAAAACTAATTGCCACATTTAGCATAATTATACTAATTGCAGCAATATTTTTACTAAATCGTGGCTTTGGAATAATTTAAGAGTTATTTTATTTTTTAGTTATTTTCTAAAAAGCATCCAAATTCTAGAACCGACAAAAATTCCAACTGCGGACACAATCAAAACAATCATTACTATTTGTCCTATATTTTCGTCCATTTCCATCTCCAAAATAGTATTGGAGTTCTTATTAGTTGAACCTGCAATCTTCGAACCAAAAAGCCAGCAATTAAAAAAGAAAAAGTCAATATTTTTCATGTTAAATTATGGTTTTAAGATATTTTGAATAATTCGGTTCCACGTGGGTCCAGTATCATCATCATTAACTATATCCCACACATGTTGTACTGGGGTTATAGTTTAGCGGTATAATAAAAGACCCACGTGGAACAAAATTCTTTTTGACTGAGACAAAAATTCAGTGTAGAAATATTTAGATTTGATATAATGCAATAATTTCTATTTTATCTAGTCAGAATTTTATAATTCTGGTTTTATGAATTAGTCTTGAATGGTTTTAGTAGAATTTAATTTAAGATTATGAAAAAATTAAATTATGTTCAAAGTCAAAAAAACTTTTTTAGGATTAGTATTAGGCCCTACTTTGTTTTTACTAGTCATTTTATCTCCTATTGAAGGCTTATCTGATGAGCCTAAATTTGTTCTTGGAATTGCCTTGTGGATGGCAAGCTGGTGGATACTAGGAACAATTCCTCTTTATGCTACATCCCTAATTCCACTTGTTTTGTTTCCAGCATTAGGAATCATAGATATTGCAAAAATACCATTATACTATGTTGATAAAATTGTGTTATTATTTCTAGGTGGATTCTTGCTTGCAAAAGCTATTGAAACATCGGCACTTCACAAACGATTTGCTCTAAACATGCTCAAAACTTTTGGCACCAAGCCTCGATATATCATAGGTGCTTTTATCATAATTACTGCATCCCTTAGTGCATGGATGACAAATACTGCATCTACACTATTGATTCTTCCGATAGCTATTGCAGTAATTTCTCAAATAAAAAATTCTCAGGAAAGATCAAGATTTGGCACATGCCTTATGCTTTGTGTTGCATATTCTGCAAGCATTGGTGGTGTGGCAACATTAATCGGAACTCCACCAAATGCTTTGTTTGCATCATTATCACAACCGCTTGCAGGAATTGATATCAATTTTGGACAGTGGATGATGATCGGTGTTCCAGTTAGTGCAATCTCTCTTGTTATTTTATGGCTCTATATGGTAAATATGTCAAAATTAGGTAATACTCCTATTGCAGGTACAAGACAGATGGTGCAATTAGAACTTGAAAAGATTGGAAAAATGATCAAGGATGAAAAAATAGTGATGATTGTTTTTGCTGGAACAGCTATCGGATGGATTTCTAGAGGTTTAATTTGGAAGGATTATTTTCCTTTCATAGAAGATTATACTATAGTACTTGTTGCAGTGATAATTTTACTTGCTATTCCGTCTGCAAAGACCAATAAACGACTTTTAGATCTGAATTCAGCTAGAAAAATTCCTTGGGGGGTTTTAGTATTGATTGGAGGTGGATTGGCATTGGCCGGTGGATTCACAGTAACAGGATTAGATTCATGGATTGCAGATCAATTGATATTTGTATCCGGAATGGAGTTATTTGTAGTACTTTTAGTCATTGTGACTATAACCATTTTTTCAGGTGAATTAATGAGTAATACTGCAGGTGCTGCATTGCTATTGCCTGTAATGGCATCACTTGCCACTATATTAGATATGAATCCAATCTGGTTAATGGCACCAGTTGCCATTGCTACAAGCTATGGATTTATCATGCCAATAGCAACACCACCAAATGCAATTGTTTTTGGCAGCGGATATGTTACTGCTAGCAAAATGGCAAGATTTGGGCTTCCATTAAATATAATCAGCATTTTAGTGGTTACAATTATGATGACCATTTTAATTCCTTTGATATGGGGATGACTTAATTTTAAAATTCATTTATTGGCAATCTAAAATAATCAAAAATTAGGTTTGATTTGTAATCAGATGAACAAATGGCGTCCAGACTAACAAGATTGCAATACCCACCCCAATCATAAAAACAATTGTATAGTATGAAAGTTTGACATCTCTGTTCCTTAAAACATAATGTAGGATAATCCAACTAACTCCCCATCCTATCAGCATGATTGTTTCTTTTCCACTGTATGGGCCGATTGCTTCTGCTCCTGGAATCCACGCCTTTCCAATTTCATGAATCATCATTTTTGATTCCTGGGAGAGTACACTTAGTGTATGAGATATGGATAATGATAACACTCCTATCATTGATGAGATCATAGCAGCAGCAGCAATGCCATTTTTCATTTTGGATTTTTTATTTTCTTGAGTCATATCATACCGCCATAAGTTTTGTTATTGCCGCTCCAAGAACAAATGTTATCATCAGGACGGTCCAGGCCGTAGCTATCATCACCCCTAATGCGTTTCGTAATCTTTCATCAAAAGGTATTGCATCCTTGTACTTCCAAAGGATAAAGGTAGCAGCTATAGCGATAGGAAGTGGAAAAAGTGAAATGTGTTCTTTGAATTCAAAAAAAACTTCATGAATTTCCGGAAATGTAGACATGAAAAACTCTCGCGGTCCCCCAGGGCCTCGATAAGCTGTATAGATCCAATTACCTGTAACTATGGCAAGTACTGCTAAAACAGATGAAATTGTAGATAAGATCCTGAGATCTCTATAAGCTCTCAAATGCCCTAACAATAAACGCCATCCTAGATATCCTGCAGCAGAACCAAATATTACTCCCAAAGTTGCAAAAATTCCATGAATTGTGGCAAGGGATGAAAATGGACTGTCTCCCATCAGTTCTTGCCAAGGAGCTGAAAACCCCAAAACAAACCCCAAAAAGACAGTTAAGATAACCCATGCAGCTATAACGCTATTTTTTAAAAGATTTTTTTTATGAGTAGGTATTGACACAAAATAAATGCCAGTGGAAGGAAATTAAATCTACTTATTTTTTTCACATTTGATTTTCAAAATTCTATTTCTTATAAAATTGAAAAAGATTTACATCATTTTTGAAGTGAATCCCTTCAAACTATGTGAATATTGTCATTCTTTGACAAATCAATCTCTTCGAGTACCTTGAAAAGATGAGATTTACAATCTTCTGGCACTATGATGTAAAAAGGTACATCCACACCGTGAGATTTTCCTCCTGTCATGATTCTATTTGAAAATTCCAAGAATTGATCTTTGGTGTGCTGGCTGTCAAGATTGTCACACGTTTTTGCCTCTCCAATGTAATGCAAACCAGTATTATTGTCAAATGCCCGGATATCAGGCTCAAAACTCTTTGTCTTTTCACAATTTACATATCCTGAACACGCGCATGTGACTATCAGACCCATATCATCTTCAAAATGTTCCATCAGTTTTCTTACAAGCCTTTGATGTTCATCTTTTGCCAGACTGAGGGACATATTCAGTAGTCTAGCATTGAAAACTCTTCAAGTTTCTGTAGCTTGTCTAGATCCACATCTGATTCCAGCAAGCCAGGTGCTTTTTCAAAGTCTGCAGGATTCAACGAGTATAACACAAGTGGTTTGAATTGGATTATCTTGGTATCGTTATTCAGGATTAATTTCCTAACTTTTTCTTCATGGTTTTTTGGGAGATTCTCTGAGAGCCTGGTGTCAGCATGAAAATATTCTTTCTTGTCAGTGACTATCTTTGTATGTCCTTTTAACTGATATCCTGAAAATTCATTATAATCAACTACTGACACACTCACCCAATTGTTTTTTGTAAAGTTTTGATAGGATTTGTGCATGAAAATTTCATACCAGTAAATTACATCATTGTCAACATAAAATGAACTTCTTGGTGAAACGTTAGGAATTTTTTGATCATTGACAGTGCCAATTAGAATTACATGTTGTGAGTTCATCATTCTTTTTACATCTGGTGTTATGGCTACCATGATTGTGTAACTGGAGGATTTTCTTATAAAATCAGTTTAAATTCTCATCAATGGTAATTGTTCATCAATGCACCCTCATCATCTTGGATTTTCATATTTCCCTCAATTGATAAAAATAACACTAATTTCACTTGCACTCCATGTAAGACAGTGTATACTCAGTGGTTATATCAAAAATAGTCATAATTACAATATGCAAACATTACAACAACAATCACAAGCCTTCAAAATTGAAGAAACAGAAAGAAAAGACTACCTGCTAGAAATTTTATCAGACAAGTACTGCCGATCTATCCTTGAATCCATCATGTACAAGCCAAAATCCGTAATTGAAATAACTTCTGACACCAACATCCCAATGAGTACGGTGTACAGGAGAGTTCAGAACCTTCATGACAATAAACTTCTGCACATATCTGGAACAATCACTGATGAAGGAAAAAGACTGTTTATGTACAAAAGCAAAATCAAGGGAATGAAAAGTACATTTGATAATGGTCAGATAGAAGTTGAGTTAATTCTCAACAATTGATTTCTTTTTTTCCTGATAATCATGCTCATCAAAGTCTGAACCCAACGCTATGGTAATAATCACCGTGGAATCGGTGGTCTGGCATTTGATATTCTTTTCTGGCAAAAACTCGTGAAATATCTCCTTTAGCAGTTGTTCTGTAAACAAGGACCAGTTCTTTCCCAATCCATGCTGTACGATAAAGTGGTGCAGCGATCCTTCTATTCTGTGGTCTGAATTCATCCCTGTTGCCTGCATGTAATCCTCAAGTGTCTCTATGCATCTTTTCAGATCGTATTTACCTTTCATGAACATGACGCTGTCTTTGATGATTGGCTTTACTGATTCGACTATCAGGTCAATGTCTGTTGCGGTCATGTCGTGTCCCATCATCTGCAGAATATTTTTAGGGATTGGAATCATTGCAATTCCCTCAGAAAATCTATCCCATTGTAAGTATTTCTGGATGATTTGCTTTACTAGTACGTTTTGTGATGTGTTTTGCTGCATGGCCTGAGTTTCCAGTTCGTCAATCATTTTAGCAGGAAGTCGATATGTGATCGTCTTTGTCTTTTCTTTTGTAGTAGAATGCTGCTTTCTTTTTACAACGGAAAGATACAAAAATCCTCCCCATCCTTCTAAGTAAGATGTGTCATCAAAATATTTTTCAATCGATTTCCATCCATGGCGTTCCAAGTATTCTTTTTTAGCTTCAAAAGGGCTAGTGAAAAAAATCAATATTGGTGCAAAGATTCTTGCAGGACCTTGTGACATTTTAAAATCCAATAATACAAATTTTTTACCAGGTTTTAATGCATCATAACCTCGCTTGATTATTTTATCATACTCTGGAGAATATTGAAGTGCGCCACCTGCAAAAATTCCATCTACTTCTTTTGGAAACCCATAATCGGTAAAATCACTTTGTATCAATTCAACATTATTCCATCCATTTTCTTTGACTCTTTTCCTAGCTTGATCAAGCATTTTGTCAACTAGATCAACACCAATTAATTTTCCCTCAGGACCAATTTTTTCTAAAACTAGAGAAAAATTCAAACCAGTTCCACAGCCAAGCTCTACAACTGTATCTCCTTTTGAAAGCTTAAGTGCGTCTATTGTCATTTTTCTATATTTTCCAATTTTGATTCCTAACAGAGGATAAAGTTTTACAGCAAAATCATATTTGTCTGCATATTTTCTATATGCATTGATTATTTGAGATGTAGTAACCATCTGAATCCATTTAGTTTCAAATTATACTATCTTTGCATCGACATTGATATTGTGAGACATACTGTACATGGCAGGACATCGCTCTTTGGCCATGCCTAATAGTTCTTGAAGTTTTGCTTTGTCTGCATTTTCACTTTCAGCCTCTACATGGAAATTAATTCCCTCAGTAATTGGTTCATCAGCCAAATCAAATGTTTTTGCGAAATTTACTTGGCATTCTGTATTCACCTTTAATTTAGTTAATTTTATTTCCTGTTGAGCTGCAATTCCTACAAAGGTTCCAATAAAACATGATGTGATTCCTGCAACACAATAAGCCATAGGACCCAATCTATTTCCTTGACCTCCAAGAAACGATGGAGAATCAACTTCGATGACTTGCTTTCCCTTCTCAAAACCCAATTCTGTTCTGAATTGATATCCTTGATTTGAATCTAAAACCCATTCTCCTTCGAGTTTAACTGGTTTTTTAAGAGATGATTTTTCTTCTTTTCCTTTTTCCAATGTTTGAGAAACCTTCTCTAAATCTACATTGTTAAAAATATTTACCATATTTTTCTACACATAACTTTACATAAAGATGTTGTCCGTATTGAAAAAATGAAAATAGACCGGATGGAGTCCATTAGATATCATTTCTCCGTTTTCATTCATTGTGGGTTACCAAAAACCTTATAGGCACTCTCTGCGTTTCAACTTTCTATTTTTGCAAGTTCTGCAAGCAATGCTGAAAGCTGAATCTCAGAATTTGCCCCAACTAATATTCTATAATCATACTTTGCAATCACTTCTAAAATATCTGCCAATTTATCATGTTTTGATTTGAATACCGATGCGTTGATATATTTTAGAAAATCTGATTCAGACATTCCATAAACTTTGATTAATTCAATCATTTTCTCTCTGGCTTCTAGAACTTTTCCAGATAATGCAATTTTTAAAACCACATCAACATCGCTGATTTTTGTCAGCCCTGCGGATGCCTTTACATTCTCTTCGGTAATTCCACCTAGACTCGCAGTTGCTTGTAATAGATTAATGGCATGCCTTAAATCTCCTTCAGTATAATCATAAATTGTCTTTAGACCCTTTTTGTCAGCCTTTACCTTTTCTTTTTTTGCAATCTCTTCCAATCTATTGATTATATCTTCTTCAGGTATTGATGTGAATTTGAAGGTAGCACATCTGCTCTGAATAGGATCAATAATTTTTGAAATATTATTTGCAATGAAAATAAATCGACATATTTTTGCAGTATCTTCTATTATTCTTCTGAGTGCTGTCTGGGCATCTGCAGTCATTTCATCTGATTCATCTAAAATAATGATCTTAAATGGAACTTCTACCATTCCTGCAAATCTTGAAAACTTTTTTACCTTTTCTCTGACCATGCCAATTCCTCTTTCGTCAGATGCGTTTAGCTCAAGTGTATAGTCTTTAGCATTTTCCCCTAAAATTTGTCTTGCAATACATAATGCTGCAGTGGTCTTTCCAACTCCGGCAGATCCTGAAAACATTAAGTGAGGCATATCTGTTGGATCTTTGATTAGAGCCTCCAAACTGTTAATAATTTCTGTCTGGTTTACGATTTCAGAAAGTTTTGTTGGTCGATATTTTTCTACCCACATACCTGTTGTAGACATGAGTATCAAAGGATTAATCCCCATTAATAAATCCGAATTGGTTATTGTGTAATACTACACCTTAAAATCAAAATATGCTCTATTCTATAAGCGATCAGCCTGAGATTAATTAGGATCAATTGATCTAACTAAATTGTTAAGAGAATTGATCGATCCGATACTTGAGGATCTTAATGACCATAAGTGATCTTATATGGAAATAGATAAAATAGAAAAAGTGCATTCGATTGGATACCGCCTAAAGGATGCTAAGTTTACCGTTAATCAGGATTTCAAATTTAATGTGGCAGGAGTAAAGATTGAGGGAACACAAGGTGACACTAATAACATGCCTCAATGGGTAGGAAAGATTCTATCTGATAATAATTTAGGTATAATGCATTCACCTGACATGATTACTGAACTAAAACAAGCTCTGTCAAAAGAAAAAATGGTTGGAGAATATCAACTATCTACCTTGGATCCTCACTTTTACATAAAATTAAAGGAATCTATGAAAGTACTAAATCGCGATGATTTTGATAAAGTTGAAAGTATGAAGTTGGAATTATTTAGAATGAGAAGGGGAAAACTTGTAAAGATGGCAGACTCTATCAAACTAAATTCTGAGTTATACAATAAACTAACTGTTGAGGAAACCGTTTTCTACAAAACTATCTATGATAACAGCATAGAATTTGAACGACAAATAACAGGTGTTACAAATGAGTAACGTGCAATCTAGTACATTTACTCCTTCTGCATTGTCAGATAGAGTAAAAGAATTTCTAACTAGATTTAAAGACATACAAGGGAATTACAAGTATGTAAATGCAATCGATGAAATGATGCCCAAAAATGCAAAATTCATCATCGTTGATTACAATGATTTGGTAATAGAACCTGAAATTGAAGTTATCTTTTCTAAAAATCCTGATATGATATTTGATGCATTTTCTAGAGCTATCAAAGAAGCATTACAAACAAGATTTCCTGATTATGCTGAAAAAATTAAGGATGAAGTTCGTGTAAGATTAATTAATTTTCCACTTGAAAGAAGTCTAAGACAAATTAATGCAGAAACAATTGGACATATTACCAGTGTTTCGGGAATGGTTGTTAGAGCCTCAGAGGTGAAACCTCTTGCAAAAGAACTAATTTTTGTATGTCCTGATGAACACCAAACCAAAATAATTCAGCTCAAAGGAATGGATGTAAAACTTCCAGTAGTCTGTGATAACCCAAGTTGTAAACACAGAGATTTTGAACTTAAACCAGAAGCAAGTAAATTCATAGATTTTCAAATTTTGAGATTACAGGAACTTCCTGAGGATTTACCTCCCGGACAGCTTCCACACTATATTGACGTCACAATCAGACAGGATTTGGTAGATAATTCAAGACCAGGTGATAGAATTATTCTTACTGGAGTGGTGAGGGTAGAACAAGAATCAGTAGCAGGAGTTCAAAGAGGACATAGTGGCTTATACCGATTGAGAATTGAGGGAAATAATATTGAATTTTTGAGTGGCCGTGGTTCAAAAACTGACAGAAAAATAGGAAGAGAAGAGATCTCCCCTGAAGAAGAAAAAAGGATCATTGCACTTAGTCAGGGCTCTGATGTATATCAAAGACTAATTGATTCATTTGCTCCACATATTCAAGGTCAATCATTAATTAAAGAGGCTATTTTGTTGCTCCTTGTAGGATCTAATCAAAAATTACTTGGTGATGGAAGTAAAATTAGAGGAGACATTAACGTATTTCTGGTTGGAGATCCTGGTACTGCAAAATCTGAGATGCTAAAATTCTGTGCAAGAATTGCACCAAGAGGTCTATATACTTCAGGTAGAGGATCAACAGCTGCAGGACTTACAGCTGCTGTAGTTCGAGATAAAACTGGTATTATGATGTTAGAGGCTGGTGCTGTAGTACTTGGTGATCAAGGTATTGTAAGTATAGATGAATTTGATAAGATGAAACCTGAGGACCGAAGTGCATTACATGAAGTTATGGAACAGCAATCAGCCAGTATTGCAAAAGGTGGTATTGTAGCAACACTAAATGCCAGAACTTCAATTTTAGCTGCAGCAAACCCGATGTATGGAAAATATGATCCATTCAAAAATATCACAGAAAATGTAAATTTACCTATTCCATTACTTACTAGATTTGATTTGATCTTTGTTGTTAGAGATATTCCTACTAAGGAACGAGATGAAAAGATTGCAAGACACATTATTCAAAGAAACACCACACAGGGAACAGACAAAAAATCTGTCATTGAAGTTGACTTGCTGACAAAATATCTTTCCTATGCAAAACGTGGAGTTCCTGACATGACAAAAGAAGCAGAAGAAAAAATTTTAGCCTATTATCTTCAGATGAGAAATGTAGAATCTGAAGAAATGATTACTGTAACCCCTAGACAACTTGAGGGAATAATACGACTTTCAACTGCAAGAGCAAGATTGCTCATGAAAGACAAGGTTGAAGAGGAAGATGCAATACGTGCAATATTTCTGATTGAGAGTATGCTTCAAGATGCAGGAGTTGATGTCAATACTGGTAAGGTTGATCTTGGAGTATTGCAAGGAAAACCAAGAAGTGAAGTTTCAAAGATGCAATTATTCATGGATGTTCTCAAAAGTCTTGAAGGAGACAATAAAGTTCCAGTAGATGAAAAAACATTTGTCAAAGAGCTTGAAAAGAGTGAAAAGTTCACAGAAGAAGAAGCAAGAAACTATATACGAAGAATGCTTAGAGAAGCATCTATTTATGAATCAAAACCAGGTCACTATAACCGAGTATGAAAATAGAAAAATTAGAACTCCCTGATCCTGTAATTGATTTTTTGAAATCACAAGGTTTTGAAAAACTATATCCTCCACAAGCTGATAGTGTAAAATCTGGATTACTTGACGGAAAAAGTATCCTAGTTTCAGCTCCTACTGCAAGTGGAAAGACACTGATTGCTATGCTTGCAATACTTAATTATCTTTCAAAAAATACTGGTAAGGTCGTTTATCTTAGTCCATTGCGTGCTTTAGCTGCTGAAAAATTTTTAGAGTTTAAAAAATTAGAAAAAATTTCTCTAGGTAAAAAAATTAAAATTGGTATATCAACTGGTGACTTTGAAAATATTGAGAAGAATTTAGAGACTAGTAATGTCTTGATTTTAACAAATGAAAAAATGGATTCTATTATTCGACATGGTGTAGAATGGGTTGAAGAAATTGGCTTAGTTATTTCTGATGAAGTGCATCTAATTGGTGATGAAAGTAGAGGCCCAACACTTGAAATGATTCTTACTCAGATTAAATTATTGGATACAAAACCTCAGATTGTAGGTCTTAGTGCAACAATAACAAATTCTAATGAGATTGCCGATTGGCTTGGCTGTACGCTTGTAAAAAATAACTGGAGACCAGTTCCTCTTTCTGAAGGTGTATGTGATGGCGGTGAGGTTACCATGAATGATGGTAAAACCTTTGAAATTGAACGTAGTTTACGTGGAACTCCAATAGATCTAGGTGTACAATCAGTACAACAAGGAGGTCAATCACTTGTTTTTGCAGAAACTAGAACTCGCTCAAAATCACTTGCAACAAAGGCTGCAGATATAATTTCTCAAAATTTAAAAAAAAACGAACTAGCTGAATTAGAAAAAATATCTAAAAAAATTCTTTCTGAAAATGAACATACGGAATTAGTAAAAACATTAGCTTCACTTGTAAAAAAAGGAGTTGCATTTCATCATGCTGGATTGAATCAAAAATGTAGAGAAATCATAGAAACCGAATTTCGTAATGGAACTATCAAACTTATCTCATCTACTCCTACTTTAGCTGCTGGGGTTAATCTTCCTGCAAGAAGAGTTGTAATTTCAAATATTAATAGATATAATGCTAAAGTTGGAGCAAATAGGCCAATCAGTATTTTAGAATACAAACAACTTTGTGGAAGAGCTGGTAGACCTCAATATGATGATTATGGTGAATCAATAATTGTTGGAAATGGAAACGCTGAGGAATTAATTGAATATTACATTAATGGTGAACCTGAACCAATAATTTCGAAAATTACTGATGATAAATCTTTGAGAACCCATATTCTTAGTGTTATAGTAACTCATCCTGGAATTAAAAAAGAAGAGATCTTAGAATTCTTTTTGGAAACGTTAGGTGGACTACAATCAAGAAAATCCACATTAAAATTTGCAATTGATATTTCGCTCCGTTTTCTTTCTAGCCAATATTTGATTATTAAAAAAGGCGAAAGATATGCATCTACTGAATTTGGAAAAAAGACATCGATGTTATACATTGATCCTCTAACTGCAACATATTTTCGAGATGCTATTGAAAATATATCTCAAAAAAGAAAACACACATTTGGATTTTTACATTTAATTACAAATTGTGAAGAATTCTTTCCAAAATTTTCACTCCGACAAAAAGACTATGAATCAGCTAGTCTGATGATTGAAAATAATTCTTCAGAACTGTTGGAACCAATATCAGAATATGATTGCTCAAGAAGTCTTTTGGCCTTGCAGGCATGGATTACTGAATCTAGTGAATTATCTCTTTCTGATAGTCTTGGAATAGAGTCTGGAGATATGCACCGAATGACTGAAAATGCTGATTGGCTTGTATACTGCCTCAGAGAAATATCAAAACATGTTAAGAGGGCAGATTTACTTGAAGAATTAGGTGATCTAAGAAACCGAATAGCTTATGGAATAAGAGAGGAGCTACTTGATTTAGTTCAAATTAAAGGAATAGGAAGAGTTAGATCCAGAATTCTTTACAAACATGGAGTAAAGAATCTAGATGATTTGAGAAAAATCCCTGTAAGTAAATTAGCAAAAATTGATAAAATTGGTTTAACCCTTGCAGATAACATAAAAACAGAATTACGAAAGGTTAGATAATTGATTGAATTAATACTTCCTGCTATACTATCTTGCATTATTGCCTTCTTTGTAGTATTTGCAATGACTCCACCACTAATCAAATTACTTGAAAAAAGAAATCTTGCTGTGAAGGACATGAATAAAAAAGAAGATGTAATGGTACCTAGACCTGGTGGCCCTTCAATAATTATTGGAATAATTGCATCAGAAATTACACTTTATGCATTTTTACAGATGAATGAAATTCTTGTAATAATCATCACAACTGCAGCTGCTTTTGTAATAGGTTATGTTGATGACAGAAAAGTAATGGGAGGTTGGTTTAAACCTGTGGCACTTGCGCTTGCAGCAATTCCAATTATAATATTTGGTACCTATGATTCAGATCTTGCGTTTCCACTTTTTGGAACAGTGCAAATCCCTGTATTGTACATTGCATTGATAATTTTAATGATAACTATAACTGGAAACACAATCAACTCCATTGATGTTCTTAATGGTGCTGCTAGTGGTTTTATGATGATTGCAAGCTTTTCCTTATCAATCTGCTTGTTTATCGTGCAACATTATGAAATTGCAATAGTTAGTTTACCGCTTGGGTTTGTTTCATTAGCATTTTACAAGTATCATAAAATTCCAAGTAAAATTTTCCCTGGTGATTCAGGAGCGTTAACATTAGGTGCAATGTATGGTGCAATTGCCATTGTAGGTGATGTAGAAATTATTGCGGCAGTTGCACTATTACCTGCTATAATCAACTCATTTTTGTTCTTATCAAGCGTAAAGCGAATTGTAGAACATAGACAAATCAAAGGAAAGCCTGTAGAACATACTAATGATTTTAGACTAAAAGCTACTGATGATAAAACTGCTCCTGTAACTTTAGTAAGACTAATTCTTGCCGGAGGTCCATTATCTGAACTACAGGTAGTATATGCAATTTTCAGACTGGCTATTTTTTCAGGAATCTTGGCTATAATTACTGCATTTCTAATGGAGATATCATTTTGAAATATAGTTTATTTGGATTTTTGTTTACAATGTGGGTTTTGATTCTTGCCGGAGGTGGAATCGTTGTTACTCTTTTAGGACCGATATCTATTTCTGGATTTGGTGATCTTGATTGGTTTATTGCATCTGTTATAAAAGCAATAATTGCCATTGTTTTAGTTGTGGTTTGGATTTTAATTCTATCAAAATTAAAAAATATGATTTTCAGAAAAGAAATTAAATCCTAACTTTCTTTCCACTGCCTTTGTTTTTTGTCATACTCATCCCTGCTGTATCTTATAGTTGCAGGAGAACCAACAACAACTGAATTCTCAGGAACATCTCTTGTTACAACTGCACCCATTGCAACAACACTATTTCTTCCCACAATTACACCTGCTTTGATAACTGCACGTGCACCAATTATCACATTATCTTCAATTGTAACACCTATCATTTTGTTACACATAGGGTAAGGATCATTTGTTAATACTGCTGCAGGACCGATGAATACATTTTTCCCAATTCTTGATAGTGGTGGAATGTATGCTTGACCTTCAATTTTTGTATCTGCACCAATTTTTACATTGTAATCAATATGCGCAAGAGAGCCAATTTTGACACCGTCCCCAATTTCTGTATCATCACCAACATATGAAAAATGCCAAATCTGCACATTTTTACCAATTTTGGCTTTTTCAGAAATAAAATTTGTAACCATTTTCTCACAAATGCCATGGATTTGCCTTTGTAATAATTTTTTCAGGCAGCATGTTTTTATTGTTTTTTAAAAATTCCATCTCTTGTTTTTTGTCTCGTAATTCATCAGGTAGCATGATTGGAATTTCTTCTATTATTGGATAAAATCTGGAACATTTTGTACAGAATAATGCTCCTTCTGATACAACATTCCCTTTTTCATTAATTTCAAATAATTCTAAAGGATAATTTTTGTCAATTGGACATGCTAAAATATTCATCATTGTTTTGTTCATTTTAGATCCAGATAGATTGGTATCCCTTTTTGGCTAGATAAAAGTGCAGCTTCAGCTATTTTTGTAACGTTTACTGCTTCTTGTGACTTAACAACCTGCTCGTTTTTCCCTTCGATAGCCCCTAAGAAACTTTGAATTTCTAACAATAGTGGTTCTTGTTTTTTATTTTGAACTGTTTGAGTTTCATCGTCTTTTTCTACGATAATTTCTTGGGTGATAAAATCTGAAGAAATTATTGCATCTGTACAAACTGCATTAAATTTTCTAAGTTTTTTTGGTGTGACCCAGTTAGATGAAATAATTGCAACTTTGTCATCTTTATATCCCAACATTATACTTGCAAAATCCTCATGTTCATGTTTTATTTTTCCTGCTCTTGCAAATACTACATGAGGCATATCATCGAACAACCAATTTGCAGTATCAATATCATGAACAGATGTATCATAAATAATCCCAACATCTTTGATATGTAGGGGCATTCTATTTTCACGATGAAATTCTAACATTACCAGATCTCCAAATTTCTTTTCTTTAACCATTTTTTTTACAACATCTACTGCTGGGTTGAATCGTTCGATATACCCACATGTAAGAATCACCTTGTTTTTTTTTGCAAGCCTTGTAAGTTTTTCACCTTCTTGTGATGTGTATGTCATTGGTTTTTCAACAAATACATGTTTTTTTGCCTCTAGCAATTTTTCTGTAATCTCTGTATGTGTTGATGTAGGTGTAACAACAAAGGCACCCTCAAAATCCTCAGAATTTAGTAATTCATCTAATGTCTCATAATGGTTTACAGAATATTTTTCTCCGTACTCTTTACTTTTTTCAGAATTTGCATCGCATATTCCAACTAAAACTCCTAGTTGAGATAAAATCCTAATGTGGTTTTTACCCCATCCGCCAGTTCCAATTTGAACAATTTTCACCTAATACACCTTAGTTAACCAATAAGAATAGTTATCATTTTTGTTCATTATTATGTCTGTATATTCTTGCATCATCTTTATTGTGATATCGCCAGGCTTTCTATTTCCAATCGTTTTTGAATCAATTTCTACTACTGGAGTAATTTCAGCTGCAGTTCCTGTCAGGAAAACCTCATCTGATATAATTAACTCACTTCTTGTAATGTTTCTTTCTATGACATCAATATCCAAATCTTTTGCAATTTTGATAATTGCATCTCGTGTAATCCCTTCAAGTGCTGATGAAGCAAGTGATGGTGTTAATAATTGACCTTCTCTTACAATGAAGATATTTTCACCTGGTGCTTCACTAACATTTCCATTATGATCTAGCAAAATTGCTTCATCAACACCATTTCTTTTTGCTTCTTGTGTTGCAATTATGGAATTTAGATAATTCCCTCCCATTTTTGCTTGTGGTGGTGTAGATATATCTGAGAATTTTCTCCATGATACAACTCCTGCAGTTATCCCATTCTTGTTAAACAAATCCCCAAAAGGAAATGTAAATATCGCAACATTTGTTGGAGCCTTTTCAGTTACATGTAGATTAATTCCGTAATCTCCTACAAAATAAAATGGTCTTATGTAGCATGATTTTTTTATTTTATTTTTCTTACAAACTCCTATTATTGCATCCGTAATTTCGTTATCTGAGAAATTTAATGAAATATTGTAAAATTGACCTGATCTTCTAAATCGTTTAACATGTTCATCTAATCTAAACACATACAGATTTTTTCCATTCCAATATGCTCTAATCCCTTCAAAGATTGATGTCCCGTAATGAATTGCATGAGTTGTTATTGGCACAGTGGCTTTTTCCGTTAAAACATACTTTCCATCAAACCATACATATTTTGAAAGCGGAAGTTTCATAGGAAACTTTTACACGGTGTGTATTAATCTATTTTCAATTATATCTTAGGTTTACTTCCAGGATGGATATTGAGTGTTTTTTGACTATACCCTTCTTTAGGAAATTTCATCCCTGCTACTCTTCTAGTCATATCTTCTGAATTAGCAAATTTCTGTACTGTTTTCCATTCTTCTTCAATTATTTTTGCTATGCTTTCTGGAACATCTTTTTTCCATGATGATTCTTTTCCTAGTGCTGCATCAAACAATTTTTCTTTAACTAATGAGGCTGAAAGTCTCTTTCTTGCTCTTATTCTTGGTTTTAGTCCATAAAATTTTAACATGTAACCTTCAACCTTATCTCCTGTATATGAAAAAAATCCTCCTTTAACCCCACGAAGAACTTGCTTTCGCAATTGCCATGATTTAGGAGTCAATAATGGAGGCAAGTATTTTTTGAATGGAGCAAAAAATGCATAATCATCACTAATCTGAATTGAGTCCCCAAAAATAGACATTAGCATTTTTTTTCTGGTTTCAAAATTAAATGGAAAACTCTTACTATTGATCTCTCTTTCACCATCTTTGAAAACTACAGGCATAACTTTTACAATGTCTGCTTCTTTTTTTAGCTCTGAAATTATCTCCACATGAGCATTAGTTACTGGATTTAAGTGAGCAAGATATAATGCAGTAATCAATTTCTATATCCTGATCAAGTCTCATATTTCAATGATTGATTTGTAAACCAATCATCTTTTTTAAAATTTTTATCCGTATGATTCGTATTTGACTTCAAAGCTACCATCTTCTCGTTTGTCATGTTCTGTGGCAAAACCTTTTGGTTTTAAGAAATCCATAACACCATCAATTGTTCCTTGCCAACCACAAACATAGAACATTGTATTTTCTTTAGTAATTTTATCTCCAACTAATTCTTCAAGTGGAGATATTCCGTTCTCTTTAGGTCTTAGGAAAGTCTCAACTCGTCCAACTTGACCCGACCATGATCTATTAAACCATTCCTGTGGTCTACTTATTGCAGCTCTATATTTAAAGTTCCATTCACTCTTACCCTTTTTTTCACTTTCATATTCTAAATTAGTTAGAAGATCTTTGTAACTTAATTCATCGACATAACTTGCACCATGCAAAACAATTATCTCTCTTTTATCTCCAGAATCATGAAGGTGTTGAGCAAAGCTTACAAATGGAGCAAGACCTGTACCTCCACCAATACAAACAATTCTTCTATTATCTTTTTCACCACTTGATAGTTCTTCATTAATCAATAAAGCTCTACCTGTAGGCTTTAGCCAAAGAATTTCATCTCCTTCTTTTGCATTAAATATTTGTGTAGTTAATCTACCTGGAAGAGGTTTTCTTACCCATCTTATTACTAACTCAATGTATTCCTTATTTTCAGGATGAGATGCAATTGAATAAGCACGTCTAACAATTTTACCTCCCTCTGAAGGATTTGGTAACCCTAATGTGATGAATTGACCTGCTTTATAATCTGGAACAGGACCCTCTTTTGGAACTATTCTGAGAATTACAAGATCTTCTTTTAATAATTGAACATAAGTGATAGTTGCTTTGTTATCTACTACCATAACGATTGAATCAACATTCACACGGTTAAATATATTGTGTTATCTTGATATCTTGATTTTATTTTATACCGCTAAACGTTAATAACCAATTTGAAAAACGTATTTCGATCAGAATTCTGATATTTGGGCCGGTCGTCTAGTCTGGTAGGATAGGTGCATGGCATGCATCGGATCAAGGGTTCAAATCCCTTCCGGTCCACTTTTTCTTAATTTAGAAATCATTTTCTCAATTTCATGATCTTTTTCTTTAAGAATTTGCTTGATTTGTTCTTCTGAAATTAAAATATTTAACTCAATAATTGCTTGAAGTGCACTTTTTCTTACTTCTATATTTGAATCAAAAAGTGAATTCAGAAAAATCTTTTTCGCTTCCTGAGATTTAAGATGTCCTAGTGCACCAAGTGCACATGATCTGACTATAGGATGTTCATCTTTTACAAGTTTCATTATTTCGGGAATTGATGATGTCTCATTTCTATTTGCTAGCACTAATGACGTATAACCTCTAATGTTTTCACTTGCAGAATTCAAATTTTTAATTAAAAACTTCAAAATATTGTTTTTATTTAATAGGAGTGCACTAAATGCCTCTCCTCTAACTTGAATACTCTCATCATTTAACTTTGAGATTATTTTTTCTAAAATTGTTGGATTGTCTGTTTGTTCTAAGGTTTCCAGAATTTTGATTTTTTCTATATTTTTGCCTGACTCTAAAATTTTTAAAATATTTTCCAAGTTATGAAGAAACTCATTTTTTCAGGTTAATATTAGTTCAAATCTTTCAAATTCTTTTTATTAAATTCATTAAAACCCTCCTAGCTTTAAATTATCGTTAAATAGGAAATACGACATGTCAAATGAAACCCGAGACACCGTATTCATTGGTAAGAAACCATTGATGGCATATGTAACATCAGCGCTAATTCAATTGGCAAACTTACCTTCCGTCAGTATAAAAGCTAGAGGACTAAGCATAGGTCGTGCTGTGGATGTAGCTCAAATCATTGCAAGAAAAACAGAAAATGCAGGCTACTCTATAGGAGAAATTAAAATTGGCTCAGAATCATTAGAGTCTCAAGACGGTAGAACTAGAAATGTTTCAACAATAGAAATTGAAGTAAAGAGAGTTACATCTTAACCGTACTTTGCTTGAAATTTTTTATTTTATTCACGTTTTGAAAACCCATACCGTTTTTCCATTTCTTTAAACTTTGGTAATTCTACCAAATCATTAAACTGATCAAAATTAACAATTTTCTGTTTGAATTTTGCAGTAGTTCCAGTCTTCTTTAATTCTTTTAGAATGCTCATCGTAGCAAATGTGTTTGCAAATAACACTGAAAGTGGATATAGTATTATATTAAATCCAATTTTGTTTAATATTTCAGAAGAATTCAATGGTGTGGCTCCACCTTCTATCATATTTGCAACAAGAGGTGCTTTGATTGATTTTCCAATTGTTTTCATTTCATCTATTGATCTTGGTGCCTCGATGAATATGGCATCTGCACCTGTTTTTTTATTTTTGATTCCTCGTTCAATTGCAGCATCCAATCCTTCTGTAGCTCTTGCGTCGGTTCTAGCAACAATAATAAAATTTTTATTTTCTCGTGCATCAATTGCTGCCCCTAGTTTTTCTGTGTACTCTTCTTGTGAAATTACTTCTTTTCCTTGCATATGTCCGCATCTTTTAGGCCATTTCTGATCTTCTAGAAAAATACCAGAAGCTCCTGCAGACTCGATCTCTTTTACTAATTTCCAAACACTTAGAGCATTCCCATAACCTGTATCTGAATCAACAATAACTGGCACTGAAACTGCTCTGCATATTCTTCTTGCATTATCTACTGTTTCAGTTGCACCGATGAATCCATAATCTGGCATTCCAAATAAAGTTGCAGAAGTTCCATAACCTGTTTGAAACATTGTATCAAAACCAACTTTTTCTGCAATTTTTGCACCAATGGCGTCATATACTCCAGGAATAACAAGAGGTTTACCTGACTTTAACATACTACGTAAATTTTTCATGAATCTATTTTTTCTATGAATTATTTATGATTTTAAAAAAATATCATAATTTAATCTACGTAAAACTTGTTTCTGGATTGATCCTCGAATCAATTAACATGATCACTAGACTCATATTATGTTCATTCTAAGTTAAACTGAAATTAATTCTATGTCTTTGATGGTATTGTCACTGCACTTTGAGGTATACATGCACCAAAAATTAATCAGTCATTATACATAAAACCATTTGTAATGTTTCCAAATTCCGTCAAAAACCTTTCAGACAAAATGCACGGATTGGTCCAAAATCTGTAGTTTCAAGAATAATCATAATTACCGTTTATACTATAATCTCATATATCGATTTGGCAATAGTATAACCGATAGACTGTTGGAACTGTAAATATCACTATTGAAAAAATGCGATTGTTTTCTTTTTTCTAATTTTTTTTGACTATGATAGCCTGTAAAGAATTGATAAAACAAAGATGTTCACATAATCATTAATGCTAAAACTTTAGATTTCTTAATTTTCACATAATTTTGTAAAAATATTGTATAAAATTCAATTAATGTATAATATGTATACATGAACCTGTCAAAAAAATCAAAAAGAAAAAGAATCATTTCTTCCACCTTTTCTTGAAAGAAGTTTTTTTAATGGTGATTTTTCAGTTTTCTTTTGTTTTACAAGCCATACTTGTGATTCATTCTAAATCTGAGAAATAATACAACAAGTCCAGAAATTATTCCTATAAAGAACATTATTCATCACCAAAATTTTCAAAAATAAACTATCAAATGGTTGTATAATTAATGCAATGATATAAGCTGCAAATGTAACTAAAAGTGAAAACGTAGATTCTCTACACAAAAAATATCTTGCTAATTAATCGGATGACTAATAACAAAACTAGATCATAACCATCAAGTTATCCATCAAACCATGATCCAAAAACTATGGATTTTTATTATTTGGTAGTGATCCGTGATAATTCTAAATTAGATTAATTTCTACTTTTCAAAAAATTATTCTATTTTAATCTCTTTTCCTTTTTTCTTTGAATTATTTTCATCTATTTTCTTTAGTTCATCTTGAAGAAATTTTCTATATTTTTCAGTTTCCTCATCTGTCATGTTTGATATATTTGAGCTTAGTATAGCTCCAATGCTCGAGATTTTATCTAATAAATCCAATGCAACAAATCTACCCACATTCCCTAATCTGAAAAGAACATCTAATTGTTTTTTTACAATATCATTAACTTTGTCAACATCTTGTGCAGTTTCAATTCCTTTTTTTGTCAATTGATATCTACCATCTTTTGTTTCTTCAATCAATCCCCCATCAAGTAATCTTCCAAGTAACGGATAGATCAACCCTGGAGAAGGTTTCCATATTCCATTACTCTGCTCTGATGCATAATTGATAATTTCTGTACCTGTGTGAGGTTTCTTTTGTAGTAGCTCTAAAATGAAATATCGTGAAAAACCTCTTGGAACTGAACTTCCTACTCTTTGAAACCATTCTGAAATCATCACTAGTGATATTACTAGTGATATATTTCAATTTTTCGGTTTTTCACTAACCATTACTACATATTTAACTCACTTGCAGCAAAATCTGACTATCATGGTAGAATCATTGGAATTTGATTTGATAATTTGTGGATCTGGTCTTGCTGGATTGAGAGCAGCAATAGCGGCTGCAAAAAAAGGACCTCATCTCAAAATTGGTGTAGTCTCAAAAGTGCAAGTAATGCGATCTCATTCTGTTTCAGCAGAGGGAGGAACAGCAGCAGTACTTTTTGAGGAGGAAGGTGATACAATCGAATCTCATGTTTATGATACTGTAAAAGGAAGTGATTTTCTTGCTGACCAAGATGTTGCTGAAAGACTCTGTGTTGAAATGCCTCAAGAAATTCATCAGTTAGATCATTGGGGTATGCCATGGTCTAGAAGACCAAACGGAAGAATAGATCAACGAAATTTCGGAGGTTATAGTTTTCCTAGAGCAACATATGCATCAGACAAAGTAGGTTTCTTTGAAATGCAAACTTTGTATGATACATGTCAAAAATTTGAAAACATTGAATATCTTAACGAATGGTTTGTAACATCAATTATTCATGATGGGAAAAAATTCATGGGTGTTACTGCAATAGAACTATCATCTGGTACGTTTTACTCTATCAAAGGAAAATCCCTCATCATTGCAACTGGCGGTGCAGGACGACTGTACAGCTTTTCAACTTATGCCCTTTCATCAACTCCTGATGGTTTGGATATGGGATTACGTGCTGGTATGGCGTTAAAGGATATGGAATTTGTACAATTTCATCCAACAGGAATTTTACCATCTGGAATTTTGATTACAGAAGGTGCAAGAGGAGAAGGTGGTTATCTTCTTAATAATAAAGACGAACGATTTATGAAAACATATGCTGCTGGGAAAATGGAGTTAGCTCCTCGTGACATAGTATCCAGATCAATTATGACTGAAATTCAAGAAGGCCGTGGATTCAAACATGAGACCGGTGTTGATTGTATGAAGCTTGATCTGAGACATCTTGGAGATGAAAAAATCAAGGAAAAATTGGGTGGTATTAGAGAAATATCTATAAAATTTTCTGGTATTGATCCTGCTGAGGATTTACTTGACATTAGACCTGTTTGTCATTATATGATGGGTGGACTTCATACAGATATTGATGGTGCAACTGAAATTCAAGGAGTTTGGGCTGCAGGTGAGGCTGCATGTAATAGTGTTCATGGATCAAACCGTCTAGGTGCAAATTCCACCTCTGAATGTATTGTTTGGGGTAAAATCACAGGTGAGTTGGCAGCAGAATATGCTATCAATAATACTTCTTCAAATCCTTGGCCCCATCACTTGGTTGCAGCAGAAGAAAAGAGAATCTATGATGGAATATTTCGAGGTAATGGCGATGTCAATCCATATGAAATTAGGCAGGAACTAACTGATACTATGAATGAGAAGGCATATGTCTATAGAAATGAAACTAATCTTATTGAAGGTCTTAAGAAAATTCGTGAATTAAAAAAACAGACTTGGAAACACGTTGATGATAAATCAAAAGAGTACAATACCAACTTTTCAAATGTAATGGAACTTGATTCTATGTTCAGAGTAGCAGAAATTGTATTGATGGGCGCAATTAATAGAAAGGAATCCCGTGGAGCACACGCAAGAACTGATTACACTAAACGTGATGACGCAAACTTTTTACATCACACACTAGCTTACTATGATCCAAACGAGCCAATAATGAAAACATATCCAGTAACCATTACGAAATATCAACCAGTGGAGAGGAAATACTAGATGACTCAAGACGAACACAAAGAAGGAATTAAAGGCATGGCAAATCCTCGCCGATATGGAATCGAACGTGTTGCATATTGGTTAATGCGATTAACTGGATTGGGATTGTTAGCATATTTCATTGGTCATATTTATGAAACAAGCAATATTTTAAGAGGACAAGTAGGATGGGATGAATTTCTTGAATTAACTCAAACTACTGAGGGACATGCAATTTTGGCAATTGTGATTGCAATGTGTGTATTTCATACTGTTAATGGTATTAGAGTGATGTTGGGACATGGAGGAATTGGTGTAGGAAAACCTGCAAGACCTGATTATCCATATGATCCTGCATCACAAAATTACAGACATAAAATAGGAATTTACTCAGCGATAGTTCTTGCAGGAATTGCAATGTTGTATGGTCTAGCGGTAATGTTTGGTGAATAATATGAGAGAAAGTACAATTATGAAAATTCATTATGGTACTGCCTTAGCTGCAGTAGCATTAGTAGCAGTTCATATTTTGATGCGTCTCACACAAGGATTTGCAGAATCCTTAGAATATGAAAATGTCCTTGCCAACTATAAATTCATTCCATATGCTGGGATGCTCGAACTTATTCTCATTTTGCTTTCAGTTCATGGATTTAATGGACTTCGAGTTATTTTATTAGAATTAAAACAAGGAAGAATTTATGAAAAAGCTGTTTCTTATGGGTCCCTTACTGCAATGATTGTATTAATAGCCTATGGTTCAAGAACAATTATTATGACCAATATGGGGATGGTATAGAATGGCTCAAGTTTCTGGAATTGCAGATGAAAAAACATCAACACCATTATCTTCTTCCAATACAATTATTCTGAGGATTTCAAGATTTAATCCTACACATGATGATTCCAGTCAATTTATGGAGTTTACAGTTCCTTATGAGAGATGGACTACCGTTTTAGAGGCAATCCTTGATGTGAAAAAACATTTTGATCATTCTGTAGCAGTTCGTTATTCTTGTAGACAAGCTACGTGTGGTTCATGTGGTATGATGATTAATGGAAAACCAAAGCTGGCATGTTTTACAAAAATTAGTGAATTAAACTCCAATGTTGTTACAGTTGAGCCTATGAATAATTTTCCGATTATTCGTGACTTGGCAGTAAAATTTGAAAGATTATTTGACACTCATCAAAAAATTAAACCATATCTAATACGAGATGATTCGGAGCTAGAATCTGACGAAAGAGAATTTCTACAGTCTCCTGAAGAAGTAGAACAATACATCCAATTTGCTAATTGTATTAAATGTGGTTTATGTAATTCTGCATGTCCTACGATGGCAACTGACTCTTCTTTTGTTGGACCTCAAGCATTGGCACAAGCATATCGATACGTTGCAGATAGTAGAGATAAAGGAAAAGATTCTAGACTAAAAATAATTGATGACTCTCACGGAATCTGGAGATGTCACTTTGCTGGTTCTTGTAGTCAAGTATGTCCAAAAGGAGTTGATCCTGCAATGGGAATTCAACTACTTCGTGGATACCTACTTGGTTTTAGAAGTTAATCTAATTTTTTGGTTTTGGGCTATTATTTACTTGATTGTTAATTTGTTCAGCCATAAAGTGGTTTGAAACATTAACTTTAACGTCATTTACACCATCAACCTTCAAAAGGTTATCGTGGATGTCTTGACAAATCTTAAAACCAAACACTGCTGGACAGAATGGACTGGTAAGATGCAAATCAACTTTAACATTGTTGTCGTTGATATCCACCTCATCAATTAATTCTAGTTCAACAATTGATGTATTGATTTCAGGATCTACAATCTTTGATAGTTCATCAAATAATTTCACTCGAAGCTGTTTGATATCTTGGCTCATGTCGGCAAAAGCGTCGATGCTATATATAACCATTTTAGAATCTTAGATAATGTATCGTTCACGACTTGGTACGGATTTGAGTGATCTTACTTTAGATTACGTTTCATCCATTAATGATGATTTTGATATTGTGTTTTATGATATTATTGGAAGTCAAGCTCACACTTTGATGTTATTTCAAAATGATATCATCACAAAAAATGATACAAAAAAAATACTATCAGCCTTGGAGACTCTGAAAAGTGAAAAACTTGACTCAGCATCTGGAGCAGAAGATATTCATGAATTAATTGAATCTCTGGTTATCGAAAAGGCTGGGATGGAAAGTGGAGGAAAAATGCATACTGCAAGATCTCGCAATGACCAAGTTGCTTTGGATATTCGCATGAAGATTAGAGATGATATCAACATTATCTGTAATTGTCTTTTAGATACTATTGAATCTCTAGTCTCTGTGGCTAAAAATCATCAAAAAACAATCATGCCACTTTACACTCATCTTCAGCAAGCTCAAGCTGGTCTTTTCTCTCATTATCTTTTGGCACATGCAGATGTTTTGTTTAGGGATTTTCAAAGATTATTTGGAACGTTTGAACGAGTAAATCAAAGTCCACTTGGCGCAGGGCCTGTTGGTGGAACAAGTATTCCAATTGATAGACATTTCACTGCAAAGATGTTGGGTTTTGATGATCTTGTCGAAAATTCTATTGATGCAACAAGCACACGAGACTTTGTAGCAGAATATGTTGCAATGGTTTCAATTTTAATGACTAATCTAAGTAAAATTTCTGAAGATCTTATAATTTGGTCCTCATCGGAATTTTCTTTTATTGAGTTATCTGACGAGTTTACATCGCCTTCAAGTGTTATGCCTCAAAAAAAGAATCCTGATCTTTTAGAATTAACAAGAGGGAAAACTGCTGAAGTTATAGGAAATCTTACTGCAGTTCTAACTACCGTTAAAGGTCTAGCATCCGGATACGGCCGTGACTTGCAACAAATTAAATCTTCTATTTGGTCTACATCAAAAATATCTATCAGCGCATTGGTAATTTTAAAATCAGTATTTCTTACAATGAAAGTAAATCAAAAACAAATGAAAAAAGTTACTGAATCAAGTAATCTAATTGCATTAGATATTGCTGAAAAATTAGTTTTGGAAGGGATACCATTTCGTGTAACCCATAAAATTGCAGGAGTTTTGGTTCAATTATCTTACCAATCAAAAAAACCTATTTCAAAATTAACTTTAGATCAAATAAAAAAATCTGTACTTGATACTAAAGTTGATCCAAAAATTGTTTTACAAATTATCTCTACTACAACTGTTGTTTCTTCTCTTAAGGACAGAAAATCATTTGGCTCCTCAGGATATGAAGAACAAAAAAGAATGATTGCTGATAGAATAAGCAAGATTAATCAATATAGGATCACTGTTGCTAAAAGAGAAAATAAAATTAATTCTTCTATTGAAATATTATCAAAACAAATAGATGAACTTATAAAATAAAAAATAGCGGGTCTAAAGGGATTCGGACCCTTGACAACCGGATTAAAAGTCCGGTGCGCTACCTGGCTGCGCCATAGACCCTGACAAAAATGTTTATCGTGTATAATTTAGTCTTTTACAAAAAATTTTATTCTGACAGAAACTTTTAATCTGGCAATTTGACTCATTCAACTTGTGCCCTTGTAGTATAGCCCGGTCTAGAATTCGGCCCTGTCACGGCTGAGACGCGTGTTCAAATCCCGCCGAGGGCGCCATTATTTCTTAATTATAAAAATCTGCTCCTATCAATTAGACTTTTCATGATTGTTATTAAAAAAATATGTTATATTATAATCGCCTACAAGAATATTAAAATTCAGGCAATTTTAGTAAAATGTGATGTCTGAAGAGAAAAAAGAATCTAAAGTAGATCAAAAATCTACTGAAGATTCATCTTCTGAAAAGACATCAGTTGAAGAATCTCCTAAAATTGATACTAAAGCAGCTGATGAAGCAAAAGCAGCTGATGAAGCAAAAGCAGCTGATGAAGCAATCGCGAAATCAGATGCAGCTGAAAAAGCAGCAGAAGCCGCAGAAGCTGCTGCAAAAGTAGCTTTAGCAAAAGCTCAAGCTGCTAAAGCTGCAGCAGAAGCAGCAGCTGAAGAAGAATATAAGGCAATAGCAGCTGAAGTTAAAGCTGATGCTGCCAAGAAACCCGATTTCACCTTTAAGCGACAAGGTGAAGAAATATTTAGACGGGAGATGGGTGAACCTGAATTTTTCTTAGATAAAAAAGATAGATTCCCAAGGCCAATACTTTCACAAGAACAACAAGAATCATTAACAAGACATGCAGAAACCCCCAAAGATCAAACTCCTGCTTATATCCCTCAGCATGTACTTAGTCCAGAATTTGGTGGTGTTTCAAATTATGAGCGAGGTGTTGATTCATTTTTAGAAGAGACAAAATTAAAACTTGAAAAATTAAAAAATGATCCAGAGGCATCGAAAAAAGAAATACAAGATATTGAAAATGAAATTATTTATTTAGAATCTTTACATGAAAATTTCTATATTGGAATGAATGTTTTTAGAACAGCTAAGGGTGGAAGGGACAAGATTAAGGCGTAATAGGTGAATGATTTGAGTCAAATATCTTTTGATGTAGTTAACGCGAGAGTAACTTTCAAAAATGTCCCTATACATACATTATCAAAATTTACTTTCAAAGACGTCAATGCAGCTTGTGCAGAATTTAAAAAAATTCCTGGTGTTGCAGAATGTGTAATAATTCAATCTGGAACTAGAGTTGAAATATTTACAGTTAGTAATGTTGAAACTAGTGATTCTCCAGATGCAAGAAGAGCAGAAGGTAAAACACTTGTGTTGAATCAAATCAAAGATACTTGGATGTCTTTATCATCATTAGAGCAAATTGATATTGATCATTTTGATCAAACTCTAGAAGTTTACAAGGGTGATGATGTGTATCTTAATCTTTTAAGATTAGCTTCTGGATTAGATTCTTTAGTTGTTGGATGGCAAAATGTTTTTGATGATGTTGTTCAATCTATTACAACTGCAAAAAGTGCAGGAACATCTGGTCCAATTCTAAATAAATTATTTGAAAGTGTAATTAGATTATCTGCTAGAATGAGAAATACAACTGGAATCTCAAAAGATGTTGTTTCACTTGGTGATGTTGCTGTAAAACTCGTGGATGAAAAAGCAGGATTAGATTCTAAGAAAAAGGTATTGATAATTGGAACTGGTGAGTCTGCTGCAACACTTGTAAAAGCTTTGGATAAAAAGAATATCCCATTTAATGTCACAAGTAGAACTCTTGAACGTGCTACTGGTTTTACCACTATTCTTGGTGGAACTCCTGTGGATTTTAACGATGTCTTAATAGGGTTTGATAAATATGATATTATTTTCGTTGCCACCACATCTGATTATTTCTTAATTACCTATGATAGAATTAGATTAGTAATGGAAGAAAAGACTAAGGGTACATTAATTTTGGATTTGTCTGATCCTAGAGCTGTTGATGAAGGAATAACTGTTCTTCCTGGAATCAAATTATTATTCAGAGATCAAATAGCAGAAATTTATGAAGAAAGTGTGAGAACTCGAATCGGTATTGTTCCTGCAGTTGAAAAAATTATTGAAAGTGAACTTCCTGTTTTATCTGCTAGAATGAAAAGACTAGATACTTAATTTTGTTATAATCCTTCTTTTCTTAAGAGAAATTGCATGATGGCTTCTTTAGAATAATCTATTCCATGCTCTTCATCAGTATGGTTTCTAAACTTATCAATCACACTTTCCATTTCCCCTTCTGCCACAAAATCACATTCAAACCCATAATCATTACACTTGAGTTTTGCCATACTTTGTAGAAAAATAATCAGTATAAAAATCCACAGGTATGAATTAACTAATACTAAATTCCTTTTTATTCCCAAAAATGGGAATCTATCATTGTTGTAATAAAAATTGCTATCCGTATGACTCGTATTTAATACCAAAACTTCCATCTGGTTTTTTCTCATGTTCTGTAACAAATCCTTTTGGACCTAGATACTCAATCACACCGTCAATTGTTCCCTGATATCCACAAATGTAGACGATTGTATTTTCTGGAGTTAGTTTTTCTCCCACCATTTCCTCTACTGGTGATAAACCCGTTTTTTTATTAGTTGCAAAAAATGATTCTACTCTACCAACATGACCATTCCATGATCTATTGAAATATTCTTTTGGTCTACTTATAGCAGCTCTATATCTAAAATCCCATTTGTCTCTTCCTACTCTCTCGCTTTCTAATTCTAAATCTGTCAAAAGACGTTTGTAGCTTAATTCGTCCACATAACTTGCACCATGAAGTACAACCACTTCACGTTTATCCTTAGTATCATGGAAATGTTTTGCAAATGCAATAAATGGTGCTAATCCTGTACCTCCACCTACACAAATTACTCGTCTGGTATCTTTTTGTCCGTTAGGTAATTTGTCACTAATTTGTAATGCAGCTCCTGTAGGATCACCGAGATATACTTCATCCCCAACACTTAGATAAAATAATTCAGTTGTAACTCTACCAGGAAGTGGTTTTCTTACCCATCTAATTACAAATTCAAAATAATCTCTATTCTCTGCATGTGATGCAATAGAATATGCTCTTCTAACTATCTTTTTTTCTGATGGTATTGGAAGACCTATTGTCAAAAATTGGCCTGTCTTATATTGTGGCATCCCTTTTTCTGGAACTAATCTAATAATTACAAGATCTTCTTTTAGCAACTCACTATAAATGACCTTTGCTTTCATTTCAGTTACCATACAAGAAGTTTTTTTGTGACTTTGGATAAATATATTTCTGTTATGTTTTGATTCAAAAATTAAATAATTGTTCTAAAATGCCAAATTAAATGCAAAATTAATCACAATAACTTAATTGGTGTTGTTGATGAACTTCTGATCGATTGATGACATTATTTCATCAAGAATTTTCTGATTTGAAGCAGCAATAAAGGAAATTCGTGTTTCATAACTTAGGTCTTCATCTAATGGATTCAAATCTGCATCCAATAGTAATCCTCCTGCTTCTTTGATAATTATATATCCTGCAGCAATATCATGAATCCGAATTTTCCCCCTTAAATCAATAAAAATATCCATTATTCCTCTAGCAAAAAATCCCATTTCTAGAGCATTTGCTCCAAAGTGTCTGATGTGCTGATGCTCCTCATATATTGGAGATAATCGTCTCATCAACTCTGATGATGCACCAGATGTATTAATTCCAATTATTTTGTATATTGGATCTTTATGATGTACTTTGATTTGCTTTCCATTAAAAAATGACCCCTTATTTTTTGAAGCCCAATACATCTCACCATTTGATAAATCTGTAATTACACCATCTGTAACAGAACTAAGTTTATTTTCAGTTGCAAATGCCAATGAACTGCAAAAAAATGGTACTCCTCTAACTGCATTTGCAGAACCGTCAATTGCATCCATTATAATATATCCTTTAGAATTATTTGATAATTCAACTCGCCCACATTCTTCACCTAAAACAATGCATTGAAAATTGATTTCCTTCAAATAATCTAAAACAGTTTTTTCAGCAATTATGTCTATGTTTCTTGAAATGTCTCCTCCTGCACCTATGCCAAAATCACCTGCTGCATGTTCAGTACCTGCAAGTTCTTTTACATTTTCATAAATTTTTTTTGAAGCCTCACGAAGAATTTCTATTATTTCCATATTTAGAATTCACTCATTCGTAATTTAAGTGAAGAAAACATTTGTTTTGAAAGCATAAATAACAATAAAAAAATTAAACGGTTGTGAGTGGCAAAGATCAATCTGTCATAAGCAAAGAAGCTTTGATGAGCACAAAACCTGGAAAACAAATAATCAAACAAGCTTTATTCAAATCAAAAGGCTACAAATTATTTACCAAGTACAAAGAAGAAACAGAAGCTGAATTTCCAAACTTTGCTGAAAGATTTGCACAAAGCTTACTTTATGAAATAAAGTCTGATTCTGATCCAAATTCTACACAACAAGGATTTGGTAATGAAGTTGGTTCTACAGAAATAATACTCAATTCTTCTGAAATTGAGCCTATAAAATCAAAATTAGAAAGTTACGACGTGTTAAAAGATAGAGTAAATCGAATTTTAAATTCTAATTTTGTAAAAATGACTTTTCCTGTTTTTAATGGGTTATTTGATGGTGCAGCAGATTATTCTGAAAGAAATAATTCTCAATTAAAACAAGATATAGTTGAAGGTCATATACTTGCAATTGATCTAAGTGAACCTATGGATCGAATTGTAGACAAAGATGAAGATTTAGATTTTCTAGATGATTACAAACTAATGAATCCATATATTCTAAAATTAGCTAGAGATAAAATTTCCAAAGGAGGCAATCAAGTTCTAAAAGAATTTGAAGAGGGATTCAAAGATGCAAGAATTGGGCAATACCTAGATGAAAAATTAAAATCAAAACCAACAGAAATAACTGAAGAAGAAATAACATTGTCTTACAAAAAATACCGCTCGGTTATGGGAACTGCTGGTAGAAATATGGCTTTAGCAGAACGACCATTAGGAGAGATTTTCTATTTGGGAATGGCAAGAGCTGCCGAAGGTGTTGGATGTGGAAATGAAATTGAAGACTCTGTTAAAAATGGATTTGTAAAAATTCCTTCATGGCCACTTTATTATTCATTATTAGCAAATGATGTGAAAAAAGGATTTGAGATTACTATGGAAAAAAGTAATCTCTATTTGCAAGATGCTCGACTTGCACTTGAATTACTACCTGAAGGATTTTCCCACAAAGAATTTTTAGAATTTTTATTCTTGACTGTGGAGCATTATAATCAATATTGGTACAATAAACTACTAAAGGCCAATAAATGGTCAGAGTTTGAATCTAAACTTCCAAAGTGATAGAATTGATGTGGTCTGAAAAATATCGACCTCGTATTATTTCTGATATGGTAGGTAATGAAGAATCACGTGCATCAATAATGGAGTGGTTTATAAAGTGGAAAAAAGGTACAAAACCCATTCTTCTTGTTGGACCTCCTGGCATTGGAAAAACTACAATTGCATATCTTGTAGCCAAACAATTTGGATATGACATGATTGGTCTTAATGCAAGTGACGTTCGAAGTAAATCCAGAATTAATGAAATTCTTACACCTGCATTAGCCAATGTCAGTGTAATGGGAACTCCCATGATCTTTATAGATGAGGTAGATGGAATTCATGGTCGCAGTGATTTTGGAGGTGTTTCAGCACTTATTGGTATTCTTAAAGAACCTACAGTTCCAATTGTTCTTGCTGCAAACAGTGACACATCTGATAAAATGAAGAGTATTAAAAAAGCTGTAAAAACAATTTATTTTAAAAAAATTCCTCCTCGTCTGTTGCAAGTTTACCTTGAGAATATTTTAAAAAAAGAAAATGCAAAACTAAGTCCAGGTTCTTTAATAAAAGTAATTGATAAATCACAAGGAGACATTCGTTCTATGATTAATCTTACACAATCATTTGTAACAGGGTTTAACCCTCAAATAGAAACAAAGTTTGAAAATATTAATATTGAAGATGGAGTAAATGCTTTCTTTAAAGCAAATTCAATTGAAGAAGCTAGAATTATTTTGTATTCTATGCAAATTGATCCAAGAGAAAAAATTAACGCATTTTATTCTAGTATCATTACAAGTAGTATAGATAATTCTACTCTTGCAAAATATTTAGAAATAATATCTAACGCTGATATGCTTTTTGGAAAAATTATGAAAACTCAAAATTGGAGATTACTAAGATATCTAAATGATATTTTAATAAAATTATATCAAAATGATGATAGAATTAGATATTCACAATACAATATTTCATGGCCGTTACTCAATAGAATTCGTTGGGATGGTGCGAAAATAAAATCCCTATCATCCATTATGGCAAAAAAATTACACTTGTCATCAAGTGCTTTTGTAACAATTTGTCTCCCTTTTGTTTTATTTTGTATTAAAAATAAAACACTTGAATTAGAATTAGAAGAAACTTATGCTGATATTATTGAAAAGGAGATTGGACTAATTCAATGAGTTGGAGAAAAATTCCTATGAAATTTCCAGGAAAATGCATTATATGTAATAAAAAAATTGAGATCAACGAAATTGGATTATGGGCAAAAGGATTAGGCGTAAAACATGAAAAATGTGCCCAAATTGATCAATTACAGTGTATTGTATGTGGAGCACCTGCAGGATGCCCTCAATGTAAATTTATCGAAATTTGTGATATCCCAAATGTATCCCAATTCTGTATTTGTACGAAATGTAGTGATGAAAAAGATGCTTTTAGTTTCTATCAAAAATCTACAAACAAAAAATTCCCAATTATTAACTCCTAAACTTCCAAAATTCTTGATATTCTTGAATTTTTGTAAAAATTTCACACTGTTGAAATCTTCAAAATAAATTAATATATGAAAGTGTTTTTCTTTAGATTACTGTTATGCATTCTGAAAAGATTGAAGGGTATGCCAAAAAGAATAACGTAGCATTACAGGGTGGTGGCCAAGATAGAATTAAGGCTCAACATGATAAGGGCAAGTTAACTGCTCGTGAACGAATAGATCTTTTACTTGATGAGGGGACTTTTACAGAAATTGATCCATTAACCACACATCATTACCATGAATATGATATGCAGAAAAAGAAATTCTTTACAGATGGCGTAGTAGGCGGGTATGGAAATGTAAGTGGTAGACAAATCTTTGTTTTTGCATATGATTTTACTGTACTTGGTGGAACTCTTAGTCAGATGGGAGCTAAAAAAATTACTAAATTAATGGATCATGCAGTAAAAATCGGATGTCCAATAATTGGAATAATGGATTCTGGTGGAGCAAGAATTCAAGAAGGAATAATGAGTCTTGATGGATTTGCAGATATTTTTTATCATAATCAACTAGCTTCAGGAGTAATTCCACAAATTACTGCAAGTATTGGTCCTTCAGCAGGAGGTTCTGTATATTCTCCTGCAATGACTGACTTTGTAATTATGGTAGAAAAGGTGGGAACAATGTTTGTTACCGGACCTGATGTAGTGAAAACTGTACTTGGCGAAGAAATATCATTTGATGATCTTGGAGGAGCAATGACACATGGTTCAAAAAGTGGTGTTGCACATTTTGTTGCACAAAATGAATATGAGTGCATGGATTATATTAAAAAATTAATTTCATATATACCTCAAAATAATACTGAAGAGCCACCAAAAATCACCACTGATGATGATCCAAATAGATTAGATCATAATCTGATCAACATAATTCCAGAAAATCCTTTGCAACCTTATGATATGAAAGAAATTATTAATTCAATTGTTGATAATCACGAATTCTTTGAAGTGCATGAATTATTTGCTCCAAACATTATAGTAGGTTATGGAAGATTTAATGGTAAAGTTGCAGGAATTATAGCTAATCAACCTATACATCTTGCAGGTGCACTTGATATTGATTCTTCAAACAAGGCAGCACGTTTCATAAGATTTTGTGACGCATTTAACATTCCTCTTATCACTTTAGTAGATACCCCTGGATACATGCCAGGTTCTAATCAAGAACATAACGGAATTATTAGACATGGTAGCAAACTGCTTTATGCATATTGTGAAGCTACAGTTCCAAGAATAACATTAGTTATTGGAAAAGCATATGGTGGTGCTTATATTGCAATGGGAAGTAAAAATCTCAGAACTGATATTAATTACGCATGGCCGACTGCACGATGTGCTGTTTTAGGTGGAGAAGCAGCTGTAAAAATAATGTATAGAAAAGACCTTGATGAGGCAAAAGATCCTGAAGCGCTTAAAAAGCAATTAATTGGTGAATTTACAGAAAAATTTGAAAATCCATATGTTGCCGCGTCTCATGGAACTATTGATAATGTAATTGATCCTGCTGAGACTAGACCTATGTTGATTAAAGCTTTAGAAATGCTTACAAACAAAAGAGAAAAACAACTTCCTAGGAAACATGGAAATATCAATTTGTGATTGGATATGATTGAAAAAGTACTTATCGCAAATAGAGGAGAAATCGCTTTACGAGTAATTAGAACTTGTAAGAGACTGGGAATCAAAACAGTTGCTGTTTATTCTGATGAAGACTATGACTCTATGCACGTAAAACAAGCAACTGAGGCTTATCACATAGGAGAAGCTGCACCTGCAAAATCTTATCTTAATCAAGAAAAAATTCTTGAAGTTATTTTGTCTTCTGGTGCAGATGCTATCCATCCAGGCTATGGATTTCTTTCAGAAAATTCTGATTTTGCAAGTACCTGTGAAAAAAATAACATAAACTTTATCGGACCATCTGCAAAATCTATGGATCTTTGTGGTGATAAAATGCAATGCAAAGCTGCTATGCTTAAAGCTAAAGTACCAACAGTTCCTGGCAGTCCCGGACTTGTAAAAGATGTTGAAGAAGCATTAAAAATTGCAAATGACATTGACTATCCTGTTATGTTAAAATCAGTTTATGGTGGTGGTGGTCGTGGAATTAGAATTGTTACAAATGACAAAGAATTACGTGAAGGTTTTCAAACAGTAACAAGTGAATCCATTTCTGCAGTTGGAAAGTCTGCAATTATAGTTGAAAAATTCCTTGAAAAAACTAGACACATTGAATATCAAATGTGTAGGGATAAACATGGTAATGCTGTTCATCTTTTTGAAAGAGAATGCTCCATTCAGAGAAGAAATCAAAAACTTATTGAACAGACACCTTCTCCAGTAGTTGATCAAGAAACACGAGATAGAGTAGGTGAATTAGTTGTCAAAGCATCTGAAGCAGTTGATTATACTAATTTGGGAACTGCCGAATTTTTAAGAGCAGATAATGGTGAATTTTATTTTATTGAAATTAATGCAAGATTACAAGTGGAACATCCAATTTCTGAAATGGTTTCTGGATTGGACTTTGTCAAACTTCAATTAGATATTGCAAATGGTGAACCTTTACCATTTAAGCAAAAAGATCTTAAAATGAAAGGATATGCAATAGAGTGTAGAATTAATGCCGAAGATACATTCTTAGACTTTGCACCTTCTACCGGACCTGTTCCAGATGTAACAATCCCCTCTGGACCTAGTGTTAGATGTGATACTTACTTATATCCTGGATGTACAGTATCTCCATTTTATGACTCTTTGATGGCTAAATTATGTACATGGGGACAAACATTTGAAGAATCCAGAACTCGTATGCTTACCGCACTTAATGATTTTTACATTCAAGGTGTAGAAACATCAATTCCACTTTACAAAACAATTCTAAATACCGAAGAGTACAAAAAAGGTGAACTTTCTACCGATTTCTTAAAACGATATGGAATAATTGACAAATTAACTAAAGACCTAAAGAATGAGAAACTAGAGAAGAGCGAAGCCGCAATTGCTGCTGCAATAATTCATTCTGAATACTTTAAGAGCCGTGTACAAAATAATGCAAACTCATATTCTAATTGGAAGAATAAACTGGATTGATGAAATAATGGATTACAAAATAGCTGACATTGAAAAATCATTTGATGGTAAGATTATAAAAAATCTTGGAAACAATGATTATGTAATTAAAATCAATGATAATGAACATGAATTAAAAATTATTAATATGAATTCTACTGGGATTGAATTTATTTTAGATAAAAAATATCACAAAGCAAAATATCTTGATCAATCAACTAACGAAATGAACATTGTAATTGATAATGTTCCAATCATAATTAATCGTCATACCCACTTTGATGAAGTCGTCTTCAAACATTCTGGTGGTGCAGGTGCTGGAAATGTGCAATTATTATTGAAGAGTCAAATTCCTGGCAAAGTTGTATCTATTTCTGTTGCTGAAGGTGATTCTGTAAAGAAAGGAGATGTAATTTGTACTTTGGAATCAATGAAGATGCAAGTATCAGTGAAAGCACACAAGGATGGCGTTGTCAAATCCATAAAAATTAAAGAAACTGTAACTGTTGCTAAAGGCGACCCAATAGCCGAGATAGAATAAAAAAATATTTTCCTTATTTCAGGAAATTTTTAATCTCTTCATAGTTTGGTTCTTTTAATGGATCCTCTGAAACCCATTTGTATCCAATTTTTCCATCCTCATTAATAACAAAAACAGATCGTTTTGCTGCATTGTATCCTTTAATATGGAGTAAATCTGGCATTAATACTCCATAATCACGAATTGTTTTGCTACTATAATCCCCCAATAATGGAAAATTGAAGTGATTTTTTTCGGCAAATGCCTTATTTGCAAATGGGCCATCATTACTGATCGCAACGACTTTTGCGCCTAAATCGGAAATTTCCTTCCATGAATCTCTAAAATTACACAGTTCTGTTTCACAAACTGGGGAACTTGCAGCAACTATGAACGATAAAACGATTTTTCCACCTTTATAGTCGTCCAAAGTTCGCATTTTCAATTCTGTGTCTGGAAGCTCGAAGTTAGGAGCAGTATCTCCAATATTCAATGACATGATCGCTATTTGACAATGTTCTATAAAGTACTTTACAACAATAATTTTTTCAGAAGTTGATCGAAAAAAGGAAGCATACCTTTTTATACAAAAATTAGGGTCAAAAGCTAAATTGGTCGGGGAATTAGCGGGCAATTATAGTACCGTTGTATTGATGTTTGGTTTTGCTATAGTAGCAATGGCTCCTGCATTAATTATCTCCAGGATGATTTCTCCTAGAAAACGAAGTAATCCTGTTAAATTTTTACCAATGGAATGTGGACAAGTTCCATCTGGAGAAGGAAGAACTCATTTCATGATGCAGTACTATCCTTACATTTTGATGTTTGTTGTTTTTGATGTAATGGCAATTTTCTTATATGCTTGGGGCAGCTCACTTTTGGAAATTCCAAAGATTGCAACTTTGCCAATGATGGGCTTTTTAGGAATAATGTTTGGAGCAATGGCATTTGCTTTGTATCAATCTGGGAGACGAAGAATATGGTAGTTTTTTATATAAATTGTATTTACAAGGGTAGGGGATAATATTGCTTAAAGACTTAGTAACACCAGAAAATGCAAATGTCTTTGTAGGAAAGTTAGGAGATATTTTAGAACGAGCAATTGATAAACCATTGGGGTATGCCATTAATTGGGGTAGGATTTGGTCCCTCTGGCCAGTACATATTGAAACTGCCTGTTGTAGTGTAGAATTTGGTGCAGCATCAAGTCCTAGATATGACGTTGAAAGATTTGGTATCATCGAAGCATTTGGATCACTTAGACAATGTGATCTTGTAGTTGTTCAAGGAACTATTACAAGAAAGATGGCACCACGTCTCAGGTTAGTCTATGATCAAATGCCAGAACCAAAATATGTTATTGCAATGGGAGCATGTGCAATTACTGGAGGTTTGTATTTTGATTCATACAATGTACTTCCAGGAATTGATGGAGTAATCCCAGTTGATGTTTATGTTCCAGGATGTCCTCCTAGACCTGAAACTTTAATTCAAGGATGTATGTTGTTACAAGAAAAAATCAAGAGAATGAAGGCTAGGAAGTTTGTATAATGAGTTCTGATTCTGAAAAACCTGTTGCAGATGAACCTCCTAAAGTAAAAGCACCACCACCTGCAGCAAAAAAACCAGAAGTAGAATTACCAGCATTTGAAAAAAACATTTCTGATAAAATTATTAAAAAGTTTGGTGACAAGGTTGAAGTCACATTTGTCAAAGAAGACAGAGTTGGAATTAAAACTGGTAGAGAAAATATTCATGATGTTGCTGAATTTATTCGTGATGCGCTAAATTATGATCATGTAGAATCTGTTTCAGGTGTTGATTATCCTCAAGACAAAGAAATTGAAGTTGTGTATCATATAGGATCTTACTCAGACTCTTCATTAGCAAGACAAATACTTGTTTTATCCACTAGGGCTCAAAGAGAAGAAAATCCAATTCCTGGAAATGATGCAACTAAACTTCCCACTCTTAGAGATATATTTTATAGTGTAGAATTTCATGAAAGAGAAGTTTTTGAAATGTTTGGTGTTTACTTTGAAGGTCATCCTGATAATAGACGATTGCTTTTGCCAGAAGACTGGGCAGACTTACCTCCGCTTAGAAAGGACTTTGCAATAAAGGGAAGATAGAGATGACTGAGCAATTACTACCTGGATTAGCACTCCAAAAAGTTGATGAGAGAATAATGACTCTCAATGTTGGTCCCCAACATCCTGGCTCTGGTCACATGAGAATTATTGTTCAAATCGATGGTGATTATATCGTTGCATGTGATCCTGATCCTGGATATGTTCATCGTGGAGAGGAGAAGATGGCTGAATATAGAAATTATATTACAAACATTCCTCACTTAGAAAGACCGGTAATTCATGATTCTTGTAATATATTGTATCCATATGTATTAGGAGTTGAGGAACTTGTTGGAATTGAAGTTCCTGAACGTGCAAAGTATGTTAGAGTTATTGCATCTGAATTAAACCGATGTATTTACACAATGTATTGGCTTGCAATTTATGGTATCTTTTTGGGACATTCTACAATGTTCATGTGGCCAGCAGGAGATCGTGAACTCTTAATTGATCTTATGGAAAAAATGACTGGTGCTAGAGTAACACATGCACATTTTATTCCAGGTGGAGTGAGAAATGATTTACCTCCAAATTTTGAAGATGTTTGTTTACGTCAAGTTAACTATTTTGAAAAACGTATCAAAGAATATTCTGCTGTCTTTTATGATAACCCTATTTTGATTGCTAGAACTAAAGACACTGGTATCCTTTCTCGCGAAGATGCGATACGACTTGGAACGACAGGTTCTGTACTTCGTGCAAGTGGAGTTGATTATGATCTTAGAAAGAAAGAACCATATGATGTTTATGAAGAATTAGATGTTCACACTAATGTGATGAAAGAAGGTGATTCTTATGCAAGATCAAAAGTTCCATGGCTTGACATGTTAGAAAGTTGTAATATCATTAGGCAAGCATTACAAAAAATGCCAAAGTCTGGTTCTGTTAGAACTAAGCTAAAACCTAATCCAAAAGGTAAGGGACTTGATTCAGTTTACAAACGCGTAGAATCTGGTAGAGGATCGCTAGGTTGCTATATTGTATCTGATGGTAAACCTGAGCCATACAGACTAAAGCTAAGTGTTGGGTCATTTAGAAACTTGATTGCGTTACCGTATCTTCTAAAGGGCGAAAAACTTGGTAATATGCCATCAGTATATTGGAGCCTTAATTATTGGCCAGTGGAGGCAGACCGATAAATGTCTGTTATTGCACCAAAATTCAAACTAAGTGAATTTATCAAATCGTTACTTGATAATGCATTTTGGGCTGTATTACTACTGTCTTTGATTGGCCTTCCAGCAATTATGATGGTTTTATTCTTTATTGAAATGCCTGTAATTAATGGTGAATTACTTACACCGTTTCTTGCATTAACTTGGATAGCAGATCCTTCACGTATTCTTCCAATTGTCAAAGCATTCATGGCAACTGATATTTTTAGAGTAATGGTTTTTCCAGGATTTGGATTTGCCGCATTACTAGCTGCTGGAACAATATTTGTTGAAAGAAAGATGCTTGCAAAATTACAATTAAGAGTTGGACCATTTTATTGTGGAAAGCTTGAAGGTATTTTACAATTAATGGGTGATGGACTAAAGTTAATTTCAAAAGAAATCATTATACCTGCAAAAGCTGATAAACCTATCTTCTGGGCAGCACCAGTACTATTTGTTGCAGCAGCAGCAGCATTTGTTGCCTTAATTCCAGTTGCTCCTGGTTGGGTAGTTGCAGATGTAGATTTGGGCTTACTTGGTGTATTTGCAGTAATTGGATTTTTCCCAATTATTACTATTCTTTCTGCATGGTCTGCAAATAGTAAATTCCCATTCATTGGTGGTATCAGAGCCTTATTCCAAATGGTCTCATTTGAAATTCCATTAATCTTATCTTTGTTAGGGGTTGTGATGTTGACAGGATCTCTTAATTTATCTGAAATTGCTGCAAGCCAATCTAACTTCCCATGGATTGTATTTTTACCCATTGGTGCTATTGTTTTCTTCATTACTATGCTTGCAGAACTAGAAAGAATACCATTTGATTTACCAGAAGCTGAAAGTGAAATTGTAGCAGGTTGGTTAACCGAATTATCTGGAATGATGTATGGACTTGTACAATTAGGAACATATCTGAAACTCTACGCATTTGCAGCATTGTTTGTTGTATTGTTCCTTGGTGGGTGGAATGGTCCAATGGTTGTTCCTCCATTCCCAACAGAAATTATTACTGAAGGAATTGTTTTGGGTCCTGTAACTGCAAACATTCCAGGATTACCTTTGTTTACACAAGAGATGCTTAATGGCACACTTTGGTTTGTTCTAAAGACTGTCGCTGTCATATTCTTCATATTGTTACCAAGAGGAGTTTTCCCAAGAATCAGGATTGATATGTTATTGAATCTTGGCTGGACTAAACTAATTGGTCTTGCCTTCATTAACATCTTTATTGCACTTGGATTGCTTTACGCTGGAGTGCTAGGACCAGGAGGATTACAATAATGGGAACTGCAACAGGTATTATTCGTGCATTAAATTCTGGAATTAAGCACATTGCAGTTAAACGATTTACACTTCGTTATCCTGAAGAAAAACTAAAGTTTGTTGGTGATGGTTATCAGTTTGATCCATCTACTGGGGTGGGAATTGCAGGACTAAAAGGACGTCATATGTTGTTCCATGATCACTGTACTGGTTGTCAACTGTGCTCTATTGCATGTGAAGGTGTTGCTGAAGCAATTGCAATGGTAAAGGTTCCTGATCAACAAAAACAAAACAAGAAATCCATTATGCCTCAAATTGATTATGGAAAATGTGTTTTTTGTGGTCTTTGTGTTGATGCATGTCCATTTTATGCTCTTTACATGACTAATGATTATGAATTATCTTCATTTTCCAAAGAAGGGCTAATCTATACTCCTGCTCAATTAGCAGTCAAACCATATGTTTCACAAGATAGCGAAATACAAATTACTAGCAGAGGTGCAACTCATGGCTGATGCTGCGTTTCTTGCACTAACTGTAATTACAATTGGATCTGCAATTGCAGCACTTGAATTAAGATCACTGATTTATGGTTCAATCGCATTGATGGGAACGCTTGGTGGTATTGCAGGGTTCTTTTTCTTGTTAGATGCACCATTTGTTGCATTATTCCAATTGGCAGTATATGTTGGCTCTATTGCTGTTTTGATTTTGTTTACTGTAATGTTGGTTAAAAGAGAATTAATCTTCAAAAACATTGAAGATAAGAGACGTAAATTTGCAGGTATTGGATTGATGCTTATAACGATGGTATCGTTAGGTGCAGTATTCTTTGATTCAGGAATAAAAACCATAACTACTGATGAGCCTACTACTAATTTTAGAGATATTGGTACGGATTTTGTAACATATTATTGGCCAGCACTTATCTTAATGGGATTGATTCTAGCAGGCTCTGTAACTGGGGCCTTAATTTTAGCTAAACGGGAGGATGTGGAGTATGACCAACGAGTTAATTGACTTTACACTTGTGTCTGTTGCTCTGCTGGCAATAGGTATTTACGGTCTTGCAGTAAAACGTAATTTCATTCGAATGCTTTTTGCAGTAGAAATTATAATCAATGCTGCAAATCTTAATCTGGTTGCATTTGGTAGATTTTTACCTCATAGCGGCGGTCAAACTTTAGCATTATTTTCAATAGCAATTGCAGCAGCAGAAGTTGCAGTTGGGTTATCTCTAATCATTGTAGCTTATCGTATGTACCAAAATGTGGATATTGCAGACTTTAGGAGTTTAAAGGGATAATGGAGTATGCGTTATTACAGGCAGTTTTCTTGCCCTTACTTTTATCTCCAATAGCATACATTATTGGAAGAAAAATGGGTCCAACCCCCGCAATGTGGTTTACCTTTGTAATTTTACTATATACAACAATACTTGTAATCAACGCTGCACTCTCTGGAACTGTTGAGGAACACTATCCTTGGACCCAACAATTTGGTGAGTTTGGTTTCTTGCTAGATGGTTTAGCATCACCATTTGCAATAATGATCTATGTATTATCTACAATCTTGGTACTTTATTCAAAGCCATACATGCTTCATAAATTCCATGAACAATTTGAAGAAGAACAAAAAATAACCATATCTAGAAACGGCCAAACCTCAATTATTGAGTCATCATCTCTTACAAATTATGTTAATGCCAAATCTGGACTTTACTTTGCACTATATCTCGTTTTTGCAATGGGTATGCTTGGAACAGTTCTTTCTACAAATCTGATCGAATTTTACATCTTCTTTGAGGTTATGTTAATTCCTGGTTTCTTCTTAGTTGCTCTTTGGGGTGATGGTCCAAGAAGAAAGATTGGTTTAATGTTTTTGTTTTGGACTCATGCTGGTGCAGTTGTTTTACTATTGGGCTTTTTGATGATTGGTTTGACCATTGGAAGTTTTGACTTTGTAGATATCAACGAATCAGAAATACCTACTGACATTCTCATGCTTTCAGCAGTTGCAATTTCTATAGGACTTGGTGTTAAACTGGCGGTATTTATGTTCCACATTTGGCTTCCATATGTTCACGGTTCAGCACCAACACCAATCAGTGCATTATTGTCCCCTGCCATGATCGGAATTGGTGCTTATGGTATTTTTAGATTAATTGTTGAATTTTTACCTTCAACATTTGCAGAACTCTCAATTTGGTTCCATATTTGGGGTCTTGTTACGATGATTTATGGCGGTGCAATGGCACTGATGCAAGATGATTTGAAACGTATGCTTGCATATTCTAGTATTAGTCAAATGGGTTACATCCTATTTGGTATTGGTTCAATTTCGGTACTAGGTCTTTCAGGTGCTGAGATGATGTATGTAACACACGCTATTGGAAAAGGCATTCTCTTCATGATGGCTGGAATTATTATTGTTAAAGTTGGAACTAGAAGTATCTCTAAACTTGGAGGATTAGCAGGTAAGATGCCAATAACAGCAGTATGTGCAGTTATTGGTGCACTGACAATAATGGGTGTTCCACCAACAAGTGGTTTTATGGGTGAATGGATCCTCTTTTTTGGTGCATTAGAGACTGCAATTGAAGAAGGTTCTACAATTAGAGCAATAACCTTTGGTCTTGGTCTTGTTGCAACAGCACTTACAATGTCTTACATGTTATGGATGTTAAAACGTGTCTTCTTTGGAAAAACTCCTGAACATCTTGAACATGTAAAGGAAGGAAGTTGGTACATGACTGCACCAATGATGGTATTGGCAGGATTCTCAATCGTAGTTGGTATTTATCCAGATATTTTCTTGAAAACAATAATCCCATACATGAATGGAGTGTTAGGAGTTTAGATTATGGCAACAGAATCTTTTGGGTTACCATTTGACGTTGGAGCTCTTAGTGCTTGGTTAGTTTGGATTCTACCATTTGCAGCAGCAATGATTATTCCAGGTATTGGAAAATTATCAAAACATGCAACTGGTTATGTTGCAGTTGCATTTGCTTTGATGAGTGCTTTATCTGCAGCAACTATGATTCCTGTTGCTTTAGAAGCACATGAAATACATCATCAAATTATGTGGATAGAGGCAATCGGTCTTAAAGGAGGAGTATTAGCAGATCCACTTTCAATAATAATGGCAAATGTGGTTGGTTGGATTTCATTCCTAATTATGATTTACAGTACAGGATACATGAAAGGCGATAAAGATATTACAAGATTTTGGTTCTGGATGATGTTCTTTATCGGTTCAATGCAGTTGATTGTTTTGTCTGATAACTTACTTCAAGTATTCTTTGGATGGGAAGGTGTAGGACTTGCTTCGTATGCATTGATCAGCTTTTGGTATCGTGACAAAAAGAAAGATCATGTTGGTGTCGAAGGTAGAACGGTTCTTGGTATGCTAGATTATTATGCACCAACACATGCAGGTATGAAGGCATTCATCATGACCAAAGTTGGTGATGTAATGATGATTGCAGGTATGCTTTTGATATTTTTGTTTGCAGGTACTTTTGGATTTAAAGAATTAATGGGAGACACTCAATGGGCAACTACAATGGCTGCACAGGGACTATTAGTTCCTGCATTTGTTTTACTATTTGGAGGTGCTATCGGAAAATCAGCTCAGTTCCCACTAAATGAATGGCTTTTAGAAGCAATGACTGGTCCTACTGCAGTATCTGCATTAATTCATGCAGCAACAATGGTCAAAGCAGGTGTATTCTTGGTAGCAAGAATTGGTCCACTTGTATTTGCATTAGGTGCTGCAGGCATTATGGCAGATCAATTCTTTGAGATTGTTGCTTGGGTTGGTGCAATTACTGCATTGTTACTTGCAACACAAGGCATGGTTAATAATGAAATTAAAAAAGTTCTTGCTTATTCCACTGGTTCACAAATAGGTTATATGATGATGGCATTAGGTGTTGCAGGACTGTCTCATCAGTATGTTGATGGCTATACTGCAGGATTCTTCCATTTGATTTCACATGCAATGTTTAAAGCTTCATTGTTTATGGCTGCAGGTTCTCTGTTACACATTGTTGGTTCTCGATTTATGAGTGATATGGGTGGTCTAAGAAAACATATGAAGAAAACATATGCATTCATGTGGGCAGCCGGGCTTGGATTGATGGGTGCTCCATTTATCACAACAGGATTCTGGAGTAAGGATGCAATATTTGCAGCAGTTTATGAATCTGGAAATGAATGGGCAATGCCATTATATGCAATTGCAGTACTTACTGCAGTTATCACAGCATTTTACACCACAAGAATGATTGGATTGGTCTTTTTCGGAAAGAAGAGCAAACACATCGTAAAGATGGAAGAAGAAGGTCATCAGATACATGAAGCATCATTATCTATGTGGGTTCCATATGGAATTCTTGCAGTGCTTACTATTGGAATTGGTCTTATTGGATTATCCGCTGAAGAAGGACTTCATCACTTATTTGTAGAATATCTTGAAGAATCATTTGGTATTCATACTGTACATGTCACAACTGAAGAATCAATTCTTCCAGAATTCTTGCAAGGTCTAAACCCTGTTGCATTAGGTTCTTCATTAGTTGCATTTGGAACTGGTATAGGACTTGGTTACATTTTCTATATTGGAAGATGGGTTGATCCTGTAAAATTCATTAATTCAAATATTTTCTTTTATGCAATACACAAAGTTATTTTAAATCGATGGTATCTTAATGCCCTTATCTATTGGTTTTTTGTAGTAGCACCCTTGTGGCTGGCAAGAGGCATTTTCAGATACTTTGAAAAGACGGCTATCGATTATGGTATGAATGATGGATTTGAGAAAGCAGTTGGATGGAGTGCTAAAGTTATCCAAGGAACTCAAACTGGTGTATCTCAGTCATATCTATTCGTATTTGGAGCAGGATTACTATTTGTAGTCCTGATATTGTTGATATAGGAGATTGATGAAATGTTAGAAATTACTTCAACCCCATTGGTCTTAATTGCAATATTGGGAACTGTTGGAATTCTTCTTCCAATTATTAGCATTTCAAGAAAAGAACAAGGCTCTAATTCATTTTATGCAATAATTGCATTTGCAGCATTAATTGTATCTATTGCTTATGTTGGATACCAATTCATAAATGATAATGTATCCGCATCAGCTCTTTTCTCTCAAGATGTGATAGTAGATGATGCATTTGGTGGCTTCTTTGCGATTGCAATGTTAATTGTTGCTCTCTTCACTACTGTTGGTTCTTTTAATTATATGCGAAAACATAACTCTCCTGCTGTATACTATTCACTAATTTTACTTGCAACAATTGGAATGGTACTAGTTGCATATTCTACTGACTTGGTAATGTTGTTTGTTGCATGGGAGCTCATGAGTATTCCAACATACGTTTTAGTAGGATTTATGAAAAAGAATCCAAGCTCAAATGAAGCTGCTCTAAAATATTTCTTGTTTGGTGCCTTATCATCTGCAATCATAGTTTACGGAATTTCAATTTCGTATGGATTAACTGGCTCTACAAATATTGGTGAAGTAATTCAAGGTTACTCAACACTTGATCCAACTCTTTTACCTCTTGCTTTACTCTCAGTTGGCATGTTTATTGCAGGATTTGGATTTAAGATGGGACTTGTACCTTTCCATCAATGGCTTCCTGATACATATGAAGGCGCACCTTCTCCAATAACTGCTCTTCTTGCAGCTGCAACAAAGAAAGCTGGATTTGCAGCAACAATACGAGTTGTGGTTCTTGGAATGGTTGTTCTTAATCTTGATTGGACTCTAGCTCTTGGTATTATCGCAGTGATGACTATGACAATTGGTAATGTTGCTGCAATCATGCAAAAGAATCTTTCAAGAATGCTTGCATATTCTAGTATTGCACATGCTGGATACATTTTGATTGGACTTGCCGTTGCTCCTTACAGTTCACTTGGCTTACAAGGTTCTTTGTATCAAATAATGAATCATGCTGTGATGAAAGGCGCTGCCTTTATTGCAATTGCAGGAATCGTAACTACCCTTGCAGTAACTAACATCGATAAATTAAAGGGACTTGGAAGACGAATGCCAATTACTGCTCTTGGTTTGATAATTGCTTTGTTTGCATTAGCAGGTATTCCACCACTTTCAGGATTTTGGAGTAAATTGATGTTGTTTGGCAGTGCATTAGATGCTGGTTCTGTTGTCTGGTGGGCACCTTGGCTTGCAATAGCAGGTGTACTTAACAGTGCATTATCTCTTGCTTACTATGGTTGGATTACAAGAAAAATGTACTTTGAAGGTGAAACAGAGAAGAGAATTGCTGAACCCAAATCTATTATTGCTGTAATGATCTTCTCAACAATCTTCTTGGTGGGCTTTGGTGTATATCCAGATCCATTGATTAAATTTGTAGAATTTGCAACTCCTATAGTTAGCTTAGGACCTATACCTTAAACAAAGTAAATTTAATTAAATTATCTAAATTATTTTTAGCATTATTATCTGGTATTTTTCTTAATTCATCTCTTGCTTTTTGTGAATATTTTTTTAACAATTCCTCCATTTTATTAAAAACATCTCTTGGATCTGAACTTTTTTTGATTAGTAAATTAAACAACTTGTCTTCGTTTTTCCAATCTAGTAAATCATCTCTTATTTGATATGCAATTCCAATATTTTTACCATATTCAGTTAATGCTTCAATCTGTTCTTCAGTTCCATTTGCAATAATTGCACCTGTTCTAGCTGCAACTTCAAATGCAGTTGCTGTCTTGTATTCAATAACTTTGAGATAGTCATCAAATGTCACATCCTCACTAGTCTCTAATCTACTTTCAATCATTTCTCCTTCACTCATTAGCATTGCAGTGGTAGCCAAATCTTTTGTAATTCTTGCATTATCTAATCTTGAAGATATGGCAAGAATTAATCCTAAAACAAAATCTCCTGTAAGAATACTGGTATTGTAACCATATTTGATATGAAATGGATCCTTTTGTCTTCTCATGGTTTCATTATCTATAATATCATCATGAATGATTGACTCCATATGTAAAAATTCAACAGCACATGATGCTGCAAATGTATTTTCATCTATTTCTCCTATGCTTTCAGCAGCCAAAGTCAAAATAATTGGTCTAATTCGTTTTCCGCCCTCTAGGGAATACTTTAACGGTTCAATGAATTCAGATTCTGAATATAATGCCAGCTCATCATCCAAAGCTTGATTTATTCTTTGAATGTACTTTCCATATGTTTCAAGTAAAGGATTTATTTCAATATTTTTCCTGTCCAAGATGACTTGATCAAAAACCTTTACAATAAGTAAATAAATCTTGGTGCTCCAGCCGGGACTTTCATCGATTGATTTTGAACCCGGGATCACTGCCTTGAAAGGGCAGTATGCTTGACCGGTCTACACCACTGGAACCCATGAAAATTCTGTATTTTGACCATAAAATCTTTTGTAAACCGCAAAGATTTTTTTATTGGCGGATTTGGAGGATAATCATGAGTATAATAAAAAAAATTGATGAAATGATTGAAGAAAGAAGTTTACTAAAACATGCATTTTACAAAATATGGTCTGATGGAAAATTATCAAAGGAATCTTTAGCTGGATATTCTAAAGAATACTTTCAGCTTGTAAAAACAGTTCCTTCTTTTATGACACCTATTATTGCAAACGCACCTGATTCAGTAAAGGGTGAATTAATTGAGAACCAACAAGAAGAATCTGATCACATAAAATCATGGATTGCTTTTGCTGGAGAACTTGGAATATCTGAAGATGAATTAACTTCTTATGCAGGAACAGAAAAGACCCGCAAAGCAGTATCTGATCTAAATGAATTAATGAATACTTTTGAGAGTGGTGCGTGTGCAATGTATGCATTTGAAAAAGAAATTCCTAAAATCAGTCAAACAAAACTTGATGGATTAGCAGAGTTCTATGGAATGACAAGCAATGCAGCTACAGAATACTTCAAACTACATACAGAAGCTGATATTAGACATACAGCCTCATGGAGAAATATATTGGAAAAATCTTTTGCTGATTCAAGTAACTTAATTGAGATTGCAGACAAATCTATTTCTGCACAAAATCTATTGCTTGATAGCTGTTATGAACAATACTGTTAATCTCATAACATTTTATACCTAAGAAAAAATTAATCTGCTTAGGGCCCGTAACTCAGCTTGGTAGAGTAACCGGCTCATAACCGGTGAGCCAAGGGATCGAAGCCCTTCGGGCCCATATTCTACAGTATTCAAGACCTGCTTTTAAGCAAATGAAATATGACATTATTGAAAAAATAAATCTTGACCATCAATAATCTATATTCTAACAGAGGTTGGAAATTGCCTTTAGGAATGATGAAATAACAAACTTTGGATGATCTAATCTGAAATTCAAATTTTACATTTTAGATGTTCTTTGGAACAAAAAATTAGAGGACGGTTTAATCCTCGTAAAAAATCCAGGACAGTCCTTGAACTTCTTCCCAACTTGATTCATTTTGATTATCTTGATTGCTCATGATACAATATTGTAAAACCTGAATAAAAGAAGAACGTATGATTCCTCAGAATGATCTAAATACTATTTCTGCAAGATTGAAGATGTCTTCATAGGATCTGTCACCAAGATACCAAACGTTCTTGGTCTTAAGATCCAAAATACAATTAATTTACAAAATAAACAAGATTCAAATTATTTTTGTTGTCGTTATTTATCTAAAACTAAAATTCCCCAGTCAGTTGCCTTATGCATTCCACCAATCTCTCCTTTACCCCCATCCCACACGGCAAATGCAATCTTGTATCTTTCACCTAGATTGAACTGTTTGTCTATTGGGCCAAAATTATCTACATTCACATCTGAGGTCTCAAGTGGTCTTGAGACCTCAACTATCCATTCTTTTGTAATTTCATTATAAGATGAGGCAGAAGATACTTCGTTGTTTCCTCCATATTTGTCATCATCATCTCTGTAATAGTGCTCTTTTAACTGCTCAAACGGTCCTGCAAACTCATCATCAATTTTATTCGATGATTCTGTATGTGTGTCATATGCCTTCCAATGCCATATATCGACAACTCCTTCACCTATGGTTCTCTGGGTAACTTTGACGTGAGGCACTCCTGCTGCTCCCATTGCAATATCGGAATCCCCTGAAATATCGAATCCTACTGATATTCTATCAGATGGAGTAGACTCATCGTTGTTTGCATCGTTGTCTTGCCATCGCATCAAAAGATAGAGGTTGCCATCAAAAGTCTGAGCCTTGACATTGATTTTTCTGCCTTCATCATCAAATACTGTCATGAACATGCTTTCAGGTACATCATTCCAATCGTCACTATTTCCATCAAGGATTATTTCTGTCTGAGATCTTGGAGCATCTATTCTAGTTGGCTCTGGTTCGGGTTGACTAGGATCATTCACAATAAGAAATCCTTTCTGTTCATTGTGTCCTGCTCCGCACATTATCGAACAGTAAAATCCAAATGTTCCAACCTTGTCTGCAACAAAGTCAACTGTTGCAGTCTTTCCTACACTCAAAGGCTCATTAATGCCAAATTCATCTAGTGCAAATCCATGAGTCACATCAATGCTGGTAATTTTTAGAATTACTCTGTCTCCTTGATCAACTTTGATAAACTGTGGCTCAAACCCCCACTGAAATGCAGTTACATCAAATGACTTTGTATTGTCATCTCCTGTAGCAGTACTTTGAATGGTTTTTTGTTTTTGAGTTTGTTTCTGCTGCATTTCCAACATGGTATCTACCATTTGTTGTCGCAATTGAGGATCATCAATCATTTGGTTCATCATGTTCTGCATGTGTTGTGGATTGTGCATCATCCATTGGTTACCAACTGGGCACCATGGACAAGATGTTGTCTGAGGAATCTGAGACTCTGTAGATGGTTCGCCTGTAGGACACATAGGACAACTACTGGGTCCACCACCACCCATCATCATGCCTTGACTCATTCCATGTCCCATCATTCCATGTCTTTGCATCATGTCTGTCATGTGAGGATGGGCAGTCATGTGTTGCCACATCTGGGGATTATTCATCATGTTAGTCATTACTCCTTGCATTTGGTGTGGATGTTGTGAAAGCAAATCCCAATCAAAATTGCCCCATCCTCTATCTGCCAATCTAAGATAACTCTGGGGAGTGACACAAGTGGGCATTCCATTAGAGTCTTGCATCATTAAGACCATGTCTGGGCTGCACATTACCTGGCTGGGATTATTGATCATACGCATTTGGTGGTGTGGAGGAATAACTTGGTCCGATTGGGCAAATACATCATTGATGAAAAATGAACTTTGTGAAATTGAAAGTATTCCTAAGATAAGTAGCGATAATAGAAGCAATGATTTCATTTGATACAATTTTATGTTTTTCTTCTTTAATATATTATCTAGAATCTCCTTTTTTGAAATGGAGTATCGTTATCTCTAAATCCCTTCTCTAAGATCGAGATATTTCATATACCTCTATCATCTATGCCGACAATACTGTACTCTTCAAGTTTGGTAGATTCTTTCTTGATATATCGAATTGATAAATTAACACCAAATTGATACCGAAAAGATAGGCATAATCGTTCAAACTTTCGGAACATTTTACCGAATTGATAAATTATTACTCCTAATTGATAATCTCCGAAACCGAATTGATAAGTTACATCACCGAATTGATAGTTGTTTAAGTCAAATAAATAAAAAAATATTGGAGTAGTCATTTCTAACTATTTTTCTAATGTCAGTGTCTGTAGTTTACACTCTTTTTGATTTTAAAATAATTGTGTAACCACCATCCGCCAAGTCCTGCAAATACTAATCCTGTAAATACTGCCATCAACTTTACAATGTTAAAATTTCCAGTAAGGTCAAGACCTTTTTCATCCTTAAGATATTTTGTGAACTCTTCGGGTCTTGCATTAAACTGACTCAAATTTCTCATACTGCTTGCACGATACACCCTAGGGTTTTTGTCAGGTCCCCTTTCCTTGCTCCGCTTTCTTCTTCAATTTATAGTGTATTTTGCATCATTAGTTTCATTTATCATTCCGGTATTCTCTTCCAACATTCCGGTAGAATTTTCTATCATTCCGGTATCTGGATTTATCAATCCGGGAGGGGAATTGTTTATGGATTTTTTAGCAAAACAAAGTAAAGAATAATCAATACAAAAGAAATTATACAAAAAATTAATAACTAAACTTTCCTTTGCAGAATCGGATTTGCATAATTTTCATGTGTGTAATACCAAGATTCCATGTTCCCATTATCTAAATACCTTTTAATCTCTTCAGAATGAAATGATGAGACAGTATCACCATTTCCCACATCCTTGTTCTCGGTATCTATTATCAATAATAAACACCCATTAATTTAAGATAAACTCTATCTGTCGTTAATTGAGCATCTGTCAAAGTTTCCATCCTTATCACATCATATATTGTCCAAGTTGAAATATGTCTGATATCAAAATCATTTCCTTTGAATCTCATATACAGGGTATGAATACTTCAATCCAATTGAGAATCCTTTTACTTCCTTGAATTTGTAATCATCAAATTTTTTTACCATGCGATAAAGATCCCCTCCTATCACGGAACAATTTTTTGTGGCAGCATAGTTTATCTTTGAGCACATGTTTACAGGCGATCCAATCATATCTAAGGATTCAGAAGTGTTTGACTTCATCAAAACTACAGATCCGTAATCAGCACTGATTCTATAATTCACAGGAGGTAATCCTTCTCTGGCCAGTCTTTCGCATATTTTATCATGGTATTCAAGCATTGCAAGACTGCACTCTATACATGACATGAATCCATATTTTCTAGTTGATTTTGATGACTCTGGAAAATAGTATATCAGGCAATCCCCAACATTTTTTATCACAAAACCGCCAAACCTGGTCAGAATCTTTGCCATGGAGTTTAGAAATATTTGGTAGTACCTTGGGATCTTTTCATTTCCAATAGTGGCTGCAATCTTTGTAGATCCTACCATGTCAACTAGTCCAACACAATAACTTTTGGTTTGTCCAGAAAATGCAACTAGATAATCTGAGGGATTCATGGCTCTATTAGAATTATCAATACTGTCATCTAACACTGAAAAATTGTCCTCAAATACAATTTCTTCTTTTATGGTCATAATGAAAATCCCCATGTGAGGGCAATTATTGAAACCGCGCTGGAAAGATAAAACGAATAGTACGTTCGCCTGTACCTTGGCCTCATCTATGCAATCACCATTTTTTTAATTTCAGCAGTCTTGCACAGGCCAATTAAACAATCATGACAGAGATATTCGCCGGACGTATTCTTGCAACCGCAATCACATGTACACGTATAATCATTCATTAATTGAGCCCAGAGAGATGAAGCCGTACGGCTGTGAATTGAACAGTATTCCAAAAATCATTCTACCTTAGATGGATCAGTCTGTCATATAAAGGGGCGTAATGTCTCATAAAGTGTTTTTCGTTACTTTTTATGATTTTTTTTGAAGATTATTGTCTAAATGTGAAAAAACTTTTCAAAATTATCAACTACGATCAGACTTTCTATCGGCAATTTATCGGTAGTTTCGGAAAAGTTTCAACAAAATCTCCGAATTGATACCGAATTGATAATCGCTGTCTCCGAATTGATAGTTCATTCCACCGAATTGATAAAAAATATCAGAAAAGCAGCTAGTTCTAACTGCTTTTCCAACATCAGTATCTGTTTACTGTGTTATTGTCGTTTCCATTTTTGTAATAGTTATACAACCACAATCCACCAAAGATTGCAATCATCACTACACCAAAAATCAAGAATGCATTCCCAATTCTAGAGTTTCCAGTAATGTCGACTCCTTTCTCATCTTTGAGGTATTTTGCAAACTTTTCAGGCCTTTCCTTAAACTGTACATAATTCTTCATGTTGTTTGTATGATATGTCCTAGGTCTTTTGTTAGGTCTTCTTTCTCTGCTCCACAGTTTTCTTTCTAACTAAAACATTATAAAATATAACAACGTAACAGACTTGAAATCTTGAAAAAGTTAATTAGATTAGGGGTTTCGAATACTGGAGAAAACGGGAACCTTCGGGCCCACTACCATCTACAGTCCTAAAATAGGATCCACTTGTAGTAATAATATTATTATGCAAATGGAGATACCTTTTGAGAAGATAAACATACGTAACGAACCATATCAATTATTTTTAGATTCAATTAGAAGTCAAGTGACTGCAAGAAAATACAAAAACGCGCTGTATACATTTCTCAAACTCATCATTCCAAATCAATTATACATTAATTCTTTGGGAAAAACTCCTACAAGTAGAACTCCGCAAATCTTAAAGTATTATTGTATAACCATGATCCTAATTTTGGAATAATCAATTCACTAAAAATTAATGACATTACAATTAGTTTTGGTGATTTACCTGAATGTTTTAAAATTATATCTCATGATACATGTGTCATTCCAGTTCCACAAGAGTATCTTACTGGTAAATTAGTAATTTCTGGTGAAAACATTTAGGATGGAACTACAAAAACCACATTACCTGAAATAGATGATCATACAATTAATCCACCAAATAGTAAAGCTGAAAATTTGTTATCTGAAGGTCTATTCATAGAATAGATTAGTGTTGTTGGGATTGTCTTTAATTATTTTAATTGAATATGTAGTGTATAGAAAGTACAGAGAGAACTAGTGAATTAATTATTTGTAAATTTCTTGTTCCAATCTCTTGCCCATTTAATCATCAAGTAAATTGAGAATATAGTCAATGTCACTGATGATGTAATGCCAATAACATTGTATGGTATGGTGTCAGACTTTGTCACTTGTGGTTTAATTGGAGTCATGTAAGGAGGTGTAGGCATGACTGTATCTGAACTCATCTGCCCACCAAAAGGATCAATCAATGTCATTTCATAATATCCAATTAATGACAGTCTTAAAACAATCAAAACTGAAGGAATAATGACATACAAAACATATCTTTGGAGTTTTTTTGATCCTGTAAAATACCCAAATATTAATGGGAGATATTATTGCAAAGACTACCTGCCAAGGATGCTGACCTACCTTTTGCAGGCACAAAACAAGACTAAATTTGTTTCATTTATTTCATTTTAAATAGTTTGTATAAAATAGCAATTTTATGCCAAGAGTAACTCATTTTGAGATTGCAACAAATGATCCTGCAAAAACACAGAAATTTTACAGTAATGTGTTTGGATGAAAATTTGACAAATGGGGTGGACCGATGGAATACTGGATGACAAAGACTGGAGATGACAAGCAGCCTGGAATTAATGGTGGATTGATGAAAAAGATGCCTGGTCAGGCATATGGCATCATAAACTATATGGAAGTGTCATCAGTTGATGAGTTCTCAAATAAAATAAAATCCGAAGGCGGAAAGATAATTATGCCAAAAGAGAAAATCCCACAAGTAGGTTATTTGGCAATATGCTCAGATATTGAAGAAAATATGTTTGGCATAATCCATCTAGATGACAATACAAAGTAAAAGAAAATAAAAAAATCTGAAATATTAAAAACATCATGTAGCACTGAAAACAAAATCACAATATCCGTAAAAAAGATCGATGATAGAAAATTGTAATTTTGGATCTTAAGACCAAAAACTAGCGCTAGTAATTTTGGTGACAGATCCTGTGAAGACTAGTGCAACATTATTTTAAAATAATTGTATTTAGATAATGCTGACAATTTATCACTATAAAACAAAATCTAATTCTATAAATCAATAATCTTCCTTTTTGTAAAGTCAGTTTCCCATGCACCAACTTCCATCAGAACTACTCTATCGTCTTGCATTTCAACTACTTGATATTTTTTTCTTTTTTGCATTTTGTAATGATTACATAATTAGTATAAAAGGTTGATGAATCAATTACTGGTACAAATTAGCAGTGAGATCTAAATAATGTGATTATAAATTAACAATGGAATTCATACGGGAAGAGTCATTATCTAACCGTTTAACCGACCAACCGACAGACAGACCATGACATATGGGATTGGACAAACTTTGGCCCAATTCCTATGCTATTATTATTGTAACATGTTCAAACATTTGCGGTATGGTTTCTTATATCACAATAACCTAATCGTTTTGTTATAGTTTAGTTTCTTATATCACAATAACCTACGTTTCGATATCGTTTTGATTTTAATACAATTACATTGATTATTTTTCTGAACAAATCATTTCTGAATTTTTTATACAAAATTTGTAATTACACTAACATGACTCAATCCAACAACTCACAATCTTGGGAAGAAGTACAACAGGTGTCTGCAATTTAAAGACAACATGCGGAATCTTGGAAAGAATCTATCTATTGGTAACTTGTGCACTTACAAAATCTGTGATCCTACAAGTGTAATTAATTATTCTCCAGAATGATATCAATATTTTACGCAAGGTAAAGATCACAATTCCAGTCTGTATTATATCATAAAGTTAGATTTTGTAAATCTGTTAAGTTCTGATGAGAATCAAATGAATGGAAATATGTGGGTCGTACAGGCGTCAATAAGTAACATTTAAGACCATTTCATAAGATATTAGGTATTTCATGTAAATTCAGATAATTTTGATATAAAATCAGGTCTACATACATCCTGACACCGTAAAATACGGTGTCTATTCAGAATACACTATTTTCGATTTTCAAGCACTCAGATGAGCCTCAATTATTGAAGCTAAATTCAGAATGAGGTCAAGTTACTGAATCACTACAATTTGGGTCATATCCTTCGATGAAATTATTAGAAAATAATCTAGAATATGCTGTCATACAAAACAGACATCTAATTGTAAATCTTAAGTCCAATCTGATACTTAGAAATCTCTATGATAAATTTAGCACTAAATTATCTGTCCTTATTCAACTATCTATTGAAACATCTTTTGTATTGTTGATGCCGTTTCTGTTTGAAAGAATTAATTATATGATTGGATATTTCCGCCAGTTCGGTTATTGCAGGGATCATTTCTGTTTTACATTTTGCTGCGTATCATTATAACAAGAAACCAATTAAAATTATACAAAAATACAAAGAAAAAATTGATTTGTTACTACACTCTTGGCATTATAGATAGTCTTGACTTTGCAGACATTGCAATTATAGATATGATTGCAACAGCTAGAATCATCATTGCAATGGCTCCAAACTCTGGAACAACATTTGAGAATATCACGTTTTCACCTATTGGTCCTGCTTTCTCATCTATGCCAAAACCCTGAAAGACAATTGTAATATCTACTGGATCAGAAGAATCTAATGGTGTTGTACTGTGCTTGCCTTTGCCATCCTGGTGATATGTGCCAATATTTTCTAATACTGTATTGCCATTCTGTGTCACCTTAATATCATAATTAACATGATCTGCACCTTCAAACTCAATACCAATCTCCATCTTTTCACCTACTGTTGGTGTTGTAGTCCAAGCTAAAATCTTTGTACCATCAGAGAGCATTCCTGTTACTGTGGATTCTCCCATCATTGCTTCTCCTTGATTTACTGTAGGTTCTACTATGGGTTCTCCTTGATTTACTGTTGCTCCTGCTGCTACCACTGTTACAACTCCATCCATCCATGGATGAACCATGCAAAAGTAGTTGAATTTTCCTTCTTTCTCAAATGTATGAGAAAATGTTGTTCTAGTCATAAACAAACTGGAATCAAATTCACCAGAAGGCCCACCAGCTGCACTACCTGCAGTCACTGTATGTGGTTCATTGTCATTATTTGACCAGGTTACTGTCTCGCCAACTGCTACTTTTACTTCGTAAGGAATGTAACATGTGTTTATAACCTCACATCCTCTAAGTGAAGATCCTAGAGGTACGCTTACCATGGTTTCTGCAGAAGCAAATGGGACTGCCATAATTAAGCTTGCAATAGTCACTGTAAGTATTATTGAAAAGAATGTCATTGTTTTCGTTATTTTCACTGATAAACTGACTTGATGAAAAGATAATAAAGTTTTTGAACAACAAGTATCGGTGTAGTCTTCATTATCCGTAGTTGAAAAATCTCTCTCTTCTATTGATTATTCTAAAATCATGAAAATCCAGATCATCTTCTTATGTGACATTGCAGAATTTAAGAAAATGCCAATATCACCAAACAAATTTACGGAATCTTCTCCATAGATGTTAAATTCCATTGTGCAGTAAACGTTACAGAGTGAGCAATGCCAGTATTGTGATATTGGCCAAACATTGTTTGGTCTCACTCTGATACTTTTCTGATGAAATAGCCTGTTCAACGATTCATTTCTTTCAAACAAACGTTCAGGATTGATTCCGTCTATATTAAATTCTATTATTGATATCATGCGTCAAGGTGTGAGTATTGTCAATTCTTGCAGAAATTGATCAAGGTATGGCAATCTTTGGCTCTAATCCCTGAAGCTTTCATGACACTGATGGAGAAGAGTTTTTCATTACTTCATTAACCTTTTTTTCTTCTAAAGACATAATCTTTTCAAATTCTTTTCGTAATTCATCATATTTACTCTCTTTCTCTTTCATCTTTGAAAACCTAATCAATCTTATTTCTTCTACAATGGCATTAATTTTGTCGTTAGTTTCAAATATTATTTCATCAATTTTCTTTGATGATTCTTGATCCATAACAAAGTATGCACGTCATCATAAATAATTATTCCGAGATTTCATTGTTCATTAATTTCGGAAATTAATTTCTGAATCATAATTACACTAAGAGTAGAAAAATAATACGTAGTAATTTTCCAAATCCAAGATGGTAATCATTTGTTTTTTAAATTGTTCTGAAATTGTTATTTACCAAAAGAGACATCATAATTATTGATGGATGGAGAATTGCACAGAAAAATAAACGAGGCAAAGTCACTTCATAAAAAATATGTGCAGATGATGGGTGAGCACATGGTTAAGGAAAACGTGACAGATGAGGATTTTAATCGAAGAATCATGAAGGTGTACCATTGTATGATAAGTGCATATGATGAGATTAACCAAGAAATTGGGCTATCCTACAACAAATGATGTATATCTTTTTCACAGGAATATGTTTTCAAAGAAGGTAAATGTCAAAATTTAGGCAATTTACAGATTCTAAAAAATTTCATAATTTCTTAGAGACAGAATCAACAATAAACATGACTGTATCAAAACAAAAAACTTGTTTGATTTAATGTTACAAAATCTGACAAGTTTTCATTATTGTATTGCTCTACTTTATTGAGGATATAACCAATACTAGTTTTAGATTAAACATATACGATACAAGATCAATTTCATGTGTAGGCTGTGGAAAAGCAATTGGTGAAGTTGATTATGATGCAGAGATCATTCGTCCAAAGTGCGGTCAGTGCTCAAATCCTACTCCTGATATCAAAGATAAAATGCCTTACCTGATCTCTCGCTAGATCTTGACTTTGTTTATAGTCAACAAAAAATTTACAATCTATGACGACTTACTACATACTATTGGATTATTCTAAATTATGTTCTTTGATTTTAGGTATAGAGCCACAAATTAGAGGAGTTTTTGTTTATCATCATAATGGTGAATTATTGGCCGGAGGAATGCGCAATGGCATTAAAGCATATCTTCCTCTTGAAGAAATAACAAAGTCCATCCACAATACCATTTCACGCTGGAAAACCCGAGCATCGCTTTATCCTTTCTTTGGTCCTGGGAAATATTCTATTACAGAATATAAAAAAGTCAAAAGGATTACTTTTCCATTAAATACTCACTACATACTTGTAGTGAGTGTAGAAGTTGAAGTAGATCATGATAAAATAATTGCCAAGATACTTCAATTAATAAATTAAAGAAATTATCAAATTGATTTATTTTTTGTAAAAAAAGTAAACGAATATTCATTTTTGCTACAATATAATTTTTATTTCATGTTGTTACATCTAACGACGGTAGTAGTCAACTGAACGAAAACGTTGGTACGGGGAAAAATGATCAATGGACAAGGTCAGTGGATCTTGTGTTGGGTTTTCAGATGATTACTCATAATTTTTGTATTGTTAGTATAACTGTGGCTCAAAAATATATCACAGACAAAGAAGGATATTCCTCATGTGACCAAAGTGCAATAATAATTGAAATAACAGTAATTGATCTTTTGATGTAAACAATTCTAATTCATGTCTAACATGCAAGTTACAATAACACTAAGACTGTCAATACTACTGGTTCTTTAGAAATTGTCATGCATCCACAAACAAATGTTTTAGAGTTTGTATTTGTTTCATCCAAATCCATGTTACTAATTAACTAAATAAATATTTAAGAAAATTATAAAAGTCTTTATGGATATAAAGTATTTCTATAATCCATGTTATATTCATCTAATTGTAATAATAATTGATGACTTTATTGCTAATGACTGATCCAATATTGGAAAAAATTCAGAAGCATTTTGAAAGTTTGGGATTAAAATCATCAATAGTTGATGAGAAACTAGATTTTGAGCTAGACTACAAAGACGTGCATTTCATGGATGGAAAAAATGGAATAGGTACTGCAGGAACATTGAAACTAGAGAATTTCCCTATCGATTATCTACATATCATCAAGAAGCAAGAATATGCAAAATGTGATTTTGCTGTAGGCGGCCATGTCGGAATGGGGGTTCACATTCATTCTTGGTATAAGATGCGATTCTTTCTTTCATTTCCAGAATCAATAAAATTAGGACCATTTGATATGGGAACGCTTACAACAATTAAAAAAGGATTATTGCATTCAGAAGTTGAAAGTTTTGCCTGGAATGGTTATCAGAAACTAACTACCCTGCCGCCGGGATTGGTGCGAGATAATGTATCTGATGCATTGCATTCAGATCAAAAATTGAAACAGTTAATGATGAAATGTTTACTAAAAGAAAGAACAATTATTGTCTCAAGATATTCTCCAACAATACCTGAGGAAGTTACAGCAAAATCCACAAACTCAAAAATCAAAATAGAGTCAACATGGAAACTCCAAAAGGACATGCTCATAGATCAAAATACTTTGAACATGTATGAAATACTTGCAAGAATTGTTAAATCTACAGTAAACACTCTAAAGTATCATTTAAAATAATGTCGCATGACATTGGATAAAATTTGATACATAATCAATTTAACAATGAGATAAATGCCAAGATAAAATCTAGTTTGAATTCATTTCTGTAATGCCAGTTATTACATAATACACATCAAAAGTTTTATTGTATATTATCAACTTGCTATATTCATAAGAATTAATTCTATTTGACTAGTAGTTTTTTTAGCATAAAAGTAAAATAATCAAAATTCATTTTTTGTGAAATTTTAATTTCATAGTAAATTAATAATCTAAAGGATGCCAATGAACTTGCATTAACTCACATTCGCAATTTACTCTTCTGCCGCATTTAGGACAATTACAATCACAAAGTAACAATGATGATCCACATCCAATGCACTTTGTATATTCAGCATAATCTTCTTTCATCTTTCTTCAAGTGTAATTAGATCTAACTAGAAATTAAAGAGATTAATTGTTTTTATTAAAATTTGTTTGAATTTTCATGTATTTATCTTAAATTTGTAACTATTTCTATTGAATTCACTAAAATATGATTTTCTCTTAGATGTGTTGTAGTAATAATGATTAAAGAGGTTTTGGTGATACTGTGAAAAAGGCATTTGTGTTGATTAGTTGTGATCTAGGAAAGGAAGAAGACACTCTCATTGCATTAAGAACCATGAATCAGGTAAAAGAAACTCATGGAACTTGTGGGGCTTACAATATTGTAGCAGAAGTAAACTCATATGATACTGAATCATTACGTGAAACCATAACTTGGAAGATTCGTACGTTGCCATCAATTAGATCTACTCTTAGCCTCATGGCAACAGAGGGATAAAACTAGGAGAACACTATGTCAAAAGCATTTGTTCTGATAAACTGTGAATTAGGTTCTGAAAAACAAGTAATATCTGATCTAAAAATAGTTGATTGTGTAAAAAAAGTTAACGGGGTATTTGGTACTTATGATATTTTAGCAGACTTGGAATGCGACAGACTTGAAGAGCTAAGACAGACAATTATTTCAAAGATTAGAAGAATTGATAACATACGTTCAACTACAACCTTGATTGGGATAAAGGGACAATGTTAGGTGAGACATCATAGTAAAACTAAGATGTAGTGATTACGGATTTGAGTGTGATTTTGAAGTAGATGGTGATGAAGACCAAGTCGTAGCACAATTTATGCAACATAACAATGAAGAACACGGGATAGACTATAGAAAAGAAGTCGTGAAACAATTCATATTGAGAAAATACCACACCTAGTTATTTTAATATCTGCATTAGCACAAATCTCAACATATGTGGCCGCAGATACAATCTCTGATATACTCTCAAGAAAATGATTCTATGCTGTTTGAACGGTATGTTTCATGTTCTTTGTCTAGACTCCTTTCTTTGCTTCGCAGTTTTCCTTCTAACTAAAATATTATAAAATATAACAAAGCAACAGACTTGAAATCTTGAAAAAGTTAATTAAATTAGGGGTTTCGTATGCTAGAGTAAACGGGAATATCCAAAAGACATTTGATTGGCATCATATTATCAGACATGAAAGTAGAGATTTAAAATTACATGGATGTAAAATCTAGAGTCGTTAACATGAGTTTTGAAAATTATTGCTCATGCTATTACAACATATAATTGGAAATTAATTGTCTTGAATGCAAGCAAGTTTCAATGGAATCCGGTAAATGGGGTTAACACATCATGTCCTTATTGACTATTGACAAGTTTGCTTCATATGATCTGTTTTCTTCCAGATTGATGCAAAATTCTGAATTTATTGTAACATGTCTTCATATATTATGATCATCATTTTTTGCTCGAGATGTTTTATAAGATCTAATACTATTTGTTGCTGTTTTTGCTCCAACAGATTTACCTTTACTTGAGATGATACATCGTTAAAAACAGTATTGTTACCAACTTGTGCCTTAATCATATCCTTATTTTCTTCAAAGAAAATCTTTACTTCTTCGTCACTTACCTGAATCTCTGTTTTTGAGATCTCATCAATCAGCACTTCATTTATGATAAATTCCTCTCTAAATCCATTCAGAGCCTGCTCATATGTAGTTCCTGCTTCCACTAGTTTCTCTTCAAATTGTTCCTTGGATAATCCGGCTTGGGTGTATGTGGCAATCAATTTCTCTTCTGCATCTATAATAGTTATTACAACATCACGGTTTTGTGCCTCTTCAAGAAGCAAAATTTTTGTAATAATCATATCCAATGCAGATGCACTGTTAAGTCTTTGTCCTTGAGAGAATCCTACCTTGATGACGTCATTTACTTCATCCAATCTTATCTCTTGACCATTTACCTCTGCTACAACTGGATTGTCCTCAATCTGTGATTCTAATTTTGAAATTTCAGGATTAAAATCAAACTGCATGTTTTTATCTGAATCTAAATCTGCAATGTATGATCCTACAAAAAAAGATGATACTGAAGATATTATAACTAGTCCCACAAGTAATGTAACAAATGTTACTTTTTTCATTACCACGTTATTGACATTGTTAATTGAATTCTCATTTTCCACTGATAATCACTATCCTATGATTTTTAATTAGCGTATTTATTAACTATGATTTGTAATTGTAAAGTATTCTCGATTAATGTCTGAAAACGATAAATTATTCAATTGAATTTTATGTACTTAAAATTACTATAAAAGCAGAAAAGATGAAAATCATCATTAGTGTGGTAATTGGAATTATTTTAGTCAGTACCATTGGAATATTATTTTTACAAAATGATTTAGATGAAAGCAATGAAATGATATTTTTTACATTACAAGGGGATGATACCGTCTCTTCTTTCCCAATCAATTACAACTGGATTGCAGGAGAACAAATGACTTATGTATCCACAGTAAAGAGCGGACTTTTGGTGATTGCAACAAGTAGTGCAAGTGATACTGCTTTTGCATTTAATGGTCAAACAGGAGAAGAAATAGCCAAGTTTCATGTAGGGAAAACACCAAAGGGAGTAAAAATTCGTCCTGATGCAAATTTTGCATTTGTGGCAAATGAGGCCTCAAATTCACTTACTGTAATTGATCTTGTATTGGGAAAGATCCATACGGAAATTTCAGTTGGCAAAAACCCACACAATATAATTTTTCATCCCACAAAAGATCTGGCTTTTGTCACACTTCAAGGTGAAGACAAGGTGGCAATTATAGATACAAAGAGATTCGAAATGATTTCCTCAATTCCGTTAGAAGGACTACCACATAATTTGGACGTATCTCCAGACGGAAAACTTCTCTATGTCACAAGTATTGCAAAAAATGACGTTGTAGTAATCAACTTGGAAAGCCAACAAATCATAGCAAGAATTCCAGTCAGTAATGGTCATCATGGAATAGATGTTTCCCCTGATGGAAATAGAGTCTATGTTTCTGGAATTGGAGGTGATGTGATAAGTGTTATTGATGCAGAGTTACAGGAAATGATTGTTCAAATAAAAGTAGGAAAAGGTCCTCACGGAATAAGGACAAATTTGGATGGCAATATTCTATATGTTGGAGTAACACAAACAAATGAAATTGTAGTGATAGATACTATGAAACTTGAAATTATCAACTCTATAAAAACTGGAAACACACCGTTTTGGATTGCAACACCGGAAAATCCTTGAGTTTAGTACACTGTATATCTCCAAAAAAATCAATTTGTGGGGTTATGAAAGACAATCCCTTGAAAATAATTCAAAAACTAGAATCTGTCATGCCTCTGATCTTTTAAAACTACTCTGATCTCTACTCCAGATATCTACCTTCAATACAAGATGTTTTTGGAACATGTAGTTTAACTGAAAAACAATATTTTGATAAAATTGAGGTTGCCCATTGTTTTCAATTAGTTTTAAAATGAGCCAATTTAAAATCAACTGGCCGCAATGAAGAATCAGAGTTATATCTGAAATGGTGATTGGAAGGCATTTGTCTGAGCTGCCAATTACTCATTTGTTTATCTGCTTCTTCACTTTTTCTAAAACAGTTTGATCTATGAGATTTTGCTCATACAGTGATTCTGTAATTTCTAAGATTTTTAAAATTGAATGAATCTTTATTCCTAATTCTGCGAATGCATCTCCAGCTCCTTCCATCCTATCTACTATTACATATACATCCTTAATGAAAATATTAGATTCTTTTAGAGATTTTATTGCATTAACCACTGAACCACCAGTAGTTGCAACATCGTCTATCATTAGCACTTTCATCCCGTCATGAATTTTACCTTCTATTGATTTTGATGTACCATAGTCTTTTGGTTTACTTCTTACATAGATTAGTGGCTTGACAGTTTCCATCGCTAATGCTGATGCAATTATCAAACCTCCTGTAGGGACTGAAACAATTGAATCGAATTTATCTAATCCAATGTTTTGGGCAATGTCGTTTTTAAGATGTATTACCATCTTTCTAAATTCATGAGGGTAGCTCGGAACCAATCTTAAATCTACATAGTATGAACTCTTTTTTCCACTTGCAAGTGTAAAATCTCCAAATTTTATAATGCCCTTTTGGTGCAAAAAGGTTCCAAACTCATTCACAAACTCCATACTCAAATTCACTACACTGGATTTATTTTGGTTTGTATTGTGAATTAATTATGCCTGAAATCTGGTTAAATTATGGTATTACAGACGTAGTTTTGGATATAAAGGCAGAAAATTTAGAGCAAAAAATTGATTCTGAAGGTAAAGTTCTAGATGATTCAGCGATCAATGAAAAACTAAATGCGCTTGATCTATCCAAGCCCATCGAACTTGTAGTTTTACATAATTCTAAATCTATTCAAAAAATAATATCTTCTCTTTTTACTATTTGTGAGCAAAAATCAAAACCATTTCCAAAAATCTTCGCCGAGAAAAAAATCCTAAATTTGGTCAAAGCAGGATTGCCTGAAGGAAGTTCAATCAATGAATTTGCTGATGTTGGAATTTCAAATTCAAATCTCATATTTCTGGGTGAAATGGAGTTTGATGGGTTATTTGGATATGAAACTATATCTACGCGTCTTATCAAAAAATTTGGTTTAGACTCTATGTTATCAGCATATGCTAAAAGACAAGGAAATCTTCCTACACCTGGTCAATACCCTGAAAGTCTAACTGAAGCAAAAAAATTCACTGATAACTTTGAAATTCAAGGAATAGAAATAATCGCAAACTCTGAAGGAATAATGGATTTCTCTATAGGTCATCCCTCTAAAACTATTTCATCTACAAAAATTTTAGAATCTAATTCTATCAAAGATATAGGTCAGCACAAAACGATGATACTTAGTACCGGTAAAGATGCCAGTAATGATAATCTTGGAAATTCACTATCTTCACTTTGGAATTGTTCTAATGCAATTAAAAAAGATGGCCTTGCAATATTGGTTGCTGAATGTAAAGGTGGATTGGGTTCTGATGCGCTTCAACAATACATTGAAGATAGATTAACTTTGGAACAACTATACAATCCTACTAAATATGTTGATGGAATGGAAGATTTACTATTTCTTTCAGAAATTCAAAAGAACTTCCAGATTGGATTAGTTTCAATTATCCCTGAATTTTATGTAAAGAAACTTAATTTGATTTCTTTACCCGGAATTAAATATTCGATGGATTATATTTTAAAAACACAAGGTGGAAAACAAAAAGTTATAGTGGTTTCAGACGGTGCCCGGATTTTGTTAAGGTAAAAGACCAGGTAAAAAGTCTGATGGTAACGGGGCACACAAAATTGCTAATCCTATGATTCCAATATATGCTATTTTTCTATTTCTTGTAAGTGGTGATACATCATCTAATGGTGTTGCACCGGGATTTCTTGAACTCAGGATCAAAATTAAAAACGCCATTAACCAATAATTTAACAAAACAAGAATCGCCATACTTCCAAAAGTTGCATATCTGTGAAGCTTTACTCCAAGAAGTGTTCTTGCCATATGTCCACCATCTAATTGCCAAGCTGGAAGTAAATTCAAAAATGTAATTAAAAATCCAATCCATGCTGCAAACATTACCGGAGTCATAATCACCTCGTTTCCTGTTCCACCTTTCCCAAACAGGGCTAAACTGGCAGACATTAACAATGGTTCTCCCTGCTCCCATTCTATCAGTCTTGAATCTGCAAATAATCCTGCTGCAATATCTTGATCTAAAACTGGTGCTGTATATGCTCCGTAAATCGAAACTATTATTGCAATTGCTAATCCAGCAATAGGTCCTGCAATGGCAACATCAAATAAAATTTCTCGATTAATGGTTAATCCTTTTGATTGAATAAATGCACCAAATGTTGGGATTCCTATTACTGGCAATCCTGGAATAAAGTATGGCCAAGTTGTTTTTAATCCATGTAATTTGGCAGCAACAATGTGGCCAAGTTCATGAATTCCTAAAATTCCTAATAATGATAACGTGTAGACTCCTGCCATTTCTAAAGGATCCCCGATCTGAACTATTGAATTTGTTCCAGATGTTCTATAGTATCCATCAATCATTACAAATGAGACTACAACTGCAAACAAAATTCTGGGAGTCCACGCTGTGCTCATCCATTTTCTTTGCACTTTTGGAGAAAATTTCTGAATAATTACGTGTTTGATGCCATCATTACCTTCTTCTAATTTACATGCGTAACTCATATTTTCTAACTTTCTTGCCAAATCTTCAAATTTTGACTTAAATTCTAAATTTTCTATTTTAAACTCTAGTGAAAATTCTGTTTTATTAATATCACTTACTTCAAAAATGGAATTTACTAATGAAATAACTTCTTCCTGCGTATACTCTACCATTGTTTTGGATTATCGTCTTTCCATTAAATGGTCTTTTGGTTTAAAATTAAATATTAATAATTCTATAGAAAATCATGCAAGTTATTCTCAGACAATTAGGTGACTGTAGTATTAGTAGAGCAGGACCAAGCGATCTGATTTCTGTAATGGAGATCAATCTGAAAACTCTTCCTGAACACTATTCTGATTATTTCTATGAGAGTTTATTGACAGAACTTCCTGAGGCCTTTATAGTAGCAGAGATTGGAGGAAAACTTGTTGGATATATTATGTGTAAAACCGAATACGGTTTTTCAAATTTTAAGAAATTGGGTTTTGTCAAAAAAGGTCATGTTGTTTCAATAGCTGTTCTTGATGAATACAGAAGAAAAGGTATTGGACAAGCACTTGTTGAAGAATCAATCAAAGGTGTCAAATTAAAAAAATGTGATGAATTTTACTTGGAAGTTAGATGTAGTAATAATGATGCTGTAAGATTGTATGAGAAATTAGGATTTGTAATAAGGCAACAATTAAACGCATACTACCGTGATGGTGAAGATGCATATCTTATGGCAATTGAATTAAATTAATTCAAACCAATAAATAACTCACAAAAAATTATTTTTTGTGGACAAGCGAAAAGGAATTGGTATTACCATTTTTGTGTTCTGTATTGGAGGTTTCTTTCTCTATGCATATTTGTTAATGTTATCTGAGTGGAGTCCAATTGTTTTACAATTATCAATATTGATGATTGCTGGAGGTATTTTAGGTGTTATAGCATGGATTGGATATGTTATGGCAACAACAAAACCATCCTCTGCATCAATTACATCAGAAGATTAATTATTTAGAAATTCTTACATCTACAACAGTTTGATAATATCTTGGACCTACAGGTCTGACTATTTTTGAATCTAGAATTTCTGATTTTACTGGTGTAACCTGAAGATAATGTTCTTCTGAAAGTTTTCCTGCATCTGATTTTTTATCTGCATGAATATGTGAATAATAATGAATGGTTCCATTATCTTTGGTTGCATTGATTGCTGATTCTAAAAACTCATCAGATTTTTCAGGTAACAACATTAACGTTCTATCTGATTTATTAATTAATTGTTCATTAATTATTTTAGATGCATCACCATTTATGGAAATTACTTTTCCAGTAAGTTTGTTTATTGCAATATTTTTCTCACATAGCTTTGAGGCAACTGGATTGATATCTAGGCTGTAAACTGTACATTTTTTCTTTTTAGCAGCCATGATGGAAAACATTCCAATTCCTGCAAACATGTTGGTTACCACCTCCCCATCTTGAATTAAATTTGCAATTCTTTCTCTCTCTGTTGACAGCCTAGGTGAAAAAAATGCATTTTCTACATCTACTATGAATTTACAGCCAAATTCTTTGTATTCTGTCTCTGTATTGTCTTCTCCTGCAAGAATTTCTAGATCTCTGGTTCTAAAATCACCTTCTACAGCAGACGCCTGATAAAATACACTCCTAGCTATTTTTACTTCATTTAACAATGTCTCTCCAATGATTTTTTTCTTTGAAGATAGAGCATCTGGAATTCTTAAGATGATTATATCTCCGATCTGATCAAATGATGAAATTAACTCATCACTTTCTTTTGCTGTAAGCACATTTTCTAGTGCTTTTTTTAACATTCTAGTCAATGCTTGTAATAGAAGTTACCAGATGTTTTTTGATCCTTATCTAATCTACTTTTTAATTTATTTACACGTGGTCTTAGACTTCTCTCATCTCTTCTAAATGAAATGTCCAGAGATTTTAGGAATCTGTTCATGGCATCAGCTTTTCGCATTGGTGATGTAGCTTTACCTGTCACTCCTGATTCCCCCTCAAAAATCACCATTGTATCTGATACTAAATCCATTAACTGTAAATCATGATCAATAATAATTGCAGATTTTCCAAAGGAACGAACAAATTTCTGTATAAATTTTGCAACTGCAATTCTATCTTCTACATCTAAAAATGCTGATGGCTCATCTAATGCATACAAATCTACTTTTTGCAAAAGACATGATGCAACTGCAATCTTTTGCAATTCACCTCCTGAAAGATTCTTAATAGATTTGTTGTATAATTTTTTAATTTTTAATGGTTCAAGTATTTGTTCTTCTTCCATACTCCCTTCAACTTGATTGCCATTTGCTTTGTCTAATACTGATATGACTTCTACATCAATATCGTTTTGAAGATATTGTGGTTTGTATGCTATCTTTATTTTTTTATCGATACTCCCCACATTTGGTTTTTCAACTCCTGCAATCATTTTCATCATTGTTGTTTTACCTAGAGCATTTGCACCCATTATTCCTACAACTTCGCCTTTTCTTACTTGACCAGGCTCAATTGTAACTGAAAATGTGGGATATTCTTTTACTAATTTTGGATATGTGACAATTGTACTTCCTTCTTCAAATATATCGGTAGTTGATGATGATACATCAAAAGAAAATTTTTTGTCTCTAAATCTAACATTTTCATTTGGTAAATAACCGTCAAGAAATACATTAATCCCAATCTTTGTAGATAGAATAGTTGAAACAATTCCATATGCTGCTGGTTCTCCATATAATACTTCGATATAGTCACTAAGAAAATCAAGTAATGTTAGATCATGCTCTACCACCATTACGCTTTTTCCAATACTTGCCAGATTTTGAATTACACGAGCAACTCCAGTTCTTTGAAAAACATCATTATATGAAGATGGTTCATCAAAAAAGTAAAATTCTGCATCTTTAGATGCAGCAGCAGCAACTGCAATTCTTTGTAACTCTCCTCCACTTAATTCCTTTAAACTGTGTTCTAATGAATTTTCTAATCCTAATTCTTTGATTAGCTCTCTTGAAACTCCTCTTTCATCATACCTGTCAAGAAGTTCTTTTCCTGTTCCTTCAAATGCTTCTGCAATATGATGTACTTGTTGAGGTTTAATCGATGCACGAATTTGTTTTTGTTGAATTTTATCAAAATGCTGTTTTAGTTCTGTACCACTATAATGTTTTAAAATCTCATCCCATTCTGGAGGATTTTCATATCTGCCTAGATTCGGTTTTAAATTACCTGATAATATGTTGACTACTGTACTTTTACCCATTCCATTCCTTCCTAGTAATCCTACAACCTCTCCTTTTTTTGGAGTTGGTAACTTGTATAATCGAAATGAGTTTACTCCATATTGATGAATTTTATCTGTAGCTAACTCGCTAGCTAGATTCACAATTGTGATTGCATCAAATGGACATACTTTGACACATATTCCACACCCATTACAGATATCTTCATCAATCTGAGCCTTTTTTGACTCTTCGTTTAGAATAATACATTCAGCTCCCGATTTATTAACTGGACAATATTTTATGCACTCTAAACCACATTTCTTTGGTTGACAAAGATCCTGATCCAAAACTGCAACTCTATGTGTCATGTTGTAATCCGGCATTTCCTTTGCTTTATACCTATTTTGAACACTTTCAAATCTGGCGTTACGTTAATAGATGAGAATTTGTGAAGATCTATCAAGCCGGCCATAGCGTTAGGGTGCGACCCAATCCCTTTCCGAACTTGGAAGTCAAACCTGACGTCGCTGTTGTGCTACTAAGATGCGAGAGCTCTTGGGAAGCAGCAGTGCTGGCATCTTCTACTTTTCAATCAATCTTTTAATATCCAGTAAACCAAATTGATGTGATTTCAATGGCAAATTGTTCTGTATGTGGAGAATCTTTTTCTGATGATATTAGATTTCTTAACCATATGATGGAGAAGCATGGTTTTAGAAATCCAAATGTCGGTACACCTGATAGAAATAGTAGAGGATACTGATTTTACAGATTTTGTAAATAATCTAAAATCAATCTTACTCCAAAACCTGTTGCACCCTTTGGATTATACGATTTTTCTTTTGTACCTGTCTGTGTCCACGCAACTCCTGCAATATCTAAGTGAACCCACGGTGTATCTTTAATGGCATTCCTCAAAAAAGCTGCAGCCGTGATGGTTCCAGCAGCTCTGCCTATTCCGACATTTTTCATATCTGCGACTTCTGATTTTATCATATCCATGTAATCTTGATTTAATGGAAGTTCCCAAACCTCTTCTGTGGTTCTGCTGGAAGCGTCATAGATCTTCTTTGTTAGTTTTTCGTTATTTGATACCATTCCGGCCACATTGGTACCTAATGCAACTATACATGCACCTGTCAATGTAGCAAAATCAATTATTGTTTTTGGTGAATAAGTTTTTTCTCCATATGATAATGCATCAGCTAAAATCAATCTACCTTCTGCATCTGTATTTAGAATTTCTGCAGTTTTTCCACTATACAATTTTATAATATCGCCAGGTCTGTATGATTCACCACCAGGCATATTTTCAACAGAAGGAATAATTCCTACAACATTGATTGGTAGTTTTAACTCTGATACTGCTTTCATAATTCCAAGAACTGTACATCCACCACATTTATCAAATTTCATTTCATCCATTTTGTCTCCTGGTTTTAATGATATACCACCTGTGTCAAATGTTACTGCCTTTCCTACTAGAACTATGGGTCTTTCATTTCTTGATCCGTTATTATATTCTAAAACAATTAGTTTTGGTTGGTTTTTACTTCCTTGACCAACTGCGGATATTCCACAAAAACCTCTCTTTTTTAGTTCGGGTTCAGAAATAACTTTGCATTTTAACTTATTATTTTTAGAAATTGTTTTTGCAAAATTTGCTAGTGTAGTAGGTGTACATTTGTTTGGAGGTAAATTTGCAATACTTTTTGTAAATATTGCACCATCTGCAATAATCTCGGCATTTTTGATAGCCTTTGAAATTTTATCTGATTTAGAAACAATAATTGTCAAATCTGGAGAATCATCTAATTTTTCTGATTTGAAATTATCAAATTTGTATAATCCCATTTTTGATCCTTCTACAATCTGAGAAACTGACAAAATTGTATCTTCCACAAAACTTGGAGGTGCAATTATAGTAAACTCTTTTAATTTTAACTCTCTTGCTTTTTGAGCAATTTTTCCAGACACTGATCTGATGGTATCTTTTGTCATATTGCCCTTTTCACCCAACCCTGCAAGCAGAATTCTTTGAATTGAATCTTTTTCTGAACAAGGAATTATGCTTAATGCTCCTAATTTTCCTTTCATATCTTTTACAGTTTGATCTATGATTGAGGATTTTTTAGCATCGAACTTTTCCAATCCTAAAACTGTGGTTGAATTTTCTAACACAAATCCACAAAGAAGGCTAGTTTTCTTTTTTGAACTCTCAATTCTAATTCTCATATGAATGCCTACTTTTTCAAGTATTATTTAGATTTACTTTAAAGGACTGCTGTTAATTGTTAGTAAACTAGATGATCTTACAAAAACTGGTGATTCTTTATTTCGGTGAAATTGATTTCATGACTGGAATTAATTTTGCTTTTCCATTCTTGAAATTTTACTTCTGGCAAAAAAATAATTAATTTTGCAAATTTTGTACACAAATAACCTGACTATTAATATAACATGTTGGAGTATTTTCTTTAATTTCCGCGTTCTCACTTAATTACGATCAAACTAAAATTTTACAAAAGTAGATATTTACTTCATCTTAACAATATTTTAGATGGGTCTTAATTACTATCTCACTAAAAAGAATGTTCTTAGAGCAAGAAAACTGGTAATAGAGTCAATTGATTCGGCTGGTTCTGGTCATCCTGGAGGTTCTTTTTCTATGGCAGAAATTCTTGGGTGCCTATATAACAAATATCTTAACTTTAATCCTAAAAACCCTCAATGGGAAGATCGCGATCGTTTAGTTCTATCTAAAGGTCATGCTGCTCCAGGTTTGTATTCCAATCTGGCTGTTGCAGGATATTTTTCAGAATCTGAAGTCAGAACACTGCGAAAGTTTGGAAGTAGGTTACAGGGGCATCCAGATCTAAAATGTCCTGGTGTAGAGTTTTGTGGAGGTTCTTTAGGTACTGGACTATCTTATTCTATTGGAATGGCGCTTGCAGCAAAAATTGATTCCAAACAATATCGTGTTTATACAATTATTGGTGATGGCGAATCTGATGAAGGTCAGATTTGGGAAGCTGCTATGACGGCTGCAAAATACAAAGTTGATAACCTCACTGTTTTTCTTGATAGGAATTTTATTCAACAAGATTCCTACACTGAAAAAATAATGCCTCTTGATGAACAATTAGAAGGTGATAATTTTTCTGAAATGTGGAGAGATGCATCACGTTGGAAGACTGGTGATAAATGGAGATCATTTGGTTGGAATGTAATTGAAATTGATGGACATAGAATTGAACAAATTGATGCAGCACTTGCAAAAGCTAATGCAACACAAGGTGTACCCACAATTATTGTCTCTAGAACCCTAAAGGGAAAATCAATTGAACATATGGAAAATAATCCACAATGGCATGGTAAATCCCCTGATTCTGATATTGTTCCTGTGATTAATCTTGAGTTAGATTCTCAATTTATGATTGCGCCCTCTATTATTGCAGGAGATATGTCAAATTTACAAAATGAAATTAAAAGATGTGTATCTGGCAGATCTGATTATATTCATCTTGATGTGATGGATGGCAAATTTGTCCCTACAAAAACTTTTGACCATAATAAAATCAAAGAACTACGACCTCTCACTGTTATTCCATTTGATTCTCATTTAATGATTAGCGAACCCGTAAAACATGTTAGAGATTACATCGATGCTGGAAGTGATATTATAACAGTTCATGCAGAAGTTACTGACGAATCCAGTTTTGGAGAGATTCATGATCTATTGAAACAAGATCAAGTTGGTGTCGGACTTGCAATTAATCCTGATACTGAATTGCCTGAATGGTCATACAACTTTCTACATTCTATTGATCAACTTATTGTCATGTCAGTGGTGCCTGGAAAATCTGGTCAAAAATACATTGAAGAAACACATGCAAAAATGGCAAGGTTGAGTTCTATCTTAAAAGAACACAATTTTTCGGGTTATATTGAAGCTGACGGTGGAGTAAATCTTGGAAATATTGGTTCTATTTTTAGAGATGGAGCGCGTGTATTTGTTGGTGGTGGAGCTATAATTGGACAGCAGGACGTACATGCTGCAATCAGGGATTTTAGGAATGAAGTTGTACATTCTAGAAGATGTCTTCTACTTGATAAATGTCATGAGTTAGGAGGAAAGGACTTGGTAAACAAATGGATTGAGTTACATGTCATAGGAGAAAAACAAGAACAAATTAAAAAAATTGCGCTAGATGGAGGATACCTTTGAATGAACCAATAATGACTGACATGCGTTCAGCATATTCAAAATCTTTGATTCAAGCTGGAAAAGAAGATCCAAATATCGTTGTTTTAGGTGCAGATACAACTGATTCACTAAAAACTTCTGAATTTGGTAAAATATTTCCAGAAAGATTTTTTAATGTAGGAATTGCCGAAGGAAATCTCGTTACAATTTCATCTGGATTGGCAATTTCTGGAAAGATTCCATTTGCTAGCACTTATGCTATATTTCTGCCTGGAAGAGCAGTTGATCAAATTCGAAATAATGTTGCTTACCCATCTCTCCCTGGTGGCAGAAAAGGTCTTAATGTTAAATTAGTTGTATCTCATGGTGGTTTGTCTGTTGGTCCTGACGGTGGCTCACATCAACAAATTGAAGATATTGCAATAATGAGAGTAATTCCAAATTTTCACGTTTTTATTCCTGCTGATACTGTTGCAGTTTCAAAATTAATTCAGTTGATGGCAAGAGAATACGGTCCATTTTATATGAGAATGGCAAGATCAAAAACCCCTTTGATTCATTCTGAATCTCAAGATTTTCAAATTGGCAAGGGAATTACTCTAAGAGATGGCTCTGATTGCACTATTGCAGCATGTGGAATTACCGTTAGGATGGCTTTGGAAGCAGCTGAATCATTACAACAAGAAGGAATTTCTTGTAGGGTTTTAGATATTTTTTCAATAAAACCCCTTGATCATGGCATTTTGGAAAAAGCAGCAAGGGAAACTGGCTGTATTGTCACTACTGAAGAGCATAATATTATTGGTGGAATGGGATCTGCTGTAGCAGAATCTGTTTCTGAATCGTATCCTGTACCTATTAGGAGAATTGGAGTACAAGATATGTTTGGAGAATCTGCTAGAGATGATGAAATTCACTTACTTCTAGAAAGACATGGAATAACATCTTTTAATATGGTAAAACAAGTCCAAGAAATTAGGAGTAAAAAACTATGAAAATTTTTCTTGATACCGCTAATCTTGAATCTATTAGAAAATTCAATGATATGGGATTACTAGATGGTATTACAACCAATCCCTCTCTTATGTCAAAGGAAGGTGGCAATCCAAAAGATGCAATGAAAGAGATTACAAACATCATTAAAGGTGATGTTAGTTTGGAAGTTGTTAGTACAGAATATTCTGGAATGATGGAAGAAGGAAAACGTCTTCGTGAATATGGTAATAATGTTGTTGTCAAAGTTCCTATGACACCTGATGGTCTAAAAGCATGCAAATCCCTTTCATCTGAGGGAATACCTGTCAATGTTACATTGATCTTTTCTCCAAATCAAGCTTTACTTGCTGCAAAATCAGGGGCAAAGTATGTTAGTCCATTTATTGGTAGACTAGATGACATCGGTCAAGATGGGATGCATCTAATTAAAGAAATTAAAGAAATTTTTTCACATTATAATTTTGGAACACAAATTCTTGTTGCAAGTATTCGTCATCCTTTACATGTAATTGATGCTGCAAAAATAGGAGCAGATGTAGTAACATTACCACCCGCAGTTTTAGATAAAATGCTAGAACACCCATTGACAAAAATTGGTTTAGAGAATTTCCTTGCAGACTGGAACAAACTAAAATCAAGTAATGCTGATATCAAAATTTAGTAGATTCTAACCTATTAAAAACATAGTAAAATAAAATTTTAAAAAATAAGGCCCTACTTCTATACAGAGCCTTTGTTTTTACTCTTTCTTGAACTAGTGCCTCTACCTGTGCTTCTTGTCATTCCTTCTGTTGAAGGTCTTGCTCTTGGATCAGGCATATCGCCTAGTCGTTTAGAACCTGTTCCTCTACCTGTGTGAACCATTCTATTTGCTGCCGCTTTTTTACGTGCATGTTGAATTTTTCTAAATTCATCTCCTGACCACTTTGTAGGATCATCATCAACTTCAATAGTACCTGTACCTCTTCCAGTTCTAATTCTTATTTTACCCATGGTTTAAGTTAATGTTGCTTATATTTATCCAATTTTATTTTTTAATAAGAAATATTGAATTTTCATACTTTTTTACTATTTACGAATATAATTTTTTAGACAAATTTGTATTGGTTCTAATATAATTTAGACTATTTATTTATTGAAACATACATTTTATTTTATAATTCCTATTGGTGAATTTGTATTAATTTCATCTAATGGTTTTTTGTGCTTGCTATTTTGCAAATAGTTACTAAAGTATTACTGAAATCCATCCTGATGTTGGAAATAATTCTGATCTTTTGATTCTCATTACTGATTCTAGATAATTCATTAGCTATGATAAAAATAAATCTTCATGATATGTTCTAAATTATTCTAATCTTAATTACTAATCCATCCTAATTTTCTGAAATATACAAACATTAGAATTGCTGGTATAGCAGACGCAATAATGATTACTATAAAAGTTGTAAATGGACCTAGGAACATTATCTGATCTCCAATACCACCTGGCAAATTAACATTCATTCCATAAAATGTTCCAATTACTGTAGATGGAATGGCTAATGTAAAGATAATAGTTAACATTCCAAGTACTTTATTTGTTTTTTCTGTACTTAACACAAAATCAGTATCTTTGTAAATTTCCATAGTTTCTCTTGATTCTTCTAATGTTTCTATTACTTTCTCAATGTGATCAATTACATCATCATAGTAAAACCCAAGTTGTTCGTCTTCTTCGGAAAATCTTTTTACTTGTTTTGCAATTTCTAACACAAATTTTTTCAATGGATTGGCAATTCTTCTTAATTTATTGATCTCTCTTCTCAGCAAAGATATGTTTCTTGCCACTGGTTTTGTTTCATCAAACACTCTATCTTCTATTTCATCTAGATTTGCAATTATTTTTCTAGATGTGTGTAAAAGGTCATCTACTAAAACATCTATGATTTCATAAAGTAATAGTCCTGATGATTTTCCTAATAATCGATTCTTTCTTTGCGGTTCTGAATTATTTTTACATATGTCTACTAATTCTATTAATGGTTTAAGATCCCCTTGATGTACTGTAACCAGAAAATCCTTTCCAATAAATATTGATAATTGACTATTCCTTGATACCCCAATTTTTTTTGATAGTGGTGGAAAATGTAGAATCACAAAGAAGTGATCATCATAACTATCTAGTTTTGGCAATTCAAACTTTGTCATGCAGTCTTCGATGTTTAGCGTATTAAAATTATATTTTTTAGCTAATTCTTCCACATCATTTCTATCGGGATTTTGTAAATCAACCCAAACAAAATTTTTACTCTCTATGATCTCAATCTTACTTTCAATAACCTCTTCTAATTTTTTATTAGAACGCAATCTGTTGGCAAGGAATCCTTTTCTCAAGTTGAAAAATATCTTAATATAACAAATTTAAAGCGATCGCTATAATTGGTATATTCATTTTGGATTATCAACAAAATTAGAAAATATTGAGACTTGAGACTATTTGAAAGGAAGTAAATAATTCACTCCAACCCAAGTTATTCCAATTGTTACTGCCATTGCAATCCACCATAATCGCATATTAGAAATTCTATCTAGTTAATAATAAATCTACAGCCTAATTTTCAGTTAGAACTTAAAGATTATTACAGGATAAACAAATTCAATTCTTTGTGGCCTTCGTAGTACAGTGGTTAGTATAGAGGATTGTGGATCCTCGGACAGGAGTTCGATTCCCCTCGAGGGCCCTTCATTTTTATGTTTAGAACTCTGATAGTCCACATTTCTCTTTAATAATAAGCACTTATCTCAAAAATGATTTAGCCGTATACGAATAGAATTAAGATCTATGATGATAAACAATAATAATCTTAATTCTAGAAACTCTTCTTTATTATTAATTTTGTAACTCTTATCAATAATTCCTTATTTGATGCAGGAACTATTCTATCTATATTTCGTAAATAATGCTTTTGCAGTATTTGCTGCTCTTGAAAATCTAGATTCTACTTCTTCCCAGTTTACCACATTCCACCAAGCCGATATGTAATCTGGTCTTTTGTTTTCATATTTTAGATAATAGGCATGCTCCCATACATCTAATCCTAAGAGTGGTACTATCTCTTCTGTGATTGGACTGTCTTGATTTGCTGTTGTTTTAAATTTAATTTTCTTTGATTTTGGTTCATAAACTAGCCATCCCCAACCACTACCTTGAATGGCTGCTGTGTTTACAGAGAATGTCTCTTTGAATTTCTCAAAACTTCCGAATTCCTTAACTATTTCATCTTTTAGTGCGCCGCTAGGCTCTCCACCACCATTTGGTTTCATACTCTCCCAAAATAGTTCATGATTGTTGTACCCACCGCCATGAAAGTTGATTCTATCTCTAACTTCAGGTTTAAGTTGATCCAAGTCTGCAAGTATCATGAGTAATCCTTGGTCTTGATTTTCTTTTGACATATCTTCCCATGCATCATTTAATCCATTGGTATATGCTTGATGGTGTTTTGAATGATGTATCTCCATAGTCTGTGCATCAATGTGAGGTTCTAATGCATCATATGCATATGGTAGTTTAGGTAATAGAAAATCTGACAATGTACTATATCATAACTTTTCCCATATAAACAATTTTTTTATCATGGTAAAGTAAAGCAAGAATAAATTATTCACCTCTCTATCTGTACTTACTTTAATATCTAAAATTAAAGGACTTTAAATTAGACAAGTGCATATTGTTTTTTATTATTTTAAAATATACCAAATTTACTAGATTCCATCTCTTCTTTGATCGCAAGTTTGAATCTAGGAGATTTGCTTTCTATATTTTTTGTAAGCCATGTAAGAAATTTTTTCTCAATTCCTTTTCCCTTTAATTTTTCAAAGTCTGATCCCATAACATCTGTTAATTTTTCTACTAGCGACTTATTTACACTCAATACAAAAAAGTGCCAACCAAAAGCAAATTCTGAATCTGTCATTACAAAATCTTCATTACTATGAACCATCTCTTCTAAAAGCAGTAGTTGATGAGTTAGTGCCTTACTTGTTTTGTCATAATCTACTGTAGAGACGTTGATATTAATCCTGTTTTCCATGGTATTGATATATGAAAACAAAATAAAAGGATTACACAGTTTTACTCCTTTAACATATATTCAAAATCTATATCAAAATGCATTTTCATGATATTCATGTATGTTTGGATCGATTCAGGAATTTCTTCACCACACGCAACACCTAATTTTTTAGCGTTAATCCAAATAACTAATGTTTGTATAATTGTTAAAAAACGATCATTTTTAATTTCAGGAGACCCTATAGATTTGGTGTATCTTTCTGCAAATTCCCACGCCGTTACAAAATCTACACATTTCACACCAAAAATTGCTAGTAATTGATCTTGTAGGCTAGGCGCTTTCTTGAATGGCGTTTTATTGATAATATATGGAAACCTTACTTTATCAGGAAGACAATCTTGTAACGGTCCCCAAATTGTGATTACTTTTGTTCCTGGTTTTAATTTTTCAAATTTTTCTAGCATTTGACTTATTATCTTTTCATCTGTAAACCAGAACAAAATTACTGAGGCATCTGAAAAATCTGAGTTCTCTATATTTTGACATATCATTTCTCCTTGAATCTTTTTTTCGTCTAGATTTTTTTTTCCATCACTTATTTTTTTAGGATTATTATCAATGCCTACAGCCTTTTTCACTTTAAACTCCTTAACTGCAATCTCAATTCCTCTTCCATCGCCACAACCCAAATGATAAAAATTATCATTTTTGCCTAAATTCACAAATTCAAAAATCTCTCTAAAAGATTTTTCAGGTAATTGAATATCTTCCCCGCTTAGTACATTCTTTGGAAGTTTCTCTAAATACTCTTCAATTTTCATTATTATTTTTAAAGCAAGCGTGAATTTATTCTCTTATACTTTCTAATTTTGAAACTGCTTGCCATAATTGGGTTCTAACATATGAAGGCATATTGGGATCTTGTGTAACGTCATCTAATAAGCTAATTGTGTTTGCTGCTCTTACTGACAATGAATACTCTTGATTATTTAGATCTACAATCAAATCTGTAATAGATTTTTTAATTGTTTTTGGCGTAGAATTACTTGAAACAATTTGATTTAATGTTTCAATTGCTTCTTTCATTGCTTCTTTATTTTGATTCTTATCTGCCATTTCTTACACCTTTTGTTAAAAATTAGAGGTATATAGTTACATCTCCACAAATACATTATCTGAATCTACAACAATATTGTATGATGTTAAATCTCTAATTTTTGCGGGAAATTTAACTAGTTTTCCAGTCTTACAATCAAATTCAGCTGCATGCCATCCACATGTGATTATGCATCCATCTAATTTTCCTTCAGATAAACTGGAGCCTGAATGTGTACATGAATCATCTGTAGCACAGTACTCACCATTGATATTTGCAACTAAAATGTCTCTTCCGTCAACAGATACCTTAATCATCTTTCCAGCTGGAATATCTGATGTTTTACCAACTATTATTTTTCCCATTGTAGTTTTATCTTATTATTCTTAATATTTTTTTGTATGTTATGGATTTGATTATAAGAGAAGCAAATATTGAAGATAAAATTCATGTTTTAAAATTTTGTACTGACACTTTTTCTTGGGGTGATTATATACCTCAAGTATGGGATTATTGGTTATCAGAAGGAAATTTGTTTGTATGTGAAAATCAATTTCCAATTGGAATATGTCATGCATTTTATTCAAAAGATCAAATTTGGATTGAAGGTATAAGGGTTGATCCAAATTTTCGTAGAAAGAAAATAGCATCTAAATTAGTAAAACATGTAGAATCTACTGGAAAAGAAAAAAACATCTCATTTTCTTATATGCTCATTGATACACAAAATACTAATTCTCTTTCCATGGCAAATTCATTAAATTATGATATTTTTCAAACTTGGAATTTTTATTCACTTGATCCTAAAACAAATTCAAATCATAACAATATTGATTTTGAAAAATCCCTTGATTGTAAATTATACACACATTATGTAAAGTCTTGGAGATGGATTCCATTGTATGATGAACTGGTGTCCTTGTTTTCTCAACAAAATAAAATTATTAAATCTAGTGTAGATGGAAATACATCTTTGGCAATCATTACTGATTCGGAGCATTTTGATAGGACAATGATAGTCACATTATTTTCAGCTCATGATGTTACTGTGATTCAAATACTTTCATTTTTACAAAATTATGCTTTAAACAAAAATTATCAACGTATTCAAATTTTAACAATTGAAAAACTACCTAAATTTGATACTTTAGAACATAAAATTTCTTTTCATCTAATGAAAAAATATTTACTCTAATTAGATTTTGCAAATCGTACAGTATTCTTTAAAAACCCAAGTCCCTCAATCTCCATTTCTATTTTATCTCCATCCTTTAAGAATACAGCATTTGGTTTGTTTAGCATTACACCTGCTGGTGTTCCAGTAGAAATAATGTCTCCCTTTTCTAATGTCATTACTCGTGAAATTTTTGAAACAATTTCTGGAATTTTTATGAACATGTTGTTTGTAGAAGAATTTTGTCTCAAATTACCATTGACCTTGGTTGTCATTTTTAGGTTTTGAACATCCTTGATCTCATCGGTAGTTGTTATCCATGGACCACATGGAGCAAATGAGTCAAAACTTTTTCCTCTAGTGAACTGTTTATCTTTGAATTGAATGTCTCTTGCAGAAACGTCGTTAAGTATCATGTATCCAAATATTACTTTTGATGCCTCATCAATGCTAACATTTTTACAGTTTTTTCCAATAATTAGGGCTAACTCTATCTCATAATCTAATTGTGTTACAAAATCAGGGCATACGATATCTGACTCAGTGTTGTTTAGTGCAGTTCGTGGTTTCATTACTAGCGCAGGATCTTCTGGTGGGCTCAATCCCTGCTCTTTGGCATGATCCATATAATTAAATGCCAAGCAAATTATTTTACTTGGATTTGCAATTGGTGCTAATAATTTGTATTTTGAAATATCTTCTCCATAGGGCAAATCGTTTATTTTATTTTTAATTTCATCATACCATCCATCAAAAAGGAAATCTTTTACAGTTTGAGGGATTGGAACTCCTGTTAAATAAGTAATCTCATCTTTTGTAGATACTTTATCTCCTTTTATGAAACCATATGTCTCATTATTATTGTGTAACAATCGTGCAATTTTCATTATTGATCACTTGTGTGTGAAAATTGCTTGATTTTGTGAATCTTTTCTGCAATATCCAAATCTAACAAATTGTACTTCTTCACCTTCTTTTAATTGTAAGTAATGTGGTTCTGTATAAACGTCTAATTCTTCTAAACTATCTTCGTTAAACTCATCATTGATAAACAATGCTTTTGGAATAATCATCTTGATTTGATATGCTGTTTTTTGAGAGACCCATTGAATTTTTAAAATATCATCTGTTTTACCATTCTCAATAAACTCACCTTCTAACTCACTACCTTCTTTTGTTATGGATATATTCCCTAAACCTAAAAGGCGAATTTGTGTTCCTGTTTTGATTGTTTGAGCATCATCTCCAGAAATGTAAAAATCTCCATCAATCTTGATTTCTCTTTTTCCCATGTTATTAACTGGATGGTTAGGAATCTCAATAGATGAAATTGGTAAATTTTTTACTGTTAGTTTTTTTGCATTACTTACCATGAATAATCTAATACTACTTGCATCTACAAATTTACGATTAAATGCTTCTAGTGAGTCAAATGGTGCTAGGGTATTTGCTTTGGTCAACCCTAATGACATGATAAATTTCCTTATGGCTTCAGGTTTGATTCCTCTTCTACGTAATGCTTCAAGTGTTGGTAACCTTGGATCGTCATACCATGAAATTTTACCTTCTTCAATCAATGGTTTAATAATTCTCTTTGAAATAGGCATTCCTTTGAATTCTAATCTGGAGAAGAATCCTTGCACTGGTTTTCTCATGTTTAACGCATCTAAAATTGCATTAATTAGCTCCTCTCTTAGTTCAAATTCTTTTGAACGAAATGCATGAGTTACACCATCAATACTATCTTCAATTGCAACTGCCATATCATAACTAGGCCAAATTCTGTATTTTTCCCCTAATGTGTAATGTTTACCTTCAATGATTCTGAATAATACTGGATCTCGCATAACTGCATTATCTGCTTTCATATCTCCGCGAAATCTGACAATTGCATCGCCTGGTTTGAATTTATTACTCATTTTTTCCCAATTTTTATAATTTTTATCAACATCTCCCATACTGCATTTGCATGCTTTTCGCTCTCTTCTATTTTTGCTAATGTCTTCTCTTTTACAAGTACAAACGTAAGCTTTTCCTGAATTAATTAATTCTGTTCCCTTCTCGTAAAATATCTCCATATCATCTGATGTATTTTTAATCACATCAAATTTTATTCCCAACCATTCTAATCCAACTTTGATGGCAGCATGATATTCCATGCGTTCTGCTTCTGGATTTGTATCATCCATTCTTAAAATAAATTTCCCACCATACATCTTTGCATATTCAGAATTAATGATAGCTGCTTTTGCGTGACCGATATGGGGATAACCATTGGGTTCTGGAGGAAATCTTGTGATTATTTTACCATACACTGCATCTTTTAATTCTGGAAAGCCTTCTCTTTCTTCAATTTTTTCTTTAGGTATTAAAATTTCTGGAAAGTTTTTCTCAATTTCTTTTTTTTGCTCTTCTAATGACATTTGATTAACTTGTGTAACAATATCAGAAATATCATCTGTGATTTCTTTTACTTTGTTTCTAAATTCTGGTTTTGTTCCAAGAATTTTTCCCAAAATTATTTTATCTCTAGTCTCTCCTTTATGCTCATATGCATTTTGAAGAGCCATTTTTTTTATCTCTGTCTTTAATTCTTCATCCATTTAGATCATCATATATTGTAATTATAAACTTCTTTTAACAACAAAATCTAGTAATGAAATTAATTCAACTTTAGCAGAACCAGAATATTTTGATAATGATTTTTTGGCTTTACATGAATATTTTAGAGCCTGTTTTCTTACACTTTCTTCTATTCCTAAAGATCTAATAACATCAACTGCCTTGTTAAGATCTTTTTTAGATGCTTTTGAATTTCCAAATGCTTTGAGAATTATTTTTTTATCATTACCTTTTGCTAATTTTATTGCCATTAGAATTGGCAGTGATTTTTTGCCCTCTCTAAGATCATTTCCTACAGGTTTTTTAGTAATTTTTGGATCTCCCATTACTCCTATGAGATCATCTGTTATTTGAAATGCTATTCCTAAATTTCTTCCAAATGATGAGAGATTTGAAATATCACTAATTTTGGTCGTTGCACAAATTGCTCCCATTGCACATGATACATCAAATAATGCTGCAGTTTTTTTTTCAATCATTGTTATGTATTCTGCTTGTGATGGAATTTTCCTTTTTTCAGCCATTTCTACATCTAGTAATTGTCCCTCACATACATCTACACAAGCTTTAGCAAGTCTAGAAACTAATTGAGCGGTAGAACTAGTCGATAATTTTGTATCTGTGACTATTTGAAATGCTTTTGAAAATAAAACATCACCTGCAAGAATTGCTATTGGTATTCCAAATTTCTTATGTACTGTTGGAACACCATGACGCATTTCATCATTATCCATAATGTCATCATGAACTAACGTAAAGTTATGAACCATCTCCACAGCACTTGCAGCTGGCATTGCATTAGATATTTTTCCTTTTAGAATTTGACAGCTCTTGATTACCATATATGGTCTGAGTCTTTTCCCGCCGTTTACAATTAGATGTCCTGCCGCATCATATAGTTTCTTAGGATCACCTTTTAGTTTTGAATTTAGATATTTGTTTATAATTATTGCATTTTCTTCAATCTGCTTAGTTTTTTCCATTTACTATTCTCCATTGATTATCTGGTAGATGATTTTTAATCGCTTTTTGTAACTCATCTTTTATTTTACTATCCATCCATGTGGATAAAACACTTGCATATTTTTCTAGCATTGATTTCTCAGATTTGTCTAATAATCTTAGCGCAATTAGCATCCAAGGGCAATAAATTTGTGGATTTGCTTTTAATTCTAAAAGTAACTCTTTTGCCGAAATCCATTTAATTTCGTCAATCTCGCATTCGATCTCTTTTAATTTTGTGGCTTTGTCAATCACACCAATTAGAGTTCCGCAAATTTCATTTTCAGAACCAATATCTCTGTATGGAACATGATATTCAAATTTATGTAAATAATCTAAAGTCCCCTTAATTCCTAATTCTTCTGGCATTCTTCTTTCTCCTGATGACACATAAGTTTCTGATTCTCTTGGATGACTAGCAAATGTTCCATCCCAATCATTAGGCCACAACATTTTCTCCTTTGCTCTCTTTGTAAGCACTAATCTTCCATCATTATCAAACAATAATGCAGTAAATGCTCTGTGTAGTTTTCCATTTGGTAAATGACACTTCACCTTTTCTTCACTGCCTATTGGATTATCGTTTTCATCAACTAAAATTACTAATTCTTCGGACATTTTATTTACCTCTAAACAATGTTCCCTCAAATGTCCTATTTTTAATCGCTTTTACAATTCTTTCGGGTTTATTTCCATTTGCAAAGAAGACGTTTATCCCACTCTTTGAAATCTTTAATGCTTCTTCTAATTTTCTTGTCATTCCACCTGTTACATCCATTTTATTTTTAGTTATTGATGGAAGTTCATTTTTTAATTCATAAATTAATTTTTTTGATTTTAGATCTGAGTATAACCCGTCTTCATTTAATGCAAAAATACAGAGTCTTGGTTTTAGTATTTTTGCTAGATGAGTCATTATTTTGTCTCCTGATAAAATGTATGTCTTTTTCTGACCATACCATAGTGCATCTCCATATGTGACTGGAATAAAACCTGATTTAGCTATTTTTTCAATCTCTTTAATTTTTTTCAAAATTGGTTTATTTCCTGACATAAAATCAGTCGGTGGAAGACAATATGGATTTAGATTATTTTTTAACAATGAATCTAAAATAATTTTATTTAATTCAATCATTGAATTTTTAACAATCGCAACACCTCTCAGATCATATTTTCTTTCTTTTGTGTGCATATTATATTTGACAGACCAATAGTGTCCATATGAGCCGCCTCCATGAACAATAATTATGGGCTCATCAATTTTTCTTAAACTTTTAGAAATATTGTTTATTGTTTTTCTTCGTGTTGATAGTGGTTTTTCTTTATTTGTGATTATTGATCCGCCTAATTTTATCAGAATCATGCTGTTCACAATTATATAGTCAATTAAAAAGTATCCAGTCCTTTAAAATCAATTTTTACTGAAAAACAATCATAGTTTTTAGATTGAAATTCATTCATGGTTTGATCTAAATTTGATGTGTCTGTCAAGGCAAAAATACAACCACCGCCTCCTGCACCTGTAATTTTTGCACCAAAAGATACTTTTTGACCCACCTGGATCATATCTTTTAATTTATTGTTTGAGACTCCTATTGTTTCAAGATACTTTTGATTCTCTGTTATTTTACTGCCCAATTCCTCAACATTATTAATTTTTAATAGTTTTAAAACATCTTCAACTAGTCTTGATTCATTATCACATAATCTGGAAAACTCTTCTTCATTTCTATCTTTGAATTTTTTTACTTTTGCAACTATTGATTTTGTGGAATGTTCTGTATTTGAATTTGCTATTACAAGATGGAAATTAGGTTGGGATTCTATTTTGGTAAATCCATTTTTTTTATCATACTCCATTATTCCTCCATATGTGCATACAGTACAGTCAGCTCCAGATGTATTTTCAAAAATTGTCTTTTCAGCTTCAATTGCCATTTCTAAAATTTCCTTTTTGGTTGTATCTTTAAATAATCTAGAAATTGCAGCAGCACCTGCAACACAGCATGCAGATGAAGAACCCAACCCAACTCCTAACGGAATATCTGATTCTATCTTAATGTCAATTCCAGTGCTTTGATTTTTTATCATTTTGTCTGCTAAATAATAAAATGGTTTTAATGGTGAATTAATTTCTGAAATTGATTTATTTGGACCTAATTCTAAATTCCCTATGTTTGATTTTATTGATATCTTGTCCCCATCAACTTTTTCAGCCGTTACTGTGATTCTTTTATTTATTGCACAAAGAACTGCTTTGATTCCATATACTACAAAATGCTCTCCAAAAAGAATCACTTTTCCTGGAGCTGAAGCTTTAGATTTCAATTAAATACTTTAAAATTATAATTGATTTATTCTATTTCCTCTTCAGTAGCTTTTGTCTCAAAATCATCAATTTCATACTTCATTGCTTCATCCTCTTTTAATTCACCACGTTCGATTAGAATTTGACGAACCAATAACCAATAAACAGTTGCAAGAGCTTTTCTTCCTCTATTGTTTGCTGGAATGATCACATCTAGGTTTGATGTAATGTTGTCTGTATTTGCAATGCCTATGATTGGAATTCCTGCATTAGTTGCTTCAATAATTGCTTGTTCATCAACTTGTGGATCTGAAATCAAAACTAGTTTTGGTTCAATATAATATGGCAGTGATGGATTTGTTAATGTGCCTGGCATGAATCTTCTTAAAAGATTCTTTGAATCTAGCATCTCACAGAACTTTTCAATGGGTGTTTCTGCGTATTGTCTTGCAGAACATACAATGAGATTATCTGTTCCTAGTCTATTGATGAATTTTGCTGCTGTTTTAATGCGCTCTAGTGTGATGTCTAAATCAAGCATGTAGAGCCCTTCGGGACTAGCTTTTGTGATGAATGGTTTCATGAATTTTGTCTTTACTTGTGTTCCTACCCTAATTCCGGTAGCTAGAACCTTTTTTTTGATGTCTGTTTTCTCAGTTAGTTCACTCATTGCGATTTTAAATCTCTGCCATGCCACATATTAAATCATCCCCTGATAGTCGCAATAACTCGTTTAGTTTTGATATTCTTTCTCCTCCAACTACACCAACTTTGAGCATTTTTGACTTTGTTGCAATGCCTATGTGAGATATTTGGGAATCTATGGATTCGCCAGATCTATGTGATGTTATTAATCGAATATTATTTTGATTTGCCAAATTAGCAAATTCCAATGCATCAAAAAGACTACCAGCTTGGTTCACTTTTAAAATTGCTGCATTACATGATTTTGCTTTAATTGCCTTTGCTAGAATATTCTTATTTGTAACCGTAAGATCATCTCCTGTAACTAATGTATCTGGGAATTTAGATGTAAGCTCGGCCATATCTTCAAATGCTTCTTCGTGAACTGCATCCTCTGCATAAATCAACTTGTATTTTTCAATGATGTCTGCTGCAAAATCTATTTGCTCTGATGTAGAATTTTCAAACCCAGCCCTATCGTAAATATATTTTCCTTTCTCTTCATTCCATTGTGTTGATGATGCAAAATCTACTCCTAACGATACTTCTTTTCCTAAGGTAAATCCTAAATTTTCACATGCTTTTGCAGATACTTCTAATGCTTTTTGGTTTTCTAATTTTGGAGCCCATCCACCTTCATCACCTCTCCCATTTGTAAAAGTAGGATCCTCTTTTTCTAAAACACGACGTAATTCACTATGTACAAGCAAATTAGTTTCAATTGCTTCCTCTATTGTTTTTGAACCTGTAGCACAAATCAAAATCTCTTGAATGTCAGGTGTTCCTGGTCCTGCATGTGCTCCGCCACCTAAAATATTTCCCAATGGAAATGGAAATTTGAACGACGATTCAGATGAGAGTGTCTTAAACAATGGTTCTCCTAATGCTTTTGATGCTGATTCCATTGATGCAATTGTTATTGCAAAAGCAAGTGCGCCACCAATGACTGAGTAATTTGTAGAGTTGTCCAAATTTTTCAATACCTCCTGAATTGCTTTGAGATCTGAAGATTCGATGCCTATGAATTTCTGAGCATTTTCTCTTAAAATTTTAAGACTTGATTCAGGTTTTCCATTTGGAAAACTGACTGCTTCATATTTTCCAACACTTGCTCCAGATGGAGCACAAACCCTTCCTAAAAAATTACCATCAGATTTAACGTCTACTTCGATTGTTTTACTTCCTCTACTGTTATAGATAACCCTTCCTTCAATTGAAGAAATCTTGGTCAATTTATTCTAGTTCCAATTCAACTTCTTGTTTTCTTCTCTGAATTGCTTCGTAGAATGGAATTACTTGTTGAATTGTTTCAACAGTAGTCAAAAGCATTCGTCTGCAACAATATCTTGTGATTCCTAAGGAATCAAGAGTCTTTACTGCATCTTCTCCGGCCTTTAATTTACTTTGATAATCGTCAAATTTGTCTGCAACCAAATTCCCACATGTAAAACATCTAACAGGAATTAACACAAACAAAAAAGTAATCAAGGATTATAAAAACCATGCAAAGAGTTTTCATTGCGGGCGTCGCCCAGCCTGGCCAAAGGCGCTAGCTTGAGGGGCTAGTCTCTCAGGAGTTCGTGGGTTCAAATCCCATCGCCCGCATTTTATAATGATGATGATGATGATTATTTTTGTAATTTTTCTAAAACTTTGATTAATTCCATTCTTCTCTTCTCTTCTGTTATTACCGATCTCACATCATCTACAAGTATTCTATTAACATCTACCTTTCTTCGAGCTTCTTTAACGACTTTATCATACATTGAAAATGTGTATAGTTGAAGATACAAATTTTCCATTGTATCAAAAATCCTTATTGATTCATCTATTTCACCAATTCTAATTTTATCAAACACTTGTCTTTTTAATTCGCCTACACAATCTAATAATCCCAGTACATATGATTCTGGCATTACTGATAACATTTTATCTGAAGGTATTTCTTTTTGTTCTACAATTGCAATAAGACATGCAGCCTCTACAAATTCTTGCTCTGGAGTAATTAGATACCTTCGCAGATCTCCAGTTGCTTTTTTCTTATACATCTTCAATAATTTCCCTGCTTTGTTCAAATTCTTTTTTCCATTCACTAAATCTCCTTTATGTACTGCAATGATTGATTTGCTACATAAAATGACTATCTCTCTTGTATTTTTTAATAAAAATTCCCTTGAATCTTGAATCTCTCCTAAACTTTTTGCAATTTTATTAAGCGATGATTTGACGTTCTTTAATGTCATATTTGATGATGTTTCAAAACTAGGATAAAGTCGTTTGCTAAACTCTTAGGAATATCATAGAAACTATTCCCAAAGTAGAACTTTTAGATACAAATTTCACAATCCTTTAAATTTGATTTAAAATAGTCACTCCTCGTGAACCTGATAATTTTTGTATTAATTCCTCTTGTTTTGTCATTGGGTATAGTTTCAACAGAAGCATTTGCAGTTGAAAATAATCAAATATGCATTGACAAAGTTTGGATAGAAAACAACAAAGGAAAAATTGCATGTGTTACACCATCTACTGCATCCGCATTAGTAGAACGTGGATGGGGAACGATTCTAGAAGATTCTACTAACATGCAAGTTATAGCATCCATGTTTGCGGTTCATCCTGAAAAAATGAGAACTGCAGCAGCACTTCCAGAAACTTCAATGGGCCCTCAAATTGATTATTCTAAAGGATATTTGGTTGAGGAAATTAAAGACGGGCTTTACTGGGTAACTGATGGCGCATATCAAGCAATGTTTCTAACAACTGGTCAAGGAGTAATTGTAGTTGACGCCCCTCCATCTATTGGAGAAAACTATCTCAAAGCAATAGCAGAAGTTACTGAAGAACCAGTAACCCATGTAATTTACAGTCATACTCACAATGATCATGTTGGTTCAATCAGTATGTTCCCTGATGATGCAGTATACATTGCACATCAAGAAATTACTGATACTCTATCAAAAAGAAATGATCCTAACAGACCAGTACCAACTGTAACGTTTGAAGACAAATACGCACTAGAGGTTGGAAATCAAAAATTAGAATTAGCATATTATGGGCCAATGCATGAACCTGGAAACATCTTCATCTATGCACCAAATCAAAAAGTTTTGATGTTAGTTGATGTGATATTTCCTGGATGGACTCCATTCAAGGATTTAGCAATGGCACAAGATGTAACAGAATTTCTTGCAGCACATGACAAAGTTCTAGAATATGATTTTGATACATTTATTGGAGGTCATCTTACACGTCTAGGAACCCCTGAAGATGTAGAAATTCAAAAAGAATACTTTGAAGATATTCAAACAAGTGCTGATAAAGCAAACCAGGAAATCTCCTTTATGGCAATAGGACAGGAAGTCGGTTTCTCAAATCCTTGGCTAGTATTCCAAATCTATGCTGATTCTATAACACAACAATGTACTGATGAAATTGTTCCAAAATGGATTGATAGACTTGGTGGTGTTGATTTGTTCACTTATGATCACTGCTGGAAGATTTCAGAATCTCAAAGAATCGATTAATTTAGTCATATTTTAGGCATAATTTGCATTTTCAAAGCAAAATTTGGGCAATGTCTTTAATTCTTTATTTTTTCTATATTCTGCATGAAGAAGCAATTTTGTGGATATTGTCCTGAGGATACCTGTCTCTTAGATTGTAAAATTTGTAATCTTAAATTGAATAAAAATAGTAATTGTAACTGCTAATTTAGTGCCATTTTAGACATATTTCATATTTTCAAAGCTCTTATTTTGGATATGATTTTAGGATCTTTATGGAAATTACTGTTGATCAAATGTATAAAATCGAAAACAAAGGCCATGATATGGGATTTTTAAAAAAATTTATGATGGAAAATGCTGGTGCTGCATCAGTAAGAAGATTAGTTGATAAACTTGGCAGTGTCGAATCTAAAAATATTGTAATCTTTGCAGGCTTGGGAAATAATGGAGGTGATGGATTGGTAATGGCTAGACATCTGTCTGGCTATGGAGCAAAAGTTACTGTAATGTTGCTTGGTTCTCCTGACAAGATCAAAACTGAGGAAAGCAATTGGAACTGGTCTATCTTACAGAAGATGCCTTCTGTGAAACTATTGTATGGTGACTCTATTGAATTTGATTTTCAGCCTGACATAATTGTTGATGCAATATTTGGAACCGGAATATCTGGAGATATTAGAGAACCATATACATCTGCAATAAATTACATTAATCAAACAAATTGTTACAAATTCGCAGTTGACGTTCCATCTGGATTAGATCCACAAACAGGGGAGACTGCAAATATTTACTCAAAATGTGATATGACTGTAACATTTCATAAAATGAAACAGGGTATTCCTAAAAGAAAAGATTTGACTGGGGAACTGTTTGCTGAAAAAATTGGAATTCCTCCAGAAGCAGAGGAGGGAATTCTATGAAAGTCCATCAAATACAAGTTGGAAATATGCAAAATTTTTCCTATATTGTTGAAGATGAGAGTACTAACGAAGCAATCATCATTGATCCTTCGTGGGACTTGATCGAATTAGAGATGATCATTAAAAAAAATAATTTAAAAATTAAATATGTTGTAAACACTCATCATCATTTTGATCATACATTGGGCAATGAAGCCATGGTGGAATCTACCAAAGCTCCTATAATCCAGCATGAAAATTCAGAACTGAAACACGATATTGCAGTAAAGGATGGAGATTTTATTGAATTTGGAAAGTCAAAATTAAAAGTATTTCATACTCCTGGACATTCTAAGGACAGTATCTGTCTAGTTGGAGATGGAAAGATTTTTTCAGGTGATACATTATTTGTTGGAAATTGTGGCCGAATTGATTTGCCTGGAGGTAGTGCAAAAGAACTCTATCATAGTCTCTTTGACGTACTTTATTCATTAGATGACAGTCTAGTCCTATATCCAGGACATAATTATGGAAGTAAAGAGATATCTTCTCTTGGCCAAGAAAAAACCACCAATCCTGTTATGCAAAAACGACCAGAGCAACAATTCCTTGAAATGATGGGTCAGTGAGTTTTTTTTGGAAAATTTTGAATTATTTGGTAACATAGATCAGGCTCAAAATTTTATTCAAACTGTAAATTCAGGAAGATTTCTTTTTTCACTTGTCATATCTTATACTGAAACATGTGAGATTCCAGGAATTACTTTTGCAGGTGCAGATACAGATTCAATAAAACTTACTCCTCCAGCTGATGCTGAATATCTTCACTATGGATATTGTAAATCAATTGATAAAATCCCAATGACTCCTGATGGAAAACCAACTCCTGCATTATTAACAAAAACAGCTTTAGAATCTGCAAGCATTCCTCATCTAACCGTAAATGCTGGAAGTAAAGTTTCACCGAAATTACCTTTTATTGAAACATGTATGTCTAGTGGAAAAAATATTTCAATCCAAGACGCAATGACTGATTCTCAAGTATCACATGCTGTTGACTATGGTAGAATTGTAGGAAGGAGCATGGCCTCTCTAACTGATTTTCTGGTAATAGGAGAAAGTATTCCTGGTGGAACAACTACTGCTTTAGCTGTATTACGTGCATTAGGGTTTGATGCTAAAGTAAGTTCTAGCATCCCAAACAATCCCGTTGAATTGAAAAATCAAATTGTTACTTCTGCACTTAAAAGAATTGATTCTGATCATCCTTATAGTATAATTGCTAAAATTGGTGACCCTATGATTCCTTTTGTAGCAGGAATGCTAAGCTCTGTTTCAAACATGTCTAAAGTAATGCTTGCTGGAGGAACTCAGATGTCTGCAGTGTTGGCATTTGCATCAAAAATTGGATTCAATGAAGAAAATACTGTGATTGGAACAACTTCTTACATAACACATGATAAAAGTGCAAATTTTGTAGATGTTGTTAAACAAATTGCTGATATACCAATAATTTCTGTAGATCCTGGCCTAAAAGATTCAAAACACCCTGGATTAAGAGCATTTTCAGAAGGGTTTGCAAAAGAAGGTGTAGGTGCTGGTGGAAGTATCATAGCATCGATGCTCAAAACTGGAAATAATTCTAAAAATTTTTTAGAACTAGCTGAAAAAGAATATCATAGATTATTTACTTCACTGTAACTGATTTTGCAAGATTTCTAGGATAATCAGGATCTGTATTTTTTTCTAGCGCTGCGTAATATGCTAATAGCTGAATAGGGATAATTTCTAAAATTGGATATCCTACCTCATCTGATTTAGGAAGTTCAATCCAAAAATCATACACATCACTTTCTATATCGGATATACCAATAATTTTTGCACCTCGTGCTTTGATCTCTCTTGCACTTGTTAGTGTATCCAAGTAAGTTGAATCATTTGGATTTATGATTATGACAAATACGTTAGAATCCATTAAAGCAAGAGGTCCATGCTTTAACTCCCCTCCTGGAATTCCTTCTGCGTGAATGTAAGTTAATTCTTTTAGTTTCAAAGCTGCCTCTATTGCAATTGGATAATGCATTCCTCTTCCAAGTACATAGATATCTGAAATATCTTTTATTTCATTTGCAATTCTTTGAATTTTTTTAGGATTTTTTAATATTCCTGATATTAGTTCAGAAATTTTCACAAAATCAATATCTATCTTATTATTATTATCACTTAATTTTTGAATAATTTTGTAGAGTATTACAAGCTGTGTTGTGAAACTCTTTGTTGCTGCAACTCCTATTTCAGGTCCACAATTCATTCCTATTACAATGTCTGATTCACGTGCAAGTGATGATGTTAACAAATTAACAATTGCTATTGTTTTACATTTAGCTTTTTTTGCAATCTTGACTGCTTCCAAAACATCTGCACTTTCACCACTTTGAGATATTGCAATCATGATGGAATTATCTTCGATACTATTTGGTGCAAATTGAAGTTCGCTTGACATGATCGGTTCTGACTTGATTTTAATGTATTTTAATAAAATCTGTTTTGCAATTAATGCTGAATTATAACTTGTACCACTTCCTGTGATGTAGATATTTTTTGCATGTTTGATATGATCTGCAGCTTTTTCAATCGCATCGATAGTTCTCTCTCCTGCTTTTAGAACCGTTTTATGTTGTTCATAAATCTCTTTTAATGTAAAATGTGCATAATCGCCTTTGTATGCATCACCAAATTCCTTAGAAACTTTTACTATTTCGTACTTTGCATGTTCACCATTAAAATCTATAATTTGAAATTTGTCTTTATCTAAAATTACAAAATTTCCATTTTCAACATATATTACATTATCAGTATACTCAATGAATCCCAAAACATCGCTTGATAAAAAAAAATCATTTTGCCCAACAACTCCTATGATTAGTGGTTCATGAAATCTCGCTGCTGCAAGTTGACCATTTTCAAACATTGCAACAAATGCATAATGTCCTTTAATTTTCGCAACTGTTTTCAAAATTGTTTCTTTTACATCCTGAGTTTTCTCATAATATTTCTGAATTAGATTTGCAATAATTTCACTATCTGTATCGCTCTTGAAATAATACCCTTCACTTTCTAATTGTTTTTTTAATTCTTCAAAATTCTCTATTATTCCATTATGTACTATTGCAATTCTTCCAGAATTACTTGAATGTGGATGTGCATTGGCATCGGTTACTTTTCCATGAGTTGCCCATCTGGTATGACCAATGCCTACTTTTCCTGGAAGTATATCTAATTGAATTTTTGAATTTACTTCACTTACTTTCCCAATTCCTTTTTTTAGTTCAATTTGATGGTCTGATTCTGTTGCAACTCCTACACTATCGTATCCACGATATTCCATTCTTTTTAATCCCTTTACTATTATTGGAGCTGCATTTTCTTTTCCAAAGTAACCTATTATTGAACACATGATAATTCTATATGATTATTGGGGGTATTTACTGATAACCTATTACTTTGATTGTTCCGCAGAAGAACTTTGCTCTTTTGATTGTTCCGCAGAAGAACTTTGCTCTTTTGATTGTTCCGCAGAAGAACTTTGCTCTTTAGATTCCTCTGCAGTCTCTTCAGATGATGGCTCCGGAGAAGGAGTTTTTGATTTTGTCTTTTCTAACATTTCTGGAATCTTAGATTCCGGTGTAAAATGGACACTATCTTCTTCTTCCACTGTGACTGTATAAGATGGAATGTCTACTTTTCTATCACCAATCATAATATGGCCATGAATTACTGCTTGCCTTGCTTGATATGGTGATTTGAATCCAAATTTCTTTGTAACTAAAGTCTGTAATCTTCGTGATAGTAAATCGTTTGCGTTTAGATTTAGTACATCATCTAGTGTTGCATCACTACTTACTAATCCTATTCTTGCAAGTGATTTCATTAAAATTGGTTCTTTTTCTTCTCTTACTTCCTGTCTTAACGCAAGTAATGATCTTGCTTGATGTCTAACACGTGATAATTCTGTATGTGCTTTCCATAACTCTCTTTTAGTTCTTAATCCAAATGTACCAAGAGTTTTCAACTCCTCCATTTTTAATTCATAATTAAAAGGTCTTTTTGGTTTTCTCCAAACTTTACGTGGATATTTTGGATCTCCCATCTAATACACCTATTTTTTTTCCTCTGGTTTAGCTTTTGCAGCTGCTGCTGGTTTAGCTTCTGCTGCTGGTTTAGCTTCTGCCGTTGCAGCTGCTGCTGGTTTAGCTTCTGCTGCTGGTGCACCTGCACCACCTTTCTTTGCTGGTGCTGCCAATCCTCCTTTTGCAACTCCAACTGCACCACTTTTTCTACCCGATGTCCTTGTTCTTTGTCCTCTAACTTTAAGACCTGATAGATGTCTATAACCTCTCCAACTTGCAGTAATTCTTTCTCTTTCTATATCATTTCTTAATGTAAATGGAATGTCTGATGTCAATAAATGTAAATCTGCCCCTGTCTCAATATCTTTTCTTCTATTGAGGAACCATACCGGAAAATTTCCGCCAACTGGATCTGTTATTAATTTTTCAATCGCTTGAACATCAGACTCGGTAAGGTCGCCGATGTTAGCATTGCTATTAATTTTAAGAGTATCTAAAATTGCAGTTGCAAAACTATTGCCTATTCCTTTGATCTGGGTTAATCCCACGATCATCTTTCTTTCTCCAGGAATGTCGTTTCCCACAATCCTAACAATATGTCTATATTCTTGCGTACTCAAGTATTCCAAAATTCTAAGAAACCCCGATAAAAACCATACTAGGTACCAAATTTGGATATTTTTAAAATGACAAAATTTTATGACCTCTATCTTACAGCCTAATTCATGCAAATTTTAATTGGAAATTATCTAAAATCTTCATCTTCAGTCCAATCATTACCTTGAACATTCCATATATTGCATTTACAGCATTTTTTAACTCCTCTCTGAGCATCAATGTCTATGCAAAAACAGTGTTCACCTTTACCTGATGAATCTTGACTACAAAGTTTCTGCATGATGTAATTTATGCTATTTTCTTAATTATCTTATTGGAATAATATGTTCAAAAAGTTATAACTTCCAATTCCACATCTCATATACATGGATGAAACATTTGATCGCGAAAAAATTATAGAATGTATGTTTGATCCAGTTACATCCTCTATTTTAGCAGATTTGGAGGATGGTGAAAAGGAATGCTCCTATTTGGCACAACATTCCTCTGTATCTGAATCTGAGGTTCTTGAAAGACTTTCTTATCTAATTGTTCATGGGTTTGTTTCAAAAAACTCTGATAACGGAAAATGTTTACTTACTGCTAATTCTGATAAACTTGAAAGTATTGTTGAACATGGTGAAAATTTTGATGCAACAATTAATGGTCTTGAAAAAATGGATACCTATCTAAACTGATTTTTTTCTATTCTTGATGCCATATATTCCAATTACAACTAACCCTATCATGCCAATCATAATCAAAGATGTAGATATAATAGACATGATATATTTTTTGTAGGGATCCGGAAGTGGTCCGATTGCACCTGCTACATAAATTCCGTCATCACTTGAACTCTCAATTAGTAATTTGTAAACTCCAGTATCCCGAATATCAAATTCTTCCTCAATAGTATCACTATCTATCTGTTGAGATATGATTTCAATATCTGATGGATCTAACACTTTAAAAGAAAATGTGTTTTTTTTAAAATCCATTATTTGAATTGCAAAAATTCCTATAGGTGTTTTTTCAATATCAAAATCAGTTGAAATAATTAATTTTTCTGTTGTGCTTACTCTTCCATTTTCTTGCTTTATTCCCTCTAGTGTAATTTGATTTTCAAAAATTGATACTATTAATCCTGATACTATGAATAATCCTAAAACAACAATGACTAATCCTAGTTTTTGCACAGATTAAATTTTGCTTTCTTTAGTTTAAACCTAATTTTTTCCAAAATTTCATGTTATTTTGCACAACAGTTAGATCAGACTACAATTCTCTTATGATACACTATTGTCTAGTAGTTTTATTATGTCTAGATTTGCTATTGACATGTTGATTATGTGTGCTACAAGTAGTAGTAGTATTCTAATTTAATTAAATTGGCTCTGGATGTATTGTAATTACAGCATCTTGAATTTCTGTTCTAATTACATGCTCTATCTCTGATGTCAAATCATGTACTTTCTCGATTGATAATTCTTTATCAAATGAGCAATCAATATCTATTTTCAAAATATTCTCAAAATTTAGTGAAACTATTCGTCCAATCTTTTTGATTTGTTCATATTTCTCTAAAATTCCTCTGATTTTTCTTTCAGTCTCTCTATCTCTGATGTTGAAATTTTCTGGTACATCTAGGAATGGTTCTAAATGAATAGTTACATGCTCAATATTAGGAACATTTTTTTGAATTTTTTCTTCTACTATCTCAGAAATTTTATGCGCAGAATATAGGTTAATTTCTCTATTTACCATGACATGTAAGTTGGCAAATATTTTACCTTTAGAATTATGTGTTATGACATTGTGTACTCCTTTTACCCCATCCACACTTTTTACAATATCTAAAATTTTTGCATCTAATGGAACATTCTCCCAATTTGGTTCAAAATGAATCGTAATTGCTGCATTTGGAATTTCATTTATGATATTTTTTTCAACATCATTGCTAATTTTATGAGCATTTTCAAAACTTGCATCCCCTCTAAGTGAAATGGTAATGTCTGCAAATATCGTATCTCCTGATCTTCGCATAAGTATGGCTTGTACATCTATTACTCCTTCTGTATTTTTAATAATCTCCTTTACATTTCTTACAATTTCTGGAGAAATAATATCTGTAAGATCTTGTGCAGTTTTGTAAATTAATTTAATACTTAGAGCTACTAAGAGAACTCCTAGGATTAATGCCGCAATAAAATCTCCATTATAAAATCCATATGTTACAAAAATGATTCCTCCAATTGCAACAAGAGTAGATCCCAAATCCATGAATGCATGGTAAAAATCTGCTTTGAGAGTACTTCCTCCAATTTTTTTAATCGACCTTCGCAATAAAATTATTCTAAAAATATCAATTCCAATAGTGTACACACCTGCAATAATTGCAAAAATTCCTGGAAGAATGTTTGGCGGTGGACTTTGTAATCTATGGATTGATTCATAAATGAAAAATATTGCAATTATAAAAATTGCAATTCCTCCGATCAAGCCACCTAATGACTCAACTTTCCCATGTCCGTATGTATGCTCTTCATCTGGTGGCTTGATTGCCAATCTTGCGGCTAAAAGAAGTATGATTGTTACAACACTATCCAGTAACGCATGAATGCTGTCTGTGATAAGACCTAAACTATTTGATAATAATCCAAAGACAAATTCTACCACAAATGCAGAAAATATGGCTATAAGTGATATTCCTAAAACTCGTGATCTTTGAACAAACATTTCTTCTAACTGTTGGTTTGATCATGTATTACAACTGTTCTAAAAAGAAATCATACGACAAGATTATCTGTTACGAATGAGATTATTCGATATGTTAAAGAGTATTCATGCATTTTTGATGCTATTTTTCATAATTTCTTTAATTCCAATTATTCAGGCAGAGGCTGCTGGTAATGCTAACTTGTTTGTTTCTGCAGAAAATTCCAAGTTTAACAATCATTTTTCAGGCTCTATGGTAATTGAAGTAGTTATCCGTGATAACAATATACGAGATACGGATCAAGGTAAGGGCGAACCTGACGTTACGATAAATGGCAAAATACTACGAATGGTTCAGGCAACTGATGGGAACTGGTATGCATATTTTGCAAATATAGACAAAGCAAAGATTGCAGATTCTACATTACCTAATAGCATAACAAAACAAGGATTAGACTTTGGCTCCATCTGTAGCGCAGCAGAAGCTAGTGCTGTCATAGGTGTTGATCTTAATGATGCTGATGGTGTAGCATATCCCTATGATAGTTGTAATGGCGTGTTTAATGATAACATCAATGTTGTTAGAAAAGCAAAAACCCCCAACCCTACAATACCTAATACTGCAGGATTATCTGGTCAAATAGGCATTGTTAATGATACATGGCCATTTATTCAATTATTTTCATTTAATGATGTAACTATTCAATACAATCCATCTGGTACGCCACAACGAGTTGATTTAAAATATGATGAAATTCCAAATATTTCTTTTAGTATTGATAGGGCACTTTATCCAAACAATGCTGAAGTCTTTCTAACTGTAAATGATTTTCAATTAAATCAGGATCCAACCGATGAAGATTCTTGGACATTTAACATCGAATCTCCGAGAGCTACTTTTTACCAGGCATTTGATAGTTCTGGAAATAAAGCTGCAAGCGGAAATGCAGGATTGGTAAATTTACTTCCGCATCTTTCAAGATTAGGGTTTGATAATAACGGTGAACTTTCTTTGAAACTTGGAAACGTTTTGAAACTAAAAACTAACAGTGAGCAACGTTATTCTTCAGTTGACGTTGATGGGGTTTCAAACACATATTCTAAAATTGTCACATTAGTTGAAAAAGGACCAAATTCTGGAATCTTTGAAAGCTTTGACTCTAGTGATCAATCAGTAATAGGTACACTTGTAAATGCACCTCGTGGACAAACAGGACAAATTGAATATAATCAAAAATCTCTATCTGTTTTAAGTGGATCTTCTTCAGCGTCTGTTTCTATCAATAAACCAACTTTGACAATTGGTTCTAATTCTCAAACTCTATCTCCTGGTACTAAGTATCCTGTAATTTTGATAGATCCTGATCAAAATCTAAACACTGGTGCACGTGATCACTTAGATGTATTTAGAAGCACAGCCATAATTCCAACAATAACTATTGGAAATCCAGTTACTTTGGAGCGTGCTCAAAACGTCTTATTTTATCCAACTTCTAATGTTTTCAATATTTTTGAATCTGTAAATTCTTCAGTGCCTGACTCTAATTCTGATCGATTGATTATTGACACATCTGGAATACCAAATAACACCACATTTGAAATGATTTCAATAAACTTGGGAGTCTCCGCATCTGCATTATCATCTGTTTTGCTTGATGTTTCTGACCCTAACACATATGGTACAAATTGGATAAATTATGATTTGAGATCCTTTCAAAATGATTTAGAGATATCTAACTTTAGTAATACCACTTTCACTCTTTATTTTGGATCTCTTACAGGTCCAACAATAACTATAGCTGATGCAGGAGATGTCTCATCATCACGTGGGTTTATCCAAATCGATAAATCTGATGTAGCAAATATTTCTGATCAAAGTGGGACTGTATTTCTTGTAATTGATTTTAATTCTTCAGATGCGCTGTCTGTTTCTAATGAAATCAATAAACAACCTATTGTTTTTGATTTCTTTTCTTTTGGATTGCAAAATGATAAAAGCATAAACCATTCTATTTATCGTTTTGAGCTAGAGGAGACTTTGGATAATTCTTCTACTTTTGATGGTACTTTTGAATACGCAGTTACAAATCAACTGAACATACTAGATCCTAATTTTATCAAAACAATAAAGACCATTGGAGATGAGATAAAAATTATTGTCACTAACAGATTAATTGACGAAAAAGGAATTGCACTCTCTTATTCTGATTTAGATAAAGTAGGTGTTTTCACTATAACTTCCTCAAAATCTGACATTCTCACAAATTCTGGTGTTGTATCTACGACTTCTTCATCATATCGTTTTGGTCAGCCAGTAACATTTACCCTAAACGATCCTGATCTAAATCTAAAAAGTGATATAATTGACATTTACTATACTGTCGATAATCCAAATTCCCCTAGCGTAGATACAGTTGGCAAAGATGGAAATATTTTATTGGAAATTTTAATCAAGGATATTAGATATAAGCGTTGTACAATTAATGGAATTGAATATGGAGGTTTGGCTGATACTGGTTTCACACTGGTAGAAACTGGTCCTAGCACCGGAATCTTTACAGGTGTATTTAAAATGCCATCTCAAATGTGTGATAAATCCGGCACTAAATTAATCTCCACTGCAGGTGGTAGCCTTGATGCAAAATATTATGACTCTCGTGATAAATCCGGCAATCCAAATATCTTTACGATGTCTAAAAACAAACTAACTTCATCTTTTTCAACTCAACCCAACTTAAGTACAACTAATACTTCTAAACCAGATTTAAGTACAAATAATATCTCTAAACCCTCACCTGGTAATACAGAGAGCATAATTCTCTCTGGTAGTATCCAAAATTACAAAAGAGGAATGCCTTTAGTCATTACATTAGCAGATCCCAATGGTAAAACTCAGAATTTTGGAGCTTCTTTAACAAATAGTGGTGCATACAAAACAGTCTTTACAATAAATGAAAACTCACTTCCAGGAATATACACAATAAAGCTTTCACATGCAGGAACTGATGTTGGAATCACTTCTTTTACTGTAACATCTCCTGACATGCCTAGTTGGATAAAAAATAATGCCAAGTCATGGTCTTTATCATCGATATCTGATTCACAATTTATCAATGACTTGGAATATTTAGTTGAACAAGGAATTATTTCATTATCTACCTCAAATGTAAATAATATTGGAGATAAGATGATGATTCCTGATTGGGTAAAAAATAATGCCAAATGGTGGGGTGATGATAAAATATCTGATGAAGATTTTATTCAATCAATTCAATATCTGATCAAAAAAGGCATAATTAGAGTATAATCTGGTCAATTTTTATTTCATTGAAAATATAAATACTCACAAACCTGATTCAAATTGAAAATGAGATTAATGGGGTTACTTGCATTCATATTATTATCTACAACAATTTTATCTTATGGCATGAGCGGTGTTGCATTTGCAGACAGTCATAATATTCCACCGCTTTCAGTAACTACTGATACAAAAATATATGCAAATGGTAGCACTGTAGTTGTTACTGGAAAAATCCGAGATTATGATTCATCAACTGATTCTGGAAAAGCAATTACTTTCATTTTAAAATCCCCTGAGAATAATCTTGTAACAATTGGACAATTTACCCCAAAGTCTGATGGTACTTTTGAGCGCACATTCATTGCAGGTGGACCACTATGGAAAATAAATGGTGATTATACACTTGAATTACATTTTGGCTCAAATGAGGCTGAAACTACAATAAATTATGTTGGTGGAGAAGCAGTTATCTCTAAACCAAAACCACCAGTAGTAACTGAACCACCAGTACCCGTAACATGTCCTTCTAACCAAGAATTGATAAATGGTAAATGTATTGATAAAGAACCACCAGCACCAGTAACATGTACTCCTGATCAAGACTTGATAAATGGTAAATGTATTGATAAAGAACCACCAGTTATTCAAGAACCAATATGTGGCGCTGGTACTGAATTAGTAAATGGTGTTTGCCAAGTGATTCAAACTGAAAAACCTGATACAGGTGGATGTTTAATTGCAACAGCAGCATATGGAACTGAGTTAGCACCACAAGTACAATTCCTCAGAGAGGTTAGAGATAACACTGTACTTAGCACTGCTTCTGGTGCAGCATTCATGAGTGGATTTAATTCAATATACTACTCATTTGCCCCATCAATAGCTGATATGGAAAGAGAAAACCCATTGTTCCAAGAGGCAGTTAGAGCATTTATCACTCCAATGATTTCAACATTATCTATAATGGCTTTAGCTGATGAAGGTTCAGAAGTTGAAGTGTTAGGATTGGGAATCTCTGTAATTGCTCTTAATTTGGGAATGTACATTGCAGCACCTGCATTAATTGGAATCAAAGTTCATAATCATATCAAGTCCAGAAAATAATCCAAATTTCTTAATAGGTTATTATATTGAAACCAATTAACCTATTTTATGCATACAGAATATGAAGAATTTGATACAGTTGACGATCTTCTAATGTATATGACATCAGCTGCTCCTCCGATGAAAAATACTATGCCAATAAACTCTTACAAAGGCTATGTGTTGTCTTTCATTCCACTTAGTCCATCAACGGGAGAAACATATCTTATGCTTTATGCAAAGGGTTCACTTGACCCTGGAATCTATGAATTTGATGTAAAATCAAAATCATACAAAAAAGTCGAAACTATTGAGAGAGCTGATAAAGTTTATTTTATTTCTCTAACACCAAAACGAAATACAATAGCAGACAAAGCTATTGAAACCCTGCAAAAATAGAATCTCTTACCTCACACACTATTTGTAGGCGTGATTTTATGTTATGTCTAATTAAATTAAGATTATTGCTAAATAATGATTATTTTTTTTATATTATTATTGTTATGATAATAATCTATAATTTCTTTGTTTGAATTTTTGGTGCAGATACTGATCTACTTCTTGCATATTTATCAATAATCTCATCAGGTGTTCTTCCATTGAAGAGATCCTTACATAGTCCTCGTAGGTATCTCATAATTGCCCAAGTACCTGCTTTAAGAATTCCATACATGAATACTTTCATTGGTGGTCCATATGTTTTGTTTCTGAGAATAATTGGAATGATGTCATTGATCACGCGTAAATTGTTCTCCCAACATTTCCAAAATAATGTAAATTGTGCCTCATTTAGGTTTCCAAAGTGCATTGAGTTTTTCTCGCTAAAGTCTTGATAAAGTAATGGTGCAACTAGACCTCTGAAATCCATCTCTCTGAAATCGCTCATCATATCAATAGTATATTGAATATCATCTGGCGTTTCATCTGGCCAACCAATAATGATTGTTGCAGCAGGGAACCAGTGATTCTCATTTAGAATCTTTGCACCTTCTCTTACGACACTTCCCCATTCTTCAGGTGCAAATGGTTTTGTTTTTACACCTAGGTGTTTTTTTACCATTGCCGGCGCAACTGTTTCAATTCCTAAATTAGTTGCTAGCCATCTTCCTGTCTTATCTTGCTCATTGATATGTGAAATTTGTTGCATCAACGTAGGATCAGCAGCTACTGCTGAAAATGTCATGTGCGTTGTTCCAATAAAATTAGCTCCTAGACCTTTGAGTCCTTTCCATAAATCTACTATTGCATCTCTGTTTGGAACAAAGTCTCTATTGTCACATCCATAAAGTAACATTTCATCTGAATGTAACCAAATTGAATCAAATCCGTAATCTAAATTAATTTTTGCTTCATGTTGTAATCTCTCTAGTGGAAGATCCTTCTTTGATCTTTTGTTTACATCACAAAAATCGCAACCTCTACCACAGCCTCTCATTGCTTCAATTAGTGAATTAATTGTTGGACCTTCAATTATTGGTATGTTCTCAAGATTTCTCACAAAACAATGCATCATTTCTGGAGCATCATTTTTTTCTAGATCTTGGAACAAATCAACAGCTAACTCGTCGGCCTCACCAACAACAACTGTATCAATTCCATGTATTTTCATCCTATCAGATTTAGCTAGCTCCCATGCGCCATTGCCTCCAACTACTACTTTGAAATCATATTTCTTTTTGAGTTGAATTATGCTTGCACACATTTTCTTGAATTTCATTGCAACATATGACAATTTTTCAGGAGACATTGTTGTTGTAACTGGCGCCATTCCTAATGGGTCCATTACATTAATTCCGACAACTTTAGTATCTGGACCAATTGATTTCTGTAACATTTCAGGATGTGCAAGAAATACATCCTCTCTTTTGTATCCTCCTTGAATTAATGAACTCTCAATTCTTCTTAATCCTACTTGAGCAACCTTAACTTCACCTGTAACTGGATCTGTTTCTACAGAAGGACAAAATACTTTATCAAAAACCCATTCTGGAAGGACCTCATATGGTCCACACGCAATAAATCCATAAAGAAAATTCCCTCTATAATTTGTCATCAAACTACGATCCGCAGTAAGTACAATACGTTTCCCAGCCAATTATCAGACTTTGTTAAAGTATCTTATATATCATTTACGAGAATAAATGCTCTTATTTTTTTAAATTATGAATCGGATGTTTTTTAGATGCTCTATTTGCAATGTTTGCAGCTATTCCTCCAGCTGCAATTCCATTATCGATATTTACAACTGATAATCCTAACGAACAACTTTGAAGCATTGAAGCAAGTGCTGCTATGCCTTTTCCGCCATATCCATATCCTACAGATGTTGGAATTCCTATTATTGGAATATCTACCATAGTGGATACAAGAGTAGCTAAAGCCCCTTCCATTCCTGCAGCAACTATTATGCAATCTACATCTTCTTTTATCATTTTTTTCAAAACTGGAAAAATTCTTTGTATGCCTGCAACTCCTACATCATAACTTGTAATACATTTACAATTCATTGCTTGGCACATTAATCTTGATTCTTCTGCAACTCCAATATCGGATGTACCTGCAGTTAAAATTCCAACTTTTCCCCCGTGAAATTTAATTGGGTTTTTGAATAGCAATAACGACGATGAATTTTTCCCAATCTCTATTTTGACTTTTAATTTCTTTGCAAACTCTATGATCTTTGGATAGTCGTTTTTCTTAAGTCTTGACACGATTACTACATTTGTTTTCTCTAGAGTTTTTTCAATAATTTTTTTAGTCTCCTCTAATTGTTTTGTTTCAGCAAAAATTACTTCTGGAATACCTCTTCTTTTTCTTCGGTTAATATCGATTTTTGCAAACTCTTCGACTTCTTCAATTGTGTATAGTGAAAGGAGCTTTTTTGCATTACTAACTGAGGTCTTACCTGCCTTTAATGACTCTAAAATTTCTTGAAGTTCCAATAATGTTTTTTCTCTGTTATGATAAAAAAATGCTTAGATCTCAATACCCGAGATTGCGTCTTTGACATTCTTAACGGCTCGATCAAATGCTTGTCTTTCTTCATTATTTAGGTCTAGCTCAATGATCTTTTCTACTCCTTTCTTTCCAATAATTGCCGGAACTCCGATTGTTACATCTGAATGACCATATTCGCCGTCAAGATATGTTGCAACTGGAATTACTTGTTTTCTATCTCTTACCACTGATTCAATCATTGCAGAGATTGCATTTCCTGGTGCGTGAACTGTTGCACCTTTCAATTCTATGACTTTTGCTGCAACTTGTTTTGTGTTTTGAACCAACTCATCTAATTTCTCTTTTGGAAGAAATGATGATAATGGGATTCCTGATACGGATGAAAACCTTGGCAATGGCAACATGTTTTCGCCATGTTCTCCAATTACTAGTGCTCTAATGGAATCACGAGAATGGCCTGTTGCCTCATGAATAAATTGTCTAAATCTTGATAAATCAAGCATTCCACCCATTCCAAAAATTCTACTTCTGTCAAATCCTGACACTTTGTATGTGATGTATGCCATTGGATCTAGTGGATTTGTAACTGGAATGATCATAGAATTGTCTGCATATTTTTTGATATTTTCAACTACACTTTTTACAATTGTTGCATTAATTTTTAAGAGATCCATTCTTGTCATCCCTGGTTTTCTTCCAGAGCCTGCAACTACTACTACAACGTTTGAACCTTTCATATCTTCAAAATTATTAGAACCCTTTACCTCTACATCAATTCCTTGTTCTGATAGCATATGGTTGATATCCATTGCCTCTCCTTGTGGAAGTCCTTTAGCAACATCTAGCAACAGTATTTGATCATCTAACCTCTTTAACGCTGAGAATAATGCTGCATCTCCACCTACTTTTCCAGAACCAATAATTGTGATCATGAAAAGTCTCGTTGATTTTGATTTATTAAATCTAATGAAATTAGCCAACAATTAGGCGAATTTATAAACATTTTTGATAATTTTGAATCATGGTGCTCGTAATAGATCCGCAGATCGCTGGTATCTCTGGAGATATGCTACTTTGTAGCCTAGTAGATTTAGGTGCTAACAAAAATAGAATACTTGATGGAATTAAACAGGCCGAAAAATTTCTTGCTGGTTCTTCTATAATGAAAATTAATTTTCAAAAAATTCAGAAACATGGAATTGACTCTATTCAACTAATTTTAGAAATTAACGAAGATGTTCATGAAAGAAAAGGTTTGGAAATCAAAAAAGCAATTAATGATTCTACACAAGCCATTGGACTTTCTGAAAAAGCAAAATTGTTTGCAGAATCTTGTATTGATACACTTATTTCTTCAGAATCAAAAATTCATGGGATTCCTGAAGACTCGGTTCATTTTCATGAATCTTCTAGCATTGATACTCTTGTAGATATTGTTGGTATTGCAATTGCATTAGATGATTTGGCATTATTTGATCACAAAATAGTTTGTCTTCCAGTATCTGTGGGTGGTGGCTCTGTAACATTTTCGCATGGTACAATGTCTAATCCGGCAAGTGCTATTCTTGAAATTTTTAAAAACTCAAATTTAATTATAAAAGGAAACAATGCAAATGAAGAATTAACCACACCTACAGGTGCTTGTATTTTGGTAAACTTAGCCATAACACCTGTTGATTATTATCCTCAAATGAAGATTAACTCAATTGGTTATGGCGCAGGCCAGAAAAATTTTGAAACTTTTTCAAATGTGCTTAAAATTGTTTTAGGCTCTGAAAATAATTTTGAAATCGATACTGTAAAAATTCTTGAAACAAATGTAGATGATGTTTCAGGAGAAATTCTAGGAAATTTAATTGAAACAATGATGGAAAAAGGAGCAAGAGATGTTTCAATTTATACTGGAATCTCTAAAAAAGGAAGACCTACTAACCTTATTTCTGTAATCTGCACTGAGGAAAATGTTGATAAAATTATTGATATCTTAGTGATGGAAACTGGCACTTTGGGAATAAGGGTTTTAGATTCTAACCGCTTTATTATTCCTAGAAAAATCTATGATGTTTCTATAATTTTAGATGGACAATCTTTTCAGGTGCGTTATAAACAATTTTCATATAAACAAAAAACTAATTTTAAAATAGAATTTGATGATTTAAAAAGAATATCTAGTATTTTGGATAAATCTATCAAAGAAACAGAATTATTATTAAGAAAAGAGATTGAAAAATTGGAGAATTCTAATGACTCATCTTAATGATCTTGTAAATTGGTTTGAGGGTAAAAACAAAGTAATGATCGCTTTATCTGGCGGTGTTGATAGCGCTCTTGTTGCATATGCTGCATTTAAAAAATTAGGCTCTTCTGCTATTGCAGTTACTGCTGACTATAAAACACTCTCAAAAGAAGAACTTGAAACTGCTAAACAGATATGCTCTGAGATTGGAATTCAACAAATTTTGTTGGATTATGATGAACTAAAAAATGAAGACTTTGCAAAAAATGATTTAAAACGATGTTTTCATTGTAGACTGGAATTAGGTGATCATTTGATAAAGTTGGCAAAAGAAAATAATGTTGAGATTATAGTTGATGGAACAAATATTGATGATTTGGGAGATTATAGGCCTGGAATTGAAGCTCTTAAACAAAATGGGATTAGAAGTCCACTAGTGGAGACTAACTTTTCAAAATCACAAATTAGAGAAGCAGCAAAATTTGTAGGTTTATCTGTTTTTAACAAGCCATCAAATTCATGTTTAGCTTCGCGAATTCCTTGGGGTCAAAGGGTTACTGCTGAAAAGTTAACTCGAATTGAATTAGCAGAAGGCATTGTTAAACAACTCACAAATCTAGATCATGTTAGAGTACGTGATCTAAATGGCTTAGCAAAAATTGAAGTTGATAAGGAAATGATCTATTTGTTTGATGATAATATAATCTTGGAACATATTACTGAAAAATTAAAGATGATTGGTTTTACTGATGTTAAAGTAGATCAAGAAGGATATAGACCTGGAAAAATAAATGTGATTGCAGATTGATCTACTTAGATAATGCTGCATCCACTCAAATTCATGAAGATGTTCTAAATTCAATGCTTCCATATCTTAAGGAGCAATATGGAAACCCATCTTCGATTCATCGATATGGTAGATTAGCTCGCAAAGCTGTTGAAAAAGCAAGAAAACAAATTGCATCATTAATCAACGCCGATCCTTCTGAGATTTTGCTTACTTCTGGTGGTACTGAATCTAACAATGCTGCTCTGGCAGGACTATCTATGAAAAACACATCATGTCAAATTATTACATCGTCAATTGAACATGACGCAATACTAGAACCTTGTAAAAAATTATCTCAAAATGGAATAGATGTAGTTTATCTGCCAGTTGATAAATTTGGTATGGTTTCTATATCTGATTTGAAAAATCAACTATCTGATAAAACATGTTTAGTCTCTATCATGTTTGGAAATAACGAGGTTGGTACAATCCAGCCAATTCAAGAAATTGCTAAATTTTGTAATGAAAGAAAGATTCCATTTCACACTGATGCTGTACAAGCAATTGGTAAAATCCCAATTGATGTTAAAGAATATGGTATTGATTTATTGTCAATGTCTTCTCATAAACTTAATGGACCAAAAGGGATTGGTGCATTATACATAAAAAATGGCATCAATATTGTTCCTGCTATTTTAGGTGGAGGGCAAGAACGTGGTTTACGTTCAGGTACTGAAAATGTTGCAAATATTGTTGGATTTGGTAAGGCATGCGAAATTGCAAAAAATAATTTAGATGCTAACACGTCTTATGTGAAAGAACTTCGAGACCTTCTTGTTAGGAGAATATTAGATGAAATTCCAGTAACAACTTTGAATGGCAATCCTCAATTAAGACTTCCAAACAATGCTCACTTTACATTTCTTGGCATAAACGGTGAAGATCTTATTATCAAACTTGATGAACATGGAATTGCGGCATCAACGGGATCTGCATGTTCTGTTAATACACAAAGAGCCTCACATGTATTACAAGCCATGGGATTTTCACATGAACAGATAACAGGTTCTCTGAGATTAACTGTTGGGATTTTTAATAATAAGAATGAAATTGATGAAACAGTAAATATTCTCAAAAAAATCGTTGAAGAACTTAGATCATTTTCACCATTCAAAGAAAAATATTCTTTTGTTTCTAAAACTTAGTAATTTGGAGTCTATTTTTAGTGGCTAGAATTGTTATCATAATCCCGACAATTAAAATCATCATTACTATGGAACTAAATTCTGGAATCGCATAGGTTCCAATAATCTCGATGTCTGAATCGTCTTCTTCGAAGTTAATTGTGATTGTTCTAAATTCTAAAGTCGTTATAGGTTGTTCTTCATAAGACACTTCCATTCCATCAATTAGAATGATAAATTTTTCATCTTTACCATCTTGTTTTACAGCATCTATGAATTCTCTGGGTAATTCCAGTGTGATTACCCCATCATCTATTGTATCTATTTGTACTATTAATGCAAAAATATTTGCATCTACTATCATGTTCTTGACTGTTCCTCCTTTGATTGTGTATTTTACATCAAATGTACCATGACTTCCAGCATCTACTTCGAAATTGGTTGTTGCCCCAATTGCACTTGAACTTGGAGAATAATCAAATTCAGTTTCTGCAGAATTTCCATCTCCGTATAAAACTCTGACTATATATGTTCCTTCTTTTTTCCACAATGGACCTTCTGCAATTATTGTATGAGAATAGCTTCCATCTTGTGCTACTGTTATCTGTGCTATGTCTATTAAATTACCCTGAGAAAACAATTGTAATGTTACAGGTGTAACACCTACGATTGTAGATATTTTTCCAGAGATTAAAATTATATCTCCTTCATCATAATTGTTGTCATCAGTTTGAACTGAAATTAGTGACTCTTGTGCAAACGCAGTTCCAATTGAAATCAACATTATCGTTATGATACTATAAAATATTTTTAATTCCACAAACTTACGACTATGAATTTGTATATTTCTCTTACTATCAAAAATGAAAAAATGAAAAAAGTTGTGCGATTTTAGTATCTTGGTATAATACTAAGTCTTGATCTTGCAGATATTGCAATTGTTGTTATAATTGCCACTGCTAGAATCATGGCTGCAATTGCACCAAATTCTGGAATCACATAGGTACCAATTATTTCAATTTTCTCAGTGCCAGCTGGGAACATTACTGTTACTTTGTTTCCAACAATTTCCTCATCATTTGATTCTTCTCCATCAACTAATACCATGAAGATACCGTCTAGAACTGTTTTTGATGGGGTGATGGTTAATTGTCCATCTTCTTTAGCGTTGATGCTAATGACAATTGAGTTTTCATTAGTATTGACAGTTGCACCAGTTACCACTCCACCAGTTATGCTATATGGTACACAATTACCAATTATGGCAAGTTCATTCATTTTGCATTGGTTACTTGGTGTTGGACCTGTTACAACTCCACCAGTCATTTCAACTTTGACTCTGTTACTTTTTTCAGAATTGCCATAGTTTACTTTAATGGTGTAGGTACCGTCATACTTCCACAATGGACCTGTTGTGTTTATTGTAGTCATAAAACTTCCATCTTTTGCTACAACAAGTTGATCAATTGCAGAAATAACATTTGTTGGACTAACAACAGTTACTGTTACTGGAAATCCAGAAGTATTTGCTACTTGGCCTTTTACCATAATCATATCACCTCGATTATACTCTTTTTTATCTGCCCATACTGATATTGGAATATCTCTAAGTAACATCTCATTGGCTGTTACTCTAGCATCTTCCATGGAACATCCTACACATGCTTGAGGAAGATCTTCTGCGGCATATGCTGTTGATATAGTTAAGGTACCGACTGCAGTCAAAATGGCTAGTAGCGCGAACGACGTACGGCTGTTCATCTTGTTGCGTTTTATACCTGTCTCTATTTATGTATATTTAAAAAGAGAAAAAAGTTGTGAACTTAGTATCTTGGCATAATGCTAAGTCTTGATTTTGCAGAGATTGCAATTATTGAGATAATTGCTACTGCTAGAATCATAGCTGCAATTGCACCAAATTCTGGTACCACAACGCCATCTTTGATATCTACTTTAGTTGAAGCAGTATATTTTGGATCCTCAAATTGTTGTACTGTTACAGTGTAAAATCCATCTTGTTTCCATAATGGTCCACCCACTGTGATTTCGGTAGCAAATTCTCCACTAAGCATTGGTGTTAATTGAGCTACTTTTACCACATTTCCATTTGGTGCGATCACCTTTAATGTGATATCTTGATTCACTCTGTCTGTCACTCCAGTAACCTCAAACATTGTAGAACCCTCCACGACAATTAATTCGTCTAGTGTGATTCCTCTGTATGTTCCAGCATTATTCACATTTGGTTTGAAAATTCCTTGTAAATTAGATTCAGTTACAGAAATTCTTCCAGTCTTACCATTTGCTATTTCGACAGGAACATCTAGTGTGTATAGTGATGAACTGCCTTGTTTTGCTGTTATAATGTAGAATCCATTCTCAGTCCATGTTGGACCAACTTTGAATTCAGTACCAAAGTTACCGCTAGCATCTGGTGTAACTTGCCATGCAGCTACAAGATTACTTCCACTTGGTGATATTACAGAAAATGTAACATCTGTGAATTTTGAAACTGTCTTACCTGTAACTACAATGGTGTTTGATCCTTTATCGGCTGTTGCCGTAATGGACATGCCTGCACTTTGAGCAAAAGCATCTTGCTGAATTGAGGTCATAGAAATTAATGACAGGGCCATAAGGGCTATTGCCATTGATGTTGTAGAACGTTTAAACTCCATCTTAATTGAATCCAGCATTATTGCTATTTATGTATATTTAAAAATAGAAAAAAGAAGAAATTTAGTATCTTGGTATAATACTAAGTCTTGATTTTGCAGATATTGCAATTATTGAGATAATTGCCACTGCTAGAATCATAGCTGCGATCGTACCAAATTCTGGGATTACAAATGTACCAATTATTTCAATCTCCTCAGCACCTGCTTGGAATGCTATGGTAAGTGTTCTGTCTTTTGATGTTATTGTTTCATCAAAGTCTACTTCTTCTCCATCAATTAAGATGAAAAAGTCGTCATCTTCACCATTCATTGTTGAATCCAATATGGTTCTTGGGATTGTAAGGGTCAACGAACCGTCGCTTGTAGCATCAATAGATACGATCAATGATTTTGCTTTTACGTCAGGCATAATATCGAGTAATTTTCCGCCTGTGATCTTGTATCCTATCAAATCACTAGAACCTTCAATTGCAACTGTGGTATCCGTTATTCTTGGATTACCAACTGGTTTAATTGTAGATCCTTGGAATTCAAATGTTGTTGTTGCCATGCGATTTTGGCTTCCATATGTGACTTCCACTGTATAAGTTCCAGATACTCTCATTGTTCCACCTGCAGTAATTTCAGTACTGAATTTTTTATCAGCACCTACTGTTAGTTGAGCAAGAGCAACAACTGCCATGTCGTTTTGAATTATCAAACTTACTGGAGTTCCTGAATACAGCTCTCTTACTTCTCCTGTTACTAAAATAACATCACCTTCTAAGTAAGATGATTTGTCTGTAGTAACAACAATTGAGTTTTGTACTTGTCCAAATGCTGGTGCAATACCAATACTTGCAATTAAAATTGCAGATAGGGCAAACACCGATAGATGATCTTTCATCAATTCTACGCCTAAATTTATCCTATTTAAGGTTGTGATAAAATTTGTTGACAAAATAGAAAAACAGATTTTTTAACGAATTTCAGATTAGATATATATTAACCTGAGCGTGGATTTTTTATAGTTTGTGTGTGTTATTCTCTGTTACATTTAATGTTCGATCTGGAGGTATTCTAAATGGCAACTAAGAAAAACCAAGTCCTAGTACCTGATCATATCTATGTTCCAATACATGAAATTATTTCTAAACAAGAGGCTGAAGATGTCTTAAAAAAATACAATTGTAAACCAACTGAGTTACCATTAATCTTTGTTAATGATCCTGCTATTTTGGGACTAGGTGTTAAACCTGGAGATATGATTAAGATCACTCGAAAAAGTCCAACTGCAGGTGAAAGTCTCTATTACAGATATGTGGTGGAAATCTAAATGACAGATCCTTCAACTAAACGTTGGCCAGTAATTCAGGATATTTTAAAACGTGAAGGTATAGCACGTCAACATTTGAATTCATTTGATGAATTTTTAGAAAGAGGATTACAAAGTATCATTAACGAAGTCGGACAAATTGACATTGAAAATGCTGAATATCCTTACAAGATTCAACTAGGTAAAGTAAAACTTCAACAACCAAGAATGATGGAACTAGATGGTTCTATCACTCACATCACACCAGCTGAAGCAAGACTAAGAAATGTTTCATACTCTGCACCTGTAATGATGGAAGCTAGTGTTGTAGAAGATGGAAAGATTTTAGAATCTAGATTTGTCCACGTTGGAGACGTTCCAGTAATGGCAAAATCAAATGCTTGTATTTTACATAATTTCTCCACTCAAAAATTAATTGAACACGGTGAAGATCCAAATGATCCTGGTGGTTACTTTATCATTAATGGTTCTGAAAGAGTTATTGTTGGATTAGAAGATCTTTCTTACAACAAAATAATTGTTGATAGAGAAACTGTTGGTGGAAATATTGTTTTCAAAGCTAAAGTGTATTCATCAATTGTTGGTTATCGTGCAAAATTAGAACTTGTAATGAAAAATGATGGTTTGATTGTTGCTAGAATTCCTGGATCACCTGTTGACATTCCAGTTGTTACCTTGATGAGAGCACTTGGATTAGAGTCTGATAGAGAAATTGCCTCTGTCGTTTCATTAGTTGATGATCTTCAAGATGAATTGGAAGGTTCATTTGAAAAAGCAGGAGATGTTCCAACATCAAAAGATGCTATTGTTTACATCAGTAAAAGAATTGCACCTGGAATGTTAGAAGAATTCCAAATTAAACGTGCTGAGACTTTACTTGATTGGGGATTATTACCACATTTAGGAAAACATCCTGAAAATAGAAAAGAGAAAGCACAATTCTTAGGTGAAGCAGCATGTAAATTATTAGAATTAAAACTTGGCTGGATTACTCCTGATGATAAGGATCATTATGGAAATAAAGTAATCAAATTTGCAGGACAGATGTTAGCAGATTTGTTTAGAACTGCGTTTAGAAATTTAGTTAGAGATATGAAATACCAATTAGAAAGATCTGGTCAAAAACGTGGAATCAATGCAGTTGCAGCAGCCATTCGTCCTGGAATAATTACTGATAAACTAAACAATGCTATTGCAACTGGTAACTGGGGACGTGGACGTGTTGGTGTTACTCAATTACTTGATAGAACTAATTATCTTTCAACAATTAGCCATCTGAGAAGAATTCAATCTCCTCTTAGTAGAACTCAACCAAACTTTGAGGCAAGAGATTTGCATGCAACACACTTTGGAAGAATCTGTCCAAGTGAAACTCCTGAAGGATCTAATTGTGGTCTGGTAAAAAATTTGGCACTATCTGGAATTATATCAATTAATGTACCTTCTGAAGAGATCATAGAAAAAATCTACGATCTTGGAACAGTTCATTTCTTTGATGCAAAAGAAGATCTCAAAAAAGATGGAACTAGAGTATTTGTTGATGGACGTTTAATTGGATATTACAAAGATGGCTCTGAACTAGCTGAGTCACTTAGAGACCTAAGAAGAAACTCAAAGATTCATCCTCACATTGGAATCTCGTATCATAAATCCGATATTGAAGGATCCACAAGAAGACTTTATGTAAATTGTAATGCAGGGCGAGTTTTAAGACCGTTAATAATTATCAAAGATAACAAGCCACTACTAACAGCAGAACTGTTAGATAAAATTTCAAAAAAATTACTTTCTTGGGTTGATCTTTTGAGAATGGGTGTGCTAGAAATGATTGATGCAAATGAGGAAGAAAATTGTTATGTTACACTAGATGATAAAGACACAAAGAAATTCACTCACCTAGAGGTATTTTCACCAGCAATTCTTGGTGCAGGAGCTTCTATCATTCCATATCCTGAACATAACCAATCTCCAAGAAATACTTACGAATCTGCAATGGCAAAACAGAGTTTAGGTTTCTCTACACCTATGATGAACACAAGTACTTACGTTAGACAACACTTTATGCTGTATCCACAAGTCCCAATCGTTAATACAAAAGCAATGAAACTCTTAGGACTAGAAGACAGACCAGCAGGACAGAACTGTGTTGTTGCAGTATTACCATTTGACGGTTATAATATTGAAGATGCTATTGTATTGAGTAAAGCATCAGTTGATCGAGGATTAGGAAGAACTTTCTTCTATAGAATCTATGATGCTGAGGCAAAACAATATCCAGGTGGAATGCGTGATGCCTTTGAAATTCCTAATGCTGAAGATAACATTAGAGGCTACAAAGGAGAACGTGCATACAGATTACTTGAAGAGGATGGAGTAGTTGCATCCGAAGCTCCAGTTAAAGGAGGAGATATTTTGATTGGAAAAACAAGCCCTCCTAGATTTATGGAAGAATACAGGGAGTTTGAATCATCTGGTCCATATAGACGAGATACTTCTATTGGTGTAAGACCATCTGAAGCTGGAGTAATTGATACTATAGTTATGACTCAATCTAATGAAGGTGGAAAAATGTATAAAATTAGAGCAAGAGATATGAGAATTCCTGAGATTGGTGACAAGTTTGCATCAAGACACGGACAAAAAGGTGTACTGGGAATTCTGGCAAAAGCTGAAGACTTACCATACACTGCAGAAGGAATATCACCTGATGTTTTGATTAACCCACATGCATTCCCTTCAAGAATGACTGTTGGAATGATGATGGAATCAATCTGTGGTAAAGCTGCGGCATTTCGTGGTAAACGATTTGATGGCTCTGCATTTGTTGGAGAGAAAATGGATGAGGTCAAAGAAGTAATGGATGCACACAACTTCAAATATTCTGGTAAAGAAATAATGTATGATGGAAGAACTGGAAAACCATTTCCAGTTGAAGTCTTTATTGGAGTTGTATACTATCAAAAACTTCATCATATGGTTGCAGATAAAATCCATGCAAGAGCTCGTGGACAAGTTCAGATGTTAACCAAACAACCAACTGAAGGAAGAGCAAGAGGTGGTGGATTGAGATTTGGTGAGATGGAAAGAGACTGTTTGATTGCTTATGGTGCTTCAATGATCTTAAAGGATAGATTACTAGATGAGTCTGATAAATCTGATATCTTTGTATGTGAAAGATGTGGTTTGGTAGCCTATCATGATGTTAAACAAAGAAAATATGTCTGTAGAGTATGTGGAGATAAAGCTAAGGTCTCATCTGTATCTGTAGCATATGCATTCAAATTATTATTACAAGAAATGCAAAGTCTTAATGTTGCACCACGTTTGTTGATAAAGGAGAAAATTTAATGTCTGTTCAAGCAATTAAAGCAATTGATGGTATTCAATTCTCAGTATGGTCTCCAACTGAAATAAGAAAATATTCTGTTGCAGAAGTTACTGCTCCTGAAACATATGATGAAGATGGAATGCCAGTTCAAGGAGGTCTTATGGATGGTAGACTGGGCACACTTGAGCCAGGTCAAAAATGTCTTACATGTGGAAATACTGCTGCAAGATGTCCTGGACACTTTGGACATATTGAACTTGCAGAACCAATACTGCACATTGCATTTATTGATAACATCTACAAACTACTCCAATCAACATGTCGTTCTTGTGCAAGACTCAAAGTTCCTCAAGAAGATTTAGAAACATTCCAAAAAATTAAAGATAAACATGCAGCTTATACTGTAATTTCACAAAAACGCATTCCAGAACAAATTATAGAAAAAGCAAAGAAAGCAAAAGAATGTCCACACTGTGGAAAAACGCAATACGAGCTAGTCTTTACAAAGCCAACTATCTTTGTTGAAAAGACAGAAGTTGGTGAACACAGATTACTTCCTATTACAATTAGAGAGAGATTCTCACAAATCTCTGATGCTGATTTAGAACTATTGTCATATGATCCTCGTACTGCTAGACCAGAATGGTTTATTCTGCAAGCATTACCTGTTCCACCTGTTACTGTTAGACCATCAATAATTCTTGAAACAGGAATTAGATCTGAAGATGACTTGACACACAAAATGGTAGATATCATTAGAGTAAATCAAAGACTAAAGGAAAGCAAGGAAGCAGGAACTCCACCACTAATTGTTCAAGACTTAGTTGATCTATTACAATATCACTCTACAACATATTTTGATAATGAAGTTTCTGGAATCCCACAAGCTCATCATCGCTCTGGCCGTCCACTTAAAACATTAACACAAAGACTAAAAGGAAAAGAAGGCAGATTCAGAGGATCATTATCTGGAAAAAGAGTTGACTTTTCAAGTAGAACTGTAATTTCACCAGATCCAAACTTAGATCTGTCTGAAGTTGGTGTACCTGAACAAGTTGCAATGAAATTAACCATTCCTGAAATTGTTACAGAATGGAATATTGATAGAATGAGAAAACTAGTAATCAACGGACCTGAGAAGTTCCCAGGTGTAAACTATATCGTCAGACCTGATGGTGTAAAGATTAGATTAGATTTTGTTGAAGATCGTTCTATTATAGCCGAATCCCTTGAGATTGGATATTTAATTGAAAGACATTTGGCAGACGGTGATATTGTTATGTTTAACAGACAACCATCACTGCATCAAATGTCTATCATGGCACACTATGTTCGTGTACTTCCTGGTAAGACTTTCAGATTACACCCATCTGTATGTCCTCCATACAACGCAGATTTTGATGGTGATGAAATGAACCTCCATGTTCCTCAAAGTGAGGAAGCTAGAGCAGAAGCAATTCTTTTGATGCGAGTTCAAGATCAAATTATTTCTCCAAGATATGGTGGTCCAATTATTGGAGCACTAAGAGACTTTGTCACAGGAGCATACCTTCTAACTAAGGACGATACCGTTTTGACTGTTCAAGAATTTTCCAACTATGCAATGCTTGGCGGTTATACTGATGCTCTTCCAAAACCTGCCACCAAAACAAAAGACGGTCCTGCATATACTGGAAAACAACTATTCTCACTATTCCTTCCAAAAGACTTCAACTATGTCCTCACATCCAAATGGTCAAAGGGTACACAAGGCGCACAAAAAGACGTTGTAATTAAAAATGGTCAATTAATCAGTGGTGTAATTGACAAAGCCTCAATCGGAGCAGAAGAGCCAGAAAGTGTTCTTCATAGAATTACTAAAGACTATGGTAACAGTGTAGGAAAAGTATTCCTTAACTCTATTCTGATTATGGTAAAACAATTCATTACACACTATGGCTTTAGTTATGGATATGGTGATCTTGAAGTTCCAGAAAAAGAAAGACAACAAATTCTAACTGACATTCAAGAAACTTATGACATTATTTCTGATTTGACTGACCAATATGAGAAAGGAACTCTCAAACTTACTAGAGGTATGAAGGCTGAAGAAGCATTAGAGGCATACATTGTTAATGAATTAGGTAAAGCAAGAGACAAAGCTGGTTCTACTGCAGATCAATCCCTTGATCAAACCAATGCTGGAAGAATCATGGCTACTACTGGTGCACGAGGTTCATCTTTGAATATTGGACAGATGGCAGGCGCATTGGGTCAACAATCAAGAAGAGGTAACAGATTACATGATGGTTTTCAAAACCGTGCATTAACTCACTTTGCAGAACATGATAGTAATCCTGACGCACATGGATTTGTAAAATCAAATTATAGAGAAGGTCTTTCGGCATTAGAGTTCTTCTTCCATGCAATGGGAGGTCGTGAAGGACTTGTAGATACTGCAGTTAGAACACAACAAAGTGGTTACATGCAACGTAGATTGATTAACGCATTAGAACACATTAGACTAGAATATGATGGAACTGTAAGAGATCCACACGGACACATCATTCAATTCCTTTATGGTGAGGATGGTATAGATGTGCAAAAAAGTGATCATGGTGAGGCATTTAATCCAAGTAGATTGGCAGAATCTCAAACTATTACAGATTCTGGAGCCAAGGCAACAAAAGCTGAGATAGAGACACTTACCAAGAAATATACAAAGACATTCAATCCAAGACTAACTTCACTTGTAACTGATGCATTGCTTCACTCAAATCTAAGTAAAGAAGGTGTAGAGGCTGTATGTAAGAAAGGACTTTCATTATACGATAAAGCAAAAGTAGAACCTGGTCAAGCAGTAGGAATTATCACTGCACAGTCAATTGGTGAGCCAGGTACTCAGATGACTTTGAGAACATTCCACTTTGCAGGAATTAAAGAAAGAAACGTAACATTAGGATTGCCAAGACTAATTGAATTAGTTGATGCAAGAAAGAAACCAGTTACTCCAACTATGGATATCTACCTTAATGAAGAATCAAAAAAGTCTAGAGAAAAAGCAATTGAAGTAGCAAGAAATGTTTTACAAACAAAAGTAAGTGCATTGATCTCAAACAGCGAGACTGACTATTCTACTCAAATTACATTAATTCTAAGTCCAAACAGACTCAAAGAAAGAGGATGCTCCATAGCTGAAGTAGAGGCTTCACTCTCATCTAACAAGAAATTCAAAACAGAGACAACTGGCGAATTAATCACACTAAAACTAGTTGAAGAGTCTGATACTGCAACTGTAATTGCAATTAGAAATAAGGTTCTAAATACTACCGTAAAGGGAGTTCCAGATATTGAACGTGTCACACTAGTTCAAAAGGATGATGAATGGGTGATACAAACAACTGGTTCTAATGTTGCCAAAGTATTAGAGGTTAAAGGAATTGATAAAAGAAATGTTAGAACAAACAACGTTTTTGAAATTGCAGGAACTTTGGGCATTGAGGCTGCACGAAATTCATTGATTGATGAGCTTAACAATACTTTGGGAGACCAAGGATTAGAAGTCGATAATAGATACATTATGCTAGTATCTGATCTGATGTGTTCAAGAGGTTACATGCAACAAATTGGTAGACACGGAATTGCAGGTACTAAAGATAGTGTTCTTGCAAGAGCAGCATTCGAAATTACAGTTCCAACAATTGCACATGCTGCACTTGGTGGAGAGATTGAAAGTCTCAAAGGAATCACTGAAAACGTTATTGTTGGAAGTAATATTCCAATTGGAAGTGGTACAGTTGATCTGTACATGCAAGTAAGCAAGAAGAAATAGGTGATAATTATGGCAGATGAAATTACAACATTAATGAATAACAGTAAAGGTAAGGTCGTTTTACTCCGACTGAGAAACACAAGAACCGTTCAGGGTGCTTTGATTGATTTTGATATTCACATGAATCTAACTCTGGAAAATGCTGAGGACGTCTCTGAAGACAAAGTAGAAAAACTCGGGAAAATTTTACTCCGTGGTGACAATATACTGGCAATATCCTTGCCTGAAGAGAACTCTTAGTTAGTATTATTCGTCAAACATTAAATTCTATAGAACAGTATTTTTTATTATGCACTTGTTTTTTTTATTATTATTATTCCTACCACTAATCTTTCTTCCTGCATTTGCTCAATCAAATCCAGATTATAATAATCCGTATGCTCCAATTTTTACAGACAAGCCAGTATACTCTTGGACTGATAAAATAAAGATGACAATCCATTCACCTAGTTGGAATACTGATAGACATCTGATTGATTCAATTGGTGGTAGCACACACCACGCAATTAACGTTGGTACATCTGAGAACTCTCTGGACTCTTATAGATTCACTGAGACCGATGTAAACTCTGGAATCTTTACTGCTGAGGTTACTCTTACAGGTTTTACTCATGATGCAAATGGTGATGGAAAGATTGACACCACCCCACGAACAATAGGTAGTGGTCCTACCAGTGGATTTTTAGAAGCTGATAGAGATTCTTCAGTTACCATATCATTTGAATTTGCAGATGGTGTAGTACTAGTCAAGTCTGTTCCTGTCAGTTGGAATATTGGTTCTATCTCATTTCTGAAAGAAAATCTCTTGTCTAATTCTTCAGTAATGATCAGTGTAGTTGATCCTGACATGAATCTGAATCCTGAGGCCTTGGATCATGTCCCAATACAATTATTCTCAAGTTCGGATTCAGCAGGAATTGAAATTGAGGGAATAGAAACATCTGAAAGGTCTGGCTCTTTTGTTGGAACAGTATTATTATCTCAAAGCTCGCCTTCTAGTGGAAATAGGCTTTATGCCATACCTGGAGATAAGATATCTGCAAAATACGATGATCATACATTGCCAAAGCCATTCTCCAAATCTGATAATCAACTAATTGAAACCTTTGCTGTGGTTGATTCATCTGTTCCTTCAACTCAACGACTGACTAGCTTGCCAATTACTTTCTCTGACAGCTTTTCAAACAAGCTTGAGTCATTTTCAGCAAATAGCCAATTGCAAATAGTTGGAACCGTACAAAATGACCAAGAGTACAACCAAAATTTTGTTTATATCTTTCAAGTCAAGAACGTAAATAATTCAGTAGAATCAATTTCGTGGATTCAAGGTGAACTCTCACCAAAACAAAGTTTAGATGTTTCACAATCTTGGACTCCTGATAAATCTGGAGAATATTATGTTGAAACGTTTGTTTGGAATTCACTAAATGATCCAACACCTCTATCTGATCTAATGTCTACATCAATAGCAGTTGATTGAATAGTATAATTTCTACGTGATTATTAAATAGAAAATTATGTTTTTAGTTATGTGTTAGTGTACTTTGCAGCAATTACCCTAGTGTTAGCAGTCATCTTATCTCCATTGATTTTTGAAGATGCATTTGCTGAATCATTTACTATAACTTTTGACAAGATAATGTACAGTACTGGCGATTCAATCACTATATCAGGTGATATTCTTGACTTTGGAATGCCAGTAATTGCCATGAGCATTTATGATCCTGATGGAAAAATACTATCTACTGATGATTTAGAAATTTTGCCTGACAATACATTTTCAAAAAAATTTGTTTTGGATTCTCCATTTTATAAAAAGTCTGGAGAATACATGGTAAAGGTAAGCTATGGAGAAATCTCTGAAGATTATTTTTTTCTCATAGATGACTCTGATATTGAAGAACCTGAAATAGTTATTGAAACCTTTGAGGACCCTGAAATAATTTTACTATACACTGATAAAAAAAAATATACTAACAATGATGTAATTGAAATTACGGGTCTGGTCTCTGCGCTAGATTCTCCATCTGTGTTAATTGGAATTTATGATCCATCTGGAATGCCAGGAGGATTTTACTTTGGTACAGTTGATTCTAATCTGGAATTTTCTACAAGTTTTCTTGTAAAGTCTGGAGTTAATTTTGTAGCTGAAGGAACATACTCGATTAAAGCTCACTATGGAGAAACAGAAGAAGTATCTTTTTTTGATTATTATGCAACTCCTCAAGACACAACTAAAGACACAACTACAAAGACTCAAGACACAACTACAAAGACTCAAGACACAACTAAAGACACAACTACAAAGACTCAAGATGATGTCACAGTAGTAGAAGAAAAAGAAAAAGAGTCTACCAAAGTACCAACAACTAAAACCAGTGTTGATGTTATCCCTAAATCTTCTTCTTCTACTACATTATCTGAAAAAATTGATAATAAAAATAATAACAATAATATTTCAATTACAAATGATCCCAAATCAAAAACTAATGATCCAATAATTAAAACCCCTTCAGAAAACATTACATCTGAAAAAACAAATGATTCTAAAATTATTGAAACAAAAACTATTGATGAAAAAAATACTAATAACAAAATTAATAACAATAAAGAAATTAACAAACAAAACAATCTATCTGTTGAAGATATAGAACTTGGAATAATGCTAAATGAAATTAATTTAAATTGTGATTCTAGTATCTTAACTGATACTATTTCATATTATGATGGAATGGGTCCTGCTTTGTATAGGCTATGTAAATTTGATAGTTCTCTGAGTTTTTTTAATGAGTCATTAGTCAAAAACCCTAATGATGTAGAAGTTATTACAAACAAGGGTTCTACCTTGGGTAAATTAGGGTACTTCTCTGAGGCAATAGCATACTATGATCAGGCCATAAAACTTGATCCTGATTTTCTGCCTGCTAAAAATAACAAGGCAAACGCCCTTGCAAATCTCCAAAATTATGATGCTGCCATTTTATTATATAATGAAATCTTAGAGAAAAGTCCAGATTATCTAACTGCCAAAAAAAATCTTGATACTGTTTTATTGTTAAATATGGATACTGATAATTTAGTTTCTACACAAACAAACTCTGATGCTGAAAATTTTGTTTTTGTAGAATCATCTAAAAAAACGATTCAAAACAATCAGAAAACACAAGAGTCAGCTGACTTTATTGGCGAAATAGGTCGTGTGTTTTCTACTTTGGGCTCTCTATTTGGATTTCTGAACTGATTTTATTTTAAAAGATGTATAGTTTTTCAATAAACCTATAAAGCCCTGTAATGACCATCGACATAAGGGAACAACATGAGTAAGATACTTGAAAAATCATTAAGAGATGCGCATAAAGAAGATGCGTTAACAATAGGTACTAGACAAGTTTTGAACTCTTTAAAAAATTCCAGGCTAATTGTATTGTCTCGTTCGGTAAAAAAAGAAACACTCGAGAAAATTGAATTAGATGCAAAAAAAGAAAAAATACCTTTAGTAAACTTTCAAGGAACATCAGTTGCATTAGGTAGGTTATGCGGCTTACAATTTAGAATTTCAACAATATCATTTACATCAATCGATGACGCAAACATCAAATCAATTTTAAAAGATACAGAAGCTGAGGAAAAACATGAATAATTGTATTTTCTGTAATGTAAGTTTAAATGAGACTTTCTTGTTTGGAGTGAGATAGGACTTCTAATGACACAATCAATTAAACTAACAACTGATCAGATGCGTATGATGTCTCTTTTCCAAAACGTAACAGGTGCAACAGCTCGTGATTGTGTGGAAGATGAAAAACAAGATAGAGTAATTTTTGTGGTTAATTCTGGTAAAATGGGACTTGCAATTGGTAAGGGCGGTGTTCACATTAAATCCTTACAAAATATTGTTAAAAGAAATGTTGAATTAGTTGAATTTGATGAGGATCCGGCCAAATTTTTATCAACTTTGCTTAATTCAAAACTAATCTCAGAAGTAAAAATAAATACACGAGCAGATGGATCAAAACAAGCAATAGTCATGGTCGACCCGAGAAAAAAAGGAATAGTTGTTGGAAGAGAAGGCAGAAATGCCGAGAAAGCAAGATTACTTGCAAAACGATATTTTGATATTAGTAGCGTATTGATTAACAGTCCTGAACGCGCAACTTTGGAGATGTAAGACATGAGAAAATCACCACTTGGATTATTTGCTGGCAGAGTTTTGACTTCAAAAAAGAAGACACAACGCTGGGCCATCTCAACTTACAAAAGAAGAAAACTTGGTATTGATAAAAAGGCTGATCCACTTGGTGGAGCTCCGCAAGCAAAAGGTATTGTTCTAGAAAAAGTTGGTATCGCAGCAAAACAGCCAAACTCTGCTATCAGAAAATGTGTTAGAGTTCAATTAATTAAAAACGGTAAAACAGTTACAGCATTCTTACCACGAGACGGTGCCATGAACTTTATTGATGAACACGACGAGGTTCATATTCAAGGTATGGGTGCAACTCAAGGTGGTGCAATGGGAGATATTCCTGGTGTTAGATTCAAAGTTTTCAAAGTTAACGGTACATCACTTCATGAATTGGTGATTGGAAAGAAGGAGAAACCAAGGAGATAGATAGAAAATGGCTGAAACTAAAAATTTATTATTATTTAGAAAATGGGATTTATCTAACATAGAGATAAAAGATCCTGGACTAAAGACTGCTATCTCTTTGAGAAAACAAATTCTACCTTATACTTATGGTCGCTCTGCACTAAAGAGATTCAACAAAGCTGATGTTAATATCGTTGAGCGATTAATCAACAAAACAATGCACTTTGGAAAAAAGTATGCAAAGAACACTGGTAGAATGACTGGTAAAAAAACAAAACTACTCAATACTGTAAAAACAGCATTTGATATTATTGCCCTTAAAACTGGCCAAAATCCAGTTGAAGTTCTGGTTAGAGCAGTTGAATTTTCTGCACCAAACGAGGATACAACCAGAATTGTATATGGTGGTACAGTTTACCATGTATCAGTTGATGTTGCCCCTCTCAGAAGAGTTGACTTGGCCTTGAAGTTTATTGCAGATGCAATTAAAGAAGCAACGTTTTCAAATCCAAAACCAATCGAAGAGCACATGGCAGAGCATCTAATGCTTGCAGCAGCCAATGATCCTAATGCCCCTTCCGTAAAAAAGAAAAACGAATTAGAGCGTATAGCACAAGCATCTAGATAGAAAATTTTTCCAGTAGCCCGAGGCAGATTCGAACTGCCGTCTCCGCCTATCCACTCTTGAGATCCAGAGGGCAGAATCCTTGATCTAAAATATTATTTGACCGCTAGACTATCGGGCTACTAAACAAAATCCAAATGTTTTAGCATATAATCATTTGCTGCAACTACTTTACTCTAACTTCATGAATTGCAGTTCCATAGTCACAGTCTGCTTTTAATCGCATATATGGAATCAATCTATAGTGAATTGAATACATGTTTTTTTCTTTTAATAATATCCCTTTCTGAATCAATGATGCAAGTCCTCTTGATGGAATTGTAATTGTTATGTTCTTTTCTTTACATATCTGATCTCTCTTTTTTTGAAATTGTTTTAATGAGAATGTAATATCATTGATTTCTAAAATCAAAGGCCAAATAATTTCACTCCACACAAATCTCCTATTCTCTGTCGCTGAGGCATACTTTCCTTTTTCACTCAAACATTAATAACATCTGCAAATGATGTTATAACTTAATAGTTGTCACAAAAAGAAATTGAAGAATCCCTGAATTTGTTAGAAAAAGATTGGACTGTAGATCCAATTCTGCGCCAATTTATGCTAGGTAAAATTACAGATGTATCTGACTATCCAATCAAAGTCAAAGATGTGGTGTTTCATGTGCCTTATCTTAACTCTGAGAAAAAATATATTCTGTGGAAATGCTATTGGCCTGACTGTCATAATTGCTGTGATAGACAAGGGAGACTACCATTAACATCTGATGACTTGATTACAATTGGGAAAGGATTGAAATACCAAAAGCCATCTGATTTTATAAAAAATGAAACTATTACTACTACCTATCAGGAACCTGGCCCCTCTGGTCAGATGACTACAATGACTACAATTAATCTAAAAAGAAAGACTGATGAGACTGAATCTGAGGATGGAACACACATTTCTTGTAGATTTTTAGATGAAGAGGGAGGATGCAGCATGCATCCAGACAGACCTGGTGTATGTTATCTGTATCCGTTTTCCAGCTGGCTTGAAAATGAAAAGGGAAAGGCTCGTGTACATGCAACTTATCAGTTTACAGGTGATTGTCCTGGATTTTACTTGGCAGAAAATTTAGATCCTATGAAAGATGAGTTCAAGGCGTACTCAAAGACAATCTATGATTACAACATGGCCTCAAACAGAACAAGCAGAGAAGGATTCAGCTCAATTAGTTTCAGCTAGGCTTTAGCTACTTTCATTAGGTCGGCAATTTTAATATCCATTCCAAACCTGTCTTCATTCTTTTTCATGTATCTAAATATTGCAATAAAGTCTGGCAATGCCTTGAAAAAACTAAAGTCTTTGTGAATTTTTGCCCTGACAAAATTAAACACCTTAGCATACACTTTGTAATGTTTCTCCACTGCTTTCTCATATGCCTTAAAGTCATTCATGTTTTCTAAAAATATCTCAACACACTGCATTGATGGTATGATTCCTTCTCCTAGCAGCGCATAAACTGTTCCAATTGATTCACCAACCCCCACTACTTTGCCTGAATAGTATGGCTTGCATCTATCTGGTGTTGCAAGTCTAATTGGACGTCCTTTTGTTGCAACTACTTTGCCTCCATGTTTTTTCAAAAATTCATCAGTTGCTTTGATGTGTTGTTTATTGTAATCTCCTGCACCAATGTGTGCTGTTTTCTCACCAAGTGGGAAATACCAAAAGTATCCTGACATTCCAGGAAATGGCTCAATGTAAAAGTCATCATATGGTACGCCATTTTCATACTCTACTTTGTACTCATATGTTGGCAGGAAAAAATCTTCTTTTAATTTTGGAAGATATACTCTGTTAAATCCAGTACAGTCAACTATCATGTCATATTCTTTTTCTAATTCTTCTAGCTTTGGTGCTTTACCATAAATTATCTTAGAGTCTTTTATGAAATCCTTGATTAATCCAAGTTTGTTATATGTGCATAATCCCTTCAATCCAATATCAAATTTTACATCATTGTTCATCTTGACATGCATATTTTTTCCATCATGAATTAAAAAGTCATCAAAGTCTCTTCCTGTCTTTTTACAAAACTCTTTTAGTACTGGTTTGATTGTTCCCCATGCACAAATAGAATCATGCTTTTCTTCAACACTTCTCTCATAACCTACTACTTCATGTTCAGAATTTTTTAGTCGGGCCATGAGATAAGAGCCTGCAACACCCATTCCCATTACTGCAATCTTCACGATGATCTGCGATCGCCTCATGCCTAATAAATACACTATCTGGTAATTTTTCTAGTGTTAATTGATTCTACTAGTAGTAGGAAAAAATAGCGCTGCTTAAATATCAAATTCACATAGTACAATTTGAGAGATAGTCTGTCGTCTGAATACAAACGTTTCAGACCTTAAGATAATAGCTGTCATCAGAAGACACAACGTCGCTGGTCTTAAGCTATGTTTCTCTCGTTAACAATCTTTTTTTTAGTGCCAATCTTAATGTTGATCATCTTTTAAATTTGGTAAATATCTTCTTTGATGTGTTATGGATACATTTGATGCAATTAATCAACGACGCTCTGTGAAAAATTTTGATAAAAACTACAAGATGACAAAAGATGAGATTGATAAACTCTTGGAACTTGCAGTCTTGTCTCCTACATCATACAACATACAAAACTGGAGATTTGTTACAGTAACTGATCAGGCAATCAAAGATAAACTATCTGAACTCTCTCATGGACAACAACAAGTATCTGATGCATCACTTGTGATAATTCTATGTGCTGACTTGAATTCCTGGGACAAAGAACCTGAGAGATACTGGGCAAACATACCACTAGAGTCACGTAATGCATTAGTTAAATCTATTAGAAACTCGTATAATGGAAAGCCTCAACAACAACGAGACGAGGCAATGCGCTCTTGTGGAATGGCAGCTCAGACTATAATGCTTGCAGCCAAATCTATGGGATATGATACATGTCCTATGAAGGGATTTGACTATGATGCAGTTGGAAATATGATTAACCTGCCACCAGACTATGTCATATCTATGATGGTAGTTGTGGGAAAGAAAACCAAGGAAGCATCTGCAAGGGGCGGGCAATTACCTCTATCTGATGTAGTTTTTGAGAACACATTCTAAATTTGTCATATATCCTATATCATATCATCCTCATTGAAAGACTGAATTTCATTGTCGTGATGTCTTACATGTTATTATTGTTGTTGGCGTGCCCATCTAGATAGAGAAAAGAAATACTGCAACTCTGTCTTTAGATTTTTTTTGTTTATAATTTCATAATCACTGGTTTTTAAGGCATAAAGGGTATAGAATATCAATCATGGTACTGATATGGATAGGACTTGCAATCGGTGTTTTACTAGCTATAGTTCTCATTGTCAAGGTATCAAAAACTAGTCGACATGATATAGTGGGAGTTAATATTCGCTGTGTAAAGTGCGGATTGCAAACAGATGGCTCTCAATGTCCTAACTGTAAGTCTAATTCGTTTGGAGTTTAGAATATGTCATCTTTATCTATGATGAACTGCCTATTAGTATAACATGATAACAAAAGAACAAAAAATAATAATTTTTAAAAATACAATTTTAGGACTTAGAGCAACCATTGATTTGAATAAAAAACAACTAGATCTAGATACAAGGTAGAAGAAAAAAAATATCTAAAAGATTTCAGACAATCTATCGTTTGATTTCTAGAATCATTAATACACAACAAGAGCAATTTTCAATTATTACAAGGGTATCTAAAATTAATTCCAAATTTTGTATGAAATTATTGAATTTTTTGTATTGTTATTATTGATCTAGTTTACGCCCTTTCTTCTATTCAAATTTGCTTTTGGAAAATTTGTAGATTCTTCGAATTCTTTGTCTTTTCTTTTAACTGTCTCTCTTTCTTCATCTGTCTGCTCACGAATAATGATATCATTAATATCTGTAAAGTTCTTACATTTTTCGCATAGCCATAGTGTGTTTTTTTCTGCTTGAATATACTTTGGTAGTCGTCTACCATCGCATTGCTTGCAAAATAATGTCATCTGTGTTTTCTCTAAATTGTGGTCTTAAGAATGTTGGACTGTTTTCCCAATACGCTTAAGACTCATAATCAATAAAGAAAACCATGGGCTTTACAGATAAGGTTCTAGAGTATCAACAAAAGAAACTGGCAGAAGCACAAGACAATCTTCAGACACACTTGGACAAGATGCAACAACTCAAAGGTATGGGATCAGAAAAAGACATCGCACAAGAAGAGAAAATGATCAAGATTTGGAGTTCAAACGTTGAGAAGATAAACAAGGCCATTGAAAAATTAAAGAAAAAATAGGTCTCTGCCAATATAATTACAATTTACATAATTCATTGGACTGTTGATATTTGGTTTTGAATTTGCATCTTGAAAGTCAAGCCTGAGAAACTATCACAATTAGAAAAAAAGAAACAAATAGAGATGATGATCTGACTTTAACCATAAATTATACAGTTACGCTTAAGTTTAAAACCATTTTAAGGAATTCATGGAAGACTCTGAAATTGCAAAACGTGAACATCAGAGAAATAAATCTGACATTGTAAATTTAGTCAAAGAAATGTTTAGTCAAGACAAATGGGGTGATGATACATACAAGAAAAAACTGCAAGAATTAGTTCTAAAAGATGATGAATTAGTCAGAGACGTTATTGCAAAGATCAAACTAGAGAAAGGAATGAAATAAAATTAGACAATTAAAATTTTGGGTTGGATTAGGTGTAATTTTAAGTGACTGTGGAATAACTAGAGAAGAATTTCTAAATTTAATTCAGAGGAAATATTTTTCATGATATCACCATACTACGTGTAGTTACAGAAACTTCCACTTGTATTCTCCTAAATAGAATCTATTTGATTTCCAAAGAAAATCTATCACACTATGTCAGTAGATAGGGCTAGTACTTGTACTAACCATTTGATTTCCCTCCGATCCTCCTAAAGAGGATCTTAGACTTTCTGTCAAGACATGAGAACTTGATGAATTTGTGCTCAAATTATTTCATCATTAAATGGAATGGGGGTTGTCCGTTTCAATTATGGAACAATTATCTAAGCATCAATATTGTTATTAATTGTATTAACTCTTTAATTGTGAGTTCTAAAATAAACATGGAAAAAAATGATTATTCTGGATTTGGTCAATATGACATTTCAGAAAAATTAGAATTGAGATTGCCAAAAACAGAGATCAATATTGAAATTAAAGAGGGTAACCGATTTTCATATTACAGAAAAAACTCCGAAGATCAAGAAATAAGAAAATCGATCCCACAATCAAGTGGAAAAATCAAGATTGAATTATGTCCTATTTTACCCATGAATCTTCCTGCAAAAAAGACAAATGATTTAATTTTTCTCCGGTTGGCAGAATCAATTTTTGTTGAAAAAAAATCCACAACTAGTATTCTGATACAGTTTCCAATGGAAATTGGGATTTACATAATTAATCAAGATGAAACAAAAGATCTTTTTGATTGCTTTACTTGCGAACCAATGCATTCTAGATTTGCATTATATGGAACTCCTGAGAAGGGTAATCTTTGTATGTATTCAAAAGTAAAACTTTTAGAAAAAAATGATGTGGATCCATATGTTTTTGCACGGATGAAGGTAGATATTTCTAATAATTTGGACGAGGGAAAATTAATTGGTAAGTTAGTATTTCCAATTGGAAGTCATAATTTTTACTATTCAGAAGGTTCCTCAGAGGTACATGTTGATGACATTGAAGTGACTCTAAAACAGGAATCAAAAATATCACTGATTGACATTAAACGTAAAGGTTATGTGAACAAAGGTGCTGGTTTGAAATTAGTCTCATATCTCACTACTGATGATAGTATTTACACAATGGATAAGGGGTTTAATTAATGGTCTTTGAAATTTTAGACACTCAAATAATTGAAGGAATCTCAATTTGGAGTTTACTTGTTACTGGAATTATTGTATTTGCAGGTGTCATAGTTGCCAAAATAGTTCGTATGATATTTAAGAAAAAATTTGCACCTAATTTGCCAGTTGATACAGTAAAGACCTTTGACAAACTAATCTATTATGGAATAATCATAATTTTCTTGCTTGCTGCAACTGCAAGTCAAGGAATAGATGTTGGCGCATTAGTAGTTGGTGCAGGATTCTTAGGAATTGTGATTGGATTTGCTGCTCAATCAGTTGTATCCAATATGATTTCTGGTGTGTTTATGCTCATTGAGAAACCTGTTAGACAGGGTGAAAATGTTGAGGTTGTAGATGTAAATGTTATTGGGAGGTTAATTGAGATTAATACATTTTCATCAAAGATTCAACAATTTGATGGTACTGTTGTTAGGATTCCTAATGAAAAAATGTTTACATCTAATCTCAGAACATTCTCACTTTCTGAGGTAAGAAGAAGTGAGGTGTCAGTGGGAATAGGATATGGTGAAAATGTGGATAATGCCATTAAAACCATAAAAAATGCAATTGAGAAAAATGTAGTATATTCTCTCATGGAGCCTGCTCCTGAGTTTTGGATCTCAGAACTTGGAGATAACAGTGTCAACATATTGGTTCGTGTATGGCATCCTCGTGATGATCTAGCAGAAGTAATGCCCAATTTACTCAAAGTTATCAAAAACGCTTTAGATGATGCAGGAATTGAGATTCCATTCCCGCAAAGGGTAGTGTGGAAGGGTAGTTCAAATGAATAGTGACAGGCATGATTTTTCAATTGGTTAATTAACAATTAAGAACATGTGAAAAAAGATGCAATCCTACGAGATCAAAAAAATACTAGTTCCACTTGATGGCTCGCAAAACTCCTTTAGGGGATTGGAAAAGGCAATCTATTTTGCAAGACAATGTGATGCGACACTAACAGGACTGTATATCAGTCAAAAGCCATCAAGATATGGATTTGATACCATCGAGGATCTGGATTCTTTTAAAAGAAAGCAAATTGATACGTTTTTAGAAAAGGCAAAAAATACTGCTGCCAAAAACGGCACAGACATGAATAGTGAGATAATTCATGGTTCTGCCAAAAAAGATATTCTTAACTTTGCAAACAGATGGAACTATGATCTAATTGTAATTGGTTCAAAGGGTGCTGGTTCATCTGATGAACCATATTTGGGAAGTGTTGCAAACCACATACTCCACACATCGAAGATTCCTGTATTGATTGTAAAATAATGAGATGAAATCATCTTCTTATCTTGAAATATGCCAAGATGCCAGCCTCTTGCCATACTTGCCATTATAATACCTAATCCAATCAACCATTCTTGTGAGAACCAATTGTAATTTGTAATTATTAAAATCCCAACCAAGATTACAATTATAATAGATAGTGCAGAAATTATCAGATTCTTTGACATTTAAATCAAATTCTGCCCAGCATTTTCTTCTTTTTCTTGACAAACTCCTCGTCAGTCAAGATTCTAAGTTCCTTGAGTCGGGATGATTAATAGATAATACTTTTTTCCATTTTTCTTCAATATTTTCTATTGTTTTTTCTACATTTCCAGTTATGTTTTGGTTGATTTTTGTATATTCTCAATGTTATGATCAACTACATCTAATTCAAATTCATCAAATAATTTTTGACTTTGTTTTGTATTTCTATGTCCAATATATTTCCAAATCGTTCGAAAAGCTGAGAACATCGATCTGAAAAATTCCTAATTGTTTGTATGTTGTTGATGAATTCATCTATATTAGAATTAATTTGGTCAAAATCTTGAGGAATATTTTTTCATCTTTTAATTTTACTAATTATTCTTTGATTTTTGTTATTAATTCAATAGAATTTGTTATTTTGGTGTAGGTTTCAAGCAAGCCTAATTCTATTTCTCTATAAGTCCAATTCTGTTTTCCTATCTCATATTCCCATTGATCAGTTTGAATTTCGGATATCTGTGTAATAAGATCTGAAGTTTTTTTTGTTGTTTTTCAGAATATACCACAATAATTATTTCCATCAAGTAATTGCAAGTGCAATGATATCTCAGAAGAATTTGTAAAATATTTGAAGAAAATGTATTGTAATTAAATGCTAGATGTCTCAAAAAAGAAGAAGATCTCAATTAACGTGGTAATAGTAGTACTTCTAATTTTGCCCCTGAATTCCCATCAAAGTAAGAGTTGAGCGAACATGTTCAAGTTTTCTTACATTTCAAATAATAGTTTCTCTAATCTTATCTTTTTCTGAATTCTGTATCTTTGCAATTATGTCATATGCGCCAAATGTTTCATGGATCTCCTTGACTGAATCAATTTGTTTTAGCCCTTCTACAACATCTACTTCAGAACCAAGATCACAATTTAGTAAAACATAAGCTGTTTCCATGAAGCAGATATATCAAAAAAATATTTAAGTAAATGATAGAATAACTTAAAAATTATTTGATTATTGATTAGAAAAACAAACACTTGAAAATTGTTTATTTGTGTGGCATTAAGGCAATTTTGCTACTGGTGAGAGATCAAATAAGGCATTTTATCTTTGATATCAGGAGTAGGATTTGAGCACTGACCACACTTTGGACGAATGATCTCTGCATCATAATCAACTTCACCAATTGCTTTTCCACAGCCTACACATGAAATTGATCTTGTATCGTATATGTTCAATCTAAAACTAGTATTGGTTATATCCTCAATAAAGTAGAGCAATACAATAATGAAAACTTGTCAGATTTTGTAACATTAAATCAAACAAGTTTTTTATTTTGATACCGTCATGTTTATTGTTAATTCTGTGTAAAGCAGTTCATGGCAGAAGCTGGACTTGCAGCATATGGTTCTGTAATGGGGTATGAATTACTCTGGCAGTAGTATTATTTGGACTTCGTGGAAAAGGACATCCTGAAACCCTTGAATGATGATGTGAATTTCAGATGAAACTCCAATATGTGTAGTACTTGCCCTGTGTTACTGCAAAAGATTCGTCTTGTTGAATTGTTTGCTATGAAATGACTTTAGGAAAAAAATATCTATATTCTGAATATGTATTTTTTAATAATAATATCTTTGAAAAATATTACAACAATTATTCCTTCTTCTTCTTATTCTATGATTGTTCTGGAATTGTATGTATGGTAATTGTATGTGTAATGTTTTGAAGACGTCTGATGTTTTGTAAAGTTTGTTCAAAAGATTCTATACTGTCATACTTTAATTTACAGATAAAATCATACAGTCCATAGGTTCCCTGTACTTCATCACATAACTCTTTGAGTCTCTTGACTGTCTGCATCTCATATCCCATATCACAATTAACTAAAACAAATGCTGTATTCATATAAGATATGTGTGATTTTATGTATTAAGTTTAACTTTATTCTTTTTTAAAACATATTTTTTTAATTTCTAATTGAGATCTCTTTAATCTGAGGATTTCCTTATGGTACATATCATCATTAGATTTTGTTGATTGCAAAAAAATTCTCTAATCTTCTTCTTCTTTGATGTCTTGATAATTACTCTATCAAAATTGCAGGCTTGAATGGTCTTGCATGTCTTGCCTTTCCTTTAGGATCGTAAATGTCGCTATCTGATTCTGAATACACCTTTATTTCTACTCCAAACTCTTTTTTGCCTATGGATTTTAATTCCTTATATAAGAAATCTTTTTCATCAAAATCCTTTGATTCTAGTTTCATCTCTTTGATTACTTCTGACTCTGAGTGTAAATCTTTGATTACTTTTTGTACATACTCTGGCATCTTTTTGGCATCACTAGTTTGAGGATCTGCTATCAACTCTTTCATTACAACTCCCATGTTGTTTTGACCCCCTACCATAATTCCTAGTATCTTGCGATACACTGTTAATTTGAATTTGTCTGAATTAACATAGATTACAATTTTTTGTGGAGTGATTTTTGTTACTTTGAGAATATTTGCAATATCATTAATTGTTGATTCAAGCAACTCTTCGGATTGAATCGATACGGCATCAACACTTTCTTTGGAATATTTGGGCCAATATGATTTTGATACTAGATTGGTGTATCCGAGTTCTTGCCACATTTCTTCTGCTATGTGTGGTGCAAACGGAGACAACATTGAAACTCGTATAGAATTTATCTTGTGCAAAATTCCTGAAATGTTTTCTCTTTTCTTTGCCTCTACTCTTTTGTGATACCAACTTAGGTCTGATTCAAATGAAAATAAAATATCATGCAAAGCCTCACGCAGCCTCATCTTCTCAATTGCATCAGTCACCTGAGATATCAGACTCTGAGTTTTTGATAAAATCCATCTGTCTTCTGCCTCTAAATTGTTAATTTCTCCTGTTTTTACCTTGGAGCATTCCTCAAGAAGTGACTCTAGCTTGTTTTGAATACCCAAGACTGACTCCATGTTAAAATCAGCATCTTGTAATAGCTCAGCTGATGATATTATTGCCAGTCTAATTGGATCTGCGCCGTGATCTTTTATTGCTGCTCGAAGTGGAATGATATTTCCCATGCTCTTTGACATTTTAGCACCATCCATCATTACAGAGCCATTTACTACAATTTCTTTTGGCCAGTATTTTTTATCAAATATTGCAACATGATTTAATACAAAAAATGACAAGTGATTCTGAACCAGATCTCTGCCTGAATGGCGAGAGTCAACTGGATAGAAATATTGAAACTCTTTTTTGATCATCTCAATTACATCTTTTGATAACTTTGAAGTCTGAATAGCCAAGTCAATGTCTCCTTTGTCTAAAAAGATATAGTCAAAGAATTCTTTGGTGAGATTATCAGGACTTGCTACTCCTTCATTGACAAATCGTGAAATAGTGTAATATGCCATATAGATGACACTATCTGATAGACTCTCTACTATCCAATCTTTGTCCCATGGAAGTTTTGTTCCTAGTCCCTGCTGTCTTGCACATGCTCGCTCATGTAACCAGTTGATGACATCTTTGAACTCTGTTTTGATTTTGCCAGGAAGAATGTTCATCTCATCAAAACAATCTCTTGCTTTTTCTTTCCACTCTTCATCTCCGTAGTTTAAGAACCATTGATTTGATAGTATCTTTACAACACACTCAGTTCCACAACGACATCTTACCGGACCGTTCTCAAGTACTGGGAATTTTTCTAGATGATTATTTTCTTGCAACCATTCTCTTACCTTATCTCGTCCAAACTCTACTTTGATGCCTTGGAAATTCCCACATCTGTCATTTAATTTTCCGCTGGTAAACTCTTTGAGGTATAGCTCATTTGTTGCCTCTTCTAGTTTTTTATCGGATTGATCAGTTACACCCAGTCTCTCACAGACATCTTTTGCTGGAATTTTGCCATACCCTTCTGTAGTTATGATTGGAATAGGCTCAATTTTTAAGGCTAGTTCATGATTTTTGGCCTTTAGATCCATTAATGCCTGATAGTCTTTTGGTGCATGAGCTGGAACTGACATTACCAAACCTGTTCCCACACCTGGCTCTACAAAGTCTGCCTCAAGTATTGGGATTTTTGATTCATTATGTAATGCAATTGCATATTTGCCAACTAACTCACTTCCTGCAATGTCTCCTTCAATTGAAATCTCTTTTTCAAAGAACTCTAGTTTCTTTGCGCACTCTTGTGATACTATCCATCTTTCATTGTCTGCTCTGATCTTTTTGTATGTGGTATTTGGGTTGACCCAGAGATTAGTTATTCCAAAAATTGTTTCAGGTCGGAGTGTTGTAATTGGAAATATGTAATCATCATCTAACTTGAATTTGACTAGATAGTTTTTATCATCAATCTTTGGCTCTACATCACCCATTGTATCATGTTGTGATACTGGGTTTTGATCACGTGGACACCATCCAACTGGATGTGATCCTTGAATTATCTTGCCATTTTCTTTTAGAGTAGTTATTTGCCACTCGATAAACTTTTGATAGCCTGGAACTATTGTTGTAAACTCTCTACGCCAATCAATGGAGTACCCCATCTCGATCATGCCAGATTTTATCTCTTCATGAAAATAGTCTGCAATTTTTATTGGCTCTACAAATGTTTTGATGTCCTCTTCTGGAACGTGGTAGATGTTTCTTAATCCATCTAAAATTTCCTTTTCTTGAGATTGAATTCTCTTTGCCATGCCAAGTACTGGCGTTCCTGTATAATGGAATCCCATTGGGAACAATACATTGTATCCTTGCATTCTGTAAAATCTTGAATGAACATCAGCTAGTGTATATGTCCTACCATGTCCAATATGCTGCGGTGAGTTGGGATATGGATATGCAACTGTTATGAATTTTTTATCCTTGTTATCATTAGGATTTGTATCAAAGTCCTTGGTTTCATCCCATTTTCTCCTCCATTTTTTTTCAATCTCATTCCAATTAATTGTCATAAATCTCACTTGTTATCCTAAAATCATTGATTTTGCTTTGGCTATTGCAGCGTCTTTTTTAGATGTGTCTTTTCCACCGCCTTGGGCAAATTTGGCATCCCCCCCACCTGAACCACCTAAAATTGATGATATTTCTTTGGCAATCACGCCTGCGTTGACTCCTGACTGCTCTCCTGCATGTACCATAATTCTAATAGTTGGGCCTGACTCAAAGATTCCACAAAATGCAGTCTTTGGATCCTTGACTACAAGTTTTTTGCCAAAGTTCTGATGAAAATACTCATCATACTGTTGACTTGCAGTAAAGCATAGCTTATCTTTGATTATAATTTCATCAATTTCACTACCAGCAGTAGCAGATTCTCCATCATCTAAAATTGTTTCAAGCAACACTGGAATCTTTTCTCTTGCTTTTTGTTTATTCTCTTCTCTTCTTTTTGCTAGTATCTCTTTTTGTGCATTCTCTTGCTCTTTTTGTTTTAGTTCTATCTCTTGTTGTTTGATGTACTCAAATGCAGTTGGGCCTGAGACAAACTCTATGCGAACAACGCCGTCTTGAATTCGTTTAGTTTTTGTAATCTTGATTAGTTCTATATCTCCAGTCTTTTTGACATGTGTTCCTCCACAAGCCTCAATGTCTTTGTCTTGAATTGAAACAATTCTTACTGCCTTTACTGGAACTACTCCTCCCTGGTAAATTCTAAATCCGTATCTTTGCTCTGCAACTCCTCTATCAAAGTATTCAATGGAGACTTCAAGATTTTGTTTTACCATACTATTTGCAGCATCTTCAATCTGCTTTACCTGCTCATCAGTCAATGATGAATGGTGTGTGATGTCTAGTCTAGCATGATCATCGTCTTTGAATGCAGAGTGCTGCCAAATCCATGATCCCAACACTCCTCTTGCTGATGCGTTAATGATGTGAGTGCTGGTATGGTTTTTAGTAATGTTTGCACGCCTTGTTGCATTTACAACACACTTTACAGTATCTCCTTCTTTTGGAACTCCACCTTCTAGCTGGTGAACGATAATGTGTGCATGCTTGTCTACATTAATTACATTAAATCCTGCAATGGTTCCATGATCTGGCTCTTGCCCTCCACCTCTTGCATAAAATGAAGTCTTGTCTAGTACAACCTTGTCATCAAAAATCTTGATTACCTTTGCCTCAAACTCCATTGGATCATCTTTGTAAAACAGAGCATCTGTCTCTGGCAGTTGGTCTACTGGTAATTCTGTAACTGCTTTTTTGTTTTCAGATTGATGCAAGTCTGACAGTCTGGAGTAAAATGAAGATGGAATCTCAGAGATTGCATTGGCCTCCTTGAGATATTCAGGCGTGATTCCATCTGATTCGTACAATGTGATGAGATCATCGACACTAGGTACACCTTTTTCACGAATCTTTTCGGCCTTTTTCTTCATATGGACTTTGGATTCTTCATATCTCTGTGATTCTATCTTGAGAATTTTCTTGACATCTTCTCTTTTCTCATCAAGCTCAGGATATGTGTCCTTGAGATAATCAATATGCGTATCAATTAGATCATCAATGTCTAGTTTGAGATTTAGCTTGCTAATTGTTGCATTGATTCTTCGCAACATCATTCTTAGATTGTATCCGCCACCAACATTGCTTGGCAATGCACCATCAGTAATTGCAAATATCAAAGTTCTAAGATGATCTGCAATTAGATATACTCCTTCAAGCGGTGTGATCATTTTAGTTATCTTGTCATCTGTTAGTCCAGCTTTCTTTATTGCATGACGTCTTACATCGTTTAGATCCTCAAATTTTTCTAGTGCTTTGGCAATCTCTGTAAAGTATCTTCGTAAAACTTCTGAATCTGAATCAATTCCAATTGTGTTAAATAATTTCTGATTGATTGGACCAAAGCAACAATCGTATGCAGTAGGCGTTCCCATTGTAATCCATGCAAATCTCTCAAGACCTGCACCCATATCAATTACTCTCTGGTCAAGTGTTGTATGCTTTCCTAGTTCTCCTTGAAATTCAGTAAAGACTGCATTTCCTAGTTCTAAACCTCTGACAAAATACTCTAGTGATGGACCAAAAGAGCCACCACCTGCCCAAACATCTTCTACAAAAACTACTTCTTCTCTTTTAATTCCAAACTGATCAGTAAGTAATCTATAATCCAAATCAACACACTTGTCTTTCCAATATCCTTTGTCTCCCTCTGGAATGCTGTGCTGTCCTATCATACAGAAACTTGAAAAATGTCTACCAGTTACTCCTACATTTTCTAAATCTTTGAAACGCAGGCAAGTTTGTGGGACCACTAGTGGGTTTGCAGGAAATTCAAAGACTACCTTTGAGCCCATTACTCTTTGAAAGTCAACAACTGATGCAATTGTAAAATACAAGTCATCACGCCATCTACATACAACAGGATATCTGCTAACTGATGTGTGATCGTTTTTTACAAAAAACTCTTCGACTTGCTTCCATGCCTGTGTGTAGTCAAATCTTTTGGTTGTTGGCGGATCGCCAATAAATGAATACGTGTCATCTGCATCATCAGGACACAAGTCTCGCTCAGCATTTAGAGTCCAAAAGAATCTGCCGCACTTTGAGCAGGACTTTCTGAGAAATCCTTGCTCTTCAAACAACTTTACCTTATAGTATCTATCCGGATTTGATGAAAATTCTTTTAGAATCTCTTTTTTATCCAACGATGAAGGCTCATTTGACCCAATATTAAGAATTGTCGATTAATAATATGCTAAATAATTTGAAATAATTATTTTTTGATTATCAATTCTGTTGTGTACTTTTTTTATTTTGGCAATAATAATAATAAAATTAATAATTTATTATTACTATTATTTTCCTAATCTCTTCTCTGCTGCAAGTCTGTATCATCATACTCTTTGCCAATCCAAGAAATGAATATTTTATCTCAGTACTGTAAAACTCATTTTTCCTTACTATTATCTTCATCTGGATTTTTTGTAGGAAATACCGAATCTAGCAGATCTTTTAGCTTTTGTGTTACTTGTTTTGTTGATAGTCCTACTATGATAGATAATGCAGTTACTCCATATGGGTTGAGGATTTCAATATTTGATGTGGTAAGCAGTCCACCCCGAAGTGTCATGTATACTGCAATTGCAAGTGCAGCACCCAAAAATGGTCTTCCTACATACCACAGCGTATCTCTGTTTCTAACTGAGCCTTCCTGTGTGTTTTGTGAAATCTTGGCCAATCCGTGAATTAATGCGCCTAAGGATCCTGCCAAGACAACTAGGAAAATAAAGTGAGTGTCAATGTCAAATGTTTTGCCATCCAATAATCCAAAGTTGTAAGTTACTGTGCCGTCTGATGGAACTAGTGCAATCTGAGAAGTCATGTTATTTATCACAAGAATCTCTTCTTTTGGAATGTCAACTGTAACAATGGGTAACAAAAATACCAAATTAACAATCATGAATGCAATTAGATAAATTGCAATTACTGTAATCAAGGGCTTTTTTGCAGACTTGGTAGTACTGATATCTGGAATTACTTCCTTTACAAAAACATCTTGATACTTTAATGGAGTCTTGTTGTATACATCAATTTTTTGAGTGTTTGTAAGATGTCTTGCAGTGTTAATGAATTTGGATTTTGACTGTAGTTCGTTTAGCTTCTCCCAGAATTTCTCTCTGTCTTTGTTATCTATATCAAAATATTCTTTCCATCTGGAAGTGATTTTTTCAACATCTAGTTTAAGAAAGTTCTCTACAATCTCCTCTCGTCGCTTAACTGTTGTCTCTTCGTTTAGAAATTCTTTGGAATATGCACTCTCATCCAATGCTAATAAAGTGCTGTAGTCGTTATTATTGTTATTCTTCTTCTTGCATCGTATTCATACAATACGAAAAACATAATTTTTTCATACTTGATATAATAAAAAAATAATAATTCTGTATCTGTAAATTTACTATACCAGGCTATATGAAAAATCACTAGGAGTTAAAATATTTCAACTCAGAAAAATCTCTTTGGAATTTTTTATGCTCCAATGAGTTTAGGTATTGTTGTGCATTAATATGATTTGCCGGAATTATGTCCTATTGGGCAGGAATAAATAGAATACACTATTCAACCTACTTATGTTTGGAAGAAAACCTTCTCTGAAAGAAGGAACTCAGATATTCTCAGTCAAAAAAAATGGCGAGTTTAAGGACTTTATCTTTGGTGTGGTAACTGGCATTGATGGAAGAAAAGTAGGTGTTAATGGTGTTATCGTTAATCCTGTTGGTCTGAAAAATAAAATTACTCAAGGAAAAACAGGGGAGCGTTCACGAGAAATCCTAGAGAATCCAACTCCTGATAATGTTGTTTTGGCTCTAGTGTATAGAGTAGAGCATGAAAACTTTACAGATATTTTAGATCTTGATGTTGACAAATGTGATATACTTCCTCCCAAAATTTATGGAATGCTTGATGGGTGGATTAGAGAGTCTTTACCAGAATTCATCAATACTGTTTTGTCATTGCCACCTGGGACTGAAAGGGATGAGGCAAAGCGAGTTTTAAAACACCGAATGGATACTTTGGTAGATCCAACTTTAAAGCGAACACTATACGCTGTTTGCAGAAGTCTCAAAATTCTAAACTGATTTTAAATTTTTTTCAGGCGTAAGTTCTCCATAGTTTTATATTATCCAGTAAGAAAAACTCGATATAATGGAATATGTTTATGCTGCTTTACTTCTTCACAAGCTAGACAAAGAAGTTAACGAGGCAAATATCAGCTCAGTTGTCAAAGCATCTGGAGCAGATGTTAATGAAGCCCAAGTTAAAGCACTAGTTGCAGCCTTAGCTGATGTAAACATCGATGAGGCAGTAAAAGCTGCACCTGTAGCAGTCGCAGCAGCAGCTGCACCAGCCGCAGCAGCTGAAGCAGCCGGTGGTGATAAAGCAAAGAAAGAGGAACCAAAAGATATGGGTAAAACCGAAGAAGCAGCCATGGAAGGATTGTCTTCATTATTTGGCTAAACAACTTTACTTTTTTCCAATCTAATTTTGTTCAATATTTTTTATCAACTCTTAATTAACAATACAGCCTAGTCTGCATTTGATGGCAGCAGATTCTTCTTTTTTTCCAATTGATGGATTTCTTAGCATATTGGACTATTTGGGAACAATTGCATTTGCAGTAACTGGCTCTTCTAAAGCAATCTCACACAAGGCAGACATCTTTGGAATAACTGTCTTGGCAACTGTAGTTGGAGTTGCAGGTGGAATAACCCGCGATGTGATATTTGGGCGATTCCCTGCAGCGTTTTCTGATCCAATCTATGTTAGCCTGACTGTTATAGTTGGAGTTGTAATGTTCTTTCTTTATGCCAAGCTAAGAAAACAGATGAGCGTATGGTTGGTCTTTGATGCCATTGGTTTAGGTGTGTTTTCAATTTTAGGTGCATCAATTGCACATCAAATAGTTGGATTGGAGTTTCTTCCAATGTTGTTTGCAGGAATGATTACTGCAATAGGTGGTGGAATTCTCAGAGATGTCTTTGTCAGAGAGATTCCAATTGTATTTGTAAAAGAAGTGTATGCTGTTGCATCAATTGTAGGTATTGTGATATTCTTTGCAGTCTTGTCATCTGGTGTTGATGCTCAAGTCTCATCAATTATTGGAATAGTTGTTACCACTGGAATTAGACTACTTGCAATGAGGTACAAGTGGAATCTTCCAAGGGTACGAGAGTCTTCTTCTTAGGCTGGTGTGTAATCTTTAGCTTGTGCTGCAACTGCTCTTGCTTGAGCATCTGCTTTTTGCAAAATTTGCTCTTTTGTCTCGTCTGTCATAAATGCTGATTCAATAGATAATGAGCGGGCATGTCCTGCTGCTTTGCTGAGAATTAGTGAAATGTTCTCTGCTGTGACATATGCTGCCTCAATAGATAGTGAGACTGCTTCTTGGTGTGCTTGTGAGAACTGCTCTCTTACTTTCTTGACATCAATTACCATCTCTTCGCCGGCATACTTTACTCCGTCTTCTAATGCTGAATAAAGTGAAATTCCTGCCTCTACTGGCTTGATGTCTAGTTTACCTAAAAGTGAAGCTAGTTTTTCATTAATTACACCGCCTTTGGCAACTGGAGTACTCTCCTTTGAAATCCAAATTGTTCCTTGATCAATCTTAGTTGGAATGCCTGCCTCTTTGAATTCTGTAAGCATTGGACCTGGTGCAATACCTGTGTTCTTTGCAGGTACTACAATGTCAATGCTTGCAACGTCTCCACCTCTTGCAGCCATCATGATTTTATTTTTAGCTAGTAAAACATTGAGTTTGAATGGTGACATGTTTGTAAACATGAACATGCATTGTCCTTTCAAGTCTTCAGCAATCTTTTTGATTCCTGGAATATCTAATTTGTTTAGTGCTAATTGTGCAACCTTGTCTTTGATACTTACAAACTGTACTTCGCCTTTGAGAGTTTTTCTTAATGGTAAAATTTGTGATGAACGTACCTTGTCCATTTTGATAATTGCAACTACTTTGTATTTTTTTGGAAGTTCTTGCAGATTCTGATACATCTGAGTCTTTCTTTTTGGATACTCTGTTCTATTCTCATGCATGTCTCTTCTTGACCTCTTGAATCTGTTTAACTGGTTTGCCCATTGTAGTTTTTATGATAATTCTTCTCATGTTCTTCTCACCGTTTGGTAGTTTTTTCTCAATTGCACTAATTATTGCATGTGCATTGATTGCCAAATCTGCATCATCCATTGACTCATCACCAATTTTACATGATGCTGACAATGATGCTCTGGTTCTAACCTTAATTGATGATCTAAATCTTTGTATGAAAGCCTCAATTGATGCATCAAATGGAACCGGTGTTGGCATCTTTCCCCTTGGACCTAAAAGTTGACCCAAAGTCTTACCAACAACTGGCATTACTTTAGTGTCTGCCAAAAAGAAATCATACTTGTTGATAAATTTCCTGGACTCTCTTTTGTTTGCTCCAAACTTTTCTAGTTCAGCCGTTCCAATAACAGTATCTGCCTTTGCTTGTTTTGCCTTTTCACTCATATCTCCTGTGGCAATAATGCATACTCTTGCAGGAGAATCTGTCTTTGGCAGTTGAATTACCTCATTGATGGCAAATCCCTTTTTTACATCAATATCTTTGAAACTCATAATTAACTCAATTGATTGCTTGAACTTTTTTTGTTTAGTAGCACTTTTTGCCTTTTTAATCATATCAACTAGCTGAGACTCTGTAATCATTACGAAGATTTTTTTAGAAAGCCTACTTAAAATCGTTTAGAGATTGTGATTTTGTTCGATCATTAATTCTAAGAAATTACATTTTTTTAGTAAAATATTTAAAAATTCAAATGGCTTTTGCTCAAAACCTACATATATTAAATCATAATCAACTTTTTCTAATATCTTGCACCGATTCGATGAATTAGATATGAAACTGCTTTTTGAACTAACACGTGATGGCTCTATTACTGTACCTACGCTTTCTGCAAAACTAGGAGTCAATGCCTCTGTGCTGTATAGCCGAATCAAAAGACTGCTAAAGAAAAAACTAATCAAGAAATTCACAATAGAGATAGATGACTCTCTTTTGGGAATAGGCGTTAAGGCTACTGTTGGAGTAAATCGAGATCCAAAGTTTAAGGACTCGATTCATAAAAAACTCTTAGAGGTTATAGAGGTAGTCTCAATTTCTGAGGTGACAGGAAGATTTGATATTATGATTCACGTTTATGCAAAGGACCTTGAAGAACTTCACTCTATTGTAATTGAAAAAATTGGTAAAATTGAAGGTGTACAAAACTCTGAGACTTTTGTAGAACTGCAAAAAACAAACAAGGATCCTGTTTATCTAATTCATTAATTAATTATCTAATTAAGCAAATTTTGTATCCCATTTGCCTTCATTGATCTCAGCTGTAATCTCTTTTGGAGTCTTTCCTTCCACTTTAACTCCTAATGCTAAGCATGTACCAATGATGGTCTTTGCTACTGATTTTAGTGATGTAGCATAAGATTTGTCAAGTTTTGTATTTGCTACTTTGATAACTGAATCTAGTGTAACATCTCCTACCCACTCTGTACCTGATGCACCTGAGCCTTTTGAGATTCCTGCCTCTTTCATGATGAGTGCCGCAGCTGAAGGAATACCAATCTCAATTTCATACTTTTTTGTATCTGTATCAACAATTACTGTTACTGGAACTTTCATTCCCTCAAAATCTTTAGTTTTATCGTTGATAGCTTGAATTACTTCCATAATGTTGACTCCAAGAGGACCCAATGCTGGACCCAATGGTGGACCTGCAGATGCTCCTCCTCCAGTTACAAGTGATGATATTTTTTGTTCTCCCATGATTATTCACTCTAGTATGAAAAATTTAATCCTTGCTAAGCCTCACTTAGCTTTAGGTAGTTTGCGTCTACTGTTACTGGTAATTGATATGATGCATCTAGTAAAACTACGGTTGCCTCTTCTTTGTCAACATCTATTCTAGTAATTGTTGCCTTCATTCCTTTGAATGGACCTCCTGTAATCTCTACTACATTATCTACTGCTAATTGTGAAACTGTTGATTTTTTGATAAGATATCCTTCAATGTCTTTGAATTCTAATTCGCCTCTTAGCTGACCTCTGATGTGTCTGACTCCTTCTACTGCCATGTATGCATCGCTAGGATTTACTGCTTCAATTACGACATATCCTTTTAGATTGTCAACTAGTAAAACTGATTGAATATTAACTTGATTTGCATTTGCTTTTGCCTCCAATAATCTCATTACTACTTTCTCTTGGCCTCCTGTAGTTCTAATTGCAAACAAGTGTGATTTTATTTCCTCAGACATTTTTTTTACCTACCAAATGTTAATACCGAAAAGACAAACTGTATTGTAAAACCTATAGCTCCTACTCCAGCTATTCCCAATAATACAAGCCTAAGATGTTGTTGATACTCATCTTTATCAGGTTTTTTGGCCATTTTCATAGTATTGACCATGTTCCTAAACGTCTGCTTTGGATTCATTGCCTGAAATTAATAATGTGTCTTTATATCTCTTAGGCCATGCATGGCTTGTATAATAACTTGTACTAATTTTACATGTATTAGGAAATGATATTATCAAGATTTTCTTGGCAAGCAGAAATCTGAGGTCACAGAGAAGTAACCATGCCAATATCTTGAGAGGTTTTTGGTTTTTACAAAACTTGAGAAATACATCTTGAATCTAGAAAGACTGCACTTGAGTCTTGTAGGGGATTTTACCCACCATTGCAGAAAAGATGTTTTTGCACATGCATAGCTAGACTCAATCTCACTTGTGTCACAATTCAGACGCAAAAGATGCTCAAAGAATAGTAGAAGAATATGTCATCATCTCATACATTAGAATCTGCAAGAAAACATGCAGGAATGGAATGATGAAGGACAAAACAGATCGACTATATCTCCAAAGAGAAAAACAAGAACACCAAAAGAAGAAGACCTTTTTCAGAGATGTATGATAAAGAGATAATTCCTGACTGGATCCCAGTTGAGAGTTTAAGATAGGCAAATCATATTAGCAATAATGTTGCTATTCTCATATAGTGAGAATTCTTCTTGCTGCTCTATTACTGTCTAGTGTTGTTATCTCTACAGTATACGCTGAGAATTATTCCTATTCCCCATTTAGAACAGGTCAATCTCCAGAAGGGATTCTCCCATCAAATGAGCAGATAAGAGAGGACATGGAGGTATTATCAAAAATGTCCAGTAAACTCAGAGTATACTCAGACTCTAATTTGGAGCCCATACTAAAATACGCTCATATCTATGATTTGAAATTATCAGTTGAGACAGATGATGTCTCAAAAGTCATATCACTTGATGCAAAATATCCTGGAACCATAGAGTCCATAATAATTAATTCAAAAGATCTAACCATCAACCAAGAGCAGTTAATCTCCAAAATAAGAGAGGCAAAGCAGTTGACTGATATTCCAATCACAACATTGAGTAATCCAAAGGTTTGGCTTGATAATCCTGAATTGGCCATGTCAGTAGACTTTATCTTTACTGATGTTTTTACAGATGAGATTACTCCAGCAGATTCTGCAAACAAGATTCAAAAAATAAATGAATTGCTAACCCAGAGATATCCCTACAAGCATATTGTATATGAAACAGGTTGGTCTACTATAGAGTCTTCAAAAACAGAGCAATTACAATTCATTGGAGAGATAAACAAGCTAGGTTTGGATTTGTTCTACTTTGAATACACTGATGAGGACTGGAAACAAAACAAAAAGGATGCAGGGTATGGTATACTTACAGCAGACAGAAAAGAAAAGACAGATGTTATTATTGCTGCACCAAACATTATAGAGCAATATGTAGAGTCGATACAAAAAGATACTACAACTCAGGCAGCAACAGGAATAGGATTGGCAGGTCTCATAGGTTTGATTATTAAATTTGTTGCACCTATACTAACTAAAAGTCCATGGGGTGATCCCACTTATTGATCCTTTCTTTTCTTCTTGACTGATTTGAGAAATTTTGATATGTGTTTTTTTACAACTCTATCAGTTTGGATTGTTTTGATATGAATGCAGTCTTCTGATTCACATGTAACGCATACAACTTTTCCTGATTCTAGATAAAAATCCAAATCAAGATCCAGTAAATGGTTTTCATTATTTGGCATGAAAAATCTTTTTGGGTTGTCGTTTGTTTTTGCATATTTTTCAAATGCCTCCATTGAAGCCTTTGTAACAAACTCTGCTAGTGAATAAAATCCAAGGTTATGAGCTTGCTCTGTCTTGACCCATTCCTGTATCTTTTCCTTTAGGATCTTGTCTATCTTTACAGGTGCTTGGTTTATTGTCTCGTCTGTTGGCATTATCCCATCTTCTTTTTTGATTTTCTGACCATTCTTGTTTTTACTCCTGTTTGTTCTAATGGCATGGCTAGTCTAGAGCACTGAATTACTTAAAGGTGACCATCAAGTAACTATACAGGTACCTAATCAGTAACTCTTTAATATTTGAGGTACCTAAAAGGTAACCAATGGTTAACAACCAAGTTCCAGTTAAGGTCTCAGAGTTTTGGAAGAGACAAGCCTGCAGATTTGTTGGAGATGGAAAGCAGTACTCTAGTTATTCAAGATTCACTGATGATGCATACAAGTATCTGCTGCAATTGTTAAGTGAGGAAAACAAGCAATGACTTTTCCTTGTTATTGTTGTTGTATTCCAACTATCAAAGTCCAATTCATGGATGGTATCATTTCAAAACTAGTTTGTAAACTCGGTTTAAAATTTATCAAAAACAAGTGTATCTATTATTTTTCAAAAGTTTCAAACAAGGAGAAGATCATATCATGACAATAAAAGAATTTCATGATGAGAGTTGTGGTCATGCAGATTGTATTGCATATAGAAAAAATGCATACTGGCAAAAGTTTATCGAAGAAAAAACAATAGAAGAAGTCTCGCAGATTATCAATTTACATGATGATGATGATCCCAAAAAACTTGGAATAAAGTTTTGGGACTTTAATGAAAATATAATCAATGAAGAAAAAACAGATGACAAGTTTGTAGAGGTTGCCTCACAATGATTCTTGCAAGATGTATGTTTTGTAATTATTGTGCAAGGTACAATTCAAACTATTTTTCCATTAAAGAACTACAAAGACACGGTACATCATTTCTAGAAGATGACTTGTCTAGTCATCATCATAATGAGGTAATTTTTTCAGAGGAGAGCGAATAAGATTGGGATTGTGTATGTGTGAGTTTTGTGTGAGGGAACAAGACGTATTGTATTGCAAAATGGATCGATTCAATTGCAGTGATGATACAACACATCAAAAGATATCCGAATTTAGAATATGGGAGATGCCTGATAATTGAGTCGCATCAAAACCATATTCTGTATGTCTTGCAAAAAAGAGATTTTCACATACAATACACCTGCAATATGCAATTCATGTTTTGCAGAGATATGGAAAAAGAAATGAATCGCACATGCATTAGTTGCGGAGTTGTCAGCCAGAGATATGGTAAATCATGGGATTTATGGGGACAATGTGTAAACTGTGCCAAGAGAAGTAATCCAGATTATTACAATGTACAAAAATGTCCTGAGTGTGGTAACACAAGTAACAACACTGCTGCATTATGCTGGAGACTGTATGGCAAGTGTGGGAAATGCACCTACAAAAAAGAAGATCATAGGAAACATGTATTGTGTACACATTGCAATGAGGTTGCATACAAACTAGCATATCAGAAACTGGGTAGACGGCCAATTGACTTGTTTTACTGTATGAGGTGTACTGGTATTATCTCCAGGAATGGATTTCGGATATTCTTGCTAAAAGAGAAACTGGAGGAGGTTACATCTTGAAGAAAAGGTGCAGATGTGCTAATGGTTTTACAAAAGATGTGGGAATTGGAGTCTGCATGAGATGTGGTCTTGATTCGTGTTCCTGGTATGGCTGCTTTGTTGCAGGATGCAATTGCTCAAGGGAGAAGATCTCAAGAAGATGAGTGATATTACAATAAAAGAAATTTACAAAAAGCAGGGAATCAACATTGTTCCAATTCCAAAGGGATCTGGCAAAGCGCTGAACATCAGGACTGGTTGGAGCAAATACCAGTATGAAATGTTTACTGGTGAAATTCCAGATGATCAAGACTTTGCAGTAATTCTTGGGAAAATTTCAGGCAATCTAATCGTACTAGACTTTGATAACTGTGATGATATTGGTGAGATAAACATGATGAAAGACAATGTTCTCAACAAAACACTTGTGGTGCGAACAGGTGATGGATACCACGTTTACTTTAAAATAAATCAACTACCAAACCAGGCAAACACCTTTCTCTCAAAAGGTCCATACAGCATGGAGGTAAAAAGTAACGGTGCGTATGTTGTTGGCGCATCAAGTAATCACTATGATAAAGACGAGTCAGGAAACTATGTCTTAACTGGAAAAAAATATACAATAATTTCAAACACCACTACAATTTGTGATGTAAATGCAACAGGTCAACAACTAATTGAGAAACTAAAAAACAATGGATGGACTCCCAAACACCAGACAAATGGAAACGGTCACCACATAATCATTCCAACATCTGAACTTGAAAAGGGTAACTGGTCTGCAGGTGAAAGATACAACAATGGATTCAAGCTGGCATTACGACGATTCCACATGAACTGGCAATACGAAGATATCTTACATGAGGCAATAAAGATAAACAATTCTTGTAACCCTCCACATGGAAATGTTGAAGTAGAACGTTGGGTAAATGATGCGCATTCACAGTTTCAAAAGAATCTAAATGATCCTGAACAAAAATATTTCAAATCAATAGAAGAAGAGGACAACAACAAAAAGAATCCTAAAGATATAGTTGAAATCACTGTATCAACAATACAAAAAACAAATCACTTCAAGTGTCTGCGAGACTCAGATGATCTGTTATGGTATAATGGAATGATATATCAGCCAAACGTTGCAGAACCGCTAATCAAAGAAGAATGTGAAAAGTGGATAGAAAACTGCTGCACCACAGAGCGACACGAGGTAATCAACAAGATAAAGGCCATAAACTATGAGGATAGGGAAAAGTTTGACTCGGATCCTGGCATTATCACTGTTCAAAACTGCATTTTGAACCTAAAAACACTGGAAACTCAAGAGCACTCACCATCAAATTTGTCTTGTGTGATGTTGCCAGTATCGTACCATCCATTGGATATTACAAAGATAGACGTTGATTCCATTTTATCATATTTGAAAGACACACTATTTCTGAAATATCTTACATCATGCTTTACAATTAATGATACACTAGACAGAGAACAATTCTTTACGGTACTTGAAATAATGGCATGCTGTATCATAAAAAAACAGTTTGATAAAGCATTCATGTTTATTGGATCAGGTTCTAATGGTAAATCTGTACTACTAGACTATATTGAATCTATTTTGGGTGCAGAAAATGTCTCAAATATTACCATACATGACATTGAGCTAGAACGATTCTCAAAGGCTGAGCTGTTTGGTAAGATGGCAAATGTCTTTGCAGACATTGAAAGCAACGAGCTAAAAAAGACAGGTAATCTAAAAATTATCATATCAGGGGACTCTATAACTGCTGAAAAGAAACATCGACATCCATTCAAGTTCAGGCCATACACTAAACTGATATTTTCTGCAAACAGGTTTCCTTATGTTCATGATCAGTCTGATGGTTTTTTTAGAAGATTTGTAATTGTTGAATGGAAACGACAGTTCTTGGGTGATGAAAAGAATCCAAAATTAAGAGATGAATTAACCCAAAACAAAAAAGAAAAAGACAGAGTCTTCTCACTACTTGTGTTAATTGCACAAAATCTTTCAGAGCGTGGACGATTCAAGTATGAAGACAACATTGAGAAACTGCGCGAACAATGGAACCATCACAGTGATCCTGTAATACAGTTCATCAATGAAGTTGTAATTGAAAAGGAAGGCTCTATGGTATCAAAGCGTGAGGTCTATTCAAGGTACTGTGATTTTTGCATAGATAATGAAATTCCATTAGTTACAATCAAAAAGTTTGGAATGATATTTGGTGAATATTACGAAACTGATCAGAGAAAGGATACTAGTGGAATCAACAAAAAGTTCTGGATTGACATTGAATTAAAAAAACAACACATCCAAGGGAGGCTAAAAGACTTTGATGTATAATACTAGTAGCTCAGTAACCAAGTTTGTCAAGTTTCTTTTTTCCTGGAACTTCTCTTCTCTTTACTTAGTCTTTCTAGTAGAAAAAAAAGTAAGAACCATCAGTTACCAATTTACCTCACTCAAAACTTGTCATACCAGACAAAAATTAGTAACTCTGGAGGCTGAAAATTGAGAGAATCATACCTTGAAAGGTCTTTTGTTGTTACTTGTAAGAATAGACCACCAAAAAATGGCAGAGGTTGCACAGGATTGCTTGCAGGAGGTTCTTGTCGTGGAATCTGTACAAGATATGCAATCAAGACAAAGTGGGGACAAAAAAAATATGAATTAGGATTGAGGTTTTGCAGTTATTGTAGGGTGTGGTTTGATCATGATGATGAATATAGAATATGTTGCATATGTTGTGGAAGAAGAGTTCGTCACAAAAGACGGGACAAACAAAAATGAATCCAAGATCAGTCCAGCATCTTCATTTTATTAATGTTCAAGATGAGTATGGTACTCCCAAGGAATTGTTTCAAAATATCTGCAAAAAACATGACATTTATCCACAAATTGATATATGTGCAAGTGACGTAAACCATGTCTTACCAAATTACATCACAAAAGAACAGAATTGTTTTGAATATTCTATAACTCAAGATTTTTTTATGAATCCACCATATTCACGAGTCTCAGAGTTTATGGAATTTGCATATTTGCAACACACAAGAAACAATGTGTCTTGCCTGATTTTGACTTATTCCAAGACAGACACTATTTGGTGGCACAAATTTGTGGAAGGTAAATCTAGTATTCACTTTATCAAGGGCAGAATTAGATTTTTAGATGAATCAGGTATTCCAACTTGCAATGTGGCACCGTATCCAAGTTGCTGGATTGTTTTTAAAAAAGACAGAGTGAAATAAAGTGTGAACGAGTTTATTGATAAAGAATAAAAATAGAAATCCCCCTTTCTAGGCGTAAATTGTGCTATGTTAGAATGATGTCTAGGTAATTACGTAGATTATGATTTGTTAGAGAATCATTATAACGAATTTTTTTTATCTAAATCTATAATGACTAACAAAACTACGTATGAATTGACTCGAGAACAAGCAGAAAAAGCTATTACAATGTGTCTTGATAATGCATGGTCATATCTTAATGATGCTGACATGTATGTTTCAAATAATAGAACAGACCATTTGGCAATCCCAATTGAATTTGCGATGGAAGAGATTGGAAAGGCAAAAATCATTTATGATAAAATAGAACAGAGTAATTCAAAAATTCTCCTATCCTCTAAAGATGGTATCTATTCACATTTAACAAAAATGGAAAAGGCAGTTTCATTGATTGAACTAGATGGAAGTGATGAACTAGCAGATGAAATGGCAGAAGATTTGTTATTAGGCGGATATAGTGGATTTGATTATTCACTTGATCTGTCAACAATTTCAAATATTATAAAAAAAGAAATTGAATTAAAGAATACTGGAAAACAAGGTCATGACATACGACTCGCTAGTTCATATATTGATTTTGATCCTATCACAAATGAACCTAAAATTCAAAAACCTTCAGTAGATTTTAGTAAACTCATCAAACCATTGCATGAAATCATAACTGGATATCCTTCTTCATTTAATACCTATTGACTCTAAAAGGTAGAAAAAATCATTACAATCTACTGAAACTAAAAAAAGCATGGGATCTAATTGAGAAAGAACGTAAATCAAAAAAATATAACAAATGATTCTCTTGAAAAATCCTTTGTTCGTGTGCCTACTTTGGATTTAATCCCTTTTATGGAAGGCGTGTTTTATTTCTACATGTCTAGAATTTTTCAGAGAAATTTTAACATAAAATTAGTTTTAAAGTGAATAAAATGATGTTTAAAAATTATATTTTCAAGAATTTGTGGCTTCAGGTTGTATTGTCTTTACTCATAGGACTTTGTGTGGGATTAGTTTTAGGTGATGATGTAGGTGTTGGGATAGATGATAACGCTTTAGATTCTTTATCATCCTATCTGAAAATTCCTGCCAACATATTTTTGAGTATAATTCAAATGATTATTGTCCCGCTAATTTTTGCCTCTATTGTTGTGGCTATTACTAATCTGGGAGCAAAAGATAAACTAAAAACTCTAGGATTGGGTGTCGGCACTTACTTTGTGATCACTACTACAATCGCAATACTTGTAGCTGTGTTTCTTGCATCAATTATTTCTCCAGGTAGTATTCTTGATCTTACTTCTCTTCAGGAATCTCATGATCTTTCAGATGATGATCTACAAATCAAAGATGGCTTTTCATTAGATGATATTCCAAATGCCGTATCCAATATAATTCCAAAAAATCCTATTTCTTCGTATCTTGAAGGGCAAATGTTTAGCATCTTGGTGATGGCACTCATTGTAGGTCTATCCATGGCAGTTCTTCCAAAAGAATCAATCAAGCCATTGCTAGGTGTACTAGAATCAATCCAAAAAATTACACTGCACATTCTTTTGATTTCTATGAAGATTGTACCGTTTGCAGTTTTTGGATTGATTGTTGGAATGGTTGCAACAGTTGGTGTGGGAACAATGGTTGGATTGGGGGCATACATGGGAACCGTTGTTCTAGGTCTTGGAATTATGTTACTGGTATACACATTGTTCTTAAAATTCGTAGCAAAAAGATCAATATCTTCTACCTTTTCGAAATTCCGTAATCCGCAAACGTTGGCTTTTTCAACAGCCAGTTCCATGGCTACAATGCCAATAACATTAAAGACTGCAGAAGATGATCTGAGAATAGATACTAGAGTTTCAAAATTTGTTATTCCTTTAGGAGCTACTGTGAATATGGATGGAACTGCGCTATACCAGGTTATAGCTGTCTTCTTTTTGGCACAGCTTTTTGCAATCGAATTAAGTATGATATCTATATTGGTGATAATCATAGCCTCTCTTTTGGCTTCTATTGGAACCCCTGCTGTACCTGGCGCAGGAGTAATCGTCTTGTCCACCATACTGATTACTGTAGGCATTCCTCCTGTTGGAATCTTGTTGTTGATTTCTGTAGATAGAATTTTGGACATGATTAGAACTATGGTAAATGTTACGGGAGATCTTACCGCCTGTTGTGTATTTGACAAAATAACGCGGGATTAAAAGAACAGAATAATGTTGATTTTTACTCTTTGTCGATAAAAATAGAAATCCTCCGTTTTAGTCGTGTAAACATGACGGCTGTCGTAAATCTTTAGAAGAATCTGAAAAAGAATATCTTAGATTTGTTGATTACATCACTGAATGTCTAAAAAATTGTAATGAGTTAATAGATTCTCTAAAAGAACTATTGGCAAAGAAATAGAATTTGTTTCAATTAAATTTCAGGTTTTATAATATTACATAGGATGATGAAATAATAATCACAAAAATATTTTTTCTCTAATAACCTTATTAATCAATTACATGGGGCCAAATTATGAGACAAAATTTAATTTCTGCACAAAATTGTTATTGTGCAAAACCGGAAATTATTTTTCTCCCGTTTGAAAACGAAACTGTCTGTAAAACATGTGGTGTGGTTCTACCAAACAATGAATCATCATACAATATAGAGCAAACAGTACCACACGAGATGCTCTGCAAGACAAATCTTAACCTCCATCAAAGAAAGCAAGTAGGTGGGGATCCACGTGATGAGCAAATGATGATAACATCTACAAAATTCCATACAGAGTCAGATTCCCTCTTGGCATTCTCTGATGTATGCCGCAAACTATCCCTTACCAGTACCATCTCAGAGGATTCCTGGAAATTATTTTGCCATGATACCACAAATCTGACAAAGGCAAAAAAGATATGTCGTGCAATATACCAGACTCTACAAAACAATGCAATTCCATATGATGAAAATATGGTCCAAAATATTGTCTGCTGCAGCCTTGGTGTAAAAAACGCATCAGGCCCTAGAGGGATACAATTCAAGACTAATTCTTCAGCATTTACCTCAAAGGAGGTAAAGATGAGATTTTACCTGAATTTATCAATCAAACAGGCACAAAATCAGTATGATATCTCTGATGTATCTACATTACAGAAAAATTCTAGAAATTATATGAATATGCTAATAGAGTCATTTCCAAACTCAGATTACAAGACCCTGGCCAAAAAGGCAACAGAGATGGCAAGACTGAGGTGTTTGAATTAAACATCTCAACTCAAAATATGATTCAGACCATTTCTCCTGACTCAATTGTGTTGCTTTCAGAAAATATTGGAATTGTGATGGAGACAAATATTTTAAAATACTCATCAATGAAAACCAAAAACCTTCCAATAGTTAGACTAGGAAAAGTAAATGACAAATTATATGCCATAAATCACTATGATGTAGTTCTTGGATGCAAGCAATCAAAAAATAATGTACAATGTACCATTGAAGAGTTTAAAAATCTCTCAGATGTTTTAGTACAGCATTTTTGTGATATACTATCTAGTGATATACTCAACACACCACTAGTTTACAATCTAGTTGATTCACTCCAAGAGAAATTAAAAACAGACAAGGTTACAGTTCTAAAAATTCTGGGAATAGACAAACTCCTGTATTGCAGGTTGTTGATGGCAACTAATCGTATCTCAGAAGCTGCAATCTCAAAGCTAGAAGAACTAGTAACAGAACTCTCAAAGAGAAAAGGACTAACTGCAATCCAGGCAAGCACTCCAATTTATGTTCTAGAAAAGATATCTCGAATCTCTGATGAATCACAACAACTTCAGTTGATACACTTTATTGCATCTGATCTAAGACCAAAAAGTGATTCAAGATTTTTCTGGATGACGCCTGAACAAATTGATTCTATAACTCAAATGATAAGACAAAATGCAACTCGTACAGAATATAGGCAAGACAAATCAACTGTTGCACAATTTATATCATCTGAGAAGCTAGGAGAAATAAAAGAATCATCATTACATCAAAACAAAAAACCAAAAACATCATCATCATCAAAAAAGACTAGAGAAATTCTTGAGGCCATTCCAAATATGCTAGTCATCCCAGATGAGAAAGGAAACCCAGAAATTCTAGTAGATAAAAAAACGGGCACAGTATCAAAAATAGATACATCAGCAAACAAAAAAATCATAAAGACATGCCACATTCCATCAAAGAAACTTTATTCCATACCACTAGATGTAGTAAATTTTCTTGAAATGGAGGATCAAATCAGACATAAAAACATCACAGGTGTTGACTGCCTCAAAGCATTTGTAGATTCCCAGAAAGACGCAACACGGAGATATACGGTATTCTGGAATGCCTCATGAAACTTGCAAAATAATCTAGATCTATTATTGTATAGATGCAACATAAAGAGAAACTCTACAGGGGCAAAAATTCTTGAATCGTCATATGATATTTCAGGATTCTCTCTTCTTGAGATTTCAAAAATGAGCAAAAAGCAGTATAGATACACCAAAAAAATAGTCCTAGAACTGAAATATTCTGGATATCTCGAGTCAGAAGGCAGAGGAATCTACTCTATTACTCAAAAGGGTAGGTGGTTTGTCATTTGTCAGAGGCTTGATGGATTATCTTTTTTGTCATTATGTTTATTGGCTGAAGTTTATCACAGGGTCAACTCCAACCCAGAATTTTTTTACCAGTTTTCATCATTTAGGCAATGTTACGAGAAAGATTATGATGAGAATTTTACATATATTGCAATATATCACAGACAAAACATTTCAAAATCCCTCAAACATTTGACGTCAAGAAACCTAGTGTATGTGTCTGGGGATTTTATCAAAATGACAAACCCCATGATTGCATTTCTAAAAAAGTATCACAAAGATCTTGAATCATTATTTTTGTGGTGCAGTGATACTTATGAAAAATGCATTTGCCATACAATTGAAAATAATAATTTTAATGTCAGTGGTATATTGCAAGGACCCAATTAGAGTGTCAAAAAATGCCACTTTGATTGGATCCTTTTTTGGTTTTATTCTATTTGTGATGGATGGTTGTGGAGTTTCTCCAACTGAGAATAGTTTTGATACTAGTAATGTTTGGCATAGCATCTATTTTTGACTATAAATCAAGAAAAGTTCCTGATGTTATCTGGATTGTTGGTGTCAGTATAGGTGGAGTGATGTATCTCTTTGACTATCAAGAGTTTTCAGCATACCATGGAGTGACAATTGTAACCTCATGCTTTTTTGGTTTTGTTTTGTACAGGCTACAGTTTGTAGGAATGGCAGATCTGTTTGGTATAATTTCTGTTAGTGTGATACTACCAGTTCATTACGAGTTTGTGATGGTTCCAATAATTGCTACTTTATTGGCTTTGGTTCTTGCAGTATCTGTAGTTACAATATACAGTGTGACACTGAATGTAGCAGATTTAATATCAAAAAGAAAACTATTTGGTGATTTTGTAAAAGAGCCATTATACAGAAAGGTCTTTGCATTTTTTTGCATTCATAGAAAACGAAGTTACGAGAAATTTGTTATATCCTCTGAAAAGTATTACTCAGTTTTACCAAACCAAAAATCATTTGTGATACTATCAAGAAACAAAGAAATCTCTCAAGCTGGAGGATTTGTGCAAAATACACCACCATTTGTAGTGTTTATGATGATTGGAATAGTTTTACTACTGTTATTGCCTGAAATTCTGAATACAATATTTTCTTAATTTAGATTATAAAATTAATTTATAATTGATACAAGATTATTTTACTACTATTGCTATTATTATTTAAAATTAAGAGATTAACATAAAATCTAAAAGAATATTTTCTTCCCCATTAGGATGCTTTTCCATCTTTTTTATTCCTGTTGCTATCAACATGGACGATAAAACAAATATGCTTCTTGGAAGCGTATCAAATACAATAGTGCATAGTTCAAAGGTTCCTGTGCTGATAATCAAATAGATTCTTTTTTTCTAGTCACAGAAACTATGAGATCTTTTACTTTTTGCTCTATCTGGTCACGAATTGCCCTTACTTCCTCAATTGATCTTCCTTTCGGATCAGATATCTGCCAGTCTTGCACATTTTTTAAAAATAATGCAGGACATGACTCTTTGTCAATGCATCCCATGTTAACTGCAATCTCTGTCTCATTAATCATCTGCTGTGAGATGCTTTGAGGAGAGTTGTCCTCAATGTCAATTCCAACTTCTTTCATTGCTTGCACTACAATTAAGTTTACTTTTGCTGCAGGCTTTGTTCCTGCACTGATTGGCTGAAACTCTGATGGCAGATATTTTTTAAAAAATGCTTGAGCCATCTGACTTCTACCTGCATTTTCAACACAGACAAAAAGAATTTTTTTCATTCTTGTTTCATGAAAATTATTTTACTGCCTTAATTATAAGACTAGTAATTTTTCTGCCATTGATATTTTCTCCTTGCATGTATGCTCTCTCTTCTAAAACTTTGATCTTCTCAAATCCAGCTTGTCTCATGCAAAAAAGATAGTTTTCTTTTGTGAGTGCTCCATCAATGCATTCACACCATTGATCTGAATTGACTTTCTCTGGAGGTAATTCTACATCTGTGATCAAGTCTGAAATCACCATCCTTCCATCCTTTTTTAAGATTCTAAAGACTTCTTTGAATGCATTTTTCTTGTTTGTTGTAAGATTGATCACACAATTACTAATCACTGCATCAACTGAATTGTGTTCTAACGGAATTGCCTTTTCAATGTCTCCTTTTTTAAATTCAACATTGGAATAGTTTCCCTTTGTTGCGTTCTCTCTTGCTTTATCTAGCATTTGGTCTGTCATGTCAATTCCAATTGCCTTTCCAAAACTTCCTACTTTTTTTGCAGCTAGGAATATGTCAATTCCAGCCCCTGAACCCAAATCAACTACGATTTCTCCTTCTTTTAGACTGGCATGATTAATTGGTGCACCACACCCCACGCCTAGAATTGCTTCTTGGGGTATTGATTCAAGATCCTTTTGGTCATAGCCAATCAACTTTGTTGCATCAACTGGAGAATCTCCTGGTTTGCATTCTCCTGGCATACAGCAACAACTGTCATTTCCAGATACTACTATCTTGGAATATCTTTTTTTAATGTCTTCTTTAATTGAATTTTCCATGTTATGGTTTACTAGGTAAACTATTAAAGTTGTCAAGTAGAACCCATTACAGTTAGTGCAATTATGGAAACTAAAGGAAAAAAGCTGGCAGTAATTGAAAACAATTGTGAATTTGCAGGATATGATGCTTCAAAATTATTAAAAGAGACTTTTACAATCAGGGAACTGATCACAAAAAGGGCAACACTTGAGATTCTCTTTCCACTTTGCTGTACGACAAAACCAGTAAGACACAAGCAGTTCAAAGAATCACTTAAAGGAATTAGCAGTAGGACACTATCTACAAGGTTATCTGAACTAGTATCTGAGGGAATATTGGAAAGAAAAACATTTGCAGAGGTTCCACCAAGAGTAGAATACAAGCTAACCAAAAAAGGTCAAGAGTTAATCGAATCCATTACTGGTCTGCTTGAATGGATGAGAAAATGGTCAAAGAAATGATGAAGATGAAGAAAATGCAATTTTGTGGTTATTGTCCTGAAGACAAATGTTTGCTAGACTGTAAAATATGCAACAATTCTAAATTAAATAAATCTAGTAAATGTAACTGCTAATTTTAACCATCATGATGATGATGATTCCTATTTTCAAAGATTCCTAGTTTTTACATGTTTTTTCTATTCTTATTTAATATCTAAAATAGATTCAAACTCTAAATCTTAATCTAAATCATCATCATCAAATAAATCCTGACACAAAAGCTAGCTATAAACTTCTAATCATTATAACCAAAAACTATGGGATTTTTTGATACTGAAAAAGGCGTAGACGAATATGTAAAAATGGTAGAAGGATTTGATGGGGCAGAACTGATTAAAATTTTACACAAATTTCTACCTGAGAAATCTTTTGTGTTGGAGCTTGGAATGGGTCCTGGAAAAGACTTGGATATATTGAGTAAAACTTTTGCTGCTACAGGCTCTGATAACTCACAAATTTTCTTGGATAGATACAGAAAACAAAATCAAAATGCTGACTTGTTAAAACTGGATGCAGTGACTCTTCTTACCGAGAGAACTTTTGATTGCATATACTCTAACAAGGTTTTACATCACTTGAGAACTGATGACTTGAAAACATCTCTTAAAAAACAAAAAGACCTTCTTAATCCCAATGGAATATTATTTCATTCTTTTTGGAAAGGTAACAAAACTGAGAATTTCGAAGGGTTGTTGTTTGTATATTATGAGTTGGATTCTTTGAGGGAACTTTTTGAGCCTGATTTTGAAATATTAGAATTAAAAGTTTACACTGAGAATCAAAAAGATGACTCTATCTATGCAGTTTTGAGAAGAAAATAATAAATCATACACACTACAAGCCAACAAAGAGCAGACAAAAAATTTCTTAAGGCTGGTGTAGAAGACAAATTTTGCAAAATTAGTTTAAAACCGTTTAATTTCTTCAAGTGAAATTCCAAAGAGTAATGTTTTCTAACATTAGGTAAAATTTCCTTTTGAAAAATACTAAATTATCAATATAAAACCCCCACTAAACATATCTAGCCGCTTTCAAAATTGGAGATTCCTATCTAAGGGCTAGACGTTAATGTCTACAAGATCATGTTTTTCAATGATGTTGTAATATAGGTATTATGAAAATTAATTCTGCAACAAAAAAAGATCTTTTGAATGTAATCGAAAATGAATCTCACATGCAAGTAGATAGTTTTATTCAAAATGCCATAGACTTGGCTGAGGAAGTACATTCAAATCTTAAGCGAGAGGATAAAAAATCATCTTTTCTTGAAACTCACATCTGGCCTGTGACAATTGATGTGATCCGTCATTATAATACAACTAATAGATTACTTACATCTCTTCAAATTGTTTCATCTATTTTACATGATATAATGGAAGACGATGAGAAAATTTTAGACGTGTATGCTTCAAAATCTTATGGCTTTGATGCATATTTTAGACACAGATTTGGGGAATATGTATACAATGTAAGTCATACTTTGAAAACTAAACCATTGGAAAACTATACTGGCAAGAATGAATCTGAAAAAAATTCTGCAAGATTTTTAGACTATTGTATTGAACTTACAAAATCAGATTATGATGTCAAGATTATAAAACTCTGTGACAGGATAAACAACATGAAATTTATTTCACAAAATCCTAACTCGATAAAAGTCTCTAGATACATTAGTGAAGCTGAGGAATTTTATATTGCATTTTCTATTTTTCCTCCAACTGTCAAAGATTTTTACATTAAAATGAAAGAAGCCTATAATGAATTAAAAATGCTAAAAATTAAAGTCTAGATTAGCCGTATTTGTAATGAATTCCTTTTTCTCCACGAGGGTGTCTCCATTCTGTTTCCTGTGAACAAGTTCCGCAATCTACACATCCTTCATGTTGAATGATGACATTTCCTCCGCCCCCCTCCTCCTCCTCTTCTGTATAACATTTTGCAGGACAAAGAGTTACCATTTTTTTTATAAATTCGCTTTTAGGATTTAGTATCTTAATGTGAGATAAATGATCATCATTGTAACTTAGATTCCCAATTCTATCTGCAATTGATTGAATGCTTGGAGAATAAGATTGCGATACAGTTTTACCTAAACGTTCAGCTAGTTGAATTGGAATTTTGACGTATGTGTCCTCTGACTCTATCATTGGAAGCAGTTTCTCATAGCCTAGAATATTTGCAAATTTGACCGTAATACCTAAAAGTTTTCCACTTGACATCATTTTCAAGATAGGCCCATAGCGTGCACCGATAATATCTTTTGGAACATCTTTTGCTGCATCAAGGAAAATCTTTAGGTAATTCTTATCGATCTGCTTCATATCTGTAGTATATGGACTATTTTCTGTCTCCTTAGAGTAATACTCGCCCAGAGAATTTTCAGAGAAATCATTTTTGTCAATTGCTCGTGCAACAGCATTAGCAGCTCTTACACCATCATCAATTCCTACATTAAGACCCTCAATTCTTGGACCTACAAAAATTCCCCTACCTGCTGCATCCCCTACAAATAAAATATTTTTGAAGAAGGGTTTTTGCATTCTACATCTCTTCCCATCTGGAACTAATTTTGCACCATATTCTGCTTCAACATAATCCGAACCAAAAGATACTCCTAAACTTCTCAATTGGTCTTCAATTTCAGTTAATCTAGTTTTAATGTCCTCATCAGACTTGTATTTTCCTGAATCAATCAGACGTTTCTTCCCGCTAGAAGAAAAATATGATGAACGTATCTCATTCCAGTTTTTAATTTGTTTTGCAACTGCAAAACGAACTCGAAGTTGTTCTTCTTGTGGCAAGCTTTTATCTATTTTTGATTTTATTGGAACATCATCTTTGATAAATTCACTAATCATTGGATTTTTTAATAATGCATCAATCAATACCCATGGCTCAGTTGGATTTTCTAACTGTGAGTGATAGTGGTATACTGCTCCAACTGAAAGTGTGTCAGAATTTGTATAGAGAAATCCACCTCCAATATGATTTAGTGTAATATCTCCTGCAAAGAGATGTGCCGCACCTTCATCTGATGAAACTCCAAATCTTTTTTCAATAATTTCTTCAGGCAGTTTTATAATTACTTTGACTCCTTGATACAATTGAGTAGGTGTAAACTTTGGTCTTGCGCCAACAATGTCTGCTATTTCAGAATTTACACCATCAGCAGCAATCACTGCCTTTACTTCAAAATCATCCAACTCATCAGTTTGAATTATCGCGTTGCCTAATTCATTCCAAGAAATTGATTTGACATGAACTCCCGGAATAACTCCACCCCCAAGTTTCTCAGCCGTTTCTATTGCTTGTTTTGCAAACCATGAATTAAGTTTGTTTAGTAAAACAGAGTAACCAAAATTTGATTGATATTCGTGAGCTGCTGTGAGGTCCATAGAGTAAACCTTGTCTTTTGATGTTGAATGTAAAATGTATTTTGTGATTTTACGCTCAAAAGGAGCATCATCTAGAAAATTCTCATATATTTCTTCAACGTTTGTCACTGTGCCTTTCTGTGGTTTTTTTGAGTAAAGAATTCCGCCAGAAAGGTTCTTTGTACCAACCTCAGAGCCTGCTTCTAATAGAATTGCTTGCTTTCCAAGATTGGATAATTGCTTTAGTGCAGCAAGTCCTGCAGATCCTCCGCCAATAATTGCTACATCATACTTTTCCAAATTAGACAGTCTCCACAACTTGTATCTGTTTTTTTATCTCTTCAATTAATAGTGGAATCACCTCTTCCATCCTTCCCTTAATGAAAATATCACATTCATTTTTAATTGGCGCATCTTCATCAGGATTAATTGCTACAACAAATCCAGAGTCTTTCATTCCCCACACATGTTGCATCGCCCCACTAACTCCTACTGCGATGTAAAGCATGGCACTTGTTTTGTGTCCACTAGTTCCAATCACTCTGTCTGGAATCATGTATTTTGCATCCAAACTCGAATTTATTGGGAATGGTTTTTTTGATATTGGTAAAGTGATTCCTATCTCTGCGTTTAGTTCTTTTGCCAATTGTTCTACAAGTTTGATATTTTGTTCTGGTTCTTCTTTAATCCCCCTGCCAAAACTTACAATTGTTCTTGGAGTCTCAAAATCAACTTCACTCTCAATAACTTGACGGCTAAGTATTTTGACTCTTAGATCTTGTGCATCTATATTTGGAATGAATTCAATTATCTTTCCATCACGAGATGAATCTGGTTTAAGTGATTCAAAAACTCCAGGAATAATACTACAAGATTGTGGGTGATAATATCTTGGAAAAGCTGGATTACGATTATCTAGACATAAAATTGTAGTCCATAAAAATCCAGAAAAGTCAGGCCTGTACATTTCTAGAGTCTTTGCATAAATTTCTTTTTTTCCTCCAGTTTTTTGTTGGTGAGACATTTCAATATCTTCAATTACTAGTTGGTTAATATCAGATGCCAAACCTGATTCCAGTTCAGTTAAAACAGTAGATGAGAGATGTCTACCAATGCTATCTGCGGCAAAGAACATGTATCGTGGTCTCTGTATTTCGGATGCATATTCTGATTCAACCTCGCCTAAAGTTTTAGTGTCTTGTGCAATCTGACTGATGACTTTGGTGTAAATTGTATTTCTAACATCTTTTAATTCTGGATTGTCAGAGTAAATTACAGCATCGGCACCATATTCTATTAGTTTTTTTGAGACATTTTTTATGTTATGTCCTAACATTACTGCAACCACTTTTTCCTTTGAAGAATATTTCAAATTAAAATTGTCTATGAGGCGCCTTGCTTCTCCAACCATCTCAAGACTAACAGGAAGAAATTCCCCTCCTTCATGTTCTATTACAACATATAGGTGCCTAAATTTTTCTTCCACTATTTAATCACCATGGCGTTTAACGCCTCTTTCATTTGTGTCACCACTTTTTTAATTTGGTCTAGATTTGAACCATCAATTACTTCTGCATGTCTGGTAGCAGTAGACTTTGGAACTCTTTCAACTTTGTATACAATAGTTGGAGAACCAGGTAATCCAACTAGAGTTTCATCTACTCCTAACTCTTTAGCATTAAATATTTTAAAATATTCTTTATAGTTATTAGCTCGAGTTGCTGCTTCTTTTTTATATTTATGAAATGCAAGTCTTTGAGATACTTTACCAAAATTAGACTTGTATGTAGGATCTATTGATATGAATACAGGAAGAGGCGCTTCGATTTCTTCAATAATATCCGAACTGCCCTGCAAGCTGATCAAACGTTTTGCACGAATTGTTCTATTTTCCATATTAACACTATAACTAATTACATTTCCCAGAAAAGTAAATCCTAACTTCCATGCAGTTTGTGGTCCAGTTTGTCCAGTTTCTCCATCTGAAGCTCTATGCCCTGAAAAAACAATATCCATTTTTTCTTTCATTTTATGTATTCCAGTCTTTAAAACTTCTGCAGTACCTAACGTATCAGCTCCTGCAAACAATCTATCACTATACAGATGAAGTTCTTCAGCATCAGAAATCTGTTGAGCTTGTTTAAGTGCCAAATCAGCAATGGGTGGTCCCATTGTTCCAATTGAAACCTTTGCATCATACATCACTCTACCAAAAAATGCTGCGTGTGCAGCTATTGCACTATGAGGACCTAAAGTATTTTTAGTCTCAGCTCGGTTTAATGTGCCATCTGGATTGTAACTAACATTTCCCTCTGAAAAATCGGGTTCCAGTTTTATAATTACAGCAATGTTTAGCTGTCCCATGAGTAACTACAATTTACTGTACACTTAAAGTTAACCGAGATGATTGATAACGTCATGATGTAGATTATGGAAATTTCTAATGAAATCAAAAAAATGATTTCTGAATTCAATCATCAATTTTCTGATAATGTAATGACAAATAAACGTCTGTTTAAAAATTATTTAAAATTTTAATGAATTTTAAGAAATATTATGTTCTAGTTAAGTTCTATCATTGTAGTTTATTGTTAGAGGGATTGATTTGAGAGATGATTTTGCAGAATACACACAATGCTCCCAATGTATGGCGCCTCTTCTAAACTGTGATTGTAATTGTCCTAGGTGTGGTAAAAGAGAAGCATGTAAGTGTGAATTGAATCCTCTTACTATTCCATAATTATCTTTGTTTTGCAATTACGTGTATTGTGTTTGTACTTGTGATATGTCGAATTTTCTAATACCTTGAATCTTATGTAATGGAATCCAACTAGTTAGACAACTCTCAAGGGCTTTTTACATAATCTAATTCATTTCTCCCAAATAATTTTAAAAAATGAGATCATCATCTCTAGAACATTGAAAAAAAGATTAGTAATGCCGATGAATCTGAAGAGAAATAAATAATTAATTTAGCAATTTACGCCTGAGTATGTTTAACAAACTTTGCTGAATATTTTAGGAGGTTGTCCTTTTATCAAAATTTATCATACTATTTTGATTTCACATGGGCAAATTCTGGTCATTATCACAAGAAAAGCAACTAGGTTCACTAGACAAAACAAGGAATTTTCTGGGACAGTCAAACTCTAACGTCTCTTGTTGTTCCCTAAAAGTTCCAATATCTATGGATGTAAAATCTGCAATCCAAACAATTCCTGGATTGATTTCATCTGCACCTGAAGTCATTAGATCATTTGAGGTCTGGTGGGATGGAAAAAACAAGCAGCTAAAGTATGTTTTATCTGCCCAAAACAAATTAGATTTAGCAAACTACAAAATTTCATTTCAGAATGTTTATCCAAATGTGTCTTTTGTATCTCAACAAGAGACCACACCTGATTGGTTCTCTCCACAAAAATCATCTTATGAAATATTTGATGTATCACTACAACATGGGCATTATTCAACTATGCTGGATACTAGTGCAACAAATCAACAACAACATCATCAGCTGATTACAAATTTATCAAACTCTATTCAACTCTATGAGAACGCATGGATTCAGTTTGTCTTTGAACCATACAATTTCATCTCATATCTTAGACACCATCAAAGAAGATTAAATTCAAGAATCAAAAATATCACAAGTAAAAACTATAGAACATGGATAGATGACATTACAAATACACAATCATATGAGAATCCAGAAAATGGTTTAGACTTTTACAACAACTACAAGGATCTGCTAAAAGACACTAGAGAAAAGACACAGAACACACAGATTGTATTGAGTATTCGTGGATTGATACAATCAAAAGATGATAATAATAATAATAAACCTCGTTTGTCTTTTGATCAGATAAGATCAAAACATGACCATCTAACACAGTATTTCTACAGATACAATTCATTTTATCATCCAAAATACAAAAAGTCAGGCTCGCCAATTACCATAAACCACACAAAAAAGAACTATCCAAGACTCTCAATGTTTGATTTTAGATTAATTCCAAATCCTAAAAAATTCATGATGCAATCTATAAAAGATTATTTTAAAAAAACTATACTTGCAGCACAATACAAGAAAAGAAAACCAATGCCATTTCTTATTTTGAATCCAAATGAACTGTCTTTGTTTGTTCATCTGCCAAATCCAATCACCACAAGAAACATCCAAACTACACGAAACGTATCATTGCCATCAAAACTTGTAAACAAGACAGGATTTAACATTGGATATTTTGAAGAGTCTAAAAAAATCTCTTACGGTAAACAATGCAATCTAGTTGAGGAACAATCAGCAATAATATCGCCAATTGACTTTTCACGACACATCTACTGTGTTGGTGGAACTGGCAGCGGAAAGACATCATTAATCAGAGTGATTGCAAAGCATCTCGAAGAAGCAAATCTTAATGGAGTATTTCCAAACAGCTTCATCTATCTTGATCCCAAGGGTGAGGATTCTATAAAGTTCATCCAGCAGTGCAATGGCAATTCAATGAATAGTGGCATGATCCATTATTTAGAACCATTAGATACTGGATTCTCAATTAATCCACTTGAGTTACCAAAATATTCCAAAGGAAAAAGAGATGAGATGGTATCACGCTATGTAGGATATTTTTTAGAAATGGTAAAGGAATGGTACGGACAACAACAGATCTTTGTCCAGATGGAAAGAATATTTCGCGTTTTATTATTTTACATGTATTACAAAAATGACTCTCCAACATTTATTGACATGTATGATATTATCATCCAGCTGCAAGATGAGGGAGTAAAATATCTACAAACAATGTTCAAGGCTTTAGGAATGCCAGGCGATGATCTAAAGCAAGCACTCTCATCTATTGCATCACTAAAACCTGATTCCTTTGTTCCGTTACTAAATAGAGTAGAACAGTTTGCAACTGATCCAATTTTAAAAAAAGTATTCTGCCAAAGACATGGTACAGTATCCTTTGAGGAGTTGATACGGCCTGGTCACTACACAATAGTTAGAATATCTACATTGAATCTGGCTCATCACATACAACCATTAGCAATTCAAGCTTTTGTCATAAAACTATGGTTTACAATACTAGAAAGAGCATCAAACACAAAAGAAGATGACAGAGGCCAAGTGATTCTAGCTCTGGATGAATTCCAAATTGTAAAGGATTTGCAGATTTTACCCTTGATACTATCGCAGGCAAGATCATATCGCCTAGGACTGTTATTGGCTCACCAGACCATGGCACAAATCGATGACAAACTACTAGAAGAGATTGTCGGAAATTCAGGCACTCAATTTGCAGGACAAATCTCAAGCAAGGATGCATCAAGATTGGGCAGCATATGGGACACAAAGTTCTCAAAAGAGTTAACACAACAGATGGCCTCACAAGAGGATTTTCACTGGACATACAAGATGAGGGTCACAGCAGGACAAGAACAGTCAACTCCAATACAGTTCTGGCTACCAATACCACCTGAGATAGCAAACACTGATGAGCAATTACAAGAATTTATCGCATCTCAAAAGAGAAAGTACAGTACTGTTAAACAATCCACATCAATATTATCAGAGGCACAAACTGAATCAATAAAATGGATGAGATACATCACTGTACCGCTTCCAGAACACATACAATGGAAAATAATGTTGTTATTACACCAAAACAATTCAGTATCTCTCCAGCTGGGACAAATTACTGAAAAACTAAATGCAAACCAGAGAGATGATGTGTCTGATGTGTTACATGACATGGTTAAAAAAAAGATACTAGATGTAGTAGATGAGAACAACAGAAATACAAAATATGTTTTATCAGAGGATACAAAATCTAAATATTTTACATTTGATAGCATCAAGATTGGCTCAGCTGATGACATTTCATATATTACAAAAAAGGCAGTGAACAGCTATCTGCAAAAGAAATATTTCATAACAATTGCAGACCAGACAGTAAAAAAAGATGAGGACAGAACTGACTTGATTGCGTACAGTTACGAGACTGACAAGGCAATATCAGTGGAGATAGAATCAGCTAGCGAGCTTGCATCCCATCCAGAAGCTGCAAGGAAGAACATGGTAAAATGGAAAGAAATGGGATTTGCAGCGTATCATGGTTGGTCAACTAGTTATAGAATAAAAGAAATACTAGAATCTCATATAGACCAAGAAGAACAAAGAGAAAATGTATTGGCATTTGTAGTTTAGAAATCTATCCCATCTAATGGATTGGAGTATCATTGTTGTAATTTATTACAGTTCAAGTATTTTTTTAAGATAACCTCAGATCAAAAATTATCTTAATTTATTTTCTGATGTTGTTATCGTACCAGGATGGGCTTTGTTGAAATGAATCATTTAACTGAAACATTGTACAATGTAGATGAATATCATTATGCCTTCAAATAACTGACGAAATTAAAAATAATTCCAAATATGGGTGATTCTCTTGGTATATTACAACCAAATTGATATTAACTTGAAGATTATTCAAACATCATACAATGGCACCACAAGTATACTCCAAAGTAGTAAAGGCAATAACCTCAAAAAAGCTAAAAGAGCCATTCACTCCAGTTCAGGCAGTTACTATTTGCAGACCAAAAAATAAAGGCACATTCAGAAAGGTTTTCTCATCATATAGGCGTGGAAACCTAAAGGGATATCCTCCGCTATTCATACAGCTAAAGGATGGAACTTACAAGGCAATAAGACCATTCAAGAAATAATCAACTGATAGATATATTTGATAATTTCATGACTGATAATTTCTGATTTTTGTTAAATTATAATAATTGAGGCTCCAGAAGAAGATGATGGCAATTCGAAATTGATTTTAGATAGTTTGACGTATTGTGAAAATAACGCTTGACTGCAATAGCTACCAAAAAGTCTCCCGATCTTAATCACTGTGTACTTCGTTTTTCTTTTTATTGAATTTGTTGTATCCTTCTTGGTTGTATCCTTCTTTGTCGTAACCTAGGTGATCATATCCTAGTCTGTCATATCCGTTACTATCATATCCATTTTCATCGTACCTGTCTAAATCATATCCATTTTCATCGTACCCATTACTATCGTACCCATTACTGTCATACCCATCTTTATCATACCCATCTTTATCATACCCATCTTTGTCGTATCCTTTTTTATCATACCCATCTTTATCATACCCATCTTTGTTAAACCCGTTTTTGTTAAATCCATCTCTGTTGTATCCTTTTTTATCATACCCATCTTTGTTAAATCCATCTCTGTTGTATCCTTTTTTATTAAACCCATCTTTATCAAAAGCAATTTTTGTATCGATGTGAATTCCATTTATAGAAAATCCCCGATTATCATACCCATCTTTGTCGTATCCTTTTTTGTTAAACCCGTTTTTGTTAAATCCATCTTTATTGTAACCCTTAAAATCAAATCCATCTTCATCATACCCGTTTTTGTATCCTCTTTTGTCATATCCTTTTTTGTCATATCCTTTTTTGTTAAACCCGTTTTTGTCATATCCTTTTTTATCGTACCCATTTTTGTCATATCCTTTTTTATCGTACCCATTTTTGTCATATCCTTTTTTATTAAACCCATTTTTATCATACCCATCTAGGTCGTATCCATGCTTGTCAAACGTACGACTAAATCTATCCAACAAACCCATAACAGAATTTCATGAATTCAATTCAGATAAGTATTTTCACGTCTATGCGTCTCATTTATCCTCATTTTGGATAACCTGACTAGTAATTTTCTTCCTTTTTAAAAAATTAATTATAATCTACAGTGAAGTTCATATCGTTATTATTTGTTAGTTTATTTCTCTTGGGAACTTTTGTAGTTCCATTAAATGTCAATTATTCATTTGGTGATCCAAAACTCTTGTTTACTACTCATCAAGTTACAGGAAGTGACACCATATCAACTGACACAACATATAGAGAAAAATGCTTTGTTCACGTAGAAATAACAGTCACATCATCACATCACAATACATACCATAGAAACAATCCTGACAAGACATTCTATCCTGGGGATGCGTTTGATTACAACATTAACACTTGGACAGATGGATGTCGTCATTTTCAACCATGTCCAATACAATCCACCCCAAGCATCACTAGTGTACAAAATGGTCCAAACTGTGTAATACACGGTCATTCTGGTGATAGTGAGACTCCCACAGACGGTACATACGGTTCTGCCTTTAATTCTGGTGTTGCAGAAATATCCTCAAACATTGGAGAGTCAGAACCAGTTTCAGTATCAAAGACAGCTTCTGCAGAACAATACACATGCCACAAGGCAGGCGGCAAATGGCATTGTGGGTGGCCAACTGTTTCTGCATCTGCAAGTTATTTCCCACCAGTAATCTTACCACATTTAGAAGTCACAATAGAAAAAGATGGATATGAGTTAACTGAAGATGATGGTTACACATCTAGAAATCTTGATGGAACATACTATGTTTGGGATGCAATCAACGTGATACACAATCCAATATACAAGTGGAAAAATGACAGAGTTGGAACATTATTTGTAGAAATTGAAAAGTCTCATGATCCATTAATTTTAGAAGATGAATTTTTCTGTGAGTTTGCAATATGCACAAACACAATGATGATTCCAGGATTCCAACCATGGACTGGTACATTTGATTACGGTGGAGGAAACAACGTGTACAATGCAACTGACCTATCACTGATTGGAGATCAGACTATATCATACAATACCAAGCTGTTTAACATTACCCCACAGATTGATATCAATTATAATTCAACATCATCTCTTGTGGTAGAATACTTTCCAATCTATGAGAGTTATGTGTATCCTGTACTAAGAGATGACAAACGATTAGCATTTGATGATAGGATAGGTTACTCGTTGCATTATTTTGGATCAGAAAGTACAGATGCAAATCCTGATGATGTAATTGGTATACATGAGGACAGACGTTCAAAAATAAATGATTACTTTTACTCTACATGGGGTGCAGATCCTTGGGAGTTTAACTTTATTGATGGAACAATTGGAGAGTCTGAATTCTCAGATAGTATAGAATTAACATGGGATGAGGCACATCATGTAGGTATCATTGCTAATGAAGTTACAGTTGGCAAGTCTGTAGAGATTGCAGGTGATCTAATTGCAACAGAGTTTCCAGGAATTGTTCCATATGAGGTAGGACAACATGGAACATCTAATTTCTTAAAGGCCGGATACGGTAAGATTAACTTTAGCTATGATGGAATACTAGATGTAGTATTAAACCAAGAAAAAAAGATTCCAAGATATGAGAATACAACCGTATTCAACACATTGGAATCTACTTATTTTGCAGGACATGAGGTGTTCTTTTTGACAAATGATGAATACATGTATCCCGAATCTTTTTTCTACAATACCATACAAGTCAATGCAGTTAATGCAGATGGAGAAGAAGATGATTCTGTAAATATTTCAATTAATGTAATTCCAAGAGAAGAAACAGATGGCGGTACCACTAAACTAAACCAGTACATCCATGACAAAGTTATCTTTGATACCGATAATGATGATGGGTTTGCCCAAATAATTTCAGGATTAGATATGAGTGGAAATGATATTGTAGTTATCAATGATCATGAAATCTATCCTCTTGACAACCTGGCTATAGAAGGAAATGGAAGCGTTAAACTAGAAAAAACTAGGCGTGTTTTATCATCCTTTACTCAATATGACACTATACTGGACCAAACCTTTGATCTAAATGAGGTAGTTGACATCTCTGACAAATATTTACTAGATACTAAAGATGCATTGTTGTCAATTCCATTGACCACTGGACTTGATGCATTATCTCCATATGACTTGGAGATTACAGGAAATAATGGAATACATGAGATAACAAATACAATTGAGTATCCTTGGTATGATTTCTCAATTGATTATTTTTATCAAATCAATATGGATGACTCTAATACACTTGATATCAAAAGAGATCCTGCAAATCCACGTGTTTTAATTTACAAGTATGATGAGAACTTTGGTACAATAGAAACATTAGAGATTAACGGTATTGTATATGACAGTGGTGAGACTGATGGAGAAAATGTTTTGCCATCATGTTTCCAAATAAAATCTAGCAGAACATGCATTGTGTCATTACCTGAATCAGAATATTTAATACAACTAAACATTACTGCAACTAACATCTGGAGTGGAAAATCTGTTGCAACACTTCCAGAAATTGATGAAGCTGTACTGAATCCTTCACCCCCCAACCCGATCACATCAATATTTGATTTGGTGTTATACGAATGGATGGTCATACTATTGGTTTTGATGTTTACTGGATGGGTTTTGTATAAAATCTACAAGAAATTGTGGAGAACTATTCAATGATATATCATAAACTCTATTATTATTATGATTGACAAAAAAATATTTTTTTATCTGAAATTCATCTTGATGAAATTAATTTTTTTAATTAAATGAATTTAGAAAAATTCTTAATTACATTGATTAGAAGACATGTTATGAGTGATTTTCTCAAAGCCATATCCATGGATCATGTAAATATGAACGTCAAGAACTTGGAGCAAAGCATACAGTTTTACAAAGATCTATTTGGGTTTGAGGTGAGAAAAGAAGATAATTCTCCAAACAAGCTGGATGCTCCTTCAAAAATTATTGGCAATGACTCTATCAAGCTTTGTCTGTATGAGGATCCTCAAATGTCTGCAAATAGTGGAGGAATTGCCCACTTTGGTTTTCATATTGCAAACTTTGAAGATATTATGGAAAAATGCAAGGAATTGAATGTAGAGGTTCTCTATGATGGTCCTGTGGAATTTGAAAAATCACGGTCAGTATACATCAAAGATCCTAGCGGATATGAAATTGAGCTAAGTGAAATCTCTGGTGGCGGACTATAGTTTTAATTTCCAGTATGATTTGAAGCAGTTTGCTCCAGTAATATTTTATATCATAAAGACAAATGCAAGCAAGAAATATGATCAAAATTACACATGCAAGTCCTGGAATTGGCTCAACATTATCTTCATCACAAGTAAGTGATTTTCTGAGAAATTCAACTCTAAACTTGCTTTTAGGAACCATCGATGAAAAAAGCGAACCAAATGTCCATCCAGTCTGGTATCTTTATGAAAATGAAAAGCTGTATGTTGAGACTAGCAAGACTACAAAGAAAGCTCAAAACATTCGCAACGGCAAAAATACGGTATATTTCTGCATAGATGACGAGAAAATCCCATACAAAGGAGTCAGAGGCAAAGCCGTGGCAACAATAATTGAAGATATCTCTACAATGCTTCCAATTGCAGAGAAAATTATGGTAAAATATACTGGAGATTTGAAAAACAATGTGGCAAAGTTCTTGCTAGATGGAGTCAAGAATGGCTCTTCTGTACTCTTGGAACTAAAACCAAAATATTTTGCAACATGGGATCACAGTAATGCTTTCTAATTTTTGATTGGTTTTAAAGAATTTGTAATATTTCTTTTGTGAATGATGTTGGAACAATTAAGATCAAACTATTCTAAATGCAAACAACAAAAAAAAGAAAACAATAACATTGGAACTTAAGACCGACAACGATACATGATGCACGGGAGATGAATTATGGTTTGTTGTCTCGGTGACAGTTCCAACTGAATTGATTTTGATATTATGGTATTTAGGACCTGCTGATGATTCCTCAGTTTACCTTTTATGCAAATTTTGTATAGTTTATCCGTACATAATACGATGGAGTAGTTATTCATCTGTTAACCGACCAGATAGTTTACGTCCCATACCGAGTTGGGCAACTTTGGCCCAACTCTTATCTTAAAATTCTTATGACCTTTACTGATGATTTGTATGAACAATTCCTTCTTGAATTTTATATACAAATTTTGTAATGTCACACCATGAATCAAGATAACAATTCAACTTGGGAAGAAATACAGGGGTTGTCCTGGATATTCGTTGATGATAATAGTAACGAATAATTTTTTTTCATTTTCATTTTTTTTAGCTTATAATATTTACGGTATAATTGTAATTTAATCAAACCTTATCTTCTGATTATCCTATTCTAATACAATGAAAACAACAAAATCAACGACATTTGTGATTAGTGCAGCAGTATTGATAGCTGCTGTCATGACTATCACATCTGCAGGATCTATGTCTCTGGAGAACAGTCAAGCACTGGCTCAAGAGGTACCTACATCCTCAGAGGAAAAAACAATCTCAGTTACAGGCACTGCAACTACCACAGTTGAGCCTGACTTGTTGGTAATTACCTTTGGAGTGGAAACCCAAGAAATTACTGCAAAACAAGCACTTGATGCTAATTCCCAGGCAATGACTGGAATCATAGAGGCAATCAATCTGACTGGAATAGTCGAAGATGAAATCAACACATCAAGATTCAACATCTATCCTGTATACGATGGATATGAGGATCCAATTACCAAAAGATGGAAGCAAGACTTGACAGGATATCGCGTGACAAACACCATAACTGTTGAGACTACAAAGTTAGATTTGGCAGCTGACATCATAGATGGTGCTGTAACTGCAGGGGCAAACAGAGTAGACAATGTATCATTTACATTGTCACCTGAAAAACATCTGCAGCTCAAAGATGAGTTAATTGAACAAGCAATTCTACATGCAAAGACCAAAGCTGAAAATGCACTTGCTCCACTAGAGTATTCAATTATAGGAGTAAAGGCAGTGTCACTATCAGAATTTGGAATGACTCCACCTCCAATGCCAATGTTTAACATGGCATTTGATGAACGCATGGAAAGATCATTTGCTTCAACACCCGTGTTCTCATCTGATCAAGATGTCAGTACAACTGCAAACGTAGTATTTCTGATTGGAAGCAACTAAGCCTTCCAATCTATTTTTTTCTTTTCTTTTCTTCTTCTTTTAAATAAATCACAATAGTCTTTTGTGAAAAAGACAAAGATCTATCTGCCGCTGTTTGTTGTTTTTGTATTAATAATTGGATTGACATTTGATGTGATAATTCCAAATGCTTATTCTCTTTCTTACAATGACCAAGTATCTAATCAAAAAAATAACATGTGGGAGTTGGGAAAAAACCTAAAGATAGGAGATTCTTTTACCTACAAGATTTGTGATCTTAATTTCATACAGAACTATTCTGCTGAATCATATCACTATTTTACAAAGAATCTAGAGCACAACTCCAGTATGTGCTATACAATACATCTGAACTTTATTGATCGCGTAATTTCTGATGAAAATCAGATTAGTGGAGATACCTGGATTGTTGATGTTGCAATCATTGACTATTCATCAGGTGAGATTAGAAAGTCAATATTTCACATCGATGCTAATTCATGGAACATAAAGTCATCTGATATCATCCATAATGATAATCATAATCATCGTTACCATCTTGATACTGTTAGATTATCTGACTCTATAGAAAATACACTATTCTCAATTCTAAAGTATACTGCACAAGAATCAAAATTACTGCAAGAGGGAATCAAGTGGGGCGAGGTGACTGAATATCATGGCTCTAAACAAATCAATCCATACATGATGGTATTAGATGATGATCTAAAATTTGAGACAGTAGAGTTGTTTGTCCAGAAATCATTTCTGCCAATTTATAACAGGTTAGAACCAATATCTAGCATACTGAATGTATCAAAGGTAGGATACGAGATTGATATTATTGATAAAGTAATAGAAAAACAAACAAAAAAAGACACAAACAATGTTACAAATTTCTTTCTTGTAAACCAAAATATTCCATTTCCTGTGGAGGCAGTATATTTTAGTCCATCACATATTGTGGAGCCATTCAAGGAGTATGAGTTTCAGTTAATTTCATTTTTTAATGCAAGTAATACGATAAAAAACAATAATCCAATTAATCTAGATGTTATAGTAGATGATGATGATATAACAGATAATATCATTATTGAGTTTGGAACAATTAAGTTAACTTTTCCTGATAATAATAATAATAACAATACCGATTCTTCTACTGATGATAACCCAAATAGTCAAAATAATGGTTACATCATAAATACTGATGATACAATCAAAAACAATAACGATAATTCAGTTGATAACGCAAAGGATCAACACGATGATGATGATCATTATGTCACAGATACAATCAACATTGATGTAACAATAAAAGAAGACAGAATCAAACCGAAATCAAGTTTGATGACTCTGTTAGTTTTGGTTATTGGAATTGTACTAGTATCAACAACTACAGTAGTCATCTTTGTCTATCTCAAAAAATTTAAGAAAAACAAAAAAGAAAATTATGATATATTTGGAAAAGATGACATCTACTCTAAAGCACAAATTCCAAAAGCAAAGACCATTTTATTTGATGACTCTATTACAATTAACATTACAAATATCTTAGACTAGAACAATATCATAAAACAACCAAAATGTTTATGAACACACTCTAAATCTAGACTGTTAATCTTGTCGTTTTCTTTTGATCTAAATGTATTCTTACAAGTAATCACTGCACCAAACTCTGCGTTTGCACAAATCAGAGACAATGAGGAGAGATACTTTGCATCTTCAATCGGGGTTTTTCTTATCGCATCAGTAATTGGCCTACTTGTGATTGCACCATTTGTTATGATGCCACTTGATGATGCATACTATGAAACCTTTGAGGAAAACGACATCGATGTTGATATTCCTACAAGCGGCTCAGACATTGTACTATTTGTGGGAATTAGCATAATAACTGGAATTATCTCAAATGTGTTGTTTTATTTCATTGGAAAAAAACTAGGTGGTAACACAAACTGGAAGAAGGTATTTTCTGTGATGTTTTATGCCTATGTTCCAGTCATTCCGATGATGATTGTGATATCAGTATTGGTGTTTCTCATGTGGGGCTCCCTTGTTGCAATAGAGCCTTCATATCTAATGTCATCTGATGCCAGTGACGATGAGATACTCTCCTTGGTTATGCCTGTATTAGGATATGCTAGTTTGTTGGTACTTGTTGCAATTGTGTTTGTTGTGTGGATTTTTATCGTCTCAATCAAGGGACTCAAGATAGTAAGTGGGTTTAGTACTGCAAAGGCATTTGGTCTTGTAATTTTGGTCATGATAATATCTTCACTAGTAACTGCTCCGCTTGGCATGTGACCTACTTTTAAGCAAACCATTTATCATAATTTGAAATAACAGTGACCCAAGAAATAGAGTTAGTAGTATTTGAGAACGTATCTGTAATGCACCAAAAGGCATTATCTTTGCCATTTGGTAAGGTCTCACTACGGCAACTACTAATGTTATCTGCAGGAATGATTGGCGCAGTAATTGCATATTCAGTTACCGGTGAAATTTTGTATCCTGTCATTGTCTTTGGAATATTTGTTGCGCTGGGAATGGTTAGTACTAAAGTCCTTACACTAGACCAGATAATAAAAAGTATGATTTTATTTTTGATAAGGGGAACATCTCTTTCAAAAAAACCACAATACATGCTAGATGAGAAAAAGAAGTCTGTAAATTCTGATAATGTTGATAGTAGTATACAATTAAACAAAGAAACTCCTACTGAAAACAAGAATATTGTGTGGCGAATAATTTATCAAATAGAGTCATTGTTTGGTAAACAATTAACATATAAAAAAAATAAACAGATAGAAGAAAAAGAAGAAACAATTAATGACGATGATAATAATAATAATAATAATTATGATAACAATATAGTAAATGATTTCCAAGAAGAGAAAAGATATTCAGTAGATGTAACATTGCAGTCAAACAATGTTTTACACATATCAAATTTCCAAGACAATAATCACTTTGATTTCCCAAAACAAAATATGTTACATAAAATATTTAGTCTGTTTACAAAGAAAAAAAACAACAACAATCAAAATGAAATGATTCCTCAAATCATAACAGTTTACTTGAATGGATCAAAGATTATTCCAACAGATTACACAATAAACAGCAAAGACAAATCTGTGTCAATTCCACTACATAATGATAATTATAATAATTCAAAATATTCTGTAATGGTAATCGATGAGCGCAACAAAGAGACACTCGTTGTATCTTAATGCTAGATTTACACATAATTTTTTGTCCCTTTTAAGCAAAGCATTATTCTCTTTTGAGAACTATGTTAAAGACTCGAAGCCAAGACTCAAAGGGCGATGAAGGAGGTATCGGTAAGTTTGTAGTCATGCTGATTGCCGGAATCTTTGCATTGATTATAGTCACTATAGTCGTGCCAAACGTTCTGGGTGTCAGTATTAACCACCTTTGTGTCGTGCCTGAATCTGTGTTTGCAGATACCACCACTTTGCACTGTGAAGTAGACGGTGATGGTATAGCAACAGGCCCACCTGCTAGCGGCTCTGTATTTTTGCCTGATAATGTCAGGACGATAGTTGCCGATCTTGTAAGTACCTTACTTGTGGTAGTGGCAGTTGGTATGATTCTCGTTGGAGCAATAATGACTCTAAGGTATAGAATTGTAGCAGATGTAATCACTCCTGCAAAAAACACAGCAATATTAGATACAGCATATAAAAGAAAATGAAAAACATTGGTATATTCAGAGAGTGGTTTGCAAGAGCCAAAATCTATCAGAGTTTGTTTTTCTCATTGCTGTTCTCTCCTCTCTTTTTTTATTTTGTTTGGAAAAGACCTGAAATTCCTTATACAATTATGATTGTTCTTTATCTATTTTGGATCTTGTCTTTGTTGTTAGATATGAAAAGTACCTTGTCAATAAAAGAGAAAATAAAAAGACATGAGGCAAATTTTCTTTTTAGAATTTTGTATACTAAACTGCATTCGGCAATTGCAGTAATGTTACAACTATTCATTGAAGTATTCTTTATCATGTTGTTTCCTATAATATCTACAATACGAGAAGCAGGTTCATCAATTAAGATGGACTGGACGGGTTCTGCCATACTTGGAGGAATAGTTGGTGTGTTACATGTTATTGCATGGTACCAAAATAAAAAGACAATCAAGCAAGTACTTGGAAATAATTTTTCTCAAACTGGAAAAAAATAAAATATAATTTACTTCCTTTTAAAGAAATGAATTATTTTATTTTGTGAAGAAGCCAAGTCTATTTGAAAATAAAACAAATGCAAAGAAAAAATCTACTCCAAAGAAAATAAAAAAAAGACTATACAAATTACCAGATACAAAACTGAAAAACTCTTTTGAGTATAGTTATGGAATAATTCCAACAAACTTTGTTAATCTATCACCTGAAAACCAAACAAAAAAGATTGGACAATTCTTGGATATTTTGCGTGTAATAGAAGATAAAATCAAAATTACAATATTTAAAAAAATAATGAACATAGTAATTGAGGGTCAACTAAGGGCAATGCCTGTAATGCAGGTTCATCTAGAGTCAATGGAGCCACTATCTGACACACTAGAGCAGATCAAACTAGAATACATTGCAGGTGAGAGACCACCAAACCTGAGAATAAAAAAGGAATTCTTCAACGGACTGGAACTATTAGAGACAAATTCAGATTCTGATGATAATATCAATACAGAATTTGATACAATTCACGCCAAATGCTATTGTTTGTATCAATTACCTGCAACTAGATACGCCTCATGGATTGTCAACATATTTTCTGCCTGCTCACAGGTACAAATCTGGATGAACCCCGTAAATGAAAAGGATGCAGCAGTTAGGCTAAATAGATTCAAGAGTGTAATTGCAGAGGATTCAAAAATAAATTACAATTCTAAAAAGTTACATGACAAGGCAGATTCCACACTAAAGTTATTGGACAGACAAGAGACGGGATTGTACGAGTGTACCATCAATTGTACAGTGGCAGCTATGGATAAAAAGAAACTAAAAGAAGCTGAGACAAAATTCAAGGAAACTACAAAAAGAGAGAAAGGATCATTTACTGTTGTTCCTGCAAAACAAGCAGCTGTATTACTGGAAGGGTTTGGAAAAAAATTAACTTTTGATCTTGGTAGTTGTGCAATTCTTTATGCTTTCTCATCAGGTGACATGCTTGAAATTCCAAATGGTGTTCTGTTGGGCAGAAACATCTACTCTAAAGGCCCAGTAATTTTTGATATTGGTAAAAGAACCAATTACAACATTGCAGTGATTGGAACATCAGGTTCAGGAAAATCATTTACAGCAAAGATTCTATTAAATAGACTGAACCAGAAATTTCCTGATTCACATGTGTATGTTATAGATCCTACAAACGAGTATGGCAGAATTGCTAATTTTTTTGGAATGGATACACTAAACATAACAAAAAGTGATGAAGAGTTGGGGCTAGATCCATTCCAAATACTTGATGCACAGGATGCAGCTGACATTTTATCAGAAATCACAAACGCACCTGATACCACACGTATTCAATTTCAAAAGTATTGTGACAAGGCCTCATCTATCAAAGAGTTTTACAAAAAACTCTCAAAAAAAGATAGAGAATACCTTGATCATCTAATTGATGGACCATTATCTAGAGTCATGTCTGGTTACCCTAAACTCAACACTCAGAAGAGAATCGTTGTATCAATGGAGGGTGGTGCAACTGCAACTGATTCAGAAGCAATGATTCTCGTATTATTATTAAATAAAATTTTTAAGATTTGTCATGACTTGCCTGTAACGACTAGAAAAATTCTAGTTGTTGATGAGGCATGGCGCATGTTTAAGATGCCACATACTGCCAAATACATTGATCTGATAGTGAGAATGGGAAGAAAACTCAACATCATGTTTGTGTTCATATCTCAGAGAGTAGAGGATATCTCTGAAGAATCACAAGGAGGAATTGGCAAGATCATTGATAATATTGCAACCAAGATAATGCTGGGTCTAAATGAACAGGCAGCACAAAAGGCAAAAGAAGTTCTTAATTTATCTGAGAAGGAAACTGAGAATCTTAAGAGACTCAGTAAAGGTCAGGCATTATTCCTAACTGAAGAGCATCGAGTATTTACAAAGTTTGAGCCTACTGCACAGGAAAAAGAGATGTTTGATACGACACCTCTGGAGTAATCTCTATTCTAAAAATCACTGATGGTACAAGCTTATGGTGTGTAGTATCTGAGATCTTGTAGCCTCAAAGTTGCTTACAGGTCATGTATGTTTGAAGAAGAGTATAAACGGCTTTTTTTTGAAGATAATTATTTGCAGACTACTTATCTTCCTCATAATTGAAGATAAATAGAATGGATATGAATCATAATTATGGCAAAAACATTTAGCTGCTCACACGTTCATTCAGAGTGCTCATGGAGCGCAACTGAGAATACTGAAGAGGATCTGATGAAAAAGATTGCAGAACATGCAAAACTACACGGACATGATACCATCACTCCAGATCTTGAGAAAAAAGTAAAATCTCTGATAAAAGAGGTCTAGAACTATTTTTTTGGCATTCAAGTGCATTTTATACTAAAAAAATTATTTTTTTATAAAATGTTGAATCTTAAGACCAGCAACGATCAGTTATCTGGTGAAAGATCCAATATATCTATGTCCTAGTTTTACAGAAATAGTATTTAGATCATACTGAGGAATTATTCGTCTCTCTTTTATGCAAACTTTGTAATTAGTAATTTGGGATTATGCGGAGGAGTCATTTTCTAACCGTTTAACCAAAAACCGACCATTATCTACCATACAAGGGATCGGGCCAGCTTCTGCCCATCCTTTCAAATTATCTTTTGTAAGTTATTAGTTCATACAAATAACCTGATGAATGAGATGAACGAATCATTCGTTTTGCTTTTATTCAAATTGTACCAATACAATACCATGAGCAATGAACCTAATCAAAACAAATCAAGTAGCTGGGAAGAAGTACAGGGATTGTCCTGGATTTTTTACGAGGACTAGATTCCTTTAATTATTGTGGGCTTGATCCCACTATTTTCTCCCCTCCTACTACAACCCATCCAAAGTACTTACAAATGCTACTCACATACAAACAAGTCAATTATTTTTTTTATTAACCAGTTTTGAGTAAAGAATTTAAAAAATTCTAACTTTTTTTTAGAATATATTGATTTTGATTGCACAATCCATACAGTAACGCTTTCTTATTGAATTGGCAACTATTGTGTCATTTTCTTCAAAATCTCTTTCACAAACAGCACATGTAGCCAAACCAGATCTTTTTAGGTTTGCAAGTATGTTCTTTTTTACTTTGATCTTTCTTCTACTTTGTTTTGACAATCAATTTTTCCTCCATATTTTTTCTAACTAGTTGAGATATTCTCCTAATCCGTAACTTATACTAGTTGAAAAACATGTTGTGGATTGGCATGTTTGATGATAATTACCAATATATGGTAATTATTGGCAATAGATAATTTCAGATATATTTTAAAATAATATTTTTAGACAAACCTGATGTACCTGATTTATTTGAAAATTAATTTATAAAAATTATTTAAGATACAAAATAAATGATATTTTGTGATTTCAAATATCAAAGATTACTATACCCTTTACAACTCTATCATGAATCTTGATGAAAAGACAAGGTTTGTGACCATACTTGACAAGTCAGGAACGGTTGTGTTTGGTGGTCAAAGAGAAGGCATCAAAAATCATCTGAGTGAGACAGAGCAGAAAAAATCAATACAGCATGCACTTGATTCATGGTTTCTTAGAAGCGAGTTTTCTGAAAAAATTGGTGATGGAAAATATGCAATGGCAAAATATGGCAAGATAAAACGATTCACCATTCCTCTGAACTATGCACATTTGTTGTATATCACAACTGAGCCAGAAATCAATGACTCTTTTATTGAGGATGTACTAAAACTCAAAGAAGCACATGAGAAAAACAAGTAAGATCTAGGTAACATAGGGTGTGCTTTTTTTGCCAAGAGTTCAATCAATCAGCTAATCACATCATTGTTTGATAATTCTTTATTTTTGTTCTATATGACATGCAAACTATTTCTTCCAAAAATTTCGAAGAAAAACTATTAGATATCTGCAAGATCATTTTTCCCAACCTTTACACCCTCATGACTAATAAAATTAGATCATCAGAATTGACAATCATTACCATTCATTGGTAAATAATTTTCTAAGCAAAAAAGGTTTTCAATGATGATGATGATAGTATTTTGAGGTAAGTTTCGCAAGAGATTGTCACATTCCAAACAAGTCTATGTTCTAACCAAGGGTAACTTGACTAAATTCCAAAATCAGGGTATGGCTAACTGTGCAAAATGTCTTTGTAATTTTAAGGAAAATGATGTCATTGCAACGTCAACTACGACAAAGCGGTATTGTTACAAATGTGCAACTCAGATAAACCTTGTAACTGGAAAATTACAAATTGATCTTCACAATTATGAGTTTATCCCAAATGTATTAAACGATATAGAATCAATTGGAACAAAGTTGAACATCAATCAACATGTTTGCAAGTTGGCAAAAATTTTAGTCATTACAACATTTGAAAATACAAACTATATTCCAAAAAACAAACTTGGTGTTGCATGTGCTTCCATATTTCTTGCATGTAAAATAAAAAGATGTTTCCTTTCAGATATTGATTTACCTGTATCCAAAAAGACTTTGCAAAAAAATGTGAATTTACTACAAAAAAATATGGCAGAGAAGAATGACATCTATGCTTTATCCAGAGATCTTTATGAGTTGAGGCATTGAGTTGATTGGATGTAGATCAAAACAAAACTATTGTGAGGATTTTTTGTATTGAGTGTTTCATGTAATCATGTTTGCATTAAATACAAGGCCTTAATGCCTGGAAACACAACACGGTACACAGCAGGTCAGAAGCGGTGCAACTCTTGTGGTGTATTTCTTTTTTGGGATGGGTTGAGATGTCCATGCTGCAACAACAGACTAAGATTAGCACCACGTAGTTCAAAATACAAAGAAAAATTCCTCCATTCAAAATCTGCAAAAAAGGAGATCTCCATAAATGGCGTGTAGAGGAATTTGTCACAAATACAAGGCAAAGTGGACATCAAGCCAATTCAGATATGCTTCAGGACAGAAAAGATGCAATGTATGTGAATTATTTGTAAACTGGGATGGTTTCTCTTGTCCTTGTTGTGGTATAATATTAAGAACACGACCTAGATCAGTCAAAACAAAAACTGGCAAAAACAAAATGTTGGCAAATAAACTATGATTTTAAAAAAAATAAAAAATGCCGCCACTGTTTTGAGTATTTATCATATAGATTTCTCTAATGGCATAGATGTTTGCATGCTAAAATCTAAAACGAGTTTTGGTGTTTATGATAATATTTCAAAAACACGACTAGAGAAATTCTTCATACATGATGGAGAAGAAGAAGAAGAAGAAAGAGGAGGAGGTGTTTATGTCATTTCATTGTAAAGGCATATGCACTAGACACAAGGCAATAAAGCCTAAAGAGGGTCGCTATGCTTCAGGTCAGAAAAGATGCAATTCATGCACTGTATTTCTGAACTGGGATGGTTTTTGGTGTCCGTGCTGTGGCTGCAGACTAAGACTACAGTCTAGAAATAGACTCTACAAAGAAAGACTGAAAGAAAAAATTGCACTAAGGGCTGGAAAGTAAAATGATTTGTAAAGTAAAATGGTTTGCAAAGTAAAATGATTTGCAAAGAGATATGCAATAGATACAAGATCAAGTGGGGGAATACAACATTATCCTAATGCACCTTCGGGTCAGAAAAGATGCAAAATGTATGTGAAATCTTTGTTAGACGGGATGGACAATATTGCCCTTGCTGTAAAATGATGCTAAGAACAAAACCAAAACTATCAAAATATAGACAAAAATTTAATGAACAGATTAACCTGGTAGTTGAATTCTCAAAATAGTCTTAGAGTATGCCATCAAAAATAGTTTGAAATTATTTAAGCAGAAAAAAGAATTTCTCAATCCAATACCAAATTGGAAAAATACAAAACAAATTGCATTTTTAAAACCTATGATAAAAAATGTTATCTGCTAATTATTTTGTAAGAAGATACAACACCACCACCATAAACAATAAATCATTAGATAATAATCTGATTCCTTTGAATTTTCCATTACATAATAAAAATATAAATTTCTACATTTCTTATCTGAAAATGTGTCTTCAAGCTCAAAAAAAGACGATGATAAACCACACAGCATTGTAGATATGCTCTTAGGCAAATCAGAGAATAAAACCCTAGACTCTGAAACCCTGATAAAAGAAGTTCAAAAGCGCATACATGATTCTCTGAAAAATGGTTACAGATATTCAAAAATTGTTGATGCTTCTGAAGAGTTTCTAAGAAAACATGTGTATGAGCAAGTCGAAATGGCAGTAATCTATGTTGATCTTGTCGGTTCAACGAAAATGAGTCTAAGATTACCACCTGAAAAACTCTCAACTGTTATCAGTTCTTTTGTTCAGGAGATGTCATATGTGATTAGTCAGTGTGGAGGATTTGTGCTAAAGTTTTCCGGAGATGCAGTTATCGGATATTTTGTTGGCAAGGGAAGCTCCCTTCAAGCAGCAGATGATGCTGCTGGTTGCGCTGAATCAATGTTAAGAGTGGTAAAGGATGGTATCAATAAAATTCTAGGTGAGGAAGATACGGGTTTACCTAAACTTGCCATAAAGATTGGAATTGATTTTGGTGCAAATACTGTGGTACAATATGGCTCAGATGAAAAAAAGTCACTTGTTGACCTGCTAGGGCCATCTATGAACATGGCAGCAAAGGTCCAGGGACTTGCACAACCAAACCAGATTGTTGTGGGAAAGAACATCCATGACAGACTGCATCCAAGTATACAAGAAATGTTTGAAGATACCACTGACAGCTTGAGTGATTGGGCGTACACATCAAAAGACTCTCGTGAAATTTACCGTGTTTTTGCCTACAAAAAAGAATAATGTTTTCCTGTTTTATTATTATTAGAGTATCAGTCATCACACAATACGTAGCTGAGTAGTTAATTCAGTCCTTCTTTGCAGATATGCAAACTCACACCACTACGTTACTTACATTACGTCAATATTGCTTATATGGTTTCCTAAAGTAATGTTGGCATACAACAAACTCAAGATATACAGAATCATAATTTCACCCATTACAAAATTTGTCTTAGTTAGATTGGTATACCACTATTACAGTATTTGCATGTAACAAATTTTTCTCTTATTGATTGATCCAATGTGTCTGGAACAAAGTAAACTCTATCTACTTTTTTTACATAGTAGATTTTACATTCAGGTTTCATCATCGCCAAGTGATGAGCAACCATATTCAATTTATCCCCCAGATATCCTGCCATGATTGATTTTACGTGTATGAAAAAAATGGAAATTATTGGTTTACTAGTGCCATTGTGATGGCAATTGCCAATAATCCTAGTACAAACGCATAGTATGTTTTTTCATGTCTGGGTATGCTGAGCTGTTTTAATTTCAAAACTTCTTTTCGCCTCCTTTTGATTTAGTATTCCCACCAGACAATATTGTCTGAATACGGTCGATAATCTCATTTGGTTTGCCTGTATTATCTAAGGTAACAATCAGAAGTATTTTACTACCAAATGGCAAAATTACTCTCATCAGATTATCATATACCTGTAAAGTATACTTTGCATTTCCAATTTTTTCTGAAACAGAATTTCTAAAATTCCATGATTCAATGGTGTGTTTTAATGCAATTATGTTTTCTTTATCATTAAGATGATCAGAAACCCCATCCATAATTCGTTTATGGATTATATTTCCTTGCAAATCATAAACCATAACATATCTGATATTTCCCGAAATATTCAGGATGCTGTTCAGAAATTTTTCTTGATCTACAAGTTTTAGTTGTTGCATAAAGCTATGCCGTTAGTGTGGGCATTAAGGTAACTGGAAGTTGATTTGGTTTGGTTTAAACACAACTGCTTCGTGCCTTAATACAAACAACAACCATATACAATTTGATGTCAAAATTAACATTTGAAAAAACACCTCATTGGGAATCTGTAAGTAAGTACATTTTGAGTTTTCCAGAAATTAGATTTGTTGGAGTCATAAACAGCATGGGTAATCTCGTTGTAGGCGATTACAAAAAGGGAATTGTTCCAATCGCAGAGATAAACCAATACAAGATGTGTATGGAGCATGCATTGGAGTTGTTCATGAAAAAGGATCTTGATGACTCTTTGGGACCTCTTGACTATATCGTCTCAAAAAGAAAGAATATTACAATAATTACGATTCCGATGAATAACAATCATCTTGTATTGATTTCTGCTGAACCGACTGTAAAGGTTGAATCAATAATAGACGAGATAATTCAAACTCTGAAAGATTTGGAGCAAAACGGTTAAACCGCAAAATCATGGCAAATATTATCCGTGGTACAGTTATGTTCTAAGGACAAAATCTAAAGACACAAAGACAAGATAGATCTTGATGCTGATATAGCAAATAAAAAGGATTTAAAAAATATGTTTTAAAATGTTGAATATTGCTTTAATCTATACGGATTAAACCATCGTTTTATTACTAAATCCCAACTGGTTGGAACTATTTTGTATTGGTTTGATAACTCACAACACGAAATGCTGGTTGCTTTATAGACTTGATTGCATTGTAAGTAATGAATGTCATTTGAGAACCTGTTTTTTATCCCAGAAAATTTTTCTATAGATCTAATCCGAACGATCATCATCCTTTTTGTGGTGATTGACCCCATTGGAACCATTCCAATTACAATTGGCGTGACTAAAAATATGGAAAAGAGCAAGAAAAGATCACTTTTCAAAAATACCGTTCTGGTGGTGGTAATTTTGTTGCTAGTCTTTGCATTTGCAGGAAATGAAATTCTCTCAATTTTCGAGATTCAAATCTCCAGTTTCATGATAGCAGGAGGGGTACTGTTATTCATAGTTGCCATTGAATTTCTGACCCATGGCGAATGGAGAATGGGTGGAGGCAAAATAGACCAAGAGCAAGGGATAGTGCCATTGGCATTTCCGTTGCTTTCTGGTCCAGGGGCATTGACTATTGCGCTAATATCATTTCAATCATCTGGAGGTCTGGTGACTTTTATTGCAATCCTGATTGTAACTGCAATAACATATCTTGTGTTGCTATCTTCTGAACCGATTAACAAAATTCTGGGAAAACGTGGATCATTAATTGTGACCAGGGTCTTTGCGATTTTTTTGGCCGCTTTTGCAATTCAGTTTATGATAAATGGAATAAGTGAAATCTTTCAATAGATTCTTTTGAGTTTCATTAAATAGATTTGTGAGATTTTCTTTTGTCGGTTTTCCTATCTAGTTTTGCTTGGTTTTAAATTCCATTTACTGATGGAAATCTTTCTTCTACTATGTTTCCAATTCTATATTTTTTAACTTGTCCTTAGTTTTTTTCTCAACTTTCTTGATGCGGTTTGATAGTCCTCTATTTGCATTAAACAAGCTTAATTCAAGAGATTATGTACTCATGACAAATAGATCAACGATATATGCTAGATTCGCATACTTACACTATGACAAAATCAAAAAAAGAAAAAAAACCACAAGTAAACAAGAATAACAAGACAATTCCGGAGAATCTGAAGAAAAAAGAATATTTGAAATCCTATGACGAATTAAAAAAAGATATCAGAACAAGTCAACAAAAATGATGGAACATTTCGCTAGCATGAAGATATCTTTTTGGATTATGGTTAATTGACACTTGTAAATGATGTTTGGTATGATGATCTATGAAACATTATACTCCTCATGTGTTGCAAAAAAAGCAAAAGAAATCGGGGATAATTGTATAATATAATGACTTTTGAACATACTGCTGACAAAACAAAATTGACTGAAGAGAGGGTAATACACACTACAGAATACATGCACAAAGACATACGTGATGAGACTGAAGTTTGCATGCTAAAATATCCGTTAACTGTTGAGGAATGGAATCAGATCCTGCAAAACCAGGAAATAGTTGCAAATATGACTGAACTGCAGGATAATTCAAAGCAAAGTCCCGACGAGCATATGCAGAAGATTAACTCCATAATCGAATACGGAGAAAACAAGATCAAACAAATCCAAAAAAGGATTTCAGAAAACGAGGTAAATCTGGAATCAATGAAATCACATTCAGACTATGACTACAAAGACTTGCTCAAGGAATCAAACGAGGCAAAAAAGGAACACAAAAAAGATCTGAAGTTATTTGTTGACTTGCTTTGCAAATATAAAATCACAATCAAATGAATTGTGAAACATACATTGTCCTACGCTGATGGGATTCTGTATGTTTATTGTTCAGTCCACCAATAATGCTTTTTTTCTACATTGTGGTGCAGAAATTTATGCAGCAATTTCTTGAGATAAGAATACATGCTTAACTTCATTGAGGAATAATTTCCTTCTTCCACACATTGCATGCAGGACATCTGCTTGTTAACTTGTCTGCTACTTTTTTCAAAAACACGTTACCACAATTTTCACAGGATCTCAAATCATCAACTGCAATCATTTCTTATACCATTTTTCCCGCAATGTGTATTGCCTTTTCTTTCAAATGAGTTTTTTCATGGTCTAACACTCTTTGAAAATTGCCTTCCCATGAATCCCACCTAAAATTGCATTGCTTGCATCTGTATGCCATTTATTTTTGTACATCCTCTGGTTTCTCTTTTCCAGATTCTTCAAACACGTTTACGTCATTTGATGTCTTTTCTTGTTTTCCTTTTAGTCTTGCAAAAATATTTTTTATCATGTTTAACTAGGTCGCTACTGGCTTATAAAGACAGAAAATTTCAATCACAATACAACAATACGTATCTGAGTGTCATTTCAGTCCTTTCTTGCAGATATGCAGATTCCACCATTACTTTACTGGCATTACACCAATTTTGTTATGGCGTTTCATATTGTTTTAGGTTAATTAGGATGAAAGGACCATTGATATTATGAATACAATGCAATCACACGGTCAAAAAATATGTTCGGACTGCAAGAGAGTGTCTTGCCAGCGAGGCTGTAACTGCGATTGTCATTGGGAGCCTTAAGGAACAATTTTGGCATACGGAGTAGTAGTATTCACTCAAGATGCTTGTCCTCATGATGCAAAAGTCAGGATGGCAGGACTCAAGGATATGTACGAATGCACAAATTGTCACAAATTTATTCCCATGATTAAATCAAAAGAGATTGATTCTGCAGCACCACAATATTTGGAGAATAGTTGGGAAGATGACTAAGATTATAGATTATTGCAAAACATCAAAACTAGAATAAAGTATGTTTTCTCTAGTCTGGCTTAAGATATCTTAGCTCTGAAATATGCTTCAATGCCAATCAAACTACACACTGTTATTTTGAAATAGTTTTGACTACTACTGCTATCTTGAATACTTCATGTTTTTTCAATTCTGAAAAAATAAAAGAAGATTATGGCGTATATACTAGATAAACATTACAAAATTAATGAGTTTCAAACCAGACAAAGAACACACCCCTAACATAATAGATATGCTCTTGAGCAAAAATCCGGATAAAACAATTGATTCGGACACGCTGTTAAAAAATGTGCGAGACAGAATCAACAAGGCATTGGAAAAAGGATATCAATATACGAGAGTGATTGATTCGTCTGAAAAATTCCTGAGAAAAAATGTATTTGGGCAGATAAACATGGCAGTACTTTATGTGGATATTGTTGGCTCTACAAAAATGAGTATGACATTGCCACCAGACAAACTATCTATAATAATAAGCTCATTTTCTCAGGAAATGTCTTATGTGATTGAGCAGTTTCATGGATATGTTCTAAAATTTGTCGGTGATGCGGTGATAGGATATTTTATAGAAAACGAGGCAGACCAAATACCTGCAATATACAATACGGTGGCCTGTGCAGAATCTATGATAAAAGTCGTAAAACAAGGAATCAATCCCATATTAATTGAAAAAGTAGGGCTTTCTGAGATTAGCGTAAAAATCGGCATTGATTTTGGGAATAATACAGTAGTCAGATATGGTGCTGATAAACAAAAGGCATATGTTGATTTGCTAGGACCTACAATGAATGTGGCATCAAAGATACAAAATTTGGCAAAACCAAATCAGATCATAGTGGGCCAAGACACATATGATAAACTAGACCCATACATGCAAGGGTTTTTCTCAGACATGACAGACGAGTTGGATTATCCTTTACAGCATTATTCAGATGACCACGATAAAATTTACCGCGTTTACAGGTACAAAACCCAGTGAATTTTGTCAAATTGATTTTATTTTCTCAAATCAGTCGATTAATGCCTTAATGCAAAAAACCACCATATACAATTTGATGTTAAAATTAACCTTTGAAAATATGCCTCATTGGAAATCATCAAGCAAGTCAGTTTCATGCAATTATGGATTGAATTTACTTTACACCAAATCTCTATCCACAACTTTCAAATGTTAACAAAATCAGTTTACACGCGATTAACAAGTGATCCCTATTGATTTTATTCACAACTTGCATCGAGTGAATTCCCATGAAAGCAGACCTGCATTCCAATAGGAAGCAATGAAACACAATACAGCGCAGCTGTACTTATCACGAATTCACTCATAATGTATTGTATGTTCAACCTATTAAGACATGAACCTCTTGACTTTAATCCAAACATAATCAACTGGTTTGTGTTTTGATTCTACCATTGTATTATGAATACCATGTTTAAGTACTACATCAACGTAATAGATGTCACAACTTAGGGGAATAAAATAGAAATTTCTTTTACAGATTTAAAAAAAATAGTTTATTTCAGATGATGATAATGGTAATTAAAAAAATAGAACAAATTCAGAATGGAAACGGATCCACATCTCTAATCTGTGATCATGACGAAAAAGGATTGATTACAGATGATGAAAGAGGAGAGATAATATGCAGACCTTGTGGCCAGGTACTTACAGAAGGTATTAGCAATTCTGATTCTATATTGACGCATACACTTGATGGTTTTTTGAACAACTCACAGACAGGCCCCAAATCATCACTGACAGTATATGACAAGGGACTTTACACCAACATTGGTGCAAGAAATGTCGACTTTACTGGAAAGAGAATCTCCTCCAAAACCATCTCTAGATTCAAGAGCATGAGGGTGTGGGACAGTAGAAGCAAAACAAAGTCGACTGGACGGAATCTTATATCTGCACTTTTGCTGCTAGATGGAGTCAAGCAGAAACTAGGGCTCTCAAACACTATTGCAGAACACATTGCATTCCTATACAGAAAGGCGTCTTCTGCAGGTCTAATCCGAGGAAGGGGTACTCCTGAAATCATGGCAGCCTCAATCTATGCTGCATGCAGAGAACAGGGAATACCAAGATCTCTTGATGAGGTTTCAGACACACTAAATGTTACAAAAAAGAAAGTTTCAAGATGCTATATGATGATGATCAGGCGTCTAGACCTAAAACCAGAACTTGCAAATCCTCTTGACTGCCTTTCAAAATTTTGTAGTGCTCTGAATGTTGGGGAAAAAACAAAACGACATGCGTTTGAGATTCTCCAACGGGCAAACAGTTTGAGAATAATGTCTGGCTCAAAACCTGCAGTAGTATGCGCAGGCGCACTGTATCTTGCATGTATTGCAAATGGCGAGAATATTTCACAAATAAAAATTGCAAAGAACACTCATGTCTCTTCACCCTCGATCAGAAAGGCGCTCGTTGTGTTAAACAAGGCATTAACCATAGTGTAAAATAATCATTGGTAATTATCATACACAGTAAAATACTATTTGAGTGAAAAATAAACTACCAAATGATTGTTCAGATAGTTTATATTTCTGGATAATAATCTGCAGCTGCCGTTACAAGGTTTGTAGGCAAAACCTAGTTGACAAATCATACGGAAAGAAAAACCTTCAATCATCTAAATTAAATAAAATAAATTCTTCTATGTAATTTTTGAGAGTATTTTTTAATCTTGTTTTTTCACTTGGAGATGAAAGTAATAATACTAACTATATTCCCATACAAGTTGTATTGGGGTATGTTTTTGTGAATGGATTTCATACCCACTTGGAACTGTAAAATTAAAAAAAAGATAATTTTTTTTGCAATGAATAAGAAAGTGAATTGAACTAATGATAACTATATGATTTTAAGCCCATGTAACAATTTTACAATTTTTCCTATAGAATCCCAAAAACATACCCAGAGTAAACCTCGGAGTATTTCCAGTTATTTCTGTGACTTTGTGATAATAGTTAGGGTTCATAACAACTAGATCTCCTGCGTTAAAGTTGGACATCTTGCAGACTTGACTTGAGTCTATCAGTCTTGACGTGTAGCCAAAATCAATATTTCGAAACCTCTCATCCTGTTTTTTCCACTGCTTGTTGTACATGACTAAATCTCCTCCGCTCTCTGATTCTTGCAGATGAAGTATGCATGATATCTGATGATCTACGTCTGATAATGCATACTCTTTTCCTTCATATCTGACATTGTCCTTATGGATTGGGATGGATTTTCCTTTTTCATGTATTCGAATTATAGCTGGAGAATAATCATTTTTGAATTCCCTGGCAAGAGAAATAGAATGGTCTGGAAACTTGTCACCGATGGATTCATAGATATGCGTTATTGGATTTTTTATCCCATCAAAGATCTTCTCAAACTCCCTTTGAGCATCTTTTGCATCCTCAAAGTATTTTTTCTTGTTGGTTGTGTTAGACATTAGGTAAGGGCCTATGTGTTTTAATTTCCCATTTTGAAAATCACTATGATTGTAATTTTTTATTCTACTTGCTATAGTTTGACAATTTTTTTTATCGTAAAAATTACGAATTACTATTGCAGGAATTTTCTCTGACAGAATAGATTCAAAACTAACTTTATCGAGTTGTGAATAGTTTACCACTAATGGTTCCCACACTAGTATCCACCAGCCCCTGAGTGGGACACTTTTGCCAAAATAACTCCTGATTCATCTCTTTGTTCTATCTCGCACTTGAGAAATGCATCAATTATGTAAGTTTTCAGCGATTCCTCATCCCAATCGCTTTGATTTTGAGGCAATCCCGGCAGATCAGCTGATGTCATAATTATCTTTTCAGAGTCTGAATAATCCTGCTTGTTTCCCTGTTTTCTATGAGTCACATTAAGGAGAAAAGAATTGGCAGATAATACTTTGGAACCATTTCCCCATATTATGTCAGTCATGATTTGTTTTGATTTTATTAAGATATTAGAATATCTTACATGATAATTATTTTGGCACTAGAATAATTTACTCATAAATAATTGATTTTAAAACATTTGAGATATTCAAATTTTTTACAATTACAATGAGGCCGTAGGGGAGGAGAACCAAATGATTAAAGCATTCGCTCAGATCTGTGTACTTTTTTTTTTATGAAAATTTCTTTTGAATGTAGTGGTTGGGGTTTACCTAGATGAAAATTTTGTATATTATAAAAAATTGTTATCTATACAAATCTCACTCAAAGTGAATTTACGTATTCACGTAATTTTTGAGTTTTTTCTTCTACTGATAAAGGCAATAGTTCTTGCATCATTGACTTCATTTCAAATCGTTTAGCGTCTTTTTGCTCATCGGACAATGATTCGAGCTGGACTTTCATAGACATAAAATGCATGATCATCTTTGCTCTTTCATCAAGGGATAATGCAAAGAATGCATCTTTAACTTCACCCCATTGTTGTTTTTTAGTCTCTATTTCTTCTGGAGTTAAATCCGCATAATGATCTTTCCATTTTTTGTCTGATTCTTTATCAGAATGTTTGGAATGTTTCCAACTATCTTTTGATACTCCCTCTGAAACATATAGTGCCTCTCCATTTCCGGCATCAACTACAACCTTATGAAAAATATTATCATTTGCCAATACGCCAACCTTGTAAACAAGAAATCCCTGAACAACATCAAGTTTGCCCCACATTGCCTTTGCGTTTTCAACAGAATTTTCAGATACTGCCATTGCGACACTTAGTGCAATTATTGCTTTATCAGAATAACCATCAGATTCTTCAGAGATTGCAATGGTTCCAGAAATTTCTGGGATTTGGGATTGACCATATTCAGCACTAGCATTAATTGGAGAAAATGAAATCATAGCAATTGCAAAAATGCTTGCAGCAGCAAGTATTGGAATTGTAATTTTTATTTTTGAAATTTTAGCCAAGTAATGATTTCAAAGTTTTATCCGTTATAAGGGTCTCTATTAATTTTTGCATGGTGGTAATTTCAAGAAAATGTCTAATTTGTCAGGAATTTGCACAACCTGCACTTTTATTCTTATGGTAATTCCATTTTTGTTTGAAGAATCAACATTAAAGGTAGTCTTAGCACTCAAATCAAACCAAATTATGCCTCTAACAAATTATCGATAGATACACTTTAGATACTTGGAATTAAAAATAATGTCAAATTAATGATTAGAATGAATCAACATAGATTTGAAAAGATTTGCAGCAGAAGTGAGATTAGTAGTATTCCTGAAACAGATGATCAAAAGGATTTAGCTTTGATTCACACCTGCAACAAGTGCAATGAAGAATATTTCTGCCCTGACTTGGCAATTGAGGATATCTCAAAGTGTGATTGCCAGCATATGACTTGTTTTATTTGTTTTAATGATATCTGCTGACTCACTCTAATTCAAATATCGTTGTGGAATTTGTTTTAAAGTATAGTAAAGGATGAAATCTTTTTATTTTTTCAATAAAGGATATTTTTCTTTTAATTCAGAAATTACTTTGGGGATTCCTTCTTTGTAGCTAGGATACTTGAAAGAATATATCTTTGAAATTTTCTTGTTGGATACCTTCATTGATGTAGTAAGGAGTTTAACCAGATCAGATCCCAAAACTGCCTTTACCAAAAATGTTGGAACATTTCCTGGATGCTTTAACCCCAATTCATCAGCAGTAAAGTTGACAAAGTCTCTGAAAAGTGCAGGGGTGGAATCGGCCACAATGAATGATTCCCCAAATGCTTGTTTTTCCATTATTGCAATCATGCTTCCAACTGCATCATCTACATTGACAAATCCTTTGAAATATTTCCCTCCACTTGGTAACCTGAAGGACTTTTTTTGTAGTCTTTTGACTAGAATATCATAAAACCATCCTTTTGAGCCGTATACATCTCCAAAATAAACTACAGAAAAATCAATCCCGTTGTCTTGACATTTCTTTCTCAGATGTTTTTCAGCTTCTAGTCTGATTTTGACAAACTTGGTATTTGCATTGTGCGGGTAAGATTCATCAATTATTTTCTCGCCCGAATCACCAAATACACCCAAGCCTGAGATGTATATGACTGACTTTGTCTTTCCATTAATTGCTTCAAAAAGATTTTTTGTTCCATTGAGATTCACATTTTCTAAAATTTTGGAATTTTTCTCTAATGGTGTATGGGATGCCAAATGAAAGACACAGTCAAAATCTCTTCCTTCAAAATTAAGATTTGAATCAGTCAAATCTCCTACAATTTCATCGGTTTTTACTTCTGTGTGTTTTCCATTTCTGACAAGTGCTGATACAGAATATCTTTTTCTGACCAATTCAGACACAAGTCTTGAACCAATAAAACCAGTGGCACCTGTAACTAGAATTTGTCCCATGTAGCCTTTCTAAAACAACCTCATTTAATATTTCAAAAGAATCACATCTGGTGCTAACTTTTCGAATCTTTTCTATCTTGCAACAAAAATTTGATATTATACATTTGTCATAGTATTGCCTATAATTTCGTGAATTGAGATGACACATTCACTATATCGCCAATCTAATATTATCTTAGATATTTTTTGTAGATGATGCATCTGCAACAAAAAATAATCGTTGTGATTTTAGTTTCTATAGTTATAATGGGTATTATTGGTATTCCAATAGGCAACCCAAAATTTATCACAAATGCAATTGCACTTGAATCTGCATTTGTTGTATTGACTGTCTTCTCCTTGTGGAGATTAAAATACACGCTTTTCCCAAATATGATAATTGCAATAATTGTGATCATTGGAAATACTGCCTCTCCAAAACATATTGAAATAATGAGTACCTTTCAGCCTCTTGAAAATGCAGTAGTCTTAATTGTTGGAGGATACCTGCTACAGGGTTTGCTTTTAATTACAAACATGATGGCTTTCAAGAATCGAAAGAATCTGGAATTGAAGACAAAATGATTTCAATGCGTATCTAAATTTTGACTTTGATCAAAATACGAGAGTTAGTTCTTTTCCTTCTTGGATGAAAATGAACAGATCCATTTGAAATCAAATAGCTTTCTTTCATGCTCTCATCTTCGGGTAAAAATTCATACTTAAAATTTCCAAGCCCTAGATTTTTTAAAATACGTTTTTTAATTGGTTGGTCTGATTTATCCAAATCTATTTTCTTTTTTCCTTGGGTGATAATTCTTGGATAATAGTCATACTCAAATTTTTCAAAGACATATTTTTTTAGAAAAATCTCATCCTCTCTAGCCTTAAGCCACCAACCTGGTGATACATCCATGAAAAATTCCAATTCATTCATCGCTACTATGAATAATTTGTTTGCATTTATTACTGATTCTTAAACAAAATTGATACTTTGTTTTTTCATTGAGATTTTTCTTCTAAACCGAATCACTCTCTTTTTTTTGACGTGGGCAGCTGAATTCAAAGAAATCTACAAACGTCTAAAATAACATAGTTTAGAGAAAAGATTAACTTGATCCAATTTTTTGATATTCCTTTATTTCTATGTGGGTCTTAAAATAAAAAAATTAGGAATTTGCAGTTGCCCTTAGCATCCAGGTCATCTTCTCATGACTTTCCATCAAACCAGTAAGAAAGTCACTCGTACCTGCATCATGGAAACTTTCAGCAGACTTTTCTACATCTACTCTCAAATTCCTGATAACTGTCTCATGATCTGCAATCAGGTTAGATAGCATTTCTTTGTCTGATGGGTATTGTCCTGGATGTTCAGGTAATCTGGTGTGTGACTTTAGTTCATCAAGTGTTCCTATGGCTTTGCCGCCAAGTTGTCTCACCCTTTCTGCAATATCGTCGATAAATACTTCAATCTCGCCATACTGTCCTTCAAAGAACTTGTGGTAGTCATTGAAATGAGGTCCAGTTACGTTCCAATGGTAGTTTCTTGTTTTGGTGTACAGCGCATATTCGTCTGCAAGCTGTAATGTGAGGATGCTTACTAGTCCTTCACGGTCTTGCTCTGCAATTCCTATGTCTAAATTTTTTTCTATTGGTGTATCTGTTGTCTGTGCCATTGTATGAGAAATATCACTTACCACATATTAACAATTTTGTCCAGTGATCTTTTCAGGAGTTTCTCTTTTACATGGGTTGTATTGGACTGAATTCAATCTAGTTTTAAAATTTCAAGTAATTTACTTTGATGGATTTAGTTTTTACTTTATCCTACATAGTCTTTCATGGCTTGACAATGCTCTGTCATGTACTCATCTAAATTGTTGAGTTTTCCTTGCCATTGTTCAGTAGTTATTTTAACACATTTTTCAACAGCATTATCTGCACCAACTAGAGTTACTGCTTCTTTGATATTGTTCATTACATCCATCGCAAACTGTTTGTTCTGCTTGATGTGATCCTTTGTTGCAAGAATTCCTGTATGCCCTGAAACCAATACATCAAAATCGAAATCATTAATCAAAATGTCATGAGTTTGCAGATACTGGTCCATGTCAGGAGTCACAGCAAATGCTCGATATGGTGTGATTCCAGGTCTTAGCAAATCCACTGCCATTGCAATGTTGCTATCTGGAATTGTAATTATGAGGTCACCGTTTGAGTGATAGTTTCCAACAAAATACAGTTCCAATGTTTTGTCTCCTACAGATAATGTGTGCATGTCATCATCAAATGTAACAGTTGGGACTGGTCTATTTGGATCATTTTCTTGCATCAATACATCTGCAGTTTGCTTGTGTGAGATGTATTGTATATCTGCAGGAAATATCTGTCCTGCAGCACCGGTATGGTCTTGGTGATGGTGTGAATATATCATGTGTGTTATTGGCTCATCAGTTACCTCGTTTATTGCAGCAATGTATTTTTCTCCAATTGATTGTGGCGCATCAATTACAATTACTCCTTGCCCTGTAGTTAGAAACATTGTCTGGTAACCACTTCCGATCAACCAGTATACTCCGTCTGCAATCTCTATGACGCTATATCCTTTCTCTGAATCTATGGTTGGAGCATTTTTGGTAAATTTCAACACATCTGGAAAGACTCCAGGTGTTGATGATTGCATCATACATTCTCCCTTGTGCTTCATTACAACATGTTCTGCATTCAGCATGCACATGTTGCCATATGTTTTGTTATCTGTACCGCAGATGGGATTGTATTCCTTGGTGCAAGCAATTCCTGGTTTTTCAATATCCCATCCTCTGTGTTTTAATTTTTCAACAGAATGGGAATTTACACATGCAGGAGATGCATCATGCTGTTTGAACATCAAATGTTTTCCTTCTGCACAGATTATGTTATCTGCAGAGATTCCTGCATGTCCCTGATGTATGGGTTTTAGGTATGGTTGTGTCTTACCATCCATTGTACAAACCTTACCTGGATATGCTCCAGGACCACATCTGTCATTGAGAACGCAGATTTCTCCTAATGATGTAAAACCTGGTGCACATACGCCTTTGTAGGGAATGTGATGAGTGGATTTCTCATTGTTTTTCATCGATGTTTTTTCTTCATGATGAGATGAATTATGGGATGCAAAAATAGAATTATCATTCATAGAAATAGCAAGCATTACAGAAAAAACCAAAATCACAAAAAATCCAGTTTTCACAAGAATTACTTTATCTATCTAGTATTTATTTCAAAATTATTGGAGTTTGAAAATTGGGGTTTTTGATTATTTACTTATACCAATCCCTTGATTCCAGCAGATTTATCTCCTAATAGTCACAAGAGACAAAATCACACCAATTATCAAAAATCTAGTTTTCATTTTCTAACTATCCAACATTGCTGATTCCATTGCTCTGACCACTTGTTGATGTAATATCCAACAAATATCAAAGACATGGCTGAGACAAATCCTGGAAGAATAAACATTACTGGAAATATGACAAATACAAAAGTCATAGAATCTACCGATAGTCCTATAATGGCGGGGGTTATTTTTAATGGTCTTTCCAATCCGCACAAACGGTACAAAAACCAAAAGGAGCAGTAATACCTTCAAAGTATTCCCATACAACATAATCTCATTGTATGCCTATCAAAATAACAACAGTCAAAAATTCAACAGTATGTTGAGGATTCTCTTAAAACAGGCTTGATTTCATTAGTTCTTGTTATGTTTTTTACAAATTAATTCATTAAAATATCATGGATCTGATGGTATTACGTACATGATGAGTCTCCAACCATCTAAGATTCTATTTCGTAATGTATCATACATGTGAAATTCTTTATCCTGGAATACCTCATCTTTGTAAAGCACATAATCACCATAGTTTATCGGATCATATTTGACATACGTAGAGTTTTTAGTTATTGGACTGTTTTCTACAGCATAGCTTTTCATACTCTTGCATTTATCAAACGTACACTCCATGATGAGAAATTGTTCTCTATCAACAAGTACAAATTTTACATCAGATGATTTGATGCTGGTTCTTCTTATATCTTCAGAAATGCTATCCCAATCAATAGCAATACCAGTGGTTAAATCGTACCCTTCTCCATTAGTCAATCTTATCTTCTGAGATACGGTATTTACAAAAGTTCCAGACCCTGTAGAAGGATAGTTGTTTGTAATAAACAAATCTTGATTTACAAGATCACATGATTCTAACCCTACTGCGTTGGTTCTACTCATGTCTATTTTAAATGGATATAGAAGAAATTTGCATTCTGGGGATGGACTCAACATGTAAAAATAAAGAGAATTCTGAATTGGCTTCTTATTTATTGCAAATAAATCTGAGTTTTGTAATTCCCCTACTTTTTTATCGATAAACAAGGTTTTATTTTCATTTTCTATGTAACCCATAGTGACGATATTTTCTAAAATATGTGATGCATCAATAAAACTTTGAATCTTATTTGTTATGGATACTTTGACAGTATTGTATTGATTATCGTAGATATCATCTAGATATAATTCTGAATTCATATTACTTGAATATAGTATGGCAAGCGAAATTATTGAAACTGCAACAATTGCAACAATAATTCCAAGATAAGTGAATTTCAGCTTTTTTATAAACTTGGTATTTTCTTCCTTATTTTCATTAATTTTGGATTCATATTTTTCTTTGATCTCCTTTTCTATTTTTTTCCTGAATTCATCACTGATTCCATCTAAAGATAGATCATGTTTTGGAGGATTTTTTGGATTTCCGATTTCTTTATCAAAGTAATTATGTACATTGAATTTTTCTCCGTGTTTTGATGGATATTCTCCAATATACTGAATTTTATCATGATATGTATGATCGATAGCTAAAATTGTTGTGACTGCACTAGAAGTTAAAAGAATATGACTTTCTTGACCAATATCCATTATTCGTTTAGTATAATCTATGGCATTCCCACTTGTGTAGATTATTTTCCCCCCTTCTCGTTTAACTTCTGCAGGCCCCACATTTATTCCCGTTCTAATCATGACGTGCCAATCAGAGTTTTTTACAGACTCATTGTATTTCTCTAGATTTTTTTGTACTTCTTTTACAATGTCAAGTAATTTTGTAGAATCCTTTGTATCTACAATGAAAAATTCCCCATCACCTGTACCAATCTCGTTTGCATAATGCAATAAGGTCTGATATGTTTTTGAATCATGCAAACAATTACGGAATGCTTTCTTTCTTTCTTTTAATATCTCACCTGGTATTCTAGGATCAGCTGATCTTACGATATCGAATCCTATGACCGATATAAAATCAATGTGAGAAGACATCATTTGTCTCCATTTCTGAATTGTTCTGCATTATTCCAACAATGATCAAAATATTCCTGACACCATAAATGAAAATCTTTATCGCCACTGTAAAACGCCTCTTCAATATCTGTCTGTCCTTTGATCCTTGGAAACATGACAAATGCCTCTTTTTCTGTCATTACCACAGATACTGAAACTTTGTTCTTTGTTCTTTGTTCTATTTGCCCCTTTGTCTTAAATTTGGAGAATTTTTTTGTAACTTCTCCGTGATCATCTGGAAACAATGTGTGAGAATCATCAGAAAAAATTGTTCTAGTGTGAATGCCATTTTTGAGTTTTTCATAAACTATATCCATTATTTCTTTTGAGTACTCTGCCTCGTAAAACGTGTTGTAAATGTAAACACCAGCATTTTTGTATATCTTTTTCCATTTATCAGCAATTTTGGTTTTACCTCTTATGTGATAAGTATTATCAAAAACTCCGATTTGTTGTAGGAGTGAATCCGGAATATCTCCGAAATCGTGATCTTCCCAATATTCAATATTTTTTGTAATAAATGATGATGTGGAAAACAAAACTTTGCACATAGTTTTGACCCATGGTTTTAGGTGATAATTATCATCTTTGTCTCTTGTTAACCAACCCCATTGCTTGTACAAAGTGCTAATTTCTCTTGAAAAATTTTGTAGAGGTATGTCGAGTTTTTCAGCCATTTGAATTGGTTTTAGATTATCATGTTGCAACAATAGCCTGATAAGATCATATCTATGACCATTGCCTAAGATAAAAAATGGCATGTGAGGCGTGGATTTGTATTCATCACTGTCCATATTATTTACCCTTATTTGATCCTGTAATTTGAATTTCTGTCAAGCAAATAAAGCACAATTCTGATATTGCGACCATAAATAACACTAGACAAAGTTCCTAAAGACAATAAGTAGTAACTTCATCTACTAATAGCAAATATTACTAGTGATTCATAAATTATTCACGATTCAGGCCAGTTTGAGTCACAATAATCACACTTGCCTCGCATTCCATTATATCTCAAATCCCAATATCTCTGTACTTTGTTACCGCAAAAAGAACAAATGCTGTCGATCTTTTCAGTCAAACTATCCCTCCGAAGTTGTAATGGCATCATATTTCCTAGGACATTCAAAACATACAAAGTATTTTGGAATGTGTTGAGTTTGCATTAGTCTTACTGTATCATTATTTTTCTTACAGTCATAGCAACGACCTTGTTCGGAATACAATCTGTTTTCATAATCACTTCTTTTTATATTGAAAATCAGCATTCCTATTATGAAAATTATGTGAGCCGAGATAGGTTCCACAAAGAAGATAATCACAGTAACTGCAGATATTATTGAACCTCCACGTCGTAGTAGAAAATGATGTTTTTTTGGACAGTCATTGCACAAGTAATATTTTGTCAACCCATGCTCAATTACATGGGTTAGTTCTGTATTGATTCTATGACATCTGTAACATCTTTTTCGTTTAAACAACCTTCGCTGTGTAACAAAATCATCTACTGTTATCAACAATGATCCTAAACCAACTCCGATTGGAAAGTACAGTAATTTGTATTCGTCTCCATACGGCTGAAAAATCAAAAAAATACCCAGTGCCAAAATTACAAGTATTCCCCATAAGAACATCATAACATTAATGCAATGAAATAGAATATACTGATTGATAGATAATTTGACTAGTTTTAGATAATTTGCCTATGCAAGTTTTAGTTTCAAAAAAGATAACAAAATAGTATGAAATTGTTTGGGAAAAAGAAGATACTTGAGCTTGACTCTGATCAGAAAAGAATTCTGGCAGATCTAAAACGAGAATGGTTTGAATTAGTTACTGTATCAGGCAAAAATCCTGCAAATCCAGAAACAGAAAGAGATATTGATTGGCTGTATGACATTGCAGGTTTTTCTAAACCTAAAATTGTAACAGCTGATTCTTTTGCAGAATACCAAAAAATACCTTCATTTACATCCAGTAGGAAAACTCTCTCTTTGTCTCATCCAATTAATCAGAACATACACAAAAAATTCAGAAAAAAACTTGTCAGAAACACAACCAAACTGATCGAAAAGAACGTTGACAATGACGTGATACTTGAATTGATAAAACTTGAACAGGTCTTTACAAACAAGATAATACGAGATGTTTTAGATGTACTCAACGGCAGCGGACAGAATTATCTAAATGGAGTCATGGCACATCAAACTGACTTTGGCCTCTCCACCGAAGTTTGGATTATGACTGGTTCTTTTTTTGACAGGATAGGATGTTTGGATGACAGCACGATAAAAGAAGACTTTACTCGTTATTCCAACATGATGATGAGAGGCATTTGGCATGCATCATTTTTCAAGGATGTTGCCATACTTTGTAGTACTCCTAAAAAAATAAAGAAAGATAATCAGGGTAGATTACACTCAGTATCAGAAGCTGCCATGCATTGGCAAGGTGACCAAAATGACTATTTCATTCATGGTGTTATGTTTGAGAAAAATCTTTGGGAGAAAGTTACCCGGAGGGAGTTAAAGATCAAAGAGATGCTCCAAATTCAAAATATTGAGCAGAGACATGTTGCCATACAATTGTATGGATATGATACTGTGGTTGATGAACTTGATGCAGAACTCTTGAACAGATCAAAACGTGGAAACGAACTATACGTGTTAAGGAACAATCTCATCAGTGGAAGATCAATCAAACTTCTAAAGTACAAATGTCCATCTACTGACAGAATATACTTTAGTTTTGTACCTGACAACATACATTTTGCAGACAATGCAATGGCATGGAAATTTCATCTTACGCCAAAAGAATACGACAATTTGGATATTGAGACATGAAGTCCGTTTTGATAAAAAATGAAAAGGAGGTGAAATAATGGTGTGGATTGCAAGACATGGGGATTTGTTGATAAGAAAGATAAAGGAAATCCCTCAAAATTTAAAACCGACAAATACGAACATCTTAGCAGAAGGAGAAAAAACAGGACACAGACATCAGTTACAAGGAAATGTTATTGTATACAAGCAAGAGATTGATGCTCTTTATTTTGAAGTCAAAACATCCGCAGACCTTGTACATCAGGAGCATAAAACCATACACATCCCAGAAGGAACGTACTTAGTGCAACAAGAAAGAGAGTTCAATCCTTTTGAGAATATTCGAAGAGTTGTTCTTGATTAAGTTGCCTTGATTCAGGAAATACGCTTACATTTTTTCATGAAAGTATTTCTTGAGAATTTTTCTTCATAAATCATAGTTTGGATATTGAATAAAATGGAGATAAAAATTTCTAAATGACTGTGTACTCAAATCAGAAAAACTTAGTCCTAGTAAAAATCCAGGATAGCCCCATGTATGTTGTACTTCCAATCTGATTTGAATTATTCATCACACTACTTTACTCCTTAAATAAAATCCATATTCTATATTGTATTGAAAACCAACAATCAAAAATATCATTTATTTAAAAATACACTAAATCTGAGATCCTCTCACCACGGATTTGTATTTACCATTCCCTTGATGCTTGCAATTGGCATTATCATTTTAGCAGCACTAATCACTATTTCACAAGTTGTAGTTGCACTAGGTGGTTCATTGGTACCTCAACTAATTACAGACATGCCGACATTCTTTGACTATGATGGCGTAACAGGTGATATGATTCTTGATGGTGAAGGCAACCCACAGACAAATGAAAGAATTGATTTGTATTGGATTCTCTTTATGATCTCCTTTTTGGTGTTAATTGCAGTGGGAATTGTATCTGTTTTAGTTTTAATGTTAGAATCAATAAAATGGATTCAACCTGGTACTGCCTGGCAAATTTTAAGAAAAGTTATCTTGTTTGTTCCATTTTTTGCAGTATTTCCATTTCTTTGGGATATTTTTGCAATGTTAATTGAAAATTTTTCATTGTTTTTGCTTGATCCGTTTAACTCTGGAGTGGATCCTGCTGCTAGAACTGCTGCACTATGGAATTCCATGGGCGGTACAATACCTGCAGGTGCATTTAATCCTGAAGAATGGGCAGCAGCATTTGTTGATCCTGGAGCATTTGCACAGGGAGTAATGAAAGATGTGTTCTTGGGGTTATTCAAGGGATTTGCAGTAATGTTCATGACTGCAATGATGTTTGTAATATCTACAATTCGTATGATGCTGACTATGGTATTTGCAATGTCAATTCCACTAGTTTTGACTTTGGGAATGATTCCAATATTTAGAAAATTACAGGACATGATAACTACCAATCTGGTTGGTCTTTCCATGGCTCCTATATTTTCAGCACTTGTTTTGACTACTGGACTTGCATATCTTGATTCTACTACATTGCCTGCAATGCAGGACTGGTTTGCAAGTCTGGCAGTAGGATTTCTAGCTGTGTTTGTTCCAGTAATGCTTGCACCAATGCTAGGCAATCTTACAACACAGGTTGGGCAGATGATGTCAACTGCAATCATGGCATCCTCTGTCGTTGGTGCAGTAGCAGGACAAGGAGCGCTTGGGGGAATACAGAATGCTGCAAACCAGATGTCAGGAGCTGCTACAACTATGGCAGGAGCAGGAATGGTAGGATCTGCAGGTGCAGCAGGAGCTAATGTTTTAGGAGGATTAGGAAGAGGTCCTATATCTTCAGGTCAGATGGGTTTGGCAGGTAGCAATAGTAATAGTGATGGAGGCATTACTAGCAATGGATCTTCTCATGCAAGTGCACAACCAATGGCTTTTGGTGGCAATACTGTAGAGCAAAACCCCATGTCATTTGGTGAGAAATTCAAGACATATGCAAAAGCAGGACTAGCAGGTGGAACTGCAGGACTTGCAGCAGGTGGAGTACAAGCTGCAACTCAGGCAATGCACATTCCGCAAATAGGAAGACCAATTGCAGGTAACATACTAGAAACAGGAAATGCCAAGGGTGCAGAAATTGGCCAGACTGGAGTTGTAAATCACAATCTCAACTTTATGGATAGTCATCTAAAATCACTAGAGCCTAGTGGATACACTCAAGTCATTGAAAAAACGGTAATTCCACAAACTGGCCAAACAGCACCAATTCTCATGAATCCAGGAATTATTGTAAATGAGATGGAATATGTGAGTACTGGTCACAACATAATGGAGAATCCATCATTACAAAAAGAATACTTGGATATGCAACACAATCAGATAAAGGGATTTGAGAGGTTTAATCCAAATGTTCAGGCAAAAGCAGATGCTAAATTATTGGAGCAATTGCATGAGCATCCAAGTTCTGCTGGAAAGATGTTTGAGAGTATGAAAGGTAACATCAACAAAGTTGAAACTGTTTCTGGTAACAGTAGTGGAGACTTTTAAATAAGAAATTTTTTATTTTTTCTCGTAAAGCATCTTTAATTCTTCAAGTGGAACTTTAGGATACAATTCCAATTTGTCAGAAATCTCATTTTCCTTCTCACATAATCGTAATCCTTGTGTACCAATTGTTATCCATTGTTCAGATTCTGTTCTATAAAGAATAGATTCTTCATGCGATTTTGGTCTTAATCTTGTAACAACAATCTCTTCCGTGAGCATACTATCTGTTAAAGTTGGAAGTAAATACCAAACTGGATTCTCTTCTTTATCTTTCTGTATTACACAAGGATATCCAAATCTAAATTTAACTTTGTCTGCCAATGCGACAATTCCATCATCATTAGTTTCTTTTTCATATTGAATTTGATGAGATCTTTCTCTAGAATCAGATAATTCTTTGAAATATTTACAATGAGTCACATACAATTTTCTTTCCTCATCATACCAACAATCATTCCAAGCATTATGGTATGTAACATTAGATGGAATTTTGTCTGATCTTACATGAATCATTTCTTTAGCACATTCCAAATTCTTTTCAGCAATCTGAATATATTGTTTGGTTTTGTTAATTTCTTCTAAAACATTTAATGTAGATTGCTGTTTGTCTGGATGATTACCATCAATAGAATTCAACTTTATCTCTAATTTTGATAGTTTGGATTGTAATGGTTTTAGCATATCCTCGAATCTGTTTACGTATGGATTGTTTTGAGTCAATGTGTTACCCATGAATAATTACACTCCATTTGCATAAAAAGACATTGATTGATTTTGTTCATATTATATCTATTATATCCACGAGGATATTATATAATTATTACTATTAACCACGTGGATAGTATAAATACTGGAGATAAACCGCTGAAAATATGCCCAAATGGAAAAAAGACGCAAAAGAGTTTGTAGTATCTATCAATTATAATGATGCTAGAGGGACTCAGTGCAATATTCCAAAGCCTATCTTGGAGTTTTTAGAAAATCCTGAAAAGTTAAAGTTTGTAATTGGCAGAAAGTATGTCAAAATAGAGCAGAGTCAGTAAATTTCAGACTTGATCCTAAATGTAAATTCAATGAAAAATTAATACTAATTTGTGTCATTGTTGATTGTATGGCTGCAGTAGTATCTCCACTTCCAAAAGATGTAAGGAATTCTAAACTGGTGAGGAGATAAAAGAAATGATTGATGAAAACCCAGAACTATTGGAGAAACAATCCGAAATTTAGAAAAAGAGAAATAATGGAAAAACCAAGAAATACTAATGGTAAGAGTTGCAGAATGTTTCAAGTGTGGAATTACAGAGAAAGATGCAAAACTAGTTTATACTACAGACAAACCTGTACTGTGTGAAAAATGTTCTAAAACATAATTGATAAACAGTTTCTAGGATTTGTATTTTAATTAGGGTGAGTTGATCATTTTTTGATTAATGAATACTTTTTTCATCTGCAGGTTCAATTTATCTTGTAATTCGTTTTTTGACTCTAAATCTTGTTTAAAATTCATTAGAATTGCTGATCTGATGAAATAATCTCTGAAATATTTTTCAACATGTTAAAAAATGAATTGTGTAAAATGTGTGGTTGTGATGTACAAGAATACAAAAATTATCCACAATGCAATATGGTAGTATCTACAATCTGTAAATACTGCAAAAACATTGATGAGATTAGGTTGCATCAACACAATCATAATAATTCCAAGACGTTAGAATAAAATCAAAGAATGAGGATCTTGTTTTAATTTTTGTACAAATAAAATAGATTTGTGTCTCTTGGAGTTTCCATTAGGTGTTGCATTGCTTGCAGTAAAGCATTTTCATACTATATTCTAAAAAATTCAAAATTGTGTCCAGATTGTAGACGTCTTTTTGTATCTGATTATCATCCAGCATGACTTGTAGAGGAATTTGTGAGAGATACAGGTCTGAGAAGAGAATGTATTCAGACAATGCCAAGCGATGCACATCTTGCAATGTCTATTTGTGGTATGAGGGAATAGCATGTCCTTGCTGTAACTCTCTTCTCAGGCTCAAACGAAAGGCTAAATTTCGTAAATCAGTCTTAAATCAAAGACTAGTGTCTCTCCACCTTGGCCTCAGAATCAGGCTTAAATTTATGCCAGAATGCACCCATAATAAAGGCAAGTGCTATCCAGAATATTGTAACTGCAACAACTGACATTGCTCTAAACCCGTTGACCAAATCCATGGGGGCTGTAATCTCATCTGGGTTTGGTGGCATCAATACAAACACGATTCCAATAAATGCAGCATAACCTGCAAACGCTACAAACTTTTTGTTCTTCTCTAATCTCTTGTAAACCTGATAAAATCCAACGACACCAAATCCTGAGATGGCAATAAAAGATAAATACAAAATTGCACGTAGCACTACAGTTTCCCCATCTCCTACTGTTGGTGGGTTTGCAGGGTATTTCAAAAATGGAATGATGTACATTGAAAACCACATTACTGCAGCCAACACAAAGATTTTTTTCATGTCGTTGCCTTGTGGTAACACTCCTCTTGACAACGCATAAACAATTCCAAACAGTGCACCAATTGATGTTCCAAGTATTGCACCTGCCAGTATCTGCCCGCCTTTCTGCCAGTTCCTGTAAGAGTCATACTCTACCCAAAACTCTGGAGTGTCTTCCTCCTCACCTGCTGCAAACATATTCTGGTTTTCAATTCCTATTGCCTCATCAAGATATGGCTCTACAATTGCAAGGTTGGCCATTCCATGAATAGTTCCAGCCAATGCACCTGAAACCAAGACAATTACAATGAATATGACAGTCCTCAAATCATTTCACCTCTATAGTTTAATGACAGGGAAATCCTGCAGCATGTCTCATGTCGTGTGTTAGCTCGTGAATGTAAAGATCCTCAAATGCCTGCTCACCAAATGCAATACTAAAGATGTGTCCTTGATCAAAACCGACAATAAACAAACCAAATGCAAAAATCAAAGCCAAGACAGCAATTGCAAAAACAGGAATATGTCGGTCTGTCTTTGCAATCTGCCTTGGTAAAGATGACATGTAATTGTTCAAAAAACTGTTCTTGCTATTAAACGATTGGATAATTCATCCAATTTATATATTAAAATGAATAACTAGGCATAATTGCACAACCAGATCAAAATATTGCAAAGCATTGTGACAAGAAAGAGATCAAGTAGAGTCTTGACGTTTAGTACACCACATGTTTTACTGGCTTTGGAATTATTATCAAAACAAAAATACACAAGCAGGCAAACATTTTGCAAAGAGCTGCACATTGGGGAAGGCGCTGCAAGAACATTGGTGCTGCATCTAAAACAATCTGGTTTTGCAGATTCTATCAGAGCAGGAACGTTTCTGACACAAAAGGGAATACGTTTTGCAAAAAAGTTCTTTGATGTAATTCCATCTCAATGCATTATTGAACCGTGTAACATTGCAAGAGAAAAACATAACCACGCAGTTCTTCTAAAAGATTATGCAATGAATATTGGCAATGGAATGGAGCAACGTGACTATGCAATACTGTATGGGGCAAAAGGCGCAACTACATTAGCATTTGATAAGAATCGGTTTGTTTTTCCTAAAGAGACAAAGGATTGTCTACAAGATGATCCAAAAACAAAAAAGATTCTGCTAGAGAATCTGAAACCAGAAGAAAACGATCTTGTCATCATTGGATCTTCTGATGAAAAATTTGTCGCAAAGATATCTGCAATAAATTCTGTGTTGTGGACATTAGCGTCTCATGAAAGACACTAGTTAAAAAATTACATGTGTAAAAGACTTACTTGAGAATATCTTCTTCTGACAAATGATAAAGCATATATCTAAAAAAATTCTAATAAATGCTCAAGTTTCTACACATAAGAGTAAACAAAGATATATTTTACAATTATAGAATAACCTCTAATCTTAATTACTCTTTTTGTACAGTTGTACCAATGACTTTAACAAAGAAAACAAAATCAATGTACTTTACTGCCGCAATACTATCTGTACTGACTGTTGCACTATTCACAATTAGTCCAATCAACAGTGCAGAAGCAGGCGGAGAGGATCGCATAGAGTTTGACGTTACTGATAATCCAGGACACTGGTTTGATACGGGTAATGATATTGCAGGAACTCGATCCCTTGCAGTATCGACTCCTGACGTAGAGGTGAAATTTAGAGGAGATTCAAACACTGTTCACACATACACCAGTTTGCTATATCCTACAGGTGCAGCAAACATGCCTTTTGAGACAAAAGCACAAAAGGGAAGTGAAGAGGTTGATTTGGAGACTCCTGGCCTTTACGTATTTACTTGCCAGATTCACCCATACATGTTCGGAGCTGTAATAATTGATGACCCCTCAACTGCAGGACTTGATCTTGGAGAAGAGATAACCACAATTAATGGAATTACGGTTCCTACAAGCAGTGATCTTGCAACAAGACTATTGAGAACATTCTTCATTGCAACTAATCCTGACAACTGGCAAGACTATACATCATCTGCACCATGGCATGTAACATACCCAGATGTGGATGTTCGAATAACTGGTGGAGCCGTGGTAAATCTGCCTGAAGTTTTGGATGCAAGATATGGAAATGACATTTTCCTAGAAGGATTGTTTAATCCATCAACTCCCGGAGTAGGCGAAGTATGGGTTGACACTCAATTTGAGCTAACATCAGGAAAAGAGAAACCAGGTACTGCTACTGTAATTAATGCTCAGACATGGGAGCCAGAAAGAAAGGTATCCCTACCACAGATTGAAATGAACAACCCTCACAACATGTGGACTGATAGAGACCAGAATCTCATATACCAAACACAATGGTTTGATTCAAAACTAACAGTGTTTGACAGAGTTACTGGAAATCTTGTCAAAAACATCAGCGTTGGTGAGTCTCCCGCACATGTCATGACTAGAGTTGATACTGACCAGATTCACGTCACGCTAAACGGAGAGGAGGACAGCAGATCTGTAGTTGAGCTAAAACCTTTGGCAAAAGGAATTGAAAGAGAGATTGACATTGGACGAGGACATCCACATGCTCACTGGATGAGCCATGATGGAAAGACAATGGTAACACCAAATGTTCTTGATTCTGATTCAACAATTTATGACTTTGATTCAGACTCTGTTACTGCAATAGCTGATGTAGGTTCTCATCCTATTGCAACAGGTATGATGCCTGATTCAAGCAAGTACTATGTTGCAAATTTGCTTGACAGTACAATGACTGTGATTGAAACCTCATCTGGAGATGTACTTGGTACAGTTAACCTGATTGCAAACTATGACCCAATCAGCGGTACAATAACAGGTCCAGTAGGTGCATTGCCTATACAGACTCCAGTAAGTCCTGATGGAAACTATATGGTCACTGCAAATACTTTGACAGGAACTATCACCATACTTGATACTGATACAGATCAATTGGTAGCTATGCTTCCATGTGATCCTGGATGTCACGGGGTTCAATTTGGAGCAAAACAAGATGGGGGATACTATGCATATGTCTCAAGCAAGTTCTCAAATGAATTACTTGTAGTAGATGCAGATCCTGACAACGATGGTGATGCATCAGATGCATTGATTGCAGGTCGTATATCCTTGGTTTCATTGCCCACTACTGCAATCGATGATACAATCGTTGGAAGTAATGGAATGGGAGGACAAGGAGTATTAGCGATTCCAATACCATACAATGGTTGGGTTCAGAACCTACCAGATGTGTGGAAGGATCAGTTGACTTTAGAGCAACAAAATCCAATCCAATAATCTTTTTTTTCTTTTTTTATCCTGATTATGATTCTAAAATGTATAATTAATCCAAAATCTTTCTAAACTTGTGAAAAAAGGCGTATGGATTGCAATAATAGTTGGCGTTGTAGTAGCAATAGGTGGAGGACTTTCTAGTCCATTATTTTATGAAACAAGTATAGATGAATCACTTCCAGGTAAACTAAATGATATGGAAGAAGGTCTAACTTTTGAGAAATTTGTATCAATGGATGATTCTGCACGTCAACCAATCATAGATTCCATGTCTTCTGAAGTACAAGACATGATAATGCAAAAGGCTGCAACTATGACAACAAGTGTATCTGAAGAGATGACAGATTCTGATGATCTTCAAGTGCTTCATGTAGGAGAGTTTCAAGGACTGATAGGCCATGATGCTTCAGGTATTGCAAAGATCCTCAAGGTTTCAGATTCTGTATATCTGAGATTTGAGGATTTTCAGGTTACAAATGGGCCTGACTTGAGAGTGTATCTTACCAATAATGGAGATGTCAAAACTGGACTACATCTTGAAAAACTAAAAGGAAGTAAGGGAAGCCAGAATTATCTGCTTGATGATGTCAATTGGCAAAAATATGATACCATTGTGATTTATTGTCAGCCCTTTGGTGTTCATTTTGGACAGGCAAAACTAGTATCTGCAGATGTTAACACAATGCAAGATAATCAAAACTTGTTTTTTACATTGCAAGGTGACAACCAGGTGGGTATGCTAGACAATACAAGATTAGATGCAGGATCAGGGATGACATACCTTGATTCCAATGCTGATGGTTCACTAGTTTTGGCAACTAGCAGCGGCTCTAATACTGTATATGCATTTGAATCTGGAAATCTTGTATCAATGATACCTGTTGGTCAAACTCCAAAAGGTGTAAAGATTCATCCTGATGGAAACTTGGCTTTTGTTGCAAATGAAAATTCTGGAACAATCAGTGTAATAGATGTAGATTCACTTACAGTAACAAAAGAAATCGAGGTAGGCAAAATACCTCACAACATTAGGTTTACTTCACAAGGAGGAGATACAGCGTATATTACATTGCAGGGAGAAGACAAGGTTGTAGTAATTGATGTAGGTAATCTAGAGGTGACAGATTACATTGCAGTCGAGAAATTACCACATAATCTAGACTTGTCTCCTGATGACAGATACCTGTACACTGCAAACATCGGCACTAGTGACGTTGCAGTAATTGATCTGGAAAACAAGAAAATAATCAAGAGAATCAAGGTTAGTACAGGACATCACGGGATAGATGTCACAAATGATGGAACAAGAATCTATGTGTCTGGAATTGGTGCAGACAAGGTAAACGTAATTGATGCAGAATCATTAGAACTGATAAAACAGATTAGTGTGGGTCAGGGACCACATGGCATACGAGCTAGTGAGGATGGTTCCAAAGTGTATGTAGGAATAACTACAACCAATGAGATTCTAGTTATTGATTCTGATTCTTTTGACATTAAAGAAAAAATTCAGACAGGAAAAATCCCATTCTGGTTAACAATTCCGCAAAATCCATAATTTTGAAAAGTTTTTTCTTGGTATTATGAAAGTATTACTACACTAACCGCATTTTTTGATGATTATAGCCAATCCTAAATGTACTGCAGTGAAGAATCATAATACTAATTTGTAAAAAAATACACCTATATGTCACTACAAAATCACTATAATTTGTAAATCTTATAATGTTGTAGTGACATACATATGTCATGACAAGTTTGATAAAAAGAAAGGAAAAAGGACAAACCCGTTACTATCTGAAATATTCCTCTAGGGAAAACCCCCAACAAAAATATCTTGGAACCAAAATCCCAAAAGACATAGATCAGAAAATAATGGATTTTGAATTAAAATGTTACAGAGAAGATAAAGGAATTTCACTCCAAAAAATTCATCAAAATTATTCTGAACATATCAAAACTGCAGACAAGAAAATTATTAAAAATGAGAATCACGGATTTAAAATAATTCATACTTACAGTACCCAAAAAATTGAGGGAAGTACTATGACATTGGGTCAAACCCGTAAATTATTGGAGACAGGATTGTCTCCAAAGGATACATCATTAGAAGATATTATCGAAGCTCAACAGCTTGCAGAATTGTTTGATGATATGTTAGTTACAGATAATGATATTAATCAAAAACTAATGTTGAATTGGCACAACAAACTATATCAAAAGACTGATACTAACAATGCAGGTAGTTTTAGAAGACAAGATGTGCAACCATATCTTGGAAAGACTGAATATGTTCCATGGTGTGACGTCTCAGATGAAATTTCCAATTTGATAAAATGGTACAACAAAGAAAAGAAAATAATGAATCCAGTTGAGCTATCGGCCCGATTTCATAAAAGATTCGAGTTGATTCATCCATTTATTGATGGGAATGGCAGAATTGGAAGACTGTTGATGATCTTTATTTTACACAAGAATCATTATTCAATGTCAAACATTGACCCAAAAGAAAAACAGACCTACATCAACAAACTAGAATCATCATATGTAAAAAATGACGAGATGATCTTTGTGAAATGGTTTATCTCAAAATATCTCAGAGACAATAAAAAATTTCTAAAATGACATTTGTAATTAATTACAAAAAGATTACCATCTCAAGATTATGAGAACATCGTTTATTCTAGATGCCAACTTTATGAATAATGAGATTTTACATGTATTCTAACTGTCTGGCTTTGATAGTCATGATACCTTGTAACAATAATTAGAGCGGTTATGGCAGCCAGGTGTTACAGGATATTTTGGGTATTGTTTATCGTATAAGCATAAAAAAGAAGGACAAAAATCCAAGGAGTATCAAATTGTAATTTTGGCCTAGTAACAAGGTCTTATTTCCTCAAGTATCATCATTATGTGAAAACTTGTATTTTTCACTAAGAAGTTAAATTGACTCTTAACTAAATTCAGTCCCTTTAATTACTGCTATAATCGGCAAATTATAATGACAAATAAAACAACTATTATGGCAATTTTTGCAGTTATAGTTCTGTTCACAGGAACGGTTACAGGCCCTATTGGATTAATTCAATCAGCTGATGCTGTAAAAAGTAAAGGCACTTCATTAAGTGTGATTAATTCAAAAAAAGTCTGTGGCGATAGATTATGTTCTGAAAAACCATCAGAAGTAAAATCTCCTGAGAAAAAGAAAGAAGAAGTAAAACAAGAAAAGAAAACAGAAGCTGTAGAAAAAGCTAAAGAAGTTCCAAAGAAAGACAATAAAGAAGAAACAATGAAGACAGCTGAAGTACAATCTTCATTAAAAGTCCCAAAAACAGTAACTGGTACAATTACATCTGTGCAAGATCCTGGTCAAGGACATGAAGGACATCAGTTGGCAGTAATCCTTCCTCAAAATACGAACACGTATCGCGGACATCTTACCTATACTGCATCTGAAAATGTTCAGCTTGTAGCATTACACGGCCCTCTAAAGGCAGGTATGGATAAAGGACAACCAATTTGGAGTACTGATGGTAACACAAAGTTTGGCCTCACATTGGTAGATAATGAAAAGGCTGCAGGATTCTGGCAGTTTTCAGGTAATGCAATAGCATTGCATACAACAAACTCTAAGCCATTTACTGTAACCTACTCTGTCACATACACAGAATTGGTAAAAGATGGTGAAAATGTTATCATGGGAACCACTACATCCTCACAAGACCCAGGAATAGGACATCAGACCCATCAGCTTGCATTGTTGTTACCTCCAAATGATAAACCATACAGAGGATACATCACATTTGATGCATCTGAACCAGTTCAGATTGTGAGTCTAATTGGTCCTATAGTAAAAGGTGACCTAGCAGACATGCCAACATGGACTACAGATGGTAAAACACACTATGGATTAGTACTTGTTGAATCAAAGGCTGCAGGTTCAGTACAGTTCTCAGGTAACGCACTGGCACTACATACCATGAAAGATACACCATTTACTGTAAGCTACTCTATAGTTCTTACAAAATAACCTCCTTTTCTTTTTTAATTCGATTATGGCATACCACAAAGTAAAGGGTATTGGCAAATATTTTTCTACGTTATAGCATTCATGCAACTAATGCAAAAAAACATCAGCCAATCTGAGGCTCTAAAGAATCTGGTTGGAAATAAGCCAGTAAAAGAAAGACAAACTATTTCACAAGCAAACTCCATACCTGCATTCAAAGAACGAAAAGCAGTAGTAGCTGATTATATGCATAATGCTAAATTGGATCTAGAAATTGGAATGTATTGGATGCTTAGTAAATATCAGCAGACCAGATACAGACATCAAGATTCTACTATCCAAAATTAAGAGATATCACGGGTTGTTTTTAAACAGAAAATCATCTGTAATGTCTTTTAATGAATTCCTTTTAAAAACTACATTTAGTTAAATATCTTGGATCTCTATGATTTGATTTTACCATTTTGGAATAGAATTAGACACTACAATGTGTGGATAGAATCATGGGTTTTAGATCTTACTGATGAATAAACTAATTTGTATTATTTCTACACTCATCACAAACTGCCTCAAGTGTCTCATCATCTAACACAAGTTCAACACCAGAAGAATGACATTTTGTACACAAACCTCTGAATCTTAATAGTTCGCCCATGGATCTATCCTCTCATACAAAGACAATTTGAATTATCTTATTGATTTTTGGTTCGATCTAGGTCAATAAAGAATAATGTTTACAATAATCAGTTTTACATCTAACTGGATCTAAATTATTGCCCAATCTATCAAGTTCTTTCGGGATCTGCTTTCATTTTGTATCAAACTCTGTTTGATTATTACTTTGTCGTTTGGAGGATTTTGCAAACTATTGGAACATGTTTTTTGTTACACCATTAGGATTCTTGCTTCACAAGTTTGTAAATCATTCAAGTAGAATCTCTGCACCTGAGACAAACGTATCGATAATCAAAGAAGATATGCAAAAAATGGATATTCTGTACGATGATATATCTTAAATCAAGGGGTTGTTAGATGAGAGCATCCCAGTTCAACAACTGAACAAACTACTCATCTCTCTATTCCATATCAGAACAAAACCATAGCAAAAAGTTAGATCCATTCCAAATACTTGTAGCCCTCTTATACTATCATGAGCACATACAGCATACAAAAAACAGTCTCTGAGAACACAAAGACAAAACTCGGAGTAGTAGGCTTGGTTGCCTTGCCTATAGCTGCTGCAATGTATTCCTCAGAAAGTATGGGCCTAGAACAGGTACCTCAAATACTTACGAGTGGAGTATTTCCAATTGGATTTACTTTGTTCTCATGGGGATTAGCAGCTAAAATGGCAATAAGATTGAGAAAGTAATTTCTCATTTTCTATATTTTTACAATATAGAATTCATGATTATTTTTAAATGAAAATTTTATTTTAAATGAATTTTGGATGCTAGTATAACAATGTACAGTATTTTTTGATGTTAGTGTGATATTGTTAGCATCGGTACTAGAACTCTACACAATCATAATAATTCCAAGACATTAGAATAAAATCAAAGAATGAGGATCTTGTTTTAATTTTTGTACAAATAAAATAGATTTGTGTCTCTTGGAGTTTCCATTAGATGTTGCATTGGTTGCAGTAAAGCATTTTCATACTATATTCTAAAAAATTCAAAATTGTGTCCAGATTGTAGACGTCTTTTTGTATCTGATTATCATCCAGCATGACTTGTAGAGGAATTTGTGAGAGATACAGGTCTG